>ERZ772881.786-NODE-786-length-32915-cov-5.122459_pt1 | contig 32915 bp, 26 predicted proteins | sample MGYA00580581_ERZ772881 | MGnify/ENA primary metagenome ERZ772881 (study PRJEB29015, sample SAMEA2737668) | human gut metagenome | biome: human gut; feature: human-associated habitat; material: faeces | place: China | collected 2012 ...
CTTGCGCAAGTCTGTTCACGCGATTAGGTGAAACACATTGTCAACCAGTCATGTATACTAATAAAAACTTACTCAGCTCTGAAGCACCAGAACCAACCGGTGCCACCATCGCTGGCACCGGGCTCCGGAGCAGCGAGGATCAGATGCTTGCCACCGTCAGCCTTCAGCACCTGGTACTTATATTGTTTCTGATTGTTGAAGTTGACCTGGATGCCCATCAGAGGGATGGTTCCCGAGAAGGTCATCGTGCCGATATCCCAGCCGTCTTTGAACACGTCGGCAGAAAGCGTCACGCTGCCTGTCTCGCCGCGGCTTGTCTCCACGCGCTGACCGTTCTTCGGATCGATGGAGAACCATCCGCCTTTGCCGTCCTTAGGCAGCCCTTTCTCTTTAGCCTGCCCGTCGACAGAAGCGAGGTCGTTGGTCCACCACTCGGGAGCTGTGGATGATCCATACTTGCCGTTGCCCCAGCAGGAAGGAGCGGCGCCGTCCCACGTCCATGTGGTCTTATTAAAGCTGGCACCGTAGACCTTGGAGTAGATGTCGGGTATTTTTGTATAATTGGTCACCTGATATTCCTTTGTTGACGTCACCATCGTTCCGTTCTGGTTGAGGTAACGGAAGGTGATCTTGTTCGACTGCCAGGGCAGCAACTGGAAGCTGCCTTTGGAGCCTGTCGCCAGGATGGCGCCTGTAGCGTCGAGCACCTGGATAGGCTTCGCAGGACTGGTCGTGAAGGTGAAGTTGTTGTTTCCTGTTGACTCTTGTGTCATCTGTACGCAACTTCCCAACTGCTCAGAGGTATAGTCGCTTTTCGGCGAGTAATCCTCACCCGTTGACGCGTCGCAGGCTGTAAGGCCTAAAGCCAGCAACGGAAGCATATATATGATCTTTTTCATGGTTATTCTTTTAAGGTTTAACTATTTGTTCTCGCCCCAGCCGCCGTAGTTGGCTGATGCATCATCCCATCCGGGGTTCTGCTTGAGATATTTGCTCAGCAGCGACATCTGATTCTCCGGGATCTTGAAGAAACCGGCTGTAGCATTGTAGCGGGCAGCATAGCCACCGCCGTGTGCATAGTTGGTTCCTTTCTTTGCGCTGACGTAGATGGGCTGTCCTTCCTGTTTGGCGAGGCAGGCAGCAGCGATGTGCCAGCGGCGGATGTCGTTCCAGCGTGTGCCCTCGAAGCATAGCTCCCAGCGGCGCTCGTTCTGAAGGTCCTGAAGGGTGTAAGGCTTGTCGGGCAGGCTGGTGCGCTCACGCACTTTGTTCATATAAGTGGCATCACCGGTAAGCTCCGAGTACATCAGATAGACGTCAGCCAGACGGAGCAGCACGAGGTCGTGGATGTTTCCTTTTGCCATCACGTCAGGACCATTGACCCACACATCCTGACCGTACATCTCATACTCGAAGCAAGGGGTGTAGCCCTCGGATGTTCTTGTAGTCTTGCACGAGATAGGCGACAGCTTCTTGTCGTAGTAGCCCGTTTCCTGTACATAGTCCCACTGTCCGTAGGCATATTTGTCTTTCCACTTGTCCGTGTTGAAGTTCTCGATGGAAGCGTCGCGGCGCGGGTCATTAGGCTCGGCATTCTCCCAGTCGGTCACGAAATTGGGAGCCACCGTGCCGGCTCCCCATCCTTGTCCGTAAGGGAAGGTGTTGACGAGCGGCTGGTTGCCACGTACACCGAAATAGAGGCAGATGTTGTTGGCATATCCGGTAGACGACTTGCTGTCGTTGCTGACAAGCTTGTTGAACTTGATGGAGAAGAGGACCTCGGAGTTGGCCTTGCCGTCATCCTCAGCCCATGTCAAGCCTTTGTCCGGAGCATAATCTTTTGCCGTGTATTTGTTGGTGTAAGCCCAGAGCTCTCTGAAGTCGGGCACGAGGGAGCGGCCGGAGTGGTCGATACAGTCCTTCAGAAGACTGATGACCTCGGCATCGTCGAGCTCCTTGCCGTCGGCAAGCTTCATGGAGGTCAGGCGCTTATAGTTGGTGCTTACAAGGTCGGAGAGCTCCTCACCGTTACAGTACATGCCTGTGTAGAAGAGGTAAGCTCTTGCCAACATTCCTTCAGCAGCGTACTTGTCCACGTGACCGTCTGTCTTGGGAGTGGCAGGCATCGTTATGGCTGCGTCGTACAGGTCCTGGCAGATCTGTCCCCATTCCTTGGCTGCGCTTGGCTGCGCGATAGAGTCGGGGGCTGCAGAGGTCAGGAGCAATGGCACGGAACCATACTGTGAGGCAAGCTCATAGTAATAGAAGCCGCGGAGGAACTTAGCCTCACCTAAGGCCTGCGCCTTCGTTGTCTCGTCAAGGTTTACGTTCTGCAACGACTCGATGAAGGCGTTGGCACGGTTGATGCCCTGGTAGCGATACTTCCAGAACAGCTCTGTCATGTTCTTTTGGTTGTTCATTAAAAGGTCCTCAGCCTGGAAACGGGTGTCATTGGAACCACCACCGCCCAGGCAGTTGTCGCCAGCCACCGTGGAGATGAAGTAGAAGTTCATGGCAACGTCGTTCTGATCCTCAGCCATGGCGGCATTGAGGTTCTGATAGACACCGGCGAGAGCCTCTTCCACATCAGTCTTGTTTTGTGGGAAGTTTTCTGAGTTCTTCTCTGTGATGCTCTCAGAGTCCAATGTGCAGGAGGACATAGCTCCAAGCAAAAGCAAAGCGGCCCCTGTCAAAAATATATTCTTTTCCATTCGTTTTAGAATTTGATATTAACGCCAACCATATAAGTACGCGGTGCAGGATAGTTACCTACATCGATGCCTGTGCTCCACTTCTCGCTGTCGATGAGCGCCATACCGTTCTCAGGATCCATACCTTTGTAGCCGGTGATGGTGAAGAGGTTCTGTGCAGCAAAATAGAGACGGAGCTGCTGGAAGGGGCATGATGTCCACAAATGCTTGAAGTCGTAGCCCACGGTGAGGTTCTGCAGGCGGAAGTAGTCGGCATTCTCGATGAAGATGTCGGAGACGTTCAGCCAGTTGGTCTCCACGGATGGGGTAAGGAGCGGATACTTGTTGGAAGTTCCTTCACCGTGCCAGCAGTCGAAGACCTCTGTAGTGTAGTTCTCTTCCTTATTATCCATCTTACGCCAGCTTCTTACGACCTGCTGTCCGAGTGCTGTGTAGCCTGTTACGGAGAAGTCGAAGCCTTTGTAGCCGAGGTTGAACGACAGACCCATCGTCACGTCGGGATGAGGATCGCCGAGGTCGGTCTTGTCGGCTGAAGTGATCTTGCCGTCGCCGTTGGTGTCAACAAACTTCAGGTCGCCGGGCTTGATGGCTGAACCCTGAAGCGAATTGGCAGCGTCGCCACCGCAGTTCTTGTCGATATAGTTCTTCAGATCGGCCTCGTTCTGAATGACGCCGTCGGTCTTGTAGCCATAGAAGCAGCCGATGGCATGTCCTTCCCAGATACGGGTGGTATTGCCCATGCCTTGGCCGAGGAGGTTGAAGCCGCCTTCGATGTAGTCGTTCTCGCCCGACACCTTCGTCACCTTGTTGCTGTTCATGGCGATGTTGTAGTTGATGCCGTAGGCGAAGTCCTTGCCTACCTTGTCGTTCCAGCCGAATGTAAGCTCCACACCGGTGTTGCGAACGGTACCGGCATTCTTCCAGGCATTAGAGAAACCGGTGATACCCGGAGTCTGGACATAGAGCAGCAGGTCCTTCGTCTTCTTGTAATACCAGTCGCCGGTGAAGCTCAGTCGGCCGGTGAAGAAACGAGCATCGATACCGAGGTCGGTCTGCTCTGATGTCTCCCAGGTAAGGTCTGGGCTGGACAGACGGTTAGGATAAGCACCCTGTGTAGGACTGCCCTTAGGACTGGTGCCTGTACCGAAAGCGTAAAGGCCTTTGCTGCCAAAGTCGTAACCGGAGAGGTAAGAATAGGACGGGATTTCGTCGTTACCGTTCTGACCCCAGCCGGCACGAAACTTCAGGAAGTCGAACCAGTGGACGTTCTGCATGAATGCTTCGTTGCTGATCACCCAGCCTGCAGAGAAGGATGGGAAGTAGCCCCAGCGCTTGTTCCTTGGGAACTTAGAAGAACCATCGGCACGGAAGATAGCGGAGAACATGTACTTCTCGTTGTAGTCGTAGTTGATACGTCCGAAGTAAGACATCTTGCTGCCGAAGTCAGCTGGTGTGCCGGTGACGTACGAGCCGTTGCGCTGTGTGTTGTCGAGATAAGCATGCTTCATGTCGTCGAAGATGTTGTTGTAAGCCTGCGCATTGACCGACTCGCCGTAGTCAGGGCGTGACTTCGAGTATTCAATACCTACAAGGGCATCGAAGTGATGGTTCTTCCATGGCTCGAATTTATAGTCGAGGGTGTTGGTGAGCACCCAGCTCCATCCCAAGGAGAGGTTGTCGTTGGTGATGTTGTTGGAACGGCTGTTGCTCGGGTTCATCTGGAAGACGGGCAGGAAAGAGCGCCAAGAGCTTGAGTACTGTTTGTATCCGATCTGCCCGCGATAGACGAGACCTTTGACCGGCTGCACCTCGACATAGCCGATAGCGCTCAGGTTGAAGTTTTTCTGCTTGTTGTTGCCCGACTGCTGGTAGAGCAGGTTCAGCACGGGGTTGGCAGCATAGGCATAATAGTCGAACATGCCCTTCGTACCCATAGCCTTCATGTCGTCATAGCCCACGTAGCTTCCGTCCTTGTTGTATTCAGGAATGATAGGGATGGCACGGATAGCATCCGACAAAGCGTTACTGTACATGTTGCCAATCTGAATACCCTGGTTCTGTGCGTGCTCATAATAGAGGTTCTCTCCGAACTTCACCACATCCGTCCCCGCATTGTCGCGGTAGATGATGTGCTCTGAGTTGATGCGGAAAGTGAAACGACGGAAGTCTGACTTCACAGGTCCGCCAATGATGCCATCCTGATACTGATAACCTATACCAGTAGAAAATTTGGAGCGGTCGGAGCCACCTGCGACATTGATGGCGTGGTTGGTCACCACGGCATTCTCGTTCCGCATGGCTTCTATCCAGTCGGTACCTTCGTTGCTACCGTCCTGATAAGCTTTGAGCAGGTCGCTGTCTACGGCGCGCGACCAGTCGTAAGGATCCATACCGGCGTTCATGCGCACGATATCCATCACGTCCATATACTGCTTGGCGTTGAGCATCTGAGGCCTCTTATACATGTTCTGCCAACCGATGTTGCCGTCGTAGCTTACCGTGATCTTGCCTTGTTTGCCCTGCTTGGTGGTGATAAGAATCACACCGTTGGCACCACGTGAACCGTAGATGGCGCAGGACGCAGCGTCCTTCAAGACGTCGATACGCTCGATGTCGGCAGGGTTAAGGGCGTTGATGTCGCCGCCTGTCACACCATCGATGACATAGATAGGCGCGGAGTCGCCGGACGAACCGGCACCGCGGATGTTCACACGGTAGCCGTCACCCGGCTGGCCGGAGGCTGCCTGGATAGTGACACCCGGGCTCTGGCTCTGCAGGGCTCCGAGGACCTGCGTGGTGTTCAGTTTCTCGATATTGTCACCCTTGACCTCCACGGTAGCGCCGGTGACAAGTTTCTTCTTCTGTACACCATAACCGACGACGACAACGTCCTCGAGGGTCTTTTCGTCGTTCTTCAGCGTGATGGCGATGTCCGGCTGGTTGCCTACGGTCACCTCCTGCGTCTTATATCCTATATAGGATACGACGAGGGTAGCACCTGGCCTGACGTTGAGGGAGAAGTTACCGTCGAGGTCCGTCACGGCTCCGTTCTTAGGATTGCCTTTCTCCACGATGCTGGCTCCGATGATTGGACCATCAGCATCCACTACATGTCCTGAGACTTTTCTTACTTGCTGTACGGCCTGTGCACTCAGGTTAGGCGATGTTGCTTGCGCCTGCGGACAATAGGATAGTCCTAAGGCGGTGCAGCAACTTATTGTCAGCAAGGTTGTACTAATCTTAAAACTCATACTTACTCTAAATTTTTAGATTTCCATTATTGTTCTAATAAGTAATTTCGTCTTTATGTTAAGTTTGCTTTTCAATCACAGTTGCAAAGTTAATAATTGTTTGTAGTAAGTATGTAATACTATTTTAGCTGAAAATGACACTATCGTACCAAAGTAAAAGTTGTGCTCTTACTATGTATAAATAGGTGTAAGTTAGCGTGTTAAGACACACTCTTAAAAGTTGGATGATGATACGATTTGTCTTTAACGTCTTTCGTAGAGACATCATACTTCTTTGCTATATAAACCGCATTTACTATTGATAGCGTAGAAATGTTAAGTGAAATTTTCCCTTCCACTCCCAAAGACAGAATCTCCCATGCACTTTCGGCGAATGGCTCACGTGAGAAAAGGGCGCCCAAAAGGACATTAGTATCAATCAATACAATATAATCATCTTAGTAATATTTAGATTTAGCTAATGCACCTTTTCCGTCCTCGTCGGCAGGAATGGGGACAGAAGGCTTTAGCGACAAAGATTTAACAAGTTTCAGAGCTTCCTCGTGTGTTATTTTCTTGCTGTCCTCTATTACTTTGTTGCTTTTCCCCAATTGAAGGTATAAAGCCACTTTTATACGGTCGTCCATCTTTTCAATAAGTGTCCACGCCGCATTAAAAATACTTGCTTCTTGTGGAGATAAGTTGATGGTCATGATGAAGTATACTTTATAGGATTCTACTATGCAAAGATAGTGAATTTATTTATACTTCCAAAATATTTTGAATAAAAATGTATTGCTCTCAATATTTGTCCAATAGTACAAGAATATGCTAATATAGTATCATTGTGGTAACAATATTATCTTTAACTTTGCACCAGACTTCAAACCATTGCACTTAAAAACAATGAAAACATCGGGAAATATTATCTTTCACGTTTTATTTCTGTCATGCCTCTTGTTGGGCATGAATGTGTCTGTATGTGCGCAGATTCGCGGAAATAACATAACAGTTACCGTGACGCCTGACCATGCCGACTGGAACTATCGCACGGGTGAGACGGCGACGTTCACCGTCAACGTGCTTCGCTCAGGTACATTATATTATAATAATGTGTCAGTCGACTATGAGGCCGGTCCGGTGATGTATCCTAACATTAAGAAGAAAGGCGTGACGCTGAAGGACGGTACGATGCGACTCAAAGGCAGCCTCTCTACGCCTGGCTTCTACCGTGTGAAGGTCACGGCGCATGTCGGTGGCAAGGACTATACCGGGCTGTGTACCGCCGCGTTCTCGCCCGAGAAAGTACGGCCGATGTGTAAGGATGCCAAGGACTTCGATGCTTTCTGGAGCAAGGCGCTTCAGGACGCGCGCACCGTGGGACTGAACCCTACCCGCCGTCTGCTGCCTGAGCGCTGCACTGGGCAGGACAACGTCTACGAGGTCAGTTTCTGCAACGGTTCGTATGCCTCACGTATCTATGGCATCCTCAGGGTGCCTGTGAAAGCAGGTTCTTATCCTGCACTGTTGCGTGTGCCCGGTGCCGGCGTGCGCCCTTATTCAGGTGACACCTACACCGCCCCCGGCAAGTGTATCGTTCTGGAGATCGGTATCCACGGAATACCCGTGACGATGGAGCAGAAAGTGTATGACAACCTTCTCGGAGGTGCGCTCAACAACTACTGGGATGTGAATATCGCCTCGCCCGAGAAGAACTATTACCGCAGAGTGGTGACGGGTGCCGTGCGTGCCGTCGACTATATCGCCTCATTGCCTGAATGGGACGGTAAGACGCTCGGTGTCACGGGCGCCTCGCAGGGCGGTTTCCTCTCGCTTGCCGTGGCGGCCCTCGACAAAAGAGTGACTTTTCTCGCAGCCGTCCATGATGCGATGTGCGACTATGAGGCGGAGTGCCACAATGTCGCCGGTGGATGGCCGCATTATTTCTATAAGAAGGCATTTACGGAAAAAGACGTGGAGGGTGCCCGCTACTACGACGGTGTCAACTTCGCCCGTCGTTGCACTGTACCTGCCTGGTTCTCCTTCGGCTATAACGATGAGGTGGTACCCCCGACATCATCCTACGGACTGTATAACATCTATCCCGCAAAGAAGACACTCAGTGTCTATCAGCAGACCGGTCATTACTGGTACCAAGAACAGTGGGACGAGTGGCAGGCGTGGGTGACACAACAGCTCAGTGCAGGGGAGGGCCCTGTGCCCTCCCTAAAATAATGTTCGACCAATGAGTTTATCGGTTGGGTCATTTCTTTAGGGAGGGCACAGGACCCTCCCCTGCACTGGTCTCTCTTAAAAAAAACGAATATGAAGAAAACAACGATATTGTCCTTGGCGATGTTGATATTAAGCCTCACCGCTACAGCCGCAAGTCCCGCGAGACAGCTCATCCGGCGGCTGGCGAAGATAGAGAACAAAGGCATCATGATTGGGCATCAGGATGATCCGCTCTACGGCCACGACTGGAAATGGCAGTCGGGCCGGAGCGATGTGCTCGAAACTGCAGGCGACTGGCCTGCTGTGATGGGCTTTGAGTTAGGCCATCTCGAACTGGGCAACGAGAGGAGCCTCGACAACGTGCCGTTTGACCTGCTGCGCCAGGAGGCCGAGAAGCAGCATGCACGCGGCGGCATCGTGGAGATGAGCTGGCACCCCGATAACCCCGTGACCGATAAAAGCGCATGGGATCCGTCGGGCACTCCTGTCAAGGCTGTCCTTCCCGGGGGCAGTAAGAACCAGCTGTTCCGTACGTGGCTCGGGCGCGTGGCTACTTTCTTAGGCTCTATGAGAGACAACAAAGGCAGGCGCATCCCTATCATCTTCCGTCCCTGGCACGAGATGGGCGGCGGCTGGTTCTGGTGGGGGGCGAAGAGCTGCACACCGGAAGAGTACAGGCAGCTCTACCGTTACACTCACGACATCCTGACGAAACAATACAAACTCAACAATATCGTCTGGGCGTTCTCGCCGAATGCGGGCGACGCCGATCTGCTCCGGTTTTATCCCGGTGACGAATATGTCGATCTCATGGGCTTCGACCTCTACGACTTCAACAACGATAAGGCGACCTACCAGAAGAGTCTGCGCTTTGAACTCGACCGATTGGTGAAGACGGCAGTGGAGCATAAGAAACTCGCCACGCTCACCGAGACCGGCGCGCAGAAGTTGCCCGACAGTCTGTGGTTCACCCACACGCTCCTGCCGGTGCTGAAGGACTACCGCATCTCTTACGTCCTTTTCTGGCGCAATGCGTGGGACAACCCCAGGGAACTCTACGTACCCTACAAAGGCGCGCTGTCGGCGGCAGACTTCAAGTGCTTCGCCGACAGCAGAGAGATGCTGACGCTCAAGGACATCGTCAGGACCCGCTAAAGAGAAACAGTACCACATAACGCCCTTGAGACTTATAGTCGCCTCACCCTGAAGAGTGAAAGGGCTATGATAATAATTTTACTATGACATCATTTGCAGATAAAGTGAAGATCCTGCGTGCGCATCACGAGGATCTGTTGACAAGAAAGAACGTGCCCGAAGAATGGGGTAACGGTATCTACACACGTTACAAGTATCCTGTCCTCACTGCTGAGCATACACCTTTGGAGTGGCGCTATGACTTCTGCGAGCAGGACAACCCGTTCCTCATGCAGCGTATCATGATGAACGCCACACTGAACAGCGGCGCCATCAAATGGAAGGGCAAGTACTGCCTCGTCGTACGTGTCGAGGGTGCCGACCGAAAGAGCTTCTTCGCAGTGGCAGAGAGCCCCAACGGCATCGACAACTTCCGTTTCTGGCCCGAGCCCATCACAATGCCCGAGGACACCATCCCCGCCACGAACATCTACGACATGCGCCTCACAGCCCACGAGGACGGCTGGATCTACGGCGTATTTTGCGCTGAGCGTCACGACGACTCACAGCCCGGTGACCTCTCTGCAGCTACCGCTACGGCAGGTATTGCCCGCACGAAAGACCTCATTCACTGGGACCGCCTTCCAGACCTCAAATCGAAGAGCCAGCAGCGTAATGTTGTGCTCCACCCGGAGTTTGTCGACGGCAGGTACGCTTTCTATACCCGCCCGCAGGATGGTTTTATCGATGCCGGCAGCGGTGGCGGCATCGGCTGGGCACTCGTCGACGACATCACGCACGCTGAGGTCAAGGAGGAGAAGATCATCAACCTCCGCCACTATCACACCATCATGGAGGTGAAGAACGGCGAGGGGCCGCATCCCATTAAGACATCTGCGGGATGGATCCATCTCGCCCACGGCGTGCGTGGCTGCGCTTCCGGCTTGCGTTATGTCCTTTATATGTATATGACGGCTCTCGACGACCCGACCCGTGTCATTGCCCAGCCCGGTGGTTACTTCCTCGTGCCGCAAGGCGAGGAATATATCGGTGACGTGATGAATGTCGTGTTTTCCAATGGATGGATTGCCGACCCCGACGGCCGTGTCTTTATCTATTATGCTTCCTCCGACACACGCATGCATGTGGCAACGAGTACCATCGGCCGTCTTGTGGACTATTGCATGAACACGCCTGCCGACGGCTTCGCAACGGGCAAGAGCGTGGAGACGGTGAAGAAACTTATCGCCAAGAACAAGCAAGTACTTCTTTAGCGAATGTGTATCTTGCGCAATAATTTTGCCTTTCTGGTGTTATCCTTTAATAAGGAAACGATATACTGTAAATTAAAACCATGAAAATTAAGCTGTCTGAGAAGATTGGCTATGCCATGGGTGACGCTGCCGCAGGTGGCATCACGTGGAAGATCATGTCGATAGCCTTTCCGTTGTTCTTCACCAATGTCTTTGGCCTGACCTTCTATGATGCCGCCGTCCTGATGCTTGTGGCACGTCTTATCGACGTGTTTATCGATCCGGTTATTGGTGTCATCTCGGACCGTACGCAGAGCCGCTGGGGTACCTACAGGCCATGGGTCATTTTTGGATCTGTTCCTTTAGGCATTATTTTCGCATTGCTTCTCTACACCCCGGCCCTTGGGCCGGTAGGGAAGCGCGTCTATGCCTATTTCTTCTATATCGTGATGATGATCGTCTATTCACTCGTCAATGTGCCGTATGGCTCTCTCCTCGGCGTGATGACGGATGACGACAACGAGAAGAATCAGTTCTCCGCCTTCCGTATGGTCGGCGCCTACGCCATGGGGTTCATCACTCTCCTCTCGTTCCCTTATCTGCAAAAGATTGTCGGGGGTACAGACCAGTACCAGTATGCTGTGCTCGGTTGTTTTTTTGGCACCCTTGCAGCTGCCGGCACCCTCTGCTGCGGCTTGCTGACGAAGGAGCGTCTGAAGCCTATCCGTGCTGAGAAGTTTTCCGGCAAGCAGTTTGTTGACCTGGTGAAGAACAAGCCATGGATCATGATGACGCTCACAGCCGTGTGTACTAACTTCTTCAATGGTTTCCGTTACGCTGTGGCGGGATACATGTTTTCTTACTGCATGGGAGGCGACATCACTGTCGGCAAACTGATCATCAACTATACCGTATTCATGGCCTTTGGTGAGGTGACATGTATGATCTTCGGAGGCCTGTCACCGCTGTGTACCCGTTGGCTTGGCTCGAAGCGCAAGACATTCCTCTTCGCGGCTTTCATCTGCTTTGTCACGTCCGTCCTGTTCTTCTTCATCCCGATGAAGCCGGCATATATATGGGTTATGATCGGTGTGTCGATCCTTACCTCTGTTGGCGTGGGTATCTATTCACCGCTGCTATGGTCGATGTATGCTGATGTTGCCGATTATGCCACGAAGAAGAACGGTACATCTTCTACCGGACTGATCTTCTCCTCCGGCACGATGGCACAGAAGTTCGGTACCGCCATCTCCGGTTCACTTATTGCTATGTTCCTCGGCCTTGCCGGTGCACACATGATCACCGACCGGTTCGGTAACCCGACGATTGATCCGGCCTCTATCACGAGTTCCGTGCTGACGATGGTATGGGCCCTCTTCTCCCTCTTCCCCGCCCTCTTCGCGCTCGTCATGATGGGGCTGGTGATGCTGTACCCGATAAAAAAATAAAAGTTACTATATCTGCAAACGGAATGACAGCTCTTGAACTCAAACACCAAGTGCAGCAATGCCTTGAAGCGAATATCCTGCCTTATTGGATCAATAAGGTACAGGACCCCGCCGGCGGCTTCTACGGCCGCATCGACGGTCACGACCAAGTCCACCCTGAGGCAGAGCGCGGTGCGGTGCTCAATGCCCGTATCCTCTGGGCTTTCGCAGCCGCTTACCGTGTGCTGCGCAAGCCGGAGTATCTCGCTGCCGCGCAAAACGCCTACGCCTACGTCTGCCGCCATTTCCTCGACCCCGACTTCGGTGGCGTCTTCTGGAGTGTGGACTGCCACGGTAACGCCCTCGATACAAAGAAGCAGACCTATGCCATCGGCTTTTCCATCTATGGGCTTGCCGAATATGCGCGCGCCACAGGCTCCCGTGAGGCGCTTGCCCAGGCGGCATCTCTTTTCCGTGACATCGAAGCGCACGCCTTCGACAAAAAGCATAACGGTTATATCGAAGCTCTGACACGCGAGTGGAGGCCTCTTGCCGACATGCGCCTCTCCAACAAGGATGAGAACGGCAGTCGCACGATGAACACCCATCTCCATATCCTTGAGCCATACACAAATCTGCTCCGTGCCGCCCGTGAGCTCGGCGATGACAGTCTCGCCCAGGAGGTAGCGCCACGCGTGCGCAACCTCATCGGCATCTTTACGGGACCGTTGTTCAACTACAACACGGCTCACCTCGACCTCTTCTTCAACGGTGAGTGGGAAGGCAAGCGCAACATCGAGAGCTTCGGTCACGACATCGAGGCGAGCTGGCTGCTCCACGAGGCGCTCCTCGTCCTCGACGACAAGACCCTTACCCATGAGTCGGAATCGGTCGTGAGAAACATTGCCCACGCTGCCTACGAAGGCTTGCAGCCTGACGGATCGATGATCTACGAGCACAGGAAAGACACGGGGCGCTACGACCGTCAGCGTCAGTGGTGGGTGCAGTGTGAGTGTGTCATCGGGCATGTCAACCTCTATCAGCATTTCGGCGACAAGGATGCCCTGCGTATCGCTGAACGCTGCTGGCAGTATATTGACAGGCATCTCGTGGATCACGACAACGGCGAGTGGCACTGGGCGGTGCTCGGCGACGGCAGGCTGAATCGCGAGGACGACAAGGCCGGCTTCTGGAAATGTCCGTATCACAACACACGGATGTGCCTGGAACTCATCGAAAGGCTGCACTGACAACCCGCTGCTTGTTCTTCTCACCCATCGATTCTATTATTCTGAAAAAAAAACTGAGAACTTATGAGCGAATATCAGATATTGCATGAAATCACGCCGCTCACGGGGAAAGACGGCATCTACATCGTGGAGCGTCACAAGAAGGAATTCGACTATCCCGTGCACCGCCACGAGTGCTGTGAACTCAACTTTGTGGAGAATGCCGCAGGCGCACACCGCGTCGTAGGCGACAGCAACGAGGTCATCGACGACTTTGACCTGGCACTTATCTCCAGCGTTGAACTGGAGCATGCGTGGGAACAAGGCGAGTGCCACAGTGAGGACATACGCGAGATCACCATCCAGTTCGACTTCGGCTACGGGGAAGGCAGCTTCTTCGACCACTCGCCCTTCCGAAGTATCTACAACATGCTCACGCGGGCACACAAGGGACTGGCCTTCGCGAAAAACGACATCGCACGCGTCTACGACAAGCTCGATACCATCGCGAAGATTCAGGACCCCTTCCGGGCCACCATACAGCTGCTCGAAATACTCCACACCCTCTCGCTCAGCGAGAAAGCACACACCCTCGCTACAACCAGCTACGCCAAGGTTAAAGTAGAAGACGACAGCAAGCGCGTGCTCAAAGTAAAAGAATTTATCAACGAGAACTACATGCGTGACATCAAGCTCGAGGAGGTGGCTGCACTGGCCAACATGAGCCGTACCTCCTTCAGCCGCTTCTTCAAGCAGCATACCGGCCGCACCCTCTCCAACTATATCACCGACATCCGCATGGGTTATGCCACCCGCATGCTCGTAGACACGGAGGAGAGCATCAACGAGATCTGCTACCTCTGCGGATACAACAACATGAGCAACTTCAACCGCACTTTCCGCCGCCGTAAAGGCTGTACGCCAGGAGAATACCGCGCACAGTACAAAAAGATCAAAGTGCTCATCTGAAAACGCCAACGCCGTCAACAGCCAGAAATGGCTGCCACGGCGCGCAATGGAATCGTGCAGCACCTCCTCAACGCCGTTGAGGCCTTGCCTTTACGCCGTTGAGGCGTTGCAACAACCGTTCCGAATAGCTATCGGGCCTTCTTAGTTTGTTTGTCAACCTTACTCACAGTCATATACCTTATATGAAGTTTCCGTTCGTTAGGCAATGCTCATGTCGGGCGTACCAAAATAACGGCATGCAAATTGCTTTACACGCCGTTATTTATGCAAGTTGTGGACTGTAGTATTCTTCATCTTTTGTGCAAGAGCAAAATACAGTCGAAACAAGAAGAATACTAAAGAGCGTTTCGAGGATATTCATCATAGCTTAAATTAATAAACAGTTTTGACTGATTCTTATAATACACGGGCTTATTATTGGTATCAGGTGATGACCAAACACCATTTTCATAGGTGGCAATGGCTGCCACAATGGGCAGCCACTGCAAAGCATTTGTTATGCATTGAGCTGCTTGTCGAGCTCGGTGCCGGCTTTGAACTTAGCGACTTTCCTGGCAGCGATGTGCAGGACCTCACCGGTGCGTGGGTTCTTGCCCTCGCGTGCGGATCGCTCGTTGACGGAAAATGTGCCGAAACCGATGAGCTGGAGCTTCTCACCCTTTACGAGAGCGTCCTTGATGGCTTCTGTTGTAGCGTTGAGGGCCTTCTTGGCCTCTGCAGAAGTGATACCTGCGCCTTCTGCAATCTTCTTAATTAAATCAGCTTTTGTCATAGTCGTATTATTAATAAATGAATATGATTTCTCGATTATTACTTCCATGAAGCAATAAATCAGCGACAAATATAGTGGAATAGTTTTATTTGGCAAACTAAAATAGCAGAAAAATGACATAAAAGGCCAAAAAAAGTCGCAAAGCACTTACTTTTAGGCTATTTTAAATTAATTCCGCCAACGGCTAACTCTGTTTTATTATAAAGTGCTATCATTTTTCCATTCAAGCATCTATCACCGGATGAACAGCAGCTCACGATACTTGGGCAGTGTCCACAACTCGTCGGCAACCACCAGCTCAAGCTTGTCGATCTGATAGCGGATAGGATGGAACCATGTCTCCACGGTGTCATGATAAGCCACGGCTTTCTCGCGCTCGTCAGTAATCTTATTGGCCACTTTACGTGCGTTGACCATGTCCTCTACATCTTTCTCAATCGTGGCTGTACGCTCTGAAATCTGCTCGATGATGTTCATGATGCGGTCGGAGAGTTGCTTACCCTTCTCGGCACCATAGATGACCATGAGGTTCTGCACGTCTTTGGACAGCATGGCCTGATAGTGGGTAGCCACTGGGATGATGTGGTTGAGCGACAGGTCGCCAAGCACACGGGCCTCGATCTGCAGTTTCTTGGTGTAGGTTTCCCATTTCACCTCATTGCGTGCCTTGAGCTCATTCTCCTTCATCACGCCTGTTGACTCGAACATCTTGATGCTCTCAGGATCGAGATACCGGTCGAAGATGACAGGCGCCGACTTCTCGGTGTCGAGGCCGCGTCTTTCAGCTTCCTCCACCCATTCGTCACTGTAGCCGTTGCCGTCGAAGTGAATGGGCGCGCAGGTCTTGATGTCGTCCTTGACCACGGAGAGAATAGCGGCGAACTTGTCCTCGCCTTTGGCGACGAGCGCGTCAACACGCTCCTTGAAGCTTGTCAGCGCTTCAGCCACAGCAGTGTTGAGCACAATCTGCGCGCTGGCACAGTTGGCCGACGAGCCCACGGCGCGGAACTCGAAGCGGTTGCCGGTGAAGGCGAACGGTGAGGTGCGGTTACGGTCTGTGTTGTCGCGCATGATATCGGGAATCTCCGGTATGTCGATCTGCACACCTTCCTTGCCCTTGATGACGAGAGCGTCCTTGTCGGCCTTCATGATATGCTCCAGCACACCCGAAACGGCCTTTCCAAGGAACGAGGAGATGATGGCAGGAGGTGCCTCGTTGGCACCTAAACGGTGCGCGTTGCCGGCGTCCATGATACTGGCTTTCAGCAGTCCGTTGTGGCGATAAACAGCCATGAGTGTCTCCACCGTGAAGACCACGAAGCGCAAGTTGTCCTCACGCGTCTTGCCAGGTCCGTGGAGCAAGATGCCGGTATCGGTAGAAAGTGACCAGTTGTTATGCTTTCCTGAACCGTTGATGCCGTCGAAAGGCTTCTCGTGAAGCAGTACCTCGAAGCCATGACGATGCGCCACACGCTTCATGAGCGACATGAGCAGCATGTTGTGGTCCACCGCGAGATTGGTCTCCTCAAAGATTGGCGCACACTCAAACTGATTGGGAGCCACCTCATTGTGACGGGTCTTCACGGGGATGCCAAGCTCCAGAGCCTGGACCTCCAGGTCTTTCATGAATGCCTGTACACGCTCGGGAATGGTGCCGAAATAATGGTCATCCATCTGCTGGTTCTTCGCACTCTCATGGCCCATCAGCGTGCGGCCGGTGAGAATGAGGTCGGGACGGGCGGCGTAGAGGTCCTCGTCGACAAGGAAGTATTCCTGCTCCCAGCCAAGATTAGAGATGACTTTCTTCACGTCGGGGTAGAAATAGTGGCACACGTTGGTCGCAGCCACGTTGACGGCATGCAGCGCACGCAGCAGAGGAGCCTTGTAGTCGAGAGCCTCGCCGGTGTAGGAGATGAAGATCGTAGGAATGCAGAGGGTGTCGTCGATGATGAACACGGGGCTCGTGGGGTCCCAGGCGGAGTAGCCGCGTGCCTCAAAGGTGGAACGGATACCGCCTGAAGGGAAGCTGGAAGCGTCGGGCTCCTGCTGTACAAGGAGCTTGCCGGAGAACTCCTCAATCATGCCGCCCTTGCCGTCGTGCTCGATAAAGGAGTCGTGCTTCTCGGCAGTGCCCTCGGTCAGCGGCTGAAACCAGTGGGTATAGTGGGTCACACCATTCTCGTCGGCCCACTGTTTCATGCCCTTTGCCACAGCGTCGGCAATGGAACGGTCAAGCTCTGCACCATTGTCAATGACGTCGACAAGTTTCTGATAGACATCAGCAGGCAGATACTTGTACATTTTGGCACGGTTGAATACCTTCTTGCCAAAATACTCTGAAGGCCGCTCCACTGGGGCGAGCACCTCGACCGGCTTCTTGTGTGAAGCAGTCACTACGGCATCAAATCTCTCGTTGGTCATAAAGTAATAATTATAGTCGATTTCGTAATTCTATGGAAGGATGGGCGGATGCAGCCGTAACGGTTACAGGCAGCTGCAGGAGCCGCCCCGCGTCACGGTCTGAGCGTGAACCCGCAAACGAAGTAGGCCTTCTGCGTGGAGGGGTTGGCGACAACCCCTGCGAAGAGAGGAATGGAGAAGCTGCCCGTCACAGGGATGTCCTTGGTGGCACGCAGCGACACGTTGGTCACTGCAAAACCGCCGGCCTTGGCATAGTAAGAGGTGGCGTAAGGCACTGCGCCCACCGTGGCTGTCCAGTCGAGTGAGGCGAGCTGGAAGGGGACGGCGGCTTCCACATATGAGCTGTAGGCGCGGTCGCCGCTCTTGTTCAGACCGTCGTTTCCGGCAAAATTAGTGTACCAGTTGAGCACCACGGGACCGAAGTCATAACCGATATTGCCCTCAAAGACATGGCTTGTAGAGTGGGCGTCATAATGGAAATACTTGTCGTTGGGCCTATTAAACCAGTAGTCGGTCACACCGGCATGGAACCCGCCTTTCGTATAAGCCAGGGTGAGATCAAACTCTTTGGTGTCATCCTTGTCGGAGAGTCCCACCGATCCCCAGACTGTCAGGGACAGCCCTTTGTAAGCTACGCCGAGGGTAGGCTGCACCGACACGTCACCCTTATCCTGACCGCGCCAGATGTATTGATTGACGAAGTCAGCCGCCACTTTTCCTTCAACATTGTCCTGAGCGCTTGCTGTGGTTGCTGCAAGGCATGCCACAAGCAAGACCAATCCTTTTACCTTTTTCATGTTCTTCTATTTTAAATAACGTTCTACAGTGTTTTGAATCGCTCCATGGCCTCCTCAACATCCTCGCGGTTGCCAAAGCTTGTAAGCCGGAAGTAGCCTTCGCCCGATGGTCCGAAGCCCACGCCGGGCGTGCAGACAAGCCCGCATCCGTAAAGCAAGGTGTCGAAGAACTTCCACGAATCCATTCCGCCCGGCGTCTTCACCCATAAGTAGGGCGCATTCTCTCCGCCGTAGACGGCATAGCCTGCCTTACTGAGTGTCTCGCGCATGATACGCGCATTCTCCATGTAGTAGGCAATGGTCTGGCGCGTCTGGCGGTGCCCTTCCTCGCTGTAAGTAGCCTCGGCGGCCCGCTGCGAGATGTAAGAGGTGCCGTTGAACTTCGTTGACTGGCGCCGTTCCCACAGCGCGTTGAGCTGCACATCCTTGTCGTCGATGGTCTTGGCCATGACTTCTTTCGGGATAACCGTGTAGCCACAGCGCACGCCTGTGAAGCCCGCGGTCTTGGAATACGAGTGGAACTCGATGGCACACTTGCGCGCACCTTTTATCTCATAGATGGAATGGGGTATCTCGGGGTCCTGAATGTAGGCCTGATAAGCGGCGTCATACATGATGACGGCCTCGTTGCGCAGGGCAAAGTTCACCCATTTGCGGAGCTCGTCCTTGGTGAGCACGGTGCCCGTGGGATTGTTGGGATAGCAGAGGTAAATCATGTCGACACGGTGGTCGGGCAGCTCGGGCGTGAAATTGTTCTCTGCGGTGCAGGGCAGATAAGTGATATCCGTCCACTTGCCGTCCTCAAACTTGCCCGCCCGGCCTATCATAGCGTTTGAGTCCACATAGACGGGATAGACGGGATCAGTCAGTGCCACGCTGTTGTCCCAGCGTAATAGCTCCTGGATGTTTGCGGTATCGCTCTTGGCTCCGTCATTGACAAAGATCTCGTCCTTGTCGAGATGGATGCCTCTTGTGAGGAAGTCTCCCTTCATGATGGCTTCGCGCAGGAAGTCGTATCCGTGCTCCGGGCCATAGCCCCTAAAGGTCTCCTTGACAGCCATCTCGTCGGCAGCCTTGTGCATGGCCTCCACCACGGCAGGGGCCAGAGGACGGGTAACGTCGCCGATACCTAAGCTGATGACCCGCTGTTTGGGGTGAGACACTTTGTATGCCGTGACGCGTTTCGCGATGTCGGCAAATAGATAACTGCCCGGCAGACGCAGATAATATTCGTTTACTAATGCCATGATTCTATTCCTTTTTCTTGGTTGTCGTCCGTTTATAGTTCTTTTTCCCCATCGAAAACAAACGCTGCGGGTCCGGTCATTCTGACGTGGTTGTCGTCTCCCCACTCTATGTGCAGGGTGCCTCCGTCCATTACAATGTCGCTCTGTCGGGCGGCCCTGCCCGTCTTTGCCGCTGCCACTGCCGTGGCACAGGCCCCTGTCCCGCAGGCCATTGTGATGCCGGAGCCGCGCTCCCACACACGCGTACGGAGCGTGGCGGCTGACGAGGGCCGCGCCTCAGGCTGCGCGAACTCGATGTTGCAACGCTCGGGAAAAGCCTTGTCAAACTCCAACACCCTGCCTTCCTTTGCCACATCCACTTTGCTGATGTCGTCGACGAAGATGACATAGTGTGGATTGCCCATCGAGACAAAGACGCCTTCCGTTCCCACTGGCATGGTTCCGTTAGGCGCCGTCTCCGGCGCCGTGTATTGTTCAGGCACATCAAACCGCGGCTCCCCCATGTCCACGGTGACGCTCTCCACCTTACCGCCGGCGATGTGCAGCTTGAGGATCTTGACGCCCGACAGTGTCTCCAGGCGCACGGTGTCGCCATGGAAGAGCCCGCGCTCATAGACGTACTTGCCGATACAGCGGCTGGCGTTGCCGCACATCATGGCTTCGGAGCCGTCGGCGTTGAAGATGCGCATGGAGAAGTCGGCCACTGCCTCGTCTGAGGGTGCACCGATGAGCACCAGCCCGTCTGAACCAATACCAAAATGGCGGTCACTCCATTTGATGGCCGTCGCCTCCGGATCGGGAACACTATATAATAATGTATTGACATAGACGTAATCGTTTCCGGCCCCCTGCATCTTGGTGAAAGGCACCTTGCCCGATTCCGTTGCCTGTCTTTCTTTCATTGACATTTTGTTAAGCTCCATTTCTTTTGAATGAACGCCTTGTGTTGTTCACGGTGCAAAGATACAACAAAATGACAGTACCATGAAAACTTTTCGGTAAAAATTATCCTACTATTTAATAATAAATATCAAACTGTAAGCTCCGTTGCCTTACTTGCTTGCAATTTGACAATATCATAGCTTTCGTTATTCCCAGCTTGCCACACGAAAGAATTATTTTCCAACACAATGTGCTGTTTATTTTCCTTTTGTTGACATAATGATTGATTTTAGCTCTATATGAGGTAGAAACCATCTACACCGTAATCGCATCGCCTCTACGCCGTAATGGCAATGCCTCTACACTGTAATGGCAATGCCTCTACGCCGTAATGGCGTTGCCATTACGGCGTAGAGGGAGCAGGGCCGTGTCAATGCCCGCCGTGCATGATGTTACGGGGATGATGGAGCAGCACCTCCTGACGCAGCGACTCGTCGTCGAGATGGGTGTAGATCTCTGTCGTGCCGATATTGGCATGGCCTAAGAGCACCTGGATGACACGCAGGTCGGCGCCTCCCTTGAGCAACGCCGTGGCAAAGGAATGGCGCAGCGTGTGGGGCGAGATCGTCTTTTTGATGCCCGCCGCCGCGGCCTGTCGCTTCACCATGATAAGAATCATGACGCGCGTCAGGTGATGGCCACGGCGGTTGAGGAAGACGTAGTCCTCCTCCCCCGGCTTGATGTTCATCTCGTCGCGGTCGATGAACCACAGCCGCAGCTCTTCGATGGCGCGGTCGGAGATGGGCACCAGCCGCTCCTTGTCGCCCTTGCCGGTGACCCTGATGAAATGCTCGTCGAGGTTCAGATCAGAGAGCCTCAGGTTGGTCAGCTCGGAGACACGCAGGCCGCACGAGAACAGCATCTCGATGATGGCGCGGTTGCGCTGGCCCTCCTTCACGGTGAGGTCGATGCTGTCTTCTATCTGGTCCACCTCCTCTGTCGTAAGATAGGTGGGCAGGTGCTTGGGCAGGACGGGCGACTCTAACAGCTCTGTGGGGTCCACCTCAAGATAGCCGTCGAGGGTCAGGAAGCGGTAGAACGACCGCACGCCGAAGAGGATGCGCGACTGCGAACGCGCCCCGATGCCGAACTCATGCAATGAGCCGGCAAACTGCTCCAGGTCTTCCAGCTTCACCTCCAAGGGTGACAAACCGCGGCCTCGGAGAAAGCGCATCAGATAGCCCAAGTCGTGCTGATAAGCCTCTATCGTATTGACAGAATAGTTGCGGTCGAGCTTCAGATAGCGCAGGAAACGGCGCACGAGATCCGCTTCCGGCGACAAATTATTTTGGTTTTTGCTTTGCAATGTGCGGTCTTATCCTTAATTTTGTGGTCAAAGTTAGCCAATTATCGGCAAAAACAACTCATAATTCCAGAAAAAGACGATGAGAAAAATCCAGATTATCAATGGCCCGAACCTCAATCTCTTAGGCGTGCGCGAGCCCGGCATCTACGGCGACAGCTCTTTTGAGAGCTACCTGCCGAAGCTCCGCGCGCTCTTCCCCGACGTGGAGATCAGCTATTACCAGAGCAACATCGAGGGCGAGCTCATCGACAAGATGCAGCAGACGGGCTTCACCGCCGACGGCATCGTGCTCAATGCCGGCGCTTATACCCATACGAGCATTGCCCTGCTTGACTGCATCCGCTCCCTGCGCTGTCCCGTGGTAGAGGTGCACATCAGCAACGTTCACCAGCGCGAGGAGTACCGCCACCACTCCATGATCTCGGCGGGTTGCAAGGGCGTCATCTGCGGGTTCGGCCTGCAGGGCTATGAACTGGCCATTCGCGGGCTCCTCTGCCATGATTGAACCCGAAGCCATCGCCGACTATGCCGCGGCCCACTCCGACGCCGAGGACGACTATCTGCACCGCCTGTGGCGCGCCGCCAACATTCACACCGTTCACGGCCACATGGCCTCGGGCCATCTGCAAGGGCGCCTGCTGAAGATGCTCGTGATGATGCAGCGGCCCCGCTACATCTTAGAGGTGGGCACCTTTGCCGGCTATTCCGCCATCTGCATGGCCCAGGGGCTGCCCCAGAAGGGGAATGGGAAAGTGTTTACCTTCGAGATCAACGACGAGATGGAGGACTTCACGCGGCAATGGATCAATGGCTCCGACGTGGCCGGCCTCATCGACTTCCGCATCGGCAACGCCGTCACCGAAGCCCCAAAGCTCGGCATCATGTTCGACATGATGTTTCTTGACGGCGACAAGCGCACCTATGCCGAGACCTACGACGCGCTCTTACCCCTCCTCAACCCCGGCGGCATCATCCTGGCCGACAACACCCTCTGGGACGGACATGTCGTCGACCCGAAATACGACTGCGACAGCCAAACTATGGGCATCCGACGATTCAACGACCTCATCGCGGACGACGACCGAGTGGAGAAAGTCATCGTGCCCATCAGGGACGGACTTACAATAATTAGAAAAAAAACGACCTAATCGTTTGTCATTTCAAATAAATGGCTTAACTTTGCAATGCAGATATTGCAAAAAGTACAAATTAAAACGAATACAACTATGAAAAAGTATGTTTGCACAGTGTGCGGATGGGTCTACGACCCCGCCAAAGGTGATCCCGATAACGGCATTCAGCCCGGCACAGCATTTGAAGATCTTCCGGAAGACTGGACTTGCCCCGAGTGTGGTGTAGGTAAGGAAGACTTTGAACCGGAGGATTAAGCCGTGAAAAAACTGACAGACAAAGTATCCTGGGTCGGGAAAGTAGACTGGGAGCTCAAGCACTTCCACGGCGACGAGCTCTCCACCCACTTCGGGTCGAGCTACAACGCCTATCTCATCCAGGATGAGAAAACGGTGCTCATCGATACCGTGTGGGGACCTTACGACCATGAGTTTGTGGCCCATCTTGAAGAAGCCGTCGATCTCAACAAGATTGACTACATCGTGATGAACCACAACGAGAACGACCATTCCGGCGCACTGCCCGCCCTGATGAAGCGCATCCCCAACACGCCCATCTACTGCACGAAGAAAGGCGAGGACGTGCTCCGCGGACTCTACCACGAGGACTGGAACTTCGTCAACGTCAAGCAGGGCGACACGCTCTCCATCGGTGAGAACACCCTGCACTTCATTGAGGCGCCGATGTGCCACTGGCCTGACACCATGATGACCTACGCCGACAAGGAGCAGATACTCTTCTCCAACGACGTCTTCGGCCAGCACTACGCCACAGAAAGCCTCTACGACGACACCGTCAACCAGAGAGACCTCTTCCGAGAGGCCGAGAAGTACTACGCCAACATCCTCAATCTCTACAACCCCAACGTCAAGCGAAAGGTCGATGAGCTGTTGGCCGCCAACCTCCCCTTGAAGATGATCGCCACCTCGCACGGCGTCATCTGGACCCATCACATCCCTGAGATTCTGGAGTGCTACCGGAAATGGGACGCCAACTACCAGGAAGACCAGGTCACGATCATCTATGACACCATGTGGCAATCCACACGCCGCATGGCCGAAGCAGTGGCCGACGGCATCCGCGAGGCGCACCCCGAGACCCGTGTCGTACTGATGAACGCCACGAAAGACGACAAGAACGACATCATTCTTGAGACTTTCCGCTCCCGCGAAATCCTGTTGGGCAGTCCGACCGTCAACTTAGGCATGACCTATGCCATTTCGGGCATTCTGGAAATGATCCACGGCATGCGGTTCAAAGGCAAGAAAGCCGCCGTCTTCTCCAGCTTCGGATGGGGTGGAGGCGCAGAGAAGCGCATGCAGCAACGCCTTGAAGAAGCCGGCTTCGAGATTGTGGCCGAGCCGCTGAAGGTGAAGTGGGCCCCAGACAGCGACGCCGAGAAGCGGTGCCGAGAATGGGGAAAGGCTCTGCCGTAGAGCTTTCACCATAAGATTACAAGAGCGATATCCGCAAAGCATCCGACGGGTATCGCTCTTATTGTAAACCACGCGTATTGAAATGAGACATATGAAACAACTCCTCCTCTCACTGTCCGCCTGCCTCGTCATGCTTCTATGCGCCCTGCCGCTGTGCGCTGACATAGTAAAAGGCCGTGTAGTAGACGGCACCGACGGGCACCCGCTGACCGATGCCAGCGTCGTTTTCAAGCAAAACACGGCATGGAGTATGAGCATAAGCACGGTCTCTACCGACAGCCTCGGCGTTTTCAACTTCTCCAGTTATATGACAGGCATGACAACGCTTGAGGCCAGCTACATCGGCTACAAGACCCATCGCAAGGCCCTCTACCTCTACAACCAGTCGCAGAGCACGGACACTGTCGACCTCGGCGACATCCGCCTGCAGCCCACCTCCGTGATGCTCGAGGCCGTGAAAGTCACCGGACATCTGCCGCGAATCACCATGAGCGGCGACACCATTGTGTTTCATCCCGAAGCCTTCAAGTTACAGGACAACACGCGGCTCTTAGAGCTCCTGACCAAACTGCCAGGTGTCAGGCAGGGCGACGACGGCCGCTTTTACTGGAACAACAAGCCCATCCGGCTCCTGGTAGACGGCAAGGACATCTTCGGCGGCAGCGCCATCATCTCCCAACTCCCTGCGGAGGTAGCCAAAAAGCTTAAGCTTTACGACCGCAAGAGTAAGCTCGCGCGGCACACCGGCAATGAGGACGGGAAGGAAGACATGGTGCTTGACGTAGAGGCAAAGCCGGGATTCCTCGACAAATGGTACGGAAACATCGAGGCTGTCTATGGCGACGGCAACCACTACAACGGCGAGATGAGAGTCTACAAGCTCTCCGATAAGAACCCGCTCATGGTCTTCGGCAACATGAACAATATGAACGAACAGCACGAGATCGGACAGGATTCCTACAGCCAAAACTCCATCGATCTGCAGGGAAAGCAGCAGTATGTCTCCACCGCATGGCAGCACAACGGCAAGACCAAGGGCGCAGGCGATAACAATTACATCTCCATCAATCCCGATTTCGGACATCGAGACGGATGGGGCACGACTTACGGCAACTCCCAACGCTTCCTGCCGGGAGAGCAACAGACCTTTACCATCACACAAAACGACAACCGGAGCCACAGCATCACGCCGGGACTCCGCATCAATACGCAGCTCTACACCGACTCTGTGAACTTCATCAACCTCAACGCAGAGACCAAATACACCAAGGAACAGCAATGGACAGAGTACCGCATGGCACGCTTCTCCGAGTCTCCCTCCACCTTCGGCGACTTCCCCATGGACGCTGCTTTCGACGCCGCCAAAGGCTCGGACATCTACCGGCACATGCTGCTGCGCAACCGTAACAACAGTGCAGCCACCTCGGAAAGCACGCACAACAATGTCAACTTCACACTCAACCACTTCCTGCCACGACAAAAAGGCGAGATGAGTATCGAGGCCGACATTGTCTACAACACCAACAACACACGCCAGCACACCGACAGACAGTTCGATTATCTGACGGAAGGTACCACCGACGCGCTCCACCAGTACAGCCGTAACCCTAAGAGTGATCTGTACAGCTCGCTGTCGGCAACGCTGAAATACTGTCTCTCCAAGGCCGTTCTGCTCAACATCACGGCAAAGACCGGCTACGATTTCAGCCGCGACGACAACGATTTCTATGCGGACCGGCTGTCCAATGCACCGACCGACTATACTCCTACGGCTCTCGACAATGCCAACACGCAGCGCTCACGCCTGCACACCTGGCACGGCTCTCTCACCTTAGCGCCGGTCATCAACTTCAGCAAACGCGTCCACCTCACGCCGTCAGTGGAATGGGCCTACAGCCACGACCGGCTCAACCTCCGCCGCGGAGACCTCGACACCCTTGCCGTGAGAAGCACCCATCTGCTCAATCCCTCGCTCTTCTTCCTGTGGAAAATCAACCGTGCGCAAGGCCTCGACATCAAGGCTGGCTATACGGCTGACAAGCCCGAAATGCTGCAGACGGTCGACTTTGAGAACACGACCGACCCGCTCAACGTGGTCCGAGGCAACACCCATCTGCGCACTTACGGCAACCTCTACAGCAAGCTCAACTTCAGTCAAGTATTGGCACCGCTGCAAGCCGTGACCAGTCTCTCGCTGGAATACAACCACTACGTGCGCCCGATATCAATGCTCTACACCTACGATGCAGCATCCGGACGCTACACCTCAACACGCGTCAACGTGCGTGGCGGCAACCGTTTCGCCGCATCGCTGAACGTTGACAAGAGCTTCGGACCTTCCTTCCGGCTCGTCAACATCGGTACGCTGACGTGGCAGAAACGCTATGCATGGCTCATAAAGACCGACGACAACAATAGCCCCGCACTCAACGGAGAGCGTGACTTCAGCTACGAAGACCAGTTCACATTCTCCTTTGAGACCGGACCCTTCAATGCCAGTACCTATGCTTATCTGACTACCTACGACTACCGCTACGATCTCACGCCGGCTTTCAACAACCGTCCGCTGAGCCTGAGCTACGGTCTGCGACTGCGACTTAATCAGAAACGCTGGATCGCCACCACAGAGGTCACGGACAGCTATCACCACGGCTACCTCTCCGCAGACATCAATCGCCACCGCGTCATCTGGAACGGAGAGATCGGAGTGAAGCTCTTCCACAACCAGGCTGCACTCTCATTGCGCGCCCAGGACATACTCCGCAACTTCAACTGCACCAATGCCACTATCAGCGCCTATGAGCGGTCAGAGACCTGGAGCACACAATTCTGTCACTTCATCGGCGTCAGATTCTACTACGACCTTGAGCCGAAGAAGCGAAAATAAGGCATGAAACAAGCGATTTCTCCGCTTCGTCCACATGGTTTCAACGACGTCTGTCCCGGCAACGCCAGCCGCCAAAGCCGGAAGACATGGAAAGGAGCGAGGCAGCTGTACCATGTCTCCCGATAGATCCAACACCGAAAAAAGGCAGGATGCGGACCGTAGTCCACATCCTGCCTTGATGGTTTTCAGCCGCCTGCCCGACAGCGGGCAAACGGCATGATTAACTTGTCTTCTTTTTGTCGCAGCCTTATGCCTTGCCCTGGTTAGCCACAGCGGCAGCTTTGGCAGCAATGGCGGCAGCGTCACCAAGGTAGTAGTCCTTGACAAGGTTGAGGTTGTCGTCGAACTCAAACACGTACGGCGTAGCCGTCGGAATGTTCAGGCCCGAGATGTCCTTGTCGGAGATGCCCTTGAGGTGCTTCACGATGCCGCGGAGAGAGTTGCCGTGAGCAGCCACGATGATGTTGTCCACCTCTTTGAGTTTCGGGAAGATCTCGCACTCCCAAAACGGCATAACACGGGCGATGCAGTCCTTCAGGCTCTCGGTCACAGGCAGATACTGTGCGGGCACCTTAGCGTAGCGGGGATCGGCGAGTGCTGAACCCGTGCCGTCAGCAGCAAGGTCATGCGGCGCCACATCGTAGCTGCGGCGCCAGAGCAGCACTTGCTCGTCGCCGTACTTCTGTGCGGTTTCCTTCTTGTTCAGGCCCTGGAGAGCGCCATAGTGCTTCTCGTTGAGGCGCCAGGTCTTCACGACGGGGATCCAGTCCTCATCCATCGTGTCGAGCACATTGTTCAGTGTCTTCACGGCACGCTTCAGATAAGACGTGTAGGCAATGTCGAAATGGAAGCCCTTCTCTTTCATGAGCTTGCCGGCATCGAGTGCCTCCTGCTTGCCCTTCTCAGTGAGGTCTACATTGGTCCAACCTGTGAAACGGTTCTCAAGATTCCACTGGCTCTCGCCGTGGCGGATTAAAACGATTCTCTTCATCTTATATGAATAATGATTAACTTAATGCGCGGCCGACGGTAAATGATTCGCGATCATTGCTCCGACAAATACCATCAATAACAGTATTCCCCGCCATTCCCTGTTCATGCCGCAAAGATACAAAAATGTTTTCACATCCAACTTTCTCAGCCGATATTTTTAGATGTATTTAATAGGGTGACACCTGTCGGCTTCATCACATCGTCTTGTTCAAGGACGGACGATGCTCTACCGCAATCTCTTAGGTTGTCACTTCACACGGAGAAGGCACACGATGTGCTCAAGCCTACCATAAAAATGAGCCTTCTCACTCGTGGTGGTACTTCTCGCCCTTAAGAATGGTGCAGGCGCGATAGAGCTGTTCGGCCAGGATAAGCCTCACCATCTGGTGGGAGAAGGTCATGTGCGAGAGCGACACCATCTCGTCGGCCCGCCGGTAGACAGCCTCGGAGAAGCCGTAAGGGCCTCCTATCACCAACACGAGGTTGCGGCCGGAGGCCTGCCGCTTGCCGAGCCACCGCGCGAAGTCAAGGCTCCGCCGTTCCTCGCCGTGCTCATCAAGCAGCACAAGGCTGTCCTGCGCCGTCACTTGGTTTAATATGAGCTGTCCCTCGCGCTCTTTCTGTTGGTCTTCAGAAAGGGTGCGGGTGTTTTTAATGTCAGGAATCACCTTGACGGCGAACGGCATATAGTGAGCGATGCGGGCGGCATAGTCGTCGATGGCGGTCTGGTAGAGCTTGCCATCGGTCTTGCCCATCAAAATCAGTGTTGTTTTCATGCTGCAAAGTTACGAAATAATTCCTATTTCGTCTCCCTTTTGCTCCTCTCGCCCTTACGGCGTTATCGCAATGCTTTTACGCCGTCATTGAGGCTATTCCATAAAAAAAGATGAGATTACTTTGGCTCATATCTGATTTTTGCCTATTTTTGCAAACTGAAATAGAATGTGACAAATCTCATGATGTCCAATAGCCTCAAAGGCTTCTCCGCCGGCATCCTGGCCGCGGTTTTCTACGGTACCAATCCCTTGGGTACGCTGCCGCTCTATGCCGACGGCATTTCCTCGGGGTCGGTGCTTTTCTATCGCTACGCCCTCTCCGTCATTTTCTTTGCCGCATGGCTTCTTGCACGCGGCGAGTCGCTACGCATCCGATGGGGCCATGCCATCCGGTTGGCCGTTCTGGGCGTGATGTTCTCCATGTCATCGCTTACGCTCTACGAGAGCTTCCACTACATGAACGCAGGCGTAGCCTCCACCATTCTCTTCTCCTACCCTATTATGACAGCGCTCATCATGGTGATGTTCTACCACGAGCGTGTCAACTGGCGCACCACCGCCGCCATTGTGCTGGCCGTCTCCGGCATCGCGCTGCTCTACCGCGGCGGTGGAGAGGGCGGCTCAAAGCTCTCGGCTACCGGCATCCTGCTTGTGCTCTTCTCCTCCCTGCTCTATGCCATGTACATTGTCTACGTGCGGCAGTTCCGCATCACCGGCATGTCGGCGGAGAAGTCCACCGCATGGATCGTCTTCTTCGGATGGCTGGGCATCACCGCCTTCATGCTGTTCAAGGGCGAGCCTCTGCAGCTCCTTCGCAGCACCCAGTGGCTCTGGGGTGCACAGTTAGCATTACTGCCCACGGTGATGAGTCTCTTCCTCATCAATGTCGCCATCAAGTGCATCGGCTCCACGCCCACGGCAATCATGGGCGCCATTGAACCGCTCACCGCCGTGGCTATCTCCTGCACGCTCTTCGGTGAACCGTTCACCCTGCGGCTCTCTGCAGGCATCGTGCTCATCCTCTCGGCTGTCATCCTTATCATCCTGCGGAAGCAGACAGCATAAGACTTTTATGAAGATAAAAACCAACCATGATATAATACAAAGATGGTATATCATTACGATTTCCTCATCATCGGCGGCGGCGTAGCTGGTATGAGCTTTGCCCTCAAAGTAGCCAATGCCCACAAAGGCTCCGTCGCCATCATCTGCAAGACCACTCTCGACGAGGCCAACACCGCCAAGGCACAGGGCGGCATCGCCTCGGTTACCAATCTCGCCGTGGACGACTTCGACAAGCACATCCACGACACCATGGTGGCCGGCGACTGGCTCTCCGATCCCAAGGCCGTGGAGCACGTGGTGCGCAACGCTCCCGACGCCATCCGCGACCTGGTGAAGTGGGGTGTCAACTTTGATAAGAAGACCGATGGCTCCTTTGACCTGCACCGTGAGGGCGGTCACTCTGAGTTCCGCATCCTGCACCACCAGGACGACACTGGCTTTGAGATCCAGCGTGGACTCATGGCCGCTGTGCGCAGCCATCCCGACATCACCGTGCTGGAGAACCACTTCGCCGTGGAGATCATCACCCAGCACCACCTCGGGCAGGAGGTGACACGCCGCACGCCCGACATCGAGTGCTTCGGCGCCTATGTCATCAATCCCGACACGCAGCGCGTGGACACCTATCTCTCGCGCGTCACCCTTATGGCCACCGGCGGCACGGGAGCCGTCTACGCCACCACCTCCAACCCCGTCATCGCCACGGGAGACGGCATTGCCATGGCCTACCGCGCCAAGGCAACGGTGAAGGACATGGAGTTCGTGCAGTTCCATCCCACCGTGCTCTTCAACCCCGCAGAGACCCATCCCGCCTTCCTCATTACCGAAGCCATGCGCGGCTACGGAGCCATCCTCAAGCTGCCCGACGGCACCGAGTTCATGCAGAAATACGACCCGCGCCTCTCGCTTGCGCCACGCGACATCGTAGCGCGTGCCATCGACCGTGAGATGAAGATACACGGTCTCGACCACGTCTGCCTTGACGTGACGATGAAAGACCCTGACGAGACCCGACGTCACTTCCCCCACATCTACGAGAAATGCCTGAGCATCGGCATCGACATCACAAAACAGATGATTCCCGTATGCCCCTCGGCCCACTATATGTGCGGCGGCATCAAGGTCAACCTCCACGGCGAGAGCTCCATCCACAAGCTCTACGCCGTGGGCGAGTGCTCATGCACCGGACTGCATGGCGGCAACCGGCTCGCATCCAACTCTCTCGTCGAGGCTGTGGTCTATGCCAAGAGTGCCGCGGAGCACGCCATCGCAAGCATCGACAACTACCATTTCCAGGAGAATATACCGGAATGGAACGACTTTGGCACACTCACCAACGAGGAGAAAGTGCTCATCACGCAGGACGAACGCGAGGTGGGACAGGTGATGTCTACCTATGTAGGCATCGTGCGCTCCAACCTCCGGCTCAAGCGTGCGTGGAAGCGTCTCGACATGCTCTACGAGGAGACCGAGGATCTCTTCCGCCGTGTCAAGCCCACACGTGATATATGCGAGCTGCGTAACATGATCAACGTGGGCTATCTCATCACGCGCCAGGCCATAGAGCGGCACGAGAGCCGCGGACTGCACTACAATGTGGACTACCCGAGAGAAGCTGAGGCTCAAACAAAATAATGTCCATCGTCGGAAGAGACCGCTGCTCCCAATGAATAACCGTATTTTTCAAATAACACCCTATGGCAACATTCGATGAATCAGATAAATTCGTTGGGAAAGCCAAAATCTATTAGAATAAAGGACAAAGACATTGTGAGGAACAAACGAAAAGAGCAATGAATAAAATGACTTTAGAAGAGAAAATAAAAGAAATAAGGGAGAAAGCCGCCTCGCGCCACGCCCTCATCCTGGCTCACTACTACACCCGTCCGGAGATCCAGGAAGTGGCCGACTTCATCGGCGACTCGCTGGCTCTGGCCCGCAAGGCGGCGGAGACCGACGCCCCCGTGCTCGTGATGTGCGGCGTACACTTCATGGCCGAGACCTGCAAGCTGCTCTCACCGGAGAAGACAGTGCTGGAGCCCGACCCTGCCGCCGGCTGCTCACTGGCCGACAGCTGCCGCGCCGAGGACCTCAAGGCTTTCAAGGAGGCCCATCCTGGCTATAAGGTCATCAGCTATGTCAATACCACGGCGGCCGTGAAGGCTCTCTCCGACTGCTGTGTCACATCGGGCAATGCCGTGAAGGTCATCAACAGCCTGCCAAAGGACGAGAAACTCATCTTCGGCCCTGACTACAATCTCGGCAACTACATCAACGCCATCTCCGGCCGTGAAATGCTGCTGTGGCAGGGCGGCTGCCACGTCCATGAGAAGTTCTCCGTTCAAGCTATCCTCAAGCTGAAGCGACAATATCCCGATGCCCTTGTCATGGCACACTTAGAGTGCAAGGCTCCCGTGCTCGCCCTGGCCGACGTGAAGGGCTCCACCGCTGCCATGCTCACCTACGCCCAGTCCCATCCCGGGCAGAAACAGTTCATCGTGGCCACGGAGGCCGGTATCCTCTTCGAGATGCGCCGCCGCTGTCCCGACCAGACCTTTATCCCCGTGCCACCCGAGGTCACCGAAGGCGAGAACCTGACCCCTGCCGAGAGCGGGCAGGGCCTTACAACAGGCGGGAGCGGGCAAGACTCTGCTGCAGGACACACCGGCGACAAGGACGCCGCCGCACAAGACCTGCGTATCGTCACCGGCATGCCCGCTGCCTGCGCCTGTAACGAGTGCGAGTTCATGAAGCTCAACACCTTAGAGAAGATCGCCGCCTGTCTGGATACTCTCCAGCCACAGGTCACGATCCCCGAAGATATCGCCCGCGAGGCCGTGAAGCCCATCGAGAAGATGCTCAGCCTGTCATAGCACTGCCTCTACGCCGTAATCGCATCGCCTCTACGCCGTAATCGCATCGCCTCTACGCCGTAATCGCATCGCCTCTACGCC
>ERZ772881.792-NODE-792-length-32656-cov-5.393884_pt1 | contig 32656 bp, 25 predicted proteins | sample MGYA00580581_ERZ772881 | MGnify/ENA primary metagenome ERZ772881 (study PRJEB29015, sample SAMEA2737668) | human gut metagenome | biome: human gut; feature: human-associated habitat; material: faeces | place: China | collected 2012 ...
ACAGGCTTGAGCTTTGCGCATGCACTTATAGGACGAGTTTCAAGCATCGGATTTATTGATTTGGATGATTGCGGATATTCATTTTCTATTATCATACAAAAGTATGATTTTATAAGGAAAACTGCAAAAAAACTCGAAATTATTTGGATTCAACTATATATTTCTCTAAATTTGCCAATAAAAGAATGCAATACCTGAAGCAGTAAGAAGGCGATTAAATGTTACATTAAATGAAAAACCAAGAACTTTTTTCAGTTGAGGAATTATCCTTAATGGAGTCGCTTGAAGTTAAGGGTGGAGCTTCTGAAATGGCAGCCTCTCAGACAGGATGTTCTAACTATGTTGCAGGATGCGGAGGTGATATTATTATTGTGAAACCTCAACCGGGGCCTCAACAACCTCAACCGGGGCCACAACATGCTTAATGAACAGTTCTACATCATTTCAACGTATATCTGAAGGTATTTCGTGGTAGATGATAATGAAACTTCAACACTTTAAGAGCCATACCGCTCATTACCATAGGTGATATGGCTCTTCTATTTATTTTTTTACAGGGTGTTAATTAAGTATTGTAATATATGAAAGCAAGTAATTATAACTATATAATATACCGGAATAACCAATCTTATTGGTACAATGGGCTTGAACACACTTATTTTAAGCTCCCCAAGGATTTAGGGTTAAAAATAGAGAGACTACTCACAGACAAAGAAAGAATTGAGTTTATCCCTAAAGTTTTAAAAGATAAGCTATCAGCAAGTGGTTTCATTGTGCCGGATAATATTGATGAGCTTTCAATAATTAGGAAGAGATATTGTGATTCTGTAAACAAGAAGAACTATCTGTTAATCATTCTACCAACCTTGGATTGCAACTTTAAATGTTGGTATTGCATACAAAATCATGTACCTTCAAGAATGTCGAAGAGTACAATGGAGAATGTGATGACACACATTAAATATATGATTGATGTACAGAACATAGAATCACTTCAAATAGAATGGTTTGGTGGTGAACCGTTAATGTACTTAAAACAAATTATAAAGCCAATCTGTGAATTCGCACAAAAAGAGTGTGAGAAAAAAGGTGTAAAATATTCAACAACAGCAACGTCAAATGGTTACTTCATCTTCCCCAAAAACATTCCATTAATTCAGAAACTTGGCATGACGCGGTTTCATATTACATTAGATGGACCCAAACAGAACCATGATAAAGTAAAATATCAGAAAGGTTGTGACTCTGCATTCGATCATGTTCTAAACAACATCAACCAATTGCTCAGCAATACAAAAACTGTTAATATTCTATTGAGAATTAACTATACTGACGAGAATCTAAATTATGAAATAGTAGATCAAATCAACCATCACATAACAATGGCTAATCGGGGAAGAATAACGATTACCCCCAAAAAAGTATGGCAAGAAAAGGTAAGGAAAGATAGATATAAAGACATCGGAGAACTTCTTAATTTATTTGAACAATCTGGTTATAACACAATACGTCTGGACGTTATTACAAACTTCGTTCCATGTTATGCTAATCGTAAGTATTATAATGCCATTAATTTTAATGGTGATGTTATAAAATGTACGGCATGCAATGATTTGTATGAGAACAAAACTCATGGCATTATTCAAAAAGATGGCTCTATTTCTTGGAACATGGATTTTATCAGAAAATATGAAGTGAAATCCTTTGAGAATAAACGGTGCTTACAATGCAAACAACTTCCAATTTGTATGGGGGGGTGTGTCCAAGGGATAATGAATATGTAAATGTATGTAAATTCGATGGAATGGATATCAATCTGGAGGATTCAATAGTAAATTATATAGAATCAATTTATAAATAATTTTTATTATGGTGGCAAGAACTCTAACAACGTTATGGCTTGCTTTTGTAGTCTCGTTGATAAGTAGCAACGCACAAAATAGGATATATGGTACGGTGTCCGATCAGTCTGGTCGTCCATTAGCTGGCGTTAACTGCGTATTAGCCAACTTATCTGACACGGTAGCCATTGCTCACACGCTGACGGATTCAAAAGGAACCTTCAGCTTGAAAGTAGACGAAGACAGACAGTTTCTATTGAAATTCTCTTGCTTAGGATATCAGCCACAACAGCTAACATGCAAGAGTGGCAATGTCGGAGTGGTCAAGCTGACTGAAAGCATACTGAACCTGTCAGAGGTCACTGTGTCGGCCCAAGGGCTAAGAAGCTTCGGCAACGCAGACATTATCCTGTTAGACAGGCGTGCCAGACAGATAGGAAACAACGCTTTGGAGGCCATCAGGAGCCTGCCGCAATTCAGACTTTCAACAAACAACGATGAACTGCTGACAGCAGATGGTAAATTTGTATTGGTGCTGATTGATGGCATCAGAAGGTCGGCACGTGAACTGATGTTGCTCAAAGCGGACGAGATAAAGAACATGCACTACTATTCCAATCCACCCGCAAGGTTTGCGCATGAGAATATAGGTGCTGTATTAGATGTAGCGACTAAACGCGCCAACAAAAGGCTCTATTCACTATATCTCGACACCAAAAACGGTATCACCACAGGATGTGGTATCAACTTGATTTCCGCCAGTTATAGCGATTCGCTTAACAAGGTGTCTGCAGCATATTTTCTGGACTACAGAAATCTTAATCGGAATACCATGGAAAACCGTTATATCTATCCGGATATGACGAACGATTACAGAGGCTTGTCAGGGAAATACATAGGTGCCTACCACATAGGGCAATTATTCTATCAGCGTTTCCAAAACAGCGACCTTTTCAATATCACTTTAGAATATCGTAAGTCTCCGGCTACCCAACAATACAGCCAACAGCTCTTGCGGATGAGTACATTGAAAGATACCAGCCACAGAAGGCTTCAAAGTGACTTTTCATCCATATCGGCCAACATCTACTTCGGACACACCTTCCGCAAAGGCAACAGTCTGTCGGTCAATGTGGTGAACACTTATTTCAAATCAAATTCGAATAATAATCTAACAAACACCTCGGGAACGGGAACGTTTACCAACATCGTCGACAACAAGTCTTACTCGCTAATAGCAGAAGCACTTTATACTGACAAACTGTGGCAGGGAAATATACAGATAGGAGCCTACTATCAATACAAAAACCTGCATCAGACAGACGGGACATCTAATTTGTCGACAGTGAATACGCAAAGGGAATACCTATACGCCGACTACACCAATCAATGGGGGGCATTGTCCTACAACCTGGGAATCGGTGTGGAGAACAACCGATATCGAACTGTGACGAAGGCAATAGCCAACTACTTCCTTATGCGGCCTTCTGTTTCTCTTAATTACCAGCTACACAAACACAGTTCGCTACGCCTGACCTCGTCCATAGCATCTGCGGTTCCTAACGTCGGTCAGCTCACAGATAGTCGTACCATCGTGGATGAACGATTCTATCTACAAGGCAACAGCAGTCTGAAGCCCTATCATTTCTACAGCACCGAACTTAGCTTCCAGTATGCGTCGGCCAACAATATCTGGTTTGTCAAACCTTCTGTCAGCTACGCCTACTATCCCAGCAAGAATATGACAGTTGTTTCCGCTGACGGTTCGAACTTCGTGAACCGGATTGTGGGCATCCGCCATGTCAACGAGTATGACGCATCGCTTGTTCTAAGTTGTAGACCCTTCTCCTGGCTTACCTTGCAGCCTTACTATAACTATATGTTTTCCAAATACAATACGCCCAATCAGCGTATCAACCACAATCTGAACAATGTCGGAATCTCTTGTCAGGTGGTAGCAGGCAAGTGGCAATTCATTACCAACCAAAATCTACCGATGACCACTGTTGAGGGTGATATCTTTGAGAGGCTTGGGTATAACGCGAATGCATCTCTTACTTATAAATTAGGTGCAATCACCGTGGGTGCTACGGTCATTTACAGTTCCGATCCTTCCAAGATTTATGCGGACACTCCTTCATTTCATTTCGTGGAAAAAACCCGATGGGGTAATTTCAAGAATCTTGTGGCACTGACTTTTGTCTATTCTTTGAGGAAAGGCAATTCACGGCAGCACATGGACAAGAAAATTAATAATACAGACAACGATTCCGGTCTTACTAAATACAACACCGCAAAATAAATGTCCTTTTATTTTTATAGGCAACATGACGCCATGCAATGTGGGATTGCCTGCATGGCTATGGTTTGTAAGTATTATGGTAGAAAGTGTTCGTTCGAGACTCTATCAAATATCTGTACTATAACCAATGAGGGTGTTTCAATGCAGGCTTTAAAACAATTGGCAGAGGTCTTAGGTTTTGATGTACTATGTGGAAAAGCAAGTTTATACCAAACAAAAGACATAAATTATCCTTGCTTACTCCATTGGAACCAAAATCATTTTGTTGTACTATACAAAGTCAAAAAGAATAGATTTTACATTGCAGACCCTGCAAAAGGACTCGTGAAGTACAACCTTGAGGAATTCAAGAAGCATTGGATTAGTACACAATCGGGCGGTGAGGAAAAGGGCATCGCCATGTTTTCGCTGCGCATTAACATCTCATTGGTGAGTGATTTCTTCATCAAGCTCTTAAAGCTGCCGATGTCGTTCTTCGATACCAAGTTGATGGGCGACCTGATGCAGCGCATGGGCGACCACAGCCGTCATTCACGGACAGCTCACACTGGACATGATGCTTGCCGTGCAGTACATCATCGGGCAGTTCAATTCACCTGTAGAGCAGTTGATGAGTTTCTTCTATTCAGTGCAGGACGTGAAGATAAGCCTTGAGCGTATCAATGAGATACACCGAATGGACGATGAGAACGGAAAACAAGGACCGGAAACTTCATTGAGAGAAGAAGATAGGGGTATAGACCTTGAAAACATAAACTTCAAATACGATCCACACGCACTGAAAACTATCATTGATGATGTAAGCCTCACTATCCCCAAAGGTAAGGTAACAGCCATCGTAGGCGCATCGGGCAGCGGAAAGACAACGCTCATCAAACTGATGTTAGGCTATTATCCCGTATTGGGCGGACAAATCACCATTGGAGGAACCGATGTAAACACACTCAACAAGAAGTGGTGGCGCAGGCAGTGTGGCGTGGTGATGCAAGATGGTGTGATCTTCTCCGAATCGATAGCTTGCAACATTGCCGTGGATGATGGCGAGATAGACAAGCAGCGGTTGCAGAAAGCTGCCGAGATAGCCTGTATTCACGATTATATGATGGGGCTGCCCTTAAAATACAACACAAAGATTGGTCGCGATGGTGTGGGATTGAGCCAAGGGCAGAGACAACGTATATTGATAGCGAGAGCCGTCTATAAGAACCCCGACTATATTTTTCTTGACGAAGCCGCCAACTCGCTTGATGCCAACAATAAACGCATGATTGTGGAGCATCTTGATGAGTTCTACAAAGGAAAAACTGTGATCATCGTGGCACACCGATTAAGCACGGTGAAGAATGCCGATCAGATAGTGGCATTGGATAAAGGCAAAGTGGTAGAAACAGGCAACCACGAAGCACTCACGGCAAAGCGGGGTGCATACTATAACCTCGTGAAGAATCAATTGGAATTGGGCAACTAACAGCAGACGATTACAAGTATAAAATGATCAGCGGAATGACAGGCACTGCTTCCATACTTATAAGCAATGAAAGCGTACTTCAAAGGATTGTCCAGGAAATAACAAATATCATATAACTTCCTTTTTAACCGTAATAAAGCGGTGAATATTTCGAAACATTATGAAATTATTGATTTTGTCATTTATTATATGGGGTGTATTGCTTTCTGTGAATGGACAGAACATTACCTACGGACGAGTGATTGACGAGCATTCGCAGCCCATGCCGTATGTCAATATCGTTCTCCTTAATCATACCGATTCCACTTTTATTCAGGGTGTCGTGTCGAAAGATGATGGAACATTCATCATTCCGACCAAACATCAAGATGACCTGCTGAAAGTATCGAGTGTGGGTTATGTAAGTCTGTACATTCAGGCACGACAAGGCAACTTAGGAGACATACAGATGCAGAACGACAACCAGATGCTGAGCGAAATCGTAATAAAAGGTCGCATTCCTTCTTATCGTATGACACCAGAGGGCATTCTGACCAACGTGGAGAACACCGTGTTGAGCAAGCTGGGTACGGGAGAGGACGTTCTGGCCCATGTACCTGGCATTATCAAAAAGCAGGAAGGCTTTGAGGTATTCGGAAAGGGTACACCCCTCATCTACATCAATGGAAAACTGATGCGCGATGCTTCGGAACTTGACCAACTAAAATCGGAGAATATCAAGAGCATAGAGCTTATCACTAACCCCAGTGCCAAGTATGACGCGAGTGTCAAAGCTGTGGTGAAGATTCGAACAAAGAGTGTCAATGGTGAGGGCTTCGGCTTCGATATGCGTTATAGCTACTACCAGTCGGAGAATACTGATCTTGTGGAGCAGTTGAACTGGAACTACCACCACAACCGCCTTGACGTGTTCGGTATGCTCTACTATGGCTTGAACAACGTTCACTACATGAGTAACACCACAACATTAGTTGAGGCAGACACGCTATGGCAACAGAAGTTCTACCAGAATAGCAACTACAAACGCCAGGCACTGACAAGTTCATTCGGCACTAACTATGCGTTAGACGATGATAATTCTATTGGATTCAAATACACCCTCAAAGTACGCCCAGACACTAAAGCCCGTCCCATCTTATCGAGCGAGATCACTGCTAACGATGAATTGTATGACAGAGTGGAGAATATCGCCAATGATGTCGAAACATATCGCCCCGACCACCTCTTGAATGTATACTACAATGGCAAAATAGGAAAGATCGGTATTGACTTCAATACAGACTATCTGAAGAACCAAAGCAGCAACTCCGTTGTCTACAATGAAAGAAGCGACATACAGAGCCGTATCGTCCATGCAAGGAACAAGAAGCGCAACGAGATGTTTGCCTCAAAACTGACGATGGACTGTCCATTGCTGGGTGGTGGGCTGACCTTCGGCGCAGAGTATACCCACACCACTCGTCATGACGACTATATCAACCCAGAACAATATGTTCCAACCTCGTTTGCCAAACTGAAGGAGTCACACATAGCCCCATTTGCAGAGTACACCCGACAGATCTCCCGTTTCCAGTTCACCGCAGGACTCCGCTACGAATGGGTGGACTTCGACTACTACGAGAATGGGAAGCACCTCAACCTGCAAAGCCGCTCGTTCGGCAATCTGTTTCCAAGCCTCTCCGTGGGTACACAGATCGGCCAGATGCAGATGCAACTCGGCTACACCGTCAAAACCAACCGCCCGACATACCAGCAGTTGAGCAATAATGTCGTCTATGGCAATCGTTTCTTGTTGCAGTCAGGCAATCCGCGACTTAGCCATGAGTATATCCATGACCTGTCGCTGATGGGAGTTTGGAAGTCCCTGCAACTGACCGTTGGCTATAACGATCGACGGGATGCCATCATATACTGGGCTGAGCAGCAGGCGGACAACTCTGCTGTGACACGTATCACACAGATCAACATTCCTACACTGAAAAGTGTCATCGCACAGGTGGCTGTTGCTCCGAAGATTGGCATCTGGTCGCCCGAGCTGAACATAGGAATGCAGAAGCAGTGGCTCACGGTCCATACCGCTGTCAGCAATTACCGTCTGAATGCCCCGATTTTCCTGTTCAGTCTCGACAATGCCTTTGATTTCGGTCACGGATGGGTGACATCTGTCGATGCCTATCTCACCACAAAAGGCAACCAAGAGAACGTCTATTCCTCTCGTAGCAATGGTGCCGTCAATGTCAGCCTGACCAAGTCAATGCTCAACGACCGTCTCTCCATCCGCATACAGGGCAACGACCTTTTTCACACAGAAAAGAATGGAATGCTAATGTATGCAGGGCAGATGCAGAGCGAGCAGACGAGTTGGTCAGACAGCCGCGAAATTGTACTGACCCTTCGCTATAAGTTCAATATATCCCGAAGCAAGTATAAGGGCACTGGTGCTGGAAACGCAGAAAAGAACCGATTATAAAAAATACAAGATAGGATTTAAACCGTATAGACAGACTCCATGAATTGTGGAGTTGCATGCCTGCAAATGAACGTATGATTGTGGAGCATCTTGATGAGTTCTACAAAGGAAAAACTGTGATCATCGTGGCACACCGATTAAGCACGGTGAAGAATGCCGATCAGATAGTGGCATTGGATAAAGGCAAAGTGGTAGAAACAGGCAACCACGAAGCACTCACGGCAAAGCGGGGTGCATACTATAACCTCGTGAAGAATCAATTGGAATTGGGCAACTAACAGCAGACGATTACAAGTATAAAATGATCAGCGGAATGACAGGCACTACTTCCATACTTGTAAGCAATAAAAGCGTACTCCAAAGGATTATCCAAAGAATAACAGATATCATATAACTTCCTTTCTAACCGTAATAAAGCGGTGAAAGAAGAAAGGAAATCAAATACAATTCATCAATTCTTGGTATTACTCCTATGATTGAGTTTTCTCCACACTACACCGAAGGACCTCACGAGTTCACTCTCCGTCATAGCTATCTCTCCATGTCCTTTTCGGACAACCTGCATGTTGCTGCCCCAATCAAAATAGCTGCGATGATTTGCAGAAGAAAGAAACCTTCTGGAAAGGGGGAAAAGGACAACGAATAGGACATGATAATCTTCAATCAGATACAAAGAAAACGGCAAGCACCTTTATGTAAAACATGCTTGCCGTTAAAGCACCACTTTTATTCAAAGTAATGGAAGAACACAGGATTGCCCGTTGTGTTCAAAGAGCAAACGGATTTTCCCGTCTCTGGGTTGTAAGTGAAGAAGCCGATCTCTTTCTCACCATATATGCTGAATACAATCTGCTTGCCGTATGCGCCAATAAATGTGCTAATGCTACCCTCGGCCAATGGAATGTTGGCAATACGTTTGATGGTACGTTTGTTCAAATCCATTTCTACAGCCATACAGTTTCGGGCGGTATAGGGGTTGTCGCCGCTAAGTTCGGAAATGCAAACGAATGCAGCAACGCGCCCCTGTCCGATATACCTGCAGTTGTAGATGGAAACAGGTTTGTAACTTGTCCCCTCGATAGTTGTCTGTGAGATGTCCCATGACCTTGACGTGTCAAACTCGTCTTTGCCAAATGGGATACATACAAATCCGCTCTTATCCATGCCTGGGACATAGCCGAAATAGCCAGAGCAAGCTATCCACAAGTCGTGGCTTTCGTCCTCAAAAATCATGTTCGTAGCATAGGGGCGTGTCGGGAAACTAAGCCCGGTTGTTGTTTCAGAAATAACTTTATCCACCTTGTCGGTCTTGATATCTATGATGGCTACATCCACTTGCTGATATTCAGGATAGGGTAATTCTTGTGTACTGATTTGGTCGAAAGGCAGATACAGCTTGTCTCCACGTACGAAGCCTTGTGCCGGATCTGGACTCATGTCGGCATGGGCATACTTGGCAAGGCTTATCTCGCTGGTTTTCTGCATCGTCTGCGGATTGACAATCCACACCGTCCCTACGTTGTAAAGCGGCACGTAGGCCTTGGTATCGCTCACCTTCACGAGGCTGTAAACAGAAGCTTGCGCAGGAATATTCAAGCGGCCCGAGAGTGTGAGACCTGTCTGTGCATTGTAGACGTACTTCTGTACGGCATGCACTCCATTTTTGCTATAGGGAGGGAAGACGTAGACCTCATTCCCATACACGCACATGGGGCATGCAAATCCCAATTGGGTAGCCTTTGAGTTGTCGGCACTTCCAGAGAACTCTTTCAACAACTGCATATAGGATGCACCATCGTTCCCCGCGGGGTTTTTTACCGTTGTTTCAATTAGGAACTTCCCTACGTTTGTCTCGGGCTGCGGGGTCGGAGTCTCATTGTCGCTTCCACAACTTGAAAGCATTGCCACGACGAGTAAAGCCGCAGTCATCATCATCTTGATTTTCATTGTCTTGAAATTTTATGTTGAAATTAGTAAATATCCAATCGTACCACCCGTTGGTTGAACCGTCTGTAACAATAAGGTATCTTATAGAGTATTCGGAGTAACCAGGGATAACGCCCATGGTCATAGTCGCTCATGAAATACTCACGCGTGAGGTGCAAGCGATTGTTCCACTTTTCCATATCCTCAGCGTACAGCACAGACCACAGAAACTCCGCCTTATGATTTGTCTTGCCCACTGCTTCATGTTGCTTGGCGTGCTTCAAGGCAACAAATACCAGAATATCCATCAGCACGGTCGCCTTGTCAAATCGCTTGCACAGCTCATTCATCAATTCTTTCACCTTGTCTTCCTCAAAATACATCAACACACCCTCAATGATGATGAGCACGGGACGACCGTCTTTCTTAATGGTATCAATCCATTGGTAGTCGAAGAGCGACATGGCAATACAGGTATTGTTTTCCGTTTCAGGAATAAGTTTGCGCCTAATGGTGATGACTTCTTCCAAATCGAGGTCGTACCAATGCCCCACAGACGGACAACCAAGACGTTGGTAACGGGCATCAATGCCTGCGCCAAGCTGGATGACAGTTCCATCGGGATGCTCACTGAGAAAACGTTGCGTCTCGTCGTCTATCAGTTTAGCACGTATACAAACGCCGACTTGTGACATTTTTGCCGCTTTGAACTTGGAGAAATCATAGTCTATCTGCTTAATCATCTGTGCTGCATAGAGATCTTGCAGCAGCGCATCAGAACGGTGTGCCTCTTGCGCTTTCGCCCAGAGCGTTATCAGCATTGTCTCTGGAATGCTTGTAAGTTGTTCTGTTTTCATTCTCTTATTATTTTAATACATATCTCAGTTTTATACCGAAACTCCTGCCAGGTAGCGGACAGTTGAATTCCGTCATAGTCTCGGCATCAGTCAGGTTCTTAATCTTACCCGACACAAACAGCCTTTGTCCAAGAAAACTATGCTCAAATCCCAAGTCGATGGTTGTGCTCCGTGGAATACGTCGTTGGCTGGAAGCGGTCATCTCAAAGTCGTAGAGATACTCTTCTATAAATGAAACATCGCAGAAAATCCGTGTATTCTGTTCTTTTCCTCCGAACAGGTTTTCCTTATGATATTCCAAGCCGGCATTCCCTAACAGGTAGGGAATGTTTGGCATTCGTTTCCCCTTTGTGGGATTGGGCACATTGCTGTTCTCTGCTGTCTTGCGCTCATCCCGCAAATCCTGCCAGGTGGCATTCATATAGCCATACAAGAAAGGCAATATGTCCGCCTTGGCATCCCATTCCACACCTATGGTGCGCATACATCCGAAATTCTGATACTGGCCTCCCAAGATACCACTCATAAAGCGTATCATGTCCCGCATGTAAGTGTAGAATCCGTTGATTTCCACTTGCAAATTGGAGCGGTTACGTCCCATAAGGTCATACAGCACTCCAAGGTTGACACTGGTGCTGCGCTCTGGCAGGAGTGATGTGGCTGGCGAAACAGAATAGCCGTCACCAAGCAATTCCGTCTCGGTCGGGATACGCACGTCGTAACCTGCCGATAGCTTTCCCATCAGCACTGGGAGAAAGCGGTAACGCAGGGCATTGTTCACTCCAAAATTGCTTTTGGTTAAGTGTATGTCCCTCACGTCGCTACCAAAGACATCTGTCTTGCGGGTGGAGGTGGAGTAATGGTAGAACCGTGTGGTAAACGAGTTTAATAGTTTGTCGTCCTTGGTACGGAAATCATACGTTAGCCCCCCTACCCAACTACGAGTACGCGAGTCGAACTGTGTTTTCCTGCCAATACTGAGCATTCTCAGGTTGTCTTTGGGATAACCGTTCACGATGGTAAGATAGGAATTGAAATTGAGGGAATGCTGCAAGGCAACGAGCCATGTCAGATTGAGCTTGTTCGTAACAACCATCTTTTTGTCTTTGGAGTTGGAGGCAAATTTATTCAGTTCACCGCCATATATTGATGTGGTGGGGTATGCATTCCCTGCCCAGTCATGCCATGTTTTGGCAGTATCTATCAATTGGTAGATGGCGTATGATGCCGATGTTGACATATCGAAGTCGAGCCCCTCCACAAGAAAGTCGTGTTTCTTTAGGTTATTGGTAACAGAGAAAACTCTCGACTTTACCAAGGCGGAGCGTATGTCGCTCGTAATGCCTTGTATCTGGCGGTAAGTATCAATAAACGATGGTTCGAGTTCCACCTTGTCAAACCACCATTTAGTGGCTTTTAGCGAACCACCAGCCAGAGTCTTATGGTATCGGTCATGGTCGCGGCGAACAACAAGTCCTTCCATGTCGGGTATCTCCATATTGTAGTTGTTGCCGGAGTAGGTATAGGAGCCGCCCAGTCCGAATACGATGCCTGCATTCTTCAGATTGCGCTTGGCCACAGCCTGTGCCTTGTGCGTGTTAAACGATTCGATGGCATAACTGACGTCTGCATAGTGGTTAGGATATTCGCGCAAAACGATATTGACAGCACCGCCCAAAGCCGAACCGCCAAACTTTGCCGGGACTACCCCCTTATAAATCTCAATGCGCTCTATCATGTCAATGGGTATGTCGTTAAGATCCATATAGTCGGAGTTGTCCGACATGGGTCGCTCATCAATAAAAAAGCCGATGCGCTTTCCCTCCAATCCGCGAACGGATATTCTGGAAGCACCGCCCACACCACCAACCGATCGTATCGTTACACCGGCTGTCTTGGCAAGTACGTCCTCTATGCCGTTCACCGTACCTCGCAGTTGGTTCATGGAGATGACCGTAATGGGCATGGCCTGTTCTCGAAGAATGCGTGCCTTTGTTTTCCCGCTTATCACAACCTCCTGTATTTGGTGGACAATGCTGTCCTCCCGTACAACCATGGGATTTACATGCTGTGCTTGTGAATTTATTGTTACAAACAGGCAGACAGCTGTCATAAAAGTATCTTTTGATGTTCTCATCTATTCTATGTTTACATTCATCAAACCTTTCCATCCGCCTTTGCAGAAGGAAATATAACCACTTATTATATCTTCAATCTCCCTGTCGTCAAGTTCTGCATGTAAAGAAAGTTCAAGAAGCACCGCGTTCCAACCAGAATTGACAATCCGCATCAGCAAAGGAGAAAAATCTGTTTTTAATTCGGGATATTTCTGTCCCATGCTTTTCAAATACCTGATACTGATACTTGCCATCCTGTCGTTGAACCGTGCCATGAAATCTTGTAAAGAAGTTCCGGCTGTATCAAACAGAAGTAATTTCATTTCTGCCCTGTATAATCTCACGATGTGAGAGATTTCCTGTATCGTTGTCTTGGGATTTGTGTAAGCAGAAAAGATTTCCAATGACTGCTTCCCGTCTGTGCCATAAAGGTCGGCATAGCCTGAAAGGGCATCCAGTAAAGGGGAAAGTACAAGTCTTAGAAGTTCATCCTTCGATTCCACATATTTATATATAGAGCCAAGCGCCACACCCGACAGTTGGGCTATATGACGTATGGAAGCCTTCTTGACCCCACGCTCGATAAATTCCTGACGGGCAACAGCAAGAATCCGCTTGAAAACCTCTTCCTCTTTATTTCTAATACGCATGTTTAATTATTTTAATGAACAAAGTTCATTTTTGTTCACGAAAAAAGCGCACGACCTTTTGGGCAGTGCGCTTTGTTGCAAAGTCATTGGTGACGTATTTCCTATGGACCTGGGCTTATACTTCATTTTATTCATGTTTAGGTTGCAAAGTTAGCATATTCAAAGAGAAGAAACAATACCTAAAAGTAGGTATAAAGCATAAGGGGTAGCCCATTTTTATGGCGGGAACCAATAGTAAAGCTTTGCAGAAGAAAGAAACCTTCTGAAAAGGGGAAAAGTGACTTGGTATTTTTACTTTTATCTGCTTGCTTGATAATCTCAGTTACATTGCCGCACGATTACGCCGTAAAGGCAACGCCATTACGCCGTAAAGGCAACGCGTCTGCACCGTAAAGGCAACGCGTCTGCGCCGTAAAGGCAACGCGTGACGGAAACAGGCAGAAAAGCACACTGACAGAGACGGTCATATGTTAAACAATCGTTAAAACGGTAAGATTCTTTTCAGTTCACTACTGAAAACATTACCTTTGCAAAGCTTTTGAGAAACAAGGCACGGGTGGTTACCAGAGTGGCCAAATGGGGCAGACTGTAAATCTGCTGGCTCTTGCCTTCGGTGGTTCGAATCCATCACCACCCACAGACTTCAATAGGAATAATTTTTTTCGTAACTTTGTACATGTTTTGAGCACGCAGCCGCTGTGAAGCACCTGCGTGTGTTTTTTATGCCCCGTCTCACATCGCACAAAGAAAGAACGGCAAGCCTATGTCCACGAATCCGGAAAGCAGAATTTAACAACCAGTTTTCATCTTTCAACTTACAAAAATATAGACTTAAAAGACTTTTTATGCCATTCTTGCAATTTCCTGAAAAAAAACATTGCTGATTATAAGAAAAGTTTGTAACTTTGTGCCACCAATAAAAACACGAAAACAATGGCACGGCAAATTATTGATGCTTTAGACAGGAAGATCCTGCAACTTATTCAAGACGACGCCCGCATTCCCTTCCTTGAGGTGGCACGGGCTTGCAACGTCAGCGGAGCCGCTATTCACCAACGCATTCAGAAACTCACGGCATTGGGCATCATCAAAGGCTCGGAATTCATCATCGATCCCGAGAAAATAGGTTATGAGACCTGCGCTTACGTGGGGCTTTACCTTAAGGACCCCGAGAGGTTTGATGAGGTAGTGGAGAAGCTTCGGCAGATTCCAGAGGTGACAGAATGTCACTACACCACGGGCGGCTACGACATGTTCATCAAGATCTATGCGCACAACAACCACGACTTGCTCAACATCATCCACGACAAGCTGCAGCCCCTCGGCCTCTCCCGTTCGGAGACCATCGTGAGCTTCAATGCCGTCATCGAACGCCAACTACCCATTGGCTACGTCTCCCGCGAGACTGATGACAACAAACTCTAAATCACAGAAGAGACTAAGAAGAGGCTGACAGAACAGCCCTCGGAAGAATACAGCCTCTGCGACCGCCAAAGAAACTATTGTTTGTCAATAGCATGATTGGCGAGGGCAGAGGCTGCCTTTTTGTTTTCTTGCCATTGACATTCCCCGCCTCAATGAATGTTCTTGATTCTGTTTCTTGCCAGCCACCAGAACGATTCAAATAGATTCTCATTGTAAACCAACCGATACTTCCAACGGTTATGCCACCAACGCAAGCTTTTATCGATGGAATATTTAAGTTTTTTGCCCGTTGTGTCAAGCCCATGCGTTGACATGGGCAACACTTGCTTCTGTTCAAAAATGTCGCTCAAGATGCGGTTGGCCCGCATGCTGTCGCACTGAAAGGAATACAGACCGTCAGAAGAGCCAAAAAACGATGCCTCCATTCCTAAATAATCCACACACGCGGTTGCGATGCCATTGAAGAAGTCCAACATGCGCTCCCGCTCGAGAATGTCAAAGACCCTTTTCCAATCGATCTGTGGGTGGTAATGCTCAAAGAAAGTGCCCACATCGATGATCTGACGCAGCGAGATCTCATTGGATGCGAAATGCTCACCGGTATGCCGAAGCAAGAAGAGCGCATTAAAAGTAGCAGACGGGAAGAAGACATTCTTGATGGGACTCTCTATGCAAGGCTCTTCTGCCAACACCGTCATCAGTGTCTTCTCAAACCGGATGTTGCTTTTATGGGTCACATCATCAACAAACGTGGCATGGTTCTCAACCTCTGTTCCCTGAAACAGGAAGACGGAATGCTTATGGTAACCATAGTCCACCTTGATGCCAAGCTCCTCAGCCACCAACCGGTCAGCCTCTTGTTGCTTGCCGAAGAGATAGATGTCAATGTCTCCCGTGGGCCGATGCTCCGCTTTAGGCCAGCAAAGACTACAGGCGTAACCTTTGAACAACAACATCTTTATGCCATGACGGGCATAGAAAGATGCCAGCGAAGCGATGCCCGATGTATAGTTGGCGTAGTCTTGTTCCATGACCATGGCAGTGCCGATCCACAGCAAGAGAACCTTTCTGGGCGGGCGCTGCTCCTTGGAAAGACGCTCGAAAGCATCGATCATCACGGCGGTAAGGCCCTGCTGACTGGCAATATCGAATATCTCTTTCCATTCAGGCGAAGCGGGCAGAGCCGTGTCGGAGGATGTGCCTAAGCCCAACCGGAGGAGTTTAAAAAACGGAATGAGGGGGCTGATATCTATTTTCATCTTTTCTTAACCATAATGTGAAAGCGAATCCTTGACGCCGGTCCCGTTCCGTCTCGTGCCAGCCATCTGACTCAAAAGAGGGAAAGAAGGTGTCGGCCGCACGGGGTTCGGCGGATACAAGGGTGATGTAAAGCCTGTCGGCCAAGGTCAGTGCCCAGCGGTAAAGACTGGCTCCTCCAATGACAAAAACCTCTTCCGACGCATCGCAATGCTGCAATGCTTCTTCAGGCGAAGCATAGACCTCGCACCCCGGCAACTGGCAGACAGTCCGGCTCACAACGATGTTTCGGCGCCCAGGCAACGCACCATGGGGCAATGACACAAAGGTCTTCCGGCCCATGATGACGGTGTGGCCCCATGTCAACTCACGGAAACGGGCCAGGTCTTCAGGCAGATGCCAGGGCAGCTTGCCACCGCAGCCTATCGCGTGATGGGGCGACATGGCAACGATGATGCTGAGTCGGGGAGATGCGTGCTTTTGATTTTCCATTCCTGTGGATAGAGGTTGTTGGCGCGGTTGCCAATGTTTTTCTCGAAGCCAAGCGGCTGTCGCCGGTAGCTGACGAGCACAAATCCGCGGGGCGTGTCAGCGGGCAGGGCCACCGCCTCCTTATGCAGGAAGCGGACGGCATCGGCATAGGTCAGGTCCACCTGAGGGAATGCCGACCGCTTCAAGGCTGTGCTCAGAGCCAGCGACGCGTCAGGGATGAGATCGCGACCCTTCATCATTCCCAGTCCCACTCCGGCGTGGACGACGTGCAACAGCTCCCTCACACGACTGTATAAAGGCTGCCACCAGGCGGGTATAGCCCGCAGGCAGCCCCTGTCCTCTGCCTCTACGAAGTCACCGTCCAGCCAAAGCGCCGCATGCTCATTCCGTGAAGGCGCGCCCTGCTGACGGCCTTTCCGCTTGCTGGAAAGGGCAACGGGGCCACGGCGGGGATTGTCGCCGCGCTTCCTGAGCACCGCCATGAAGAACCCCTCGCCGCGCGTGCGGCCGGGAATAAAGCGGTAACAGGGCGATGAACCGGTGAGTGGACCTGTAATATTCCATTCCGGCCGAGTCTTCAACTCAACGAAGTCGGCTCCCAACGTCGTGGCAATCCAGGCCACATTCTCCTCGTCTTCATGGGCGTTGAAGGTACACGTGGAATAGATGAGCACCCCGCCCGCGCACAGACAAGGCCAGATATCCTCTATGATCGAGCGTTGCAGCTGCCAGCATTTCTCCACATTGCCGGGGCTCCATTCAGCAATGGCACCGGCATCCTTGCGAAACATGCCCTCGCCTGAACAAGGCACGTCGGCAACAATCATGTCGAACGACAGGCCTGCACGCTGGTAATCGCGGGGGAAATTATTGGTCACGATGGTGTCAGGATGCCCGAATTTGATGATGTTCTCCTTGAGGACGCTGGCCCGTGTCTTCACCGGCTCATTGCTGAAAAGCAATGCCCCATAAGGCAATACGGAGCGAAGTGCCGTGGATTTGCCCCCCGGGGCGGCGCAAAGGTCAAGGACTTGTCCGTGGGAGGCGCCCTCCTGCTCCAGGCCCAACATCGGCAGACACTGGCGGACAGCCTCGCAAACGAACATCGACGACGCCTCCTGTACATAGTAAAGACCGGCGTGCAGAAACGGGTCGAACGTAAAAGCGGGGCGGCCGTTCAGATAGTAGCCCATGGAGCACCAGGGCACCGCCTCCCCGCCATCAAGGTGTGGAGAGACCTTAAAAGGGTTGAGACGGACGCTGACGGGTGCCTCCTCAGCAAGACCTTGCTCTAATTGGGAATAGAGCTCCGCACCCATCAACTGCCGTGTGTATGCTGTGAAATCTACGGGTAACATGCTTTGTGGCAGGCCTGTGCCTGCTCCGTATATGCAAATTTAAGGCTTTTCTATCTCTTACGCAAGCATTTAAGAGATAAATAACAGTCCATACGCTGCATATATTCATGAGAATTGCTAACTTTGCGCCATTAAAAGAAGAATCACATACCATTCAAGCAGAAAACAATGAAGTACTTTATTATTGTCAACAACGCGCAGCAAGGACCTTACGATCTCGAAGAGTTGCGTATGCGACAGATCTCTTCCGACACTCTCGTCTGGGCGGAAGGCATGGCGGACTGGACACCAGCCTGGAAGGTGGAAGAACTGAAGCCGCTGTTCTATGCCGACAGCACACCGAACCCGACAGCTACGCCATCCGCCCCGCCTATACCACCCTATGACAATGCACTGACGGCGGACAACGGCGCTCCTTCCAGCGAAAAGGCACCGGCAAAAAGCCATCGCAAGGCCTGGACAGTGGCCAGCATCGTCGCTGTTGTCGTATTGCTTGTCATGGCCATGACCAACCCGCCGAAAGACGAACACAAGCGGATCATCAAGGAAAACATCACGCAAGGACTCGCCAAACTGTCGGATGACGGCAGCGGCGACCCCTTCAAGGCCATCGGTTCGACCATACTCGGCACCATCGCCATGCCGATCATCAACACAGCCATCGACACCATGCTCGACTATCACAACTATCTGTTCTGGTCGACAACAACCATGAAGCTGAGCGACGACAGAGAGGTGCGCACCTCTTTCGGTATCTTCGGCAAGGTGTTCTCGGCCGATGAGACCGACGTTGCACAGGCCGTATCGAAGCTGATAGAGTCGCATGTCAGTGAATCAATGCGGTCGACAGCGACTGATGACAATAGCGACGACAGCAACTACAGCGATATCGACAAGGCTGCCAACCAGGTTGCCGACAGCGCCATGGCGATAGGCGCGAAGGTCAGCAAGCATGTCATCAACCAAGTCAGCAGCGAAGTGAGCAAGGAAATGAAGAAAGAGATCGACCAAAACACAGACAGCACCACCGCAAGCGGGATCGGAAAGATCATCGATGAAGTGGAGAAATTCCTCAAAGGACTGTAAAACGCTTGCACCGACAAATAGGGGAAAGGAGGATGTACCATCATCCGATTTTATGGTAAATCCTCTGCAACCACTCCTCCCGTTGCTCTTTCATGAGGGTACTCGGGCATTCATAAGCCCTCATGTCTTTTTTTCGGGCTTGCGACTTCATCCTTCTCTTACCTTGTTCTTTTTGTTTATTCATTTCTTGCTCTTTGTCCTTCAATTGCGTACTCACAGATTAGGCTCGACCTTGTCACGATCGGAGTTAATTTCTTCCTGCCAGTTTTTACAGGTTAAAATGCATTAAAAAACTTGCTTGCATCAAGAAAAATCATATCTTTGCAAATGAAACCTATAACATTATTATTAATATGGAGACAGAAACCCCACCATATACATAACGACCTCAAAGGATAATAGGCATATCTTTTTCCCCAGTGAGTATACGCCCGACAAATGTCAGGGACGCATCTTAGCAGATCCCACCACTCCGCGTCTACACTGTAAAGGCAATGCGATTACGCCGTTAAGGCAGTGCGATTACAGCGTTAAGGCAATGCGATTACGCCGTTAAGGCAGTGCGATTACAGCGTTAAGGCAGTGCGTCTACACTGTAAAGCTATGGCAACGACTGCAGGTAGTCGATGACTGCTAACGCATTTTCTGCCGTGAGCATGTCGAGATGATGGTCAGAAAAGTACTGCCTCATCTCGTCTTTACGGTCGGGAAACACCTTGTAAACCTGCTTGATGGACTTGATCTTGTATTCTTTCGCGCCTTTGGTGAAATAATACACGTTGCTGTTCTTGTTGTGCCACACGTCCATCATATTGCCGCTGCCCACTTGGTCGTTGACGCCGAACGAGCCATTGTACATGCCTCCGCCGCTGTCGCCAGTAAACGATCCCATGCCGAAATTGCCGCCGAGCTCTACCTTCTGGGTGGGAGCCTGCGAGACAGTACCCAGCGCGCCCTCATAGCCCACCTGTATTTTCGTCATGTGCCAACCGATGAGCGTCTCCGCTCCCGATGGCCTGCGGATGACTTCACAGAACTGTCCGTCGTGGAATACCCACTTACGGCCTCCGGTGAAAATGGTGTCGACGAGCTGTGGATGGGTCAGTTCCATGAGCTGTCCGTCCTGCTGATACATCATTTTCTGGTTGGCCACATCGTAGTTGGCCTGCACACGGTAGGTAGCACCACCCTGATAGACGATGCGGGTAGGCAGGAAATCAGGGAAAAAATACAAACGTTTCTCCTGTCCCATCACAGCCATACAGAGGCCGAGAAGCAGGAATGTGAGATATTTACGCATGGTAAAAACGAATAACAGTTGTTTGAGATCATGACCGAATGAGAAAAGTCGGAGCCCGCAAAGGCCCCGATTTTTCAGTTATCGCGGTGAGAATAGCCTTTCAGGCCATCTCTTCGGGCCTATTCTTTCGGCGTGCCCCACTGCGGTGCGTTCTTGTCTTGCCAGAGCCGCTCGACGTTCAGGGGTGCGTTTCCGCCATTGTACTGGCTGCCCTGACTGTTGGTTCCGAAAGTCTTAAAGCCTTCCTCGGCATAGGCTGCCTCCTTCACGGCCTTCATCCGGTCGGTGACAAGCGGCGCGGTAATGACGAAACGGCGCGGGATGGCTGACAGAGCCACCTGGTCAAACTTCACGAACGGCAGCAGCGTGGAGCCCACCTTCGGATAGCCTGAACGGCGGGCCGTGACAAACTGGTCGTCGGGCTGCTCGCTGAAATGAATGAGGAGCTGCAGGTAGACCTTCTCCAATTTCTCACTCTTCGTGCCGGTCAGCTGCACGTCGGGCGTAGCGAGCATGGCGTCAATCTCCCCTGCCTGCAGGTCGATAGGCTTTTCGTTGGGGTCATAGTTATAGGTGGTGCCGTAGTAAGGAATCTTATTGTCGGCAGCTAACTTATTGAATTCCTCCACCGAAGCGCGCACACCGGCGTTGTACCACTCCTCAGCGCTTTTGCCTGCAAAGCGGCCACCGTTGAGCAGCGCGAACTCAGCCAGGTAGAGGTTCACCTCACCCGCGCCGAGATACATCTGGTAGAGCGGGTTGTCCTGCGTGTCCTGGATGATGTGCATGTTCACGGAGCCATCGGCGTTCTTGGTCATTGCCGTCGGCAAGGTGAAGTCAACGCGTCCCCGCCGCATCTCGTTGGTGTAGTAACTGAAGGGGTTATACGACTTCTGCTTGCCGGCAATGTCGATCAGATAGCGTGTGCCCGAGTTCCAATACTCCTCGTAATCCTCATCAGAGAGCAGCTTGCTGTCGTGAGAATTCTTAGGCTCATACTGTACCGGCAGGGCGGTGTAGCGCACCCAGGGCTCTCCCATTCCGCCCCAAGCCTTGAAGTTACCGTTCTCGTCGCGGATGACATTCTTCTTCACATCCGTCGGCAGCTTGTCCCACTTGCCGTTGTCGATGAAGCTCTGCACGACCTTGGAGTTGTAGGAGTTCTTGGCATAGATGAAGCGGATGCGCGGGTCTTTGCTGTCGAGCATGAACTTGAAGACGTTCTTTGTGGCATAGACCGTGCTCAAGCCGTTGCCTGTACCGTAGACCACATCGGCGTTACCGGAGTTGACATCCGTGGCCTTGCAGAACAAGAAGTCATCATCGGTGGAGAGAATGAGGCCTGCAGAGTTGGCGGCAGCTTCCTCTGCGATCTTGATTGCCTTCGCGGGATCGTTGTTGTAGAGGCGCACAGCAATCTTCAGCTTTAAGGAGTTGGCCAGCTTAGCCCATTTAGCCCAGTCGCACTTGTAGGCGGCATCCTGCTTGGCGTTGCTGTTAAGGCCACTGGCCTGCAGCATCTTGATATAGCTGTCAAGCTCATCCATCCAGGTGTCGTAAAGCGTCTGCACATTGTCATACTTCGGCGTCAGGATGCCCTTGTCGTCGTAATGGGCAGCCTCTGAATAAGGCATGGAGCCATAGATGTCTGTATCGAAGATGCCGAGATAGACGGTGAGGATGCCCGTAGCAGCTAAGTATCCGTTGTCGGCAACATCTTTTTTCTCATTGATGTACGTCTGCAGCCGGTTGCGCAGCCGGAGCGTAGCAAACGTCTGGCTACCCTGTCCGCCGTCCTCGGCCATGCCAGTGTAGTCGTTTGAAAAGCCTCCACCGGGCGTGCCCATCTGGTCCCAGCGCGTGAAATAGGGCGTATTATAGAACCACAGCAGATAGTCGGTGGGTTGGAACTGGTTGATAGCCTGAGCCAAAATGCCGTCAGGGATGGTTTTGGTGACATTCGACGGGTCATTATTCAGGTCTTTGAAGTCGTCCCGGCATGAGGTAGCCGTTGCCAAGCCTGCAATCAAGACTCCTGCAATAAATAGTCTATTCAATTTCATCATTTTCATCTTTTTACAATTAGAAAGTGGCCTTGATGGTAAATGTGAAGCTTGTGGTGACACCAGCAAACTGGCGGACACGGAACTCCGCGGCGTTGGTACCTGCCACAGCCTCAGGATTCTCATGATTGGGCATGGTGTTGAGCAGATAGCCGAGGTTGTGTGCCTGTGCGGCAAGGGTCAACTGCCGGGCTCCAATCAGGCTGGCCACATGTGAACTGAACTGATAAGAAAGCGAGAGATCGCGGAAAGCGATGTAGTTAAGCGTCTTGAACCAGCTGTCGTTGATGACGCCCTGGCCCCATGAGTTCTGGAAGTAGGTCCATCCGGCAGCATTGGCAGGCTGAGCGTGTCCGGCGGCCACGAGTTCGGCATAGGTCTCACCCGTGTCATACTGTCCGGTGCCAACGGTGTATGCAGAGCCGTCAGGCTGCAAGATTTTCGTACCTGTGAGCACGATTCCGTTGGGGATATAGCCATTGTCGTAAGTCTGCTTGGATCCGAATCCCGATGTATAGGTGACGCCGCCGTGGCTGGCATCGCGTGCCATGAGGGAAGTCTTGGTGTAGCCATTGGCCGTGCCATAGCGTGATCCAAACGAAGCCACCTTACCTCCGAAGCGCATGTCGAAGCTGGCAGAGAGTGCCCACCGCTTGTAACGCAAGGTGGTATTGACGCTGCCAAGGAAGTTGGGGACGGAGTTGCCCACCTTCTGCACCTTGCCGCTGCGTGCCATAACCGGGGTCATGTAGCCGGCATTGTAGTAGTTCATCCTCAGCACGGGCAGGCCAGAGTGCCGCTTGGTGTCTGAAGGATCGCTCTCATCCTTGGCATCGAGCAGCGGGGCGGAATCGGACCACAACTCTCCATATGTGCCGCCGACCTTAGCCACGGAGCCCACACGGTAGTTGCCATAGTCGGGCGTGCCGTTGAGCGTGATGTAGTTGGTCACCAGGTCAGAGAGCGCCTTGATCTTGGAATTGTTCTTGGTGTAAGTGAAGTTGAGGTCCCACTGCCAGTCTTTGTTGACGAAAGGCGTGGTGTTGAGGGCTATCTCCACGCCGGCATTCTGGATGTTTCCGGCGTTGATGAGGGCGCTGCTGTATCCGCTGGCATAAGGAATAGCCACGGTCATGATCTGGTCGGTGGTGTTTTCCTTATAATACGTGACGTCCAGGCCGATGCGGTTGTTGAGAAACCGGATGTCGGTGCCGACTTCCCACGATTTCTTTCGCTCCGGCTTGAGGTCCTGGCTATAGGTAGTGTTTGAGAGCGATGTGGCGTAGATGTTGTTGTCGCCAAGCTTATAGCTCTCCAGGCCGTAGGCTGAATTGATGGTGTAGGGATCGGTATCGTTACCCACCTGCGCATAACTGGCGCGCAGTTTCCAGAAGCTGATCCATTTCGGAAGCTCATGACGCAGCGTGTTGGATATCAGCCAGGAGGCGTTGACAGAGGGGTAGAAGTAGCTGAAATGGCCGTGTCCGTCGGCATAGACAAGAGCCGACGACCAGTCGTTGCGGCCTGTGACATCGAGGAACACCTGGTCTCGCCAGCTCACGCCGACCTGCGCGGCAACACTCTGAATGGTCTTGGTGTTGGAAACTGTGGCTGAAGCCGTGTAGCCCTTCACGCCATTGTTGAGGAAGTACTGGTTAGGCACGATGAGGTCGCCCTTGGTAGAAGCTCCGTTGTAGGCGCCGTAGCTGTTGTAAAGCTCATAGCGGAGGAAGCCATTGAGGCGCCAGTCCTCATTGAGCTGCTTGTCGACCATGAGGTTGGTGTTGACATTGATCTGCTCTTTGCGGCTTTGCGACAATTCGTAGCCGCCGCCCTGGTTGCGGTAACCGGAGCCGGGGTACTTGCCTTCACCCTGTACGAAGTAATAGTTGTAGTTGGCTTCGGAAATCCACTTGAGCCAAGGCAGGAAGTTCACCGTCAGTTTCAGGTCGGGACGAAACACGGTTTCCTTGCGATAATAGTTGTTTTCCCAGATGCTCCACCAGGTACCTCTTCCGGGTACGAAGCCCCAGGTGTCACCGTAAGTCGTCGAGGCCAGTCCTCCCTGCTCGCCTTTGTACTTGTCGCGGTAGTATTTGGCATCGTACATGCGGTCCCAGGTGCCGTTGATAAAGTTCTCACCGATGTTGAGCTGTGCGTTCCGGGGCCTTGAATAAGCATAGGTCATGCTGGCCTCCACCTCCACATCCTTCGTGATTTTGTGCGAGGCCTTCGCCAGGAAGCTCAGTCGACGGAAGTCGTTGTTGGGCAGCGTGCCGTTGTTGTAACGGTAGGACAGCGAGGTGTAGAACGTGGTGCGGTCGTTGCCGCCAGATATGGCGACGTTGGTATTGGTGCTGAAACCGGTGTCATAGGCATCCTTGAAGTTGTTCTTGTAAGCCTTGGCATCGTAGAGTTTTCCGTCGTAAAGCTCCATCTTTCCGTCTTTGGCGTTCTTGCTGATATAGTCGAACGACGGTCCGAAAGCCGTACCCGTCTCCCCGTAGTTGCTCAGGACCTTGTAAGAGACATAGCCGTCAGCATTGGTCCAGTACAGATCGTTGTAGTTGAGCGCGTCGGTGTGGCTGGAGTTATAGAAGAAGCTCTCCGCGTATTCGTTCTGCAGATCGGGCTGGTGTGTGACTTTATCGAAGCCGAAGGTCTGCGTGAAGTCGATGCCCAGACCTCTCTTTCCCTTTCCGCTCTTGGTGGTGATGACGACGGCACCGTTCAGACCGCGTGAGCCGTAGAGAGCCGTGGCTGCGGCACCTTTCAGCACAGACACTGACTCGAAGTCGTCGGGGTTGAGATTTTTCAGTTCGTTTCCGTAGTTCTGTGCGCCGCTGGCCCAGTCAGCATCGTTGTCCACGACACCGTTGTCAAGAATCACGCCGTCAACGACATAGATAGGCTGATTGTTCTTGTTCAGGGTCGAGGCGCCGCGGATTAGGATTTTCGAGGCGCCAAACATACCGCCGTCGGAGCTCTCCACTTCCACACCGGCCACTTTTCCCTGCAGTGCCTGAACGGGATTGATAAGGTTAGCGTCAAGCTGATCGCCCTTGAGCTCGGTCATGGCGTAGCCCAAGGCCTTGACATCGCGCTTCATGCCGAGGGCGGTGACCACCACTTCGTCGATGCTCTTGGAGGCGTCTTTCAGCGTGACGGTGAAGTGGTTGTTCAGCCCGCTCACTGTCAGCGACTGGCTCACATAGCCGATGGAGGAGATCACAAGGGTGCTGCCCTTGGGGACACTAAGCGTGAACTGACCATTGGCATCACTGACCGTGCCATTCGAGGAGCCTTTCTGGAGAATCGTGGCACCGATCACCGGCTCACCGTTGGCATCAATCACAGTCCCTTTCACGCTGACGCTCTGAGCTGATAGCGACACAGCCATGAACATCATCATAAAGACAAGAAGTACCCGAAGGTAAGGCTTGACAGTCTGGTGTTCTTTATTCATTACAACATAATTTGAAGGTTAAACAATGTGTTAATTAAAAAGGCATTTTAAATCCCTCTTATCGAGGGGGGCTTATCTATAATTTACCAAATCATTGGCTGGCAACATATTATGTCAAGTAAATAGAACTATCTCAGTTAAACAGTTTCGTGTTTATGTGCAAAAATAAGAAAATAAAAAGAAACTAACCTGTTTTTTAAGAGATTTTTTTTGAAAGGAGGCAAAAAAAATGATGTAGAGAACCGGCCGAGGCTCTTACACCATAATTCAAGAGAAGAAGCATCCGACTGTGTGCGAATCACAGTCTTCAGGCGTCTCAACTTCTCCGTTTTGCGTCTACGCCGTAATCGTTTTGCGTCTACGCCGTAATGGCAATGCCTTTACGCCGTAATGGCATCGCGTCTACGCCGTAATGGCATCGCGTCTACGCCGTAATGGCAATAAGGAAAAAGAGACATGCTGGGCCTACAGGCTCTCTACTAACAGCCATACATTCAGCACCGTAACAAGCAAGGCGATGGCATAGAGGAAGCATGTGTTCCACCGGCTGTTGGCATACTTGCCCATGACCCGTTTCGAAGAAGTGAGCGACACCTGGAGGAAAACCGTAAACGGCAACTGTATGGAAAGAAACATCTGCGAGTAAAGCAGTCCCTGGAAAGGGTTGCCGATAACAAAGATGAGCAGCAGCGCTACACCCAACGACAGCACGATGCCCACCACGGAGTGAGTGTCCTTGATATTGTATGACTCGCTGAACAGGCCTGAGAAGATGCTTCCTGCCGCTATACCGCTGGTGATCGTGCTTGAGATGCCTGCCAGGAGAAGAGCAATGGCAAAGATGTTGGCGGCATTGTTGCCGAGCAGCGGCTGCAGCAAGGCCTGTGCCTGTGAGAGCTCCTCCACATGTTCGCCGTGGGCAAAGAAGGTGGAGGCTGCAAGAATGATCATCGCCGAGTTGATGGCCCAGCCCACAAGCATCGAGAAGAGCGTGTCAAAGAACTCATAACGGAGCATGTGGCGGATGCGGTCGTCTCCCCGAAGATGGATCTCACGGCTCTGCACCACTTCGGAGTGAAGGTAGAGATTATGTGGCATGACCACGGCACCCAATACGCTCATGATAACCAACAGAGAGCCCTGGGGCACGGAAGGCACAAAGGAGCTGAATGCCGCCGACTTCCAATCAACATCCACAAGGAAGAGCTCGTAGATGAATGAAAGACCGATAAGCGAGACGAAACCGATGATGGCGCGCTCCATGCGCTTATAGCCATTGGTGAAGAGCATGATGAGCACGGCGACCGTGGTGAGCACAGCTCCCATGGGAAGACTCATGCCAAAGAGCATCTGCATGGCGATGGCTCCACCGAGAATCTCTGCCAATGATGTGGAAATAGAGGCCAGAATGGCACTCACCACGATAGGCCGTCCCACCCATCGCGGCGCATACTTCACGGCTGCCTCGCTGAGACACAAACCCGTGACAATGCCCAAATGGGCCACGTTGTGCTGTAGGGCAATCAGCATGACGGTGGAGAGGGTCACCACCCACAGCAGAGCATAGCCATAATCAGAGCCCGCAGCGAAATTCGTAGCCCAGTTGCCAGGGTCAATGAAGCCCACAGTGACAAGCAGTCCTGGGCCTATATACTTAAAAATGTCAAGAGCTCCCAGCACACGGGGATGGTCGCGACGCGAGAGTTCCTTAATTAAATTCCACATTGTTGACGACGGTTGTAACACCCTCCTGCTCCTTAACCCGGGCGAAGAGAAGGCGTACACGCCTCCTCTTAGCCTCGTTTTTCCTGAACTGTAGAAGGCCACTCGCGCAACCGTTCCTGTCTTTCAGACTAAAGTCGTGAACTGTTGCCATAATTGCCTTTCCTAATGATGGTGTTGATAAAAAAGAGAAAGTGGACCTGCGGGGAGTCGAACCCCGGTCCGAACAAGGAAGCCATATGCTTTCTACACGCTTATTCCGGCCTTCATTTTCGTACGACAGCAAGACCCGGACCACCAACTGCCGTCTTATCCCCTAAAAGCATTTCATCAGGGGTGTGGGGCCACCCGTGACTATTCCCGATTGAATTCTGCACCGCTTACTCTCCGGATTCGGAAAAAGATCCTCGGAGCGATGTCCCGTCCCCGCGCCTGGCGCAGGGATTAAGCCAGTAATCTACTGTACTTCGATTAGGCAGCGAGAGCGTAATTGTTTTCGCCAATTAAATTGTTGTTCACTCAGATTATGGAGCAAGCCAACGAGGCTCCGCGTGCTTACATACAATTTCGTCTTGCCGTCAAATCCATACAAGCCCAATATCGAAGTAAGTTTCGGCAAAGTTACGCTCTTTCAACGTAACCGCCAAACTTTTTATAAAAAAAATGTTTGTGCTGACATTTATTGCCCTGTCCGACTGTTTCCTGACAGCATGGCACCGGCCAGGCCTGCCCGCACCCTCACAGGCAAAGGCCACAAAGCCGCTGCCGCCATGTCGGAGCGCTTAACCGAGATACTTTGAGAGGATGCGGCTGTATCCGCTCTCACGGATTTTCTCAATACTCCTCTCCTTGATTTGCCTGACGCGCTCGCGGGTAAGGCCCAACTGCGCGCCGATCTCCTCCGGTCCTTCCTCCTGACAGCCGATGCCGAAGCTCTTGTACAGGATGACGGTCTCCCGCGGCTTGAGCACCTTGTCACATACGGCTTTGAGATCCTCGTCGATGGCTTCCTTCTCCACGATGTTGTTCAGGGTGTCGTCAGATGAGGGCAACAGGTCGGCCAGCGAGTTGTCATCGCCGTCTGTGAAAGGCGCGTCGATGCTCATGTGGCGCAGGTCGGCATTGATAGTGTTCTCGATACGGTCGGAGCCGATGTTGGTGATGTCGGACAACTCCTCTGCCGAGGGCCGGCGGTGGTTCTTCTGCTCAAACTTCTCTATCTCGTTATTGATTCTCGTCAACGCACCCACCTGGTTGAGCGGCAGTCTCACCATGCGGCTCTGCTCGGCGATAGCTTGCAGGATACTCTGCCGGATCCACCACACTGCATAACTGATAAACTTGAAGCCGCGGGTCTCATCAAACTTCTCAGCCGCCTTCACCAGGCCGATATTCCCCTCGTCGATGAGGTCGGTGAGCGACAGGCCTTTGTGCTGATACTGCTTGGCCACCGAGATGACAAAACGGAGATTGGCCGCTATCAGGCGGTTTTTGGCACGCTCCCCGCGCTTGCCTCCCTGACGGATCTCATCAGCGAGCTGTGTCTCCTCGTCAAGATTCACCATCGGTATGCGGGATACCTCACCGAGATAACGATCCAATGCCTCACCCTGACGGTTGGTAATGCTACGTGAAATCTTAAGTTGTCTCATTTTGAAATTTCCTTTCTATACCATTCAGCAACGTCATAAGCAAAAAGCATACCAAAACATAAGACCGGCCACGAGACGGTCTCCGCCACAGCCGCAAAGGGGTGAGACACGAAAAAAAAACGGGAGAATCCTTCCCTCATTGCAGGATTTACCTTACCTTTGCGATCAAGAAACGCCGCATGACAGCAATGACTGTCAGCAGCGCCAACCCAGAGAAGAGGCCGGCACACGGTGTGCCCGCCCCCAAAAAGAAGCCATGCTCCCTATCGACAAAGAGATTCTACACCTCGCCATACCCTCCATCGTAAGCAATATCACCGTGCCGCTGCTTGGCCTGGTCGACTTGGCCATTGCCGGGCACTTAGGATCGGCGCGCTATATAGCGGCCATCTCGGTGGGTTCCATGATTTTCAACATTATCTATTGGCTCATGGGCTTCCTGCGCATGGGTACGAGCGGCATGACAGGGCAGGCCTTCGGCGCCGGCGACGCTGAGGGCCTCCGTCTCCTCCTGCGCCGTTCGCTGACGCTCTCGCTCTGCATTGCCGCGGCCTTCCTCGTGCTGCAATGGCCGCTGCGCGAGGCCGCCATGGGCATCATCCACCCTTCCGCCGACGTGTGGCCGCTGGCCACAGCCTATTTCGACATCGTCATCTGGGGCGCACCGGCCATGCTCTCGCTCTACAGTCTCAACGGCTGGTACATCGGCATGCAGGACACACGCGTGCCCATGGCCGTGGCTATCTTCCAGAATGTCGTCAACATTGCGGCCTCACTGCTCTTCGTCTTCGCCATGGGCATGAAGGTGGAAGGCATCGCCTTAGGCACCCTCATGGCGCAATGGAGCGGCGTCGCACTCTCCGCCGCCCTGCTGCGCCGCAAGCTGCGAAGCCTACAGGCACCGGCCGGCAAGCGCCCTGCCGACCGCACGGGGCGCTATTCGTGGCGCGTCTTTTTCCGCACCGACCGCGACATCTTCCTCCGTACGGTCTGTCTCGTGGCTGTCAACCTCGCCTTCACCTCAGCCGGCGCGCGGCAGGGCGACGTCATGCTCGCCGCCAACACGCTGCTCCTGACCTTCTACTCGCTTTTCTCCTATGTCATGGACGGCTTCGCCTTTGCCGGTGAAGCCATGGGTGGAAAGTATGTCGGTGCCGGCGACAGCGCCGGCCTCAGCCTCGTGACGCGCCGCTTGCTCTTCGGCTGGGGGCTGTGGCTGGCCCTGGCGTTCACCGTGGCTTATGTCTTCGGAGGCCAATGGCTCGTGGGACTGCTCACCAACGATGCCACAGTGCGTACCGCGGCCGGAGCCTTTGCCTGGTGGACGTGGCTCATCCCCCTGGCGGGCTTTGCCGCTTTCGTCTACGACGGCATCTTCATCGGCCTCACCGCCACGCGCGGCATGCTGCTGTCGAGTGCCACAGCGTCGGCGGCTTTCTTCGTCATCCTCGGCACAGTCTTACTCTTGCCCAGTCGCGTGCAAGGCTCACCGGTGGCCAACCACATGCTGTGGCTCGCCTTCATCGTCTATCTCGCCCTTCGCGGAGCCATCCAGCATGTGCTCATACGGCGTAAGGGCATTGCCACTACGCCGTAAAGGCGATGCCACTACACTGTAAAGGCGATGTCTCTACACTGTAAAGGCAATGCCTCTACAGTGTAAAGGCAAAGGGTCGGAAGATTTACTCGATTTCCAGCTTCAGCACCTGGATGGAGCCGTCGCGGAAGACACCGTCGGGAATTGCCAGGCTGACAGAGCCGCCACTGGTGGCAGTGCAGTCCACAGGCTGCCCCGTCTCCAACACCTGACAGCCGCCGACAGCCTTCACAGGAAGGGTGAGCTGGCGCATGGGCCGCATCAGGAAGACGTAGAGCCAGTGCTTTCCGCCCTCCGTCTTCTGTGAGAGAAAGACGTCGGCGGGTGCCTCGATGTGTACGGGCGACGTGCCATAGACGGCCTCGCCGTTGGCCGCCATCCACCCGCCCATCTCGCGCAGGCGGCGCACAGCCGGCAAGGGCAGGGTGCCGTCGGCCTTCGGGCCGATGTTGAGCAGATAATTGCCGCCTTTCGAGACGTTGCTCACGAGATAGGTCAGCATCTGCCTGGCCGGTTTCCAGTTGTAGTCCCTGGCATGGTATCCCCAGGACTGCTGCATGGTGGCGGGCGTCTGCCAGGGCCTGTCCTGCAGGGCGGCAGGGTACTCATTGTCCATCATCTCTAAGAAGTCGACATCGTCACCGGGATTGGTATAGCAGATGCGGCCGTTGATGAGACATTTCTTGCTGTAGGTGCGCACCAGACGGATGAGCTCGTCGCGCCGCGCGGGCGTGAGCAGCGTGCTCTCAGAGCCCCACGTGTCAAACCACAGCAGGTCGGGGTCGTAGTTGACCAAGAGCTCCTTCACCTGCGGCAGGCTTTTCTCCTCCCAGTATTTCTGGTACTCGGCGTCGGTGGGCTGCTTCTCCCACTCGGGCTTGGCCCCGCCGGGATGCTCCCAGTCCTCCCAGTGAGAATAATAGAATCCATATTTCAGTCCGTATTTCCTGCAAGCCTTCACCAGCGGCGCCAACAGGTCTTTCTTGCCGGGCGTGAGCTCCACGTCGAAATGGGAGACCTTCGAGTCCCACAGCGCAAAGCCGTCGTGATGCTTGGCCGTGATGACAAGATAGCGCATACCGGCCTCTTTGGCCAGGCGCACCCACTCGTCGGGATTGTAACGGGGCGTGGAAAACTCCCTGGCCTTGCCCCGATAGACCTTATCGGGGATCTGCAGCCGCTTCTCGGCCCACTCGGCATACCAGCTCCTGCCGTTGGGCAGCGTGGCATCGGGGAGCGTGTGACCGTTGTAGCTGCCGGCGAAGATGGAATAGAGGCCCCAGTGGATGAACATCCCGAACTTGGCTTCGCGGAACCATTGGGCCTTGGCAGGGTCGAGTTTTAACGAGACGTCCTTCTGCGCGACTGACGGAAGCATCAGGACGAGAAGGGTGATAGCAATGAATAGTCTTTTCATGATACGTAATACATGAGTCAAATAAAAACGCTGTTCAAGCGGAGATGGGGAAAGGTTATTGTGCGCAAAGGTAAGGCAAAATACTCAGAAGAGAGAGAGAAAGTAAAAAAAACAAGTGTTGGCTGTCACAAAAACGGGGACACCTGGCTGTAAATCAAGTGCAGGGTGGCCCCCCGTGGGCCACCTAAAA
>ERZ772881.799-NODE-799-length-32408-cov-7.021111_pt1 | contig 32408 bp, 23 predicted proteins | sample MGYA00580581_ERZ772881 | MGnify/ENA primary metagenome ERZ772881 (study PRJEB29015, sample SAMEA2737668) | human gut metagenome | biome: human gut; feature: human-associated habitat; material: faeces | place: China | collected 2012 ...
ATGGTGCAAGCCATGTAATCATCAATATTTCCGGTGATATTTCCCTGATGGATGCAAATGATGCAGCAAGCTATGTACAGGATCTGGCAGGAGAAGATGCAAATATCATCTTTGGTGCAAAGTATGATGAGACCATGACAGATGAAGCTACGATCACTGTAATTGCAACCGGATTGGAGAATCCATCCATGAAGATGAAGCCACAGCAGCAGGCGGGTGGAATCGGTGGCCGTATGGTATATCCGAATACAAACAATGTCCGTCCGACAGGTTCCGTTGGAATTGTCAGCCGTGCAGCTGCTTCTGGAAACAATAGTTTTCCGGGGGTCAATAACAGCAATTATGTCAATACAGGTACCGGTGTGGGAAGCAGACCAGTCAATCAGCCGCAGCCACAGGCACCGGCTCCTTCCGCTTCAAACTATTCCGGGATTCAGCGTCCGAAGCCGGTAGAGAGTAATGTAAAGCCGGTAGAAATCAATATTCCGGATTTCCTGAAGAACCCTAGAAGATAAAATCGCACAATATGTCGATAATTTCCAAATAACAACCTCTTGTTTTTGCCAAATTATGAGGAATATTTTTCTTATAATAGGAGCAGAGACAGGAGGTGATTTTTTATATATGTATTCTATATTGATATCTTTCTGAAACAAAACTTTCTGATGAATTTTCTTGTATTATCCCTTACCTGTGTATTTTGCAAAAGTGCAGTCTGTCACCGGAATCTGCGCATGCTGGCTGCCACGGTTTCCGGCACGGGACTTGAAGCGTTTGGACTGATGGTGCTGCCTTATGCAATTTCCGTCCTGTGTACTGCCATCGGCATCGTGCCGCTTATGGTTTTTCTTGCGTTTGGCAGGGAAAATAAAAAACAGAGGATGGTGAGGATTTTAAGCAGCTGGTTGTCCATTGTATTGTTAAACGGAGTGGCAACTGCAGTTTACAATCTGACGGGACTGGAAAATCTGTATCTGTATACCGCATTGGCAACGGCCGGAATCACTTACGTACTTGTCAAAAATCTTGTGGTGTCGGTGCAGAGGCAAAAGCGACAGATGTCTGTGGTTCTGTATAACAAAACGGTGTCGGTTCCATGTATCGGACTGCTGGATTCCGGCAATCTTTTAACCATGCCATTAAGTGGGAATCCGGTACATATTGCAGATGCAGCCCTGCTGCAGAAGCTTGTCGATGAAAAAACGGTACAAAAGGAGATTCCATACCGTGCACTCGGAAATCCGCATGGAAAATTGCAGGTGTACTGCATGGATGGGATGAAAGTGGAGACGGAGCCGGCAAAATTCTGTGACTGGAAACAGGTATGGGTTGGCTGCGCGGAAAATGGGGTGCTGTGCAATAAACCGTATCAGCTGATTCTGCATGCATCGGTGGCAGACCACTGTGGCTGCACAAAAGATCCATCCCAAATGACAAAAAACTGAGAAAGGAGAAACGTAATGTTTTCACTGTTTGAACTGGTGTGGAAGAGAATCCGCCTGTTTTTTACGGATGATGAGGTTTTTTACATAGGAGGGGCAGATGTACTGCCACCACCTTTGGAGCGGGAGCAGGAGAACCGCTGTCTTATCGCTTTAAGCGGGCTGCATGGGGACAGTGAACCCATGACGCGCGAAGACGCAAGAAAGCAGCTGATCGAACACAATCTGCGTCTGGTGGTATATCTGGCACGGAAATTTGAAAATACCGGAATCTGTGTGGAGGATCTGATCTCCATCGGAACGATTGGGCTGATCAAGGGAATCAATACATTTAATCCGGAAAAGAAGATCAAACTGGCGACTTATGCGTCCCGGTGTATCGAAAATGAGATTCTTATGTATCTGCGCAGAAATAATAAAGTGAAGCTGGAGGTATCGATTGATGAGCCGTTGAATGTGGACTGGGATGGAAACGAACTTCTTCTTTCGGATATTCTTGGAACCGATGAAGATATCATTTACCGGGATATGGAGAATGAGGCGGAGATCATGCTTCTCCGCACTGCGGTTAATACGCTGACTCCGCGGGAAAAAGAAATTATCTGTCTGCGCTATGGAATCGGAAGAAAAGACGGCAGGGAAATGACCCAGAAAGAAGTGGCAGACCTGCTTGGAATTTCGCAATCCTATATTTCGAGACTGGAGAAGAAAATTATGGTGCGGCTGAAAAAATCAATTCAAAATAATGTGTAAGTGTGCTATACTAATTACATAAAATTTGCTCTGAAATAGTAAAATTTATATGCAAAATAACAAGGACAGCAGGATGAAAGGGCGTGGTTTTTATGAAGATTGAATTTTTAGGGGCAGACCGTGAGGTGACGGGAAGCTGCCATTATGTGGCATTTGGGGAGACTCATTTTCTGGTGGACTGTGGTATGGAACAGGGGGCGGATCTGTATGTGAATCAGGAGATACCGGTTAACCCGGCAACGATTGATTATGTGTTTGTGACGCATGCCCATATTGATCATTCCGGACTTCTCCCACTTTTGTATAATCACGGGTTCCGGGGAAAGATTTTTGCAACAACGGCAACCTGTGAACTGTGTAATATCATGCTGAAGGATTCGGCACATATTCAGGAATTTGAGGCAGAATGGAAAAACCGCAAGGCGCGGCGTGCAGGAAGGCCGGAAGTGACACCGATGTATAACATGGAGGATGCGCAGGGGGTTTTAGAGCATTTCGTTCCGTGTACATACCATGAAACGGTGCAGATCTGCGAGGGACTGACCATAAGGTTTGTCGATGCGGGGCATTTGCTTGGCTCCTCCTCTATTGAAATATGGGTGACTGAGGATGGCGAGACAAGAAAACTTGTCTTTTCCGGGGATATTGGAAACTGCAACCGTCCATTGATCCGTGATCCGGAATATCTTGAGGAAGCGGACTATGTGATCATGGAATCCACTTATGGAAACCGCAATCACAATACACCGCCGGATTATGCGGCAGAACTGGCAAAGGTGATGAATTCCACGTTTACCAAAGGCGGAAATCTGGTCATTCCGGCATTTTCTGTCGGCAGGACGCAGGAAATGCTTTACTATATGCGCCGGATCAAAACCGAGGGGCTGCTGCCGGAGTATCCGGGATTTGAAGTATATATCGACAGTCCGCTTGCCGTGGAGGCAACAAATATTTTCCATAAGAGTGTGGAAGAGTGCTTTGATGAGGAAGCAAGACAGCTGGTACAGTCGGGCATCAACCCGATCCAGTTTCCGGGACTGAAAGTGGCAGTTTCCAGTGAAGAATCCAAGATGATCAATTTCAACCAGAAATCCAAAGTGATTATCTCGGCTTCCGGTATGTGTGAAGCCGGTCGTATCCGGCATCATTTGAAACACAATCTGTGGCGGACGGATTCTACGATTCTGTTTGTCGGCTATCAGGTGCCGGGAACGCTGGGCTATTCTCTGTTAAACGGAGTAAAAAAGGTAAAACTTTTCGGAGAGGAAATTGAGGTCAGAGCAAGCATTGTAAACCTTCCGGGTATCAGCGGGCATGCGGACCGGGATCATCTGACTGCATGGATTGCAAACTTTAAGAAGCCGCCGAAGAAAGTGTTTATTGTACATGGCGAGGAAACCACCGCGGTAGAGTTTGCGGAACATGTCAAAAACGATGTGGGATTTGATGCTTTAGCTCCATATAGCGGGGATGCGTATGATCTGCTTACCGGAGAACAGATCGCACAGGGCAGCAGACAGCTTGTGGAGAAAAAGACACAGGGTGTTTACCGTGAAAAATCCGGCGCGTTTGACCGCCTGATGATTGCGGGAGAACGTCTCATTGCGGTTATTAAAAAATGTCAGGGCATGGCGAATAAAGATCTTGGAAAGTTTGCGGATCAGATCAATTCGCTCTGCGATAAGTGGGACCGGTAAATTTGAGGGGAAAGCGGGACTTACGTCCCGCTTTTTCCATGTCCGGAACAACCGGATGAAAATGAATAAAAAAACAGCACATGGGAATCCTTTATTATAAATCCAATTATAACGGAGGAATCCCATGTCTACGTACAAAGTTGAAATCTGCGGGGTAAATACGGCCCAGCTGCCAATACTGAAAGAAGAAGAAAAAGATGAACTTTTCAAAAAGATAAAAGCCGGCGACAAGGCATCCAGAGAAACCTACATCAAGGGAAATCTCCGGCTGGTATTATCCGTGATCAAACGGTTTAATAATCATAATGAAAATGTGGACGATCTGTTCCAGATTGGCTGTATCGGGCTGATGAAGGCAATAGATAATTTTGATACGAGTGTCGGGGTGAAATTTTCCACCTATGCCGTCCCGATGATTATCGGTGAAATCCGCCGGTATCTGCGGGATAACAGCAGTTACCGCATTCCGCGTTCACTGCGTGATATTGCATATAAAGCCATGCAGGCAAAGGAACGGCTGGCAAAAAATGCACAAAAGGAACCGACTCTCGAAGAGATTGCAGCCGAATGTGAGATTCCGGTGGAGGATGTGGTGTATGCCCTGGATGCCATCCAGACGCCCTTAAGTCTGTTTGATCCGGTCTATACGGATGGAGGGGACACCCTGTATGTGATGGATCAGATTTCGGACAAGAAAAACAAAGAAGAGCACTGGGTGGAGGATTTGTCACTTTCCGATGCCCTGTCACATCTGAATGAACGGGATGAGCATATCATCCGTCTGCGTTTTTTTGAGGGAAAGACACAGATTGAAGTCGCGGATGAAATTCATATTTCGCAGGCGCAGGTGTCGCGGCTGGAGAAAAATGCGTTAAAAAGTATGCAGGGGTATCTGCGTACATGATAGCGGTCTGTTGTAAAATGGTTTTGTTATTGCTATCATGTGGAATATACAAAACGGAGAGGAAAAGAAATATCCGGCAGTAGAAAATTGCATTCTTGCTTTTTGCGGTGTACTGTGCTATACTGTCAACCGTTGCAGATTCTGTAAACAGGGGATTGCACGAAAAATTACCGAGTGTTCGAGACCTTCCACTCGTAAAACAAAACTAAAGGAGACAAATGGATATGAGAGACAAAAAGGTAACATTTATTGTTCAGGCTGCTGTGATTGCAGCACTTTATGTAGTGCTGACTTTTGTAGCCAACGCACTGGGACTTGCATCCCACACGATTCAGGTACGCTTTTCCGAAGCACTGTGTATCCTGCCTGTTTTTACGCCGGCAGCGATTCCGGGACTGTGGATTGGCTGTCTGCTTGCGAATCTGCTGACAGGCGCCGTGATCTATGATGTCATTTTCGGAAGCATTGCCACGCTGCTGGCAGCGGTATGTACCTATCTGCTGCGCAATCACAAGATTGCATGCACATTTCCGCCGGTTATTTTTAATATGATTATTGTTCCGTTCGTGCTGGTCTATGCGTACGGTATTCCGGCAGTATATTTCCACGGTGTGAATGTAACCATCCCGTTTAATGCCATGACGGTCGGAATCGGAGAGGTGATTTCAGTATGCGTTCTTGGAAGCATTCTGATGCGTGTACTTGCAAAATACAGAAATGTCATGTTCCGTGCCACCGCACAATAAAAAATTATATCTGATAGAAGGTTCTGGAAGTCCCTGCGAGAGCAGGGGCTTTTTATTTTAAGAAATTCTGTAAATAAGCCAGACAATTTTAAGAAAACCTTAATGTCATTCCAAAATAACGTATGTTATCATAAATGACAGGAAACCGTAAAGAACATTTATGGAAGGAGAAGATTATGAAAATAAGAAAGACAATCTGCAGTCTGCTTCTGGTATGCCTGGCCTTTTTAGGCATATTTTGTGGCAGAGCAAATGTATATGCAGATCAGAAACAGGCATTGTCGGCAACGGTGACTCTGCTGAAACAGGAAAAAGACTGTGTCGTACAGGTGGAGGCAAAAAACAGCGGGGCGGATTTTACCGGGAAGGTGCGTCTGGTGTTTTCCGGTACCGACAACTCCAACGGCTGCGCATTTGAACAGCGCCTGACATTGCCGCAGAACGGAAAAAAACAGTATACAATGACCATTCCGTATGCCGATGTCAGCCAGACGCGCGGAAACGGAATCGTGGCGTTTATCGATGAAAAGGGAAACGTTGTGGCAAGTGAAGCATTTGCCAGTATTTTTGGCAAAGAAAAGCGCGGTATTGGTGTGGGAGTGCTTTCGGATCATTATGATGCGCTTGGCTGGATGAGCATGAGCGGCCAGACCTATTATCTTCACGGAAAAGACCAGAATGTATATCTGACACAGATGGACGCAGATACATTGCAGGCACAGCTGGATGAACTGTATTTTCTTGTGATTGATTCCTACGATGTGAGTTCACTTGGGAAAGAGAATATCAAAGCAATCGAGAAATGGGTGAAAAACGGTGGATGGCTGCTGATTGGAACCGGAGAGCGCGGCAAAGATACACTGGGGGGTTTTGATTCCTCATTTATGGAGGTCAGCTGTAAAAGAGTCAGCAAAGTGGGAGAAGAAAATGAGGTATCGAAAGAAATGCAGCAACTGGGAAGTTATTCCGGATTTACCGGGATTGATTTTTCACAGATGCCGGTTGCAAATCTGCAGCGGAACAATATAAATGCAAGTAAAAGCGAAGCTTATCCGGGGTGGGTGTATGCCTGTGGGGATGGTGCCATTGGTGTATGTGCCATTTCTTTTGGCGAAAAACAGATGCAGAAAGCTTCCCCGGATCTGTGTTACGGAATTTATGACCAGGTGGCAGGATATTCCATGAGCTATTCCCAGTATGTCAATGACGAGGAATGGGGATGGAGTGGGGAAAATGCATTCGGTGTCATTGACCACCTCAATACGGCACTGGATTTTTCCTGGCTGAAAGTTCTGATAGTGGTCTATGTGATCGTTGTTGGACCGGTGCTTTATCTTCTGCTTTGCAAGATGAAAAAAAGAGACTGGTACTGGCTGGGGGTACCGGCACTTGGCATAATCTTTATCGGTGTGGTATTTATCGGCGGACGGAATTTAAAGCTGCATGAGACACGGGTTTATTCGGTGACCGCACAGCAGGCGGATGGAAAAAGTACCACAGGTATCGCCACCTATTACAATGCGTATCATTCCGGGGTAAAACCGTGGAAAGTACGGCTGAATGATAATTACGCATATGGCGGTTCAGGTCTCAGTGAATCATACAGCATGGCATCTTCCGGCAGGGTATATGCAGACCGTTATCACTATTTGGTGGAATATGACAGGGGGCTGTCCCTTGGGGTAAAACCGCAGAGCAATTTTGAAAATGCCTATCTGTTTGCGGCAGGAACTGCCAAAGGATGCGGAAGCATAGACACCAGTGGTCTGGTGCTCACGCAGCAGAAACAGGGGGGAAGCATAACAAACAACACGTCCTATGATTTCCCTTATCTTGTATGCGTGTCGGATGATACGGTCATGGTATTTTCGGATGTAAAAGCAGGTGAGACCATAACGATAGACGGGAAAAGTAAAAAACCACTGCTGTCCCAGCAGATTTCTTATTTTGATGATGTCTACAGCGTGTTATCGCAAGACAACATGAATGGAAATACATATTCGTATAAGCATAAGGATATGGCAGCCGCACTGTATCTGGGACTGTGCCAGATCCGGCGGAAGAACGATGTGTCGGGTACTGTTGTAGTGGAAGGAGTAACCGCAGACTACGGAAAAACCATAGAGAGCAGGTGCTCGGAAATTTCGTTTGGCTGTCTGTATACGATTGCCGGTCAGGAGGTGTCCAATGCTTCAAATTAGTCATTTGTATAAAAACTACGGAAAATTTCAGGCGGTCAGGGATCTGAACCTGCATGTGCCCAAAGGGGATCTGTTTGGATTTGTGGGACCAAACGGAGCCGGAAAGACAACAACAATCCGGATGGTATGCGGACTTATGCTGCCGACAGAGGGAACCATTACGATCCATGGCGTGGATGCCCTGCTGCATCCGAAGGAAATCAAAAAGCAGATCGGTTATGTGCCGGATTTCTTTGGTGTGTATGACAATTTAAAAGTCAGCGAATATATGGATTTTTACGGTTCCATGTACCGTATGACTTCCAGGGAGATCACCGCGGTATCCAATGATCTGCTCGAGCTGGTCAATCTGTCAGACAAAAAAGAGGTTTATGTGGATACGCTTTCCCGCGGAATGAAGCAGCGGCTGTGCGTGGCACGGGCACTCATCCACAATCCTTCCCTTCTGGTGCTGGATGAACCGAATTCCGGTCTGGATCCGCGTGCGCGTGTGGAGATGAAAGAACTTTTGCAGAATTTGCGCGGCATGGGAAAAACCATTGTGATCAGTTCCCATATTTTGTCGGAGCTGGCAGAGATGTGCAACAGCATTGGCATTATGGATCACGGGAAACTCGTAGAAGCGGGAAACATCGAGGATGTCATGGAACATGTTTTCGGTGGAAACCGGATTGTGGTTTCGGTTCACGGGGAGATGGAGCCGGCAGTGCGCATGCTTAAGGAACACCCGCAGATTAAGGTGGAATCGGTGGGAGAAAAGGAAATCCATATCTCGCATGCCATGAAAGAGGAAGAAATCGCGCAGTTGATCGCACAGATGATACAGAATGGAATTATCGTGACAGGATTTTATAAAGAAGAGGGAAATCTCGAATCCCTGTTTATGCAGCTGACAGGAGGGCAGGAAGATGAGAATTAATCCAATGGTAAAAAAAGATATTAAAGTACAGGCGCGCAGTATGCGGATCTGCTGGGAAATATTTGCTTATGAGGCGATTATGGCAGTTGTATTTTTCTTTGCCATGTTTTTGTTTTCCCAGCAGATGACCTATTCGTCTGCAAACATATACAGCAGCATTGTCGGGCTGTATCCGGCACTTGCGGTTACGCAGATTTTTATTCTGGGAGTGGTAGTCCCGGTGCGCACGGCTTCTGCAATTTCGGGTGAGAAAGAGCGGCAGACCTTTGATATTATGATGACAACCAGCATGACCGGATTTTCCATTATTATGGGAAAGGTGCTCACCGCGATGATCCAGAGCATGTTTTATGTGGTGGCAGGACTTCCGATCGTAGCACTGGCATTTGTCATCGGCGGACTCTCATGGGGCAATCTGTTCTGGTTTCTGGCGGTATCATTACTGGTTTCGTTCGTTTCTGCAAGTATTGGAATTTTGTGTTCTTCCATCTGTAAAAAAACGATCAGTGCCATAATTTTATCGTATGGTATCTATGTTCTGCTGTTTATCGGAAGTTTTCTTCCCTACCTGGTCACCTCGGTTGTCCGCATGTCAGGTGGTGTACCGGAAAAATCCTGCTGGGTGCTTCTGGTCAATCCGGGCATGTATCTGCTTGAATTTTTTACCTGGAGTATGACCGGAACATCCGTGGCGGAAGAACTGATCACAAATTACGGGAAAACACTTTCTGTTTCGGGCACTGCCGTACATTATGGATGGATGGCCGTTTCCACGCTTTTATTTGTGGCACTGGCATTTGTCTTTCTTCTGATTGCGATGCGGCGGATCAATCCGATGGCAGGATATGGAAGAAAACATGCAGGGGGAAAGCAGCATGGATGAAAAAGCATTTCTGCTGCAGGAAATCCGTTACAGCAAAAGAAAACAGAACGTAAAAAAGTTCCTGCGCTATGAAAGCACAGGAATTGCCGCAGGTGGAACCATCGCCATGGTGCTGGAAGGATGTGCGGTGTTTGTCCCTTTTTATACGGTGCATGTGTGGGCTGTTTTGGCAGTTTTATGTGGTGTGGCTGCTGGAGGCATTTATACGGTAAAGAAGAGATGTACCATGGTACAGGCAGCACAGCAGATCGACCGTTTCGGGTTTCAGGAACGGATCGTGACGGCATATGGGCGTATCGGAAAAGAGGGCAGTATCGACCGGATGCAGCGCAGCGATGCCGTGCATATGTTACAGGAAAACCATACATGGAAAAAGGCGCGTGTTTGTCCGGACCGAAGGAAACTTGTGGCACTTTTTCTTTCCCTTGGGCTGGCTCTTGTTCTTTCGTTTGTGCCGTCCCCCGCGCATAAACAGGTGAAACAGCGGCATGCCATCCGGCAGGAAGCCCGGGAAAAGGAAAAAGAAATCCAAAAAGTGATGGATGCCTTAAAACAGACTGACACCGCTTCCATGACAAAAGAACAAAAGAAAGCCCTGCAGGAACTGATACAGTCACTGGCCTTATCGCAAAAAGAAATGCAGCAGGCAGATACGAAGCAGTCACTGGCATCTGCCGGGCAGAAACTTTCCTACAAGTATGGACAGGCGGCACAGATTTCCGGGGCGGATGCCCTGGCATCGGTACTTAAAAATATCCAGGTGAATACCAATACAGGAAACCAGCTGGCACAGGGGGATGTACAAAGCACTACACAAAACACTACACAAAGCGGTACGCAGCGTGGGGAATCCACGCAGTCTTCGGAAACCAGTTCCCAGGATTCCGGGGATGGGGAAGATTCGGGCAGTGGAAAGGACGGAAGTGGAAGTGGCAATGGAAGTGGAAGCGGAAACGGCAAGGGGACAGGAAGCGGAAACGGAAGTGGAACAGGAAACGGAACAGGCGGTGGACGCGGAACCGGATCCGGAGGGGGAACACATGATTATGTGAGTGTTCCGAATAAACTCGGAAACGACAGCAGTATCACAAAGGACAAGGGGGATTCGAAGAATTCCGATTATTACAAGGCGAAGAATGGTCTGGCATGGAAAGGCGAACACGTGGATTTAGATTCCGTGGTCGGCGATTACACGAAAGAGGCCTACGAAGGCATTGCCAATGGAAAATACCCGGCCGGCATGGAAGATGTCATCCGGAATTATTTTGAAAATCTGAACTGATGGAGAGGAGATCTTATGACAGAATATGAAGTATGCCAGCAGAACACCATGGCATGTGAACAGGAAATTGCAAAGGGAATTATCGGACAAAAAGACGTCATCCGCCAGGTCATGCTGGCACTTCTGGCGGGCGGAAATGTACTCTTAGAAGGTATGCCGGGACTGGGAAAGACCATGCTGGTGCGCACGATCAGCCAGGTGTGTGATCTGAGTTTCCAGAGAATCCAGTTTACCCCGGATCTGATGCCGAGTGACGTGACCGGTACCAACATCATCGTAAAAGAAGAGCAAAAAAGTGCATTCCGGTTTGAAAAAGGACCGATTTTTGCCAATCTGGTGCTGGCGGATGAGATCAACCGTGCCACGCCAAAGACACAGTCAGCTCTCTTAGAGGCCATGCAGGAACACACCGTGACGATCGGAACGACCAGCCATCAGCTGCCGGAGCCGTTTCTGGTGCTTGCCACACAAAATCCGATCGAAAACGAGGGAACTTATCCGCTGCCGGAAGCCCAGCTGGACCGTTTTTTGTTTAAAGTGCTGGTAAAATTTCCGGACCGGCAGGAATTGCGGGAAATCGTGGAACTGACGGAGGGAAACCATCCGCCAAAGATCGAAAAGGTCATGGACCGGGAAAGCCTGCTTGCAGCGCGCGCATGCGTTGCACAGATTCCGATTGCGGATGCCGTCATGGATTATATTCTGGATCTGGTTATGGCAACTCATGCAGACAATCCGTATATCCGGGAGGGGGCAAGCCCGCGTGCGGCACAGGCACTGATCCGTACAGCCAGGGCACGCGCGTTTATGGAAAACCGCCTGAATGTCTCGTTTGAGGACGTCAAATGTGTTGCACTTCCGGTATTGCGGCACAGGATTCTGCTCAGTTTCGATGCAGTATCGGAGGGGATTACGGAAGATGCGGTGATTGGGCAGATCTTAACAGAAAAGGAACAGGGACTGTATGCTTGATGCGGGAATTTATGAACAGCTGTCGCGGCTTGTGATCGCGATGAAACAGAAAAGCAGCCAGAATATGGCAGGAAACCGCAGATCCGTACAGAAAGGAACTTCTGCGGAATTTTCCGATTTCCGGGAGTATATGCCGGGAGATGATCTGCGCAGGCTGGACTGGAATGTCTATGCGCGGTCGGAGCGCATGTATATCCGGGAATATTTCGAAGAAAAGGAAGCAGTGGTATCGGTTATTTTAGATACCAGTGCATCAATGCACTATGGAAAAAAGAGCAAGGCAGAACTGGCACAGGATCTGTGCGCGGTGATTGCATTTCTGACTTTGCACCATATGGACCGGCTGGTGCTGTATGACAGCAGCCAGATGGGAACTCCGCTTGTGGTTTCCGGGGGAAAGAATGCACTGCCAAAAGTACTTGGATGGCTGCAGGCACGTACATTTTCGGGGACAGAGACGGATTCTTTTTCCGCCGTGCGCCAGATGCAGAGGCGTGGGGCGGGAGTTACCGTGATCGTCAGTGATTTTCTGACCGAAGCAGCGACAGATCCCACGCAGGATCGTCTGGAAAAAACGATGCAGTATCTGGACTTTACGAAACAAAGACCCGTGTTGCTTCAGACACTGTGTGCGGAAGAACTGCGTGTGACAATGGACGGTACGCGCAATCTGATAGATATGGAGTCCAAAGAAAAACTGCGCGTGACGATGCGTGCGGATGTGATTGCGCGCTATGAACAGGAACTGCAAAAGCTTTCTGTGCGGCTGAAAAAAAGTGCATCGGCTGCCGGAGGCACCTATATACTCTGTGATTCCGAAAAAGAGAGACGCGCGCTTATTTTAGAAGATTTAAGACCTTTGTTTGTCTGAGAAAAATTTGAGGATGGATTATGATATTTGAGAGTTTGTGGCCGCTGGCATTTTTGCTGGCGGTTCCGGTTGTTGTGATTTTATATCTGCTTGTGCCAAAGGGGACAGACACGCCAGTGTCTTCGAATCTGTTGTGGAAGAAGCTTTTTTATAATGAACAGTCTAAAACGTTCTGGGAAAAGTTTTTGCACAATCTGCTGATGTATCTGCAGATCGTGATTCTTTTGATGCTTATTCTGGCACTGATGGCACCGTTTGTACAGCGTAAGGGTACAGGCAGTACGGACGTGGTGTATCTGATTGACACCAGCGGAAGCATGAAGCATCTCACCAAAGGGGGCAATACCCGCCTAGGGGAAGCCGTAAGTGAGATCAAAGAGCAGATTGCCGCTTCGGATGGGGCAAAAATATCCATTGTTACCTGTGACGGCACGGGAACCAATCTGCTTGCCGTCCATACTTCCGAAAAAAAAGCACTGTATCGGACGCTGGCAGACATCAAGGGCACGGACACAGCCGGATCGCTTTCCGATGCACTGGCAACCGTACAGACGGTGCAGAAAAAAGACAAAAAGAATGATCTGGCAGATGTCATCGTCTATACCGACGGCATAGGGGCAAAACAGACGAAAAATCTCAAAAGTCAGCTTCAGGCAACCATCCGCGTGGTGGGAAGTCCCATTTCTAACGTGGCGAATACGTTTCTGTCCTGCACCAAAGACAGCAGCGGGGACACGTATACGGTTGCATCAGGCGTGACAAATTACAGTGATCATGCGGCAAATATGGAGATTACGCTGTATGAGGGAAAGAAAATTCTTGAAGTGCGCACACTTTCCCTTGCCGCAGACGAGACGTATACCTGCCTGTTCAAACAGGTGAAATGGGGAAAACAGCCACTGCATACCGAACTTTCCGCAGTGACATTTGCCGGCAGCAGCCAGAAGGATTCCTTAAAAGAAGATAACTGTGCTTATGCACTCAAAGACCGGGTTTCCACGAGCAAAGCCACACTGATCGGGGAAGGAAATACCTATATCGAAAAAGCGTATCTTGCTGTGACAGGAGAGAATCTTTCCAAGGCAAAAACAACGGATGCACTTGACAGTGACGATCCGGGGGTCTGTATTTTTGATGCGGATACGGCAGTGCAGGAATCTAATCAGCAGAAGGCGCAGATGATTTTTGCCAAAGAGGGAAAGAACGAGGAAAAAAATGTCAGCCTGTCCGCCGGCGATACCGAACTGACTTCCGGAATCCGGGACTTTGCGCTCGGGGTAAATCAGACGTATGTGTATGATCTGCCGGTCTGGGCCACGGGCTTTCTGTGGAACGGAAAGCAGTGCGCCGCATACTACGGGGAGCATGACGGAATCCGGGAGGTCGTACTTGGATTTGACCTGCGGGAATCGGATTTTGCCCTGCAGCCGGAGTTTCCGGTATTTATGAACCATGCGCTGCACTATCTTGAGGATAGTTCCCTTCTTTCCCAAAACGTCTATGATGCCGGAGATACCGTGCAGTTTCATGCATTAAACGGTGTGGACGTGCAGCAGATTGCAGCACCTACCGATCAGGCAGGACTGTTTACCGTAAAAGCGGGCGACAGAAAGGAATCCTATATTGTAAAATTTGCATGCAGCAGCCAGTCGGATGGACGGATCACGGCAGGCGATTCCGGCAGCCGCAACACGATGCAGCGGCAGCTTGTGCGAAAGCAGATGCGCAATGTCATCCTTATCCTTGTGCTTCTTCTTATGATACTGGAGTGGATCTGTTATGTCCGGCAGATGCGTTACCGTGGGCGGTTTTATCTTGCGGTGCGTCTGGTGGGGCTTGCCCTTTTGGTGCTGGCTGTCTGTGGAATTTCGGTGCCGCTTTCCCACGCGAAAGACACAACCGTTTTTCTGGTTGATCTGTCGGAGAGCAATGCCGCAAATCTCACGCAGATGGAGCAGTATATGAGCCGGCAGGTTAAAGACATGCCAAAGAACAATCAGTATGCCATCGTAACGTTTGGAGCCAATGCGGTTGTGGAACAGTTTCTGACCAGTGAGAAACACAGTTTTCAGATTCTCTCGGCACCGGAGGCGGATGCAACCAACCTTGAGGAAGCCGTTTCCACAGGACTTTCCATGATCCCGGACAATGCGGCAGGACGGCTTGTGGTGCTTACGGATGGAAAGCAGACAAAGGGAAACATCGAGCATACGGCATCGGCACTGACGGCAAAAAACGTGCAGCTGTATTCGGTTCTCTATGAAGATACAAAGCAGGGGAACGATGCCTATATCGAAAACGTGGAAATGCCGGAGTATCTTTATCCGGGTGATTCCTATTCCATGACCGTAACTGTGGAAAGCAACTATGAGACCGATGCGAAGCTGCAGCTTTTGCAGGGAACAGAGATGGTCAGTCAGACAAGCGTGCATTTAAACAAAGGCAGTAACCGTTTTGTTTTGAAACAGAAGGTAGTCGGTACCGATGCGCAGCAGTATACCGTGCGCGTGAAGGCACCGAAGGACACCTGTGAAAAAAACAATGATTATGGTACGTATGCGACGGTGGATTCCCTGCCAAAGATTCTGCTTGTATCTGGAATGGGAGAGGACAGCACACCGTTTTTAGGACTTTTGGATGCTGCCGGATGCAATTACCGGCAGGTATCCGCAGTCAGTGCACCGGATACTTTAAAAGAGATGCTGCAGTACAAGAGCATCATTCTGGAAAATGTGTACCGGACAGATCTGCCGGAGGGCTTTCTAAAAAATCTGAAAACTTATGTGAAAGACTACGGATGCGGTCTGGTGGCATGCGGCGGCGAGGACAGTTTTGCACTGGGCGGATATCAGGATACGGAACTGGAGAAACTTCTTCCGGTCGATATGCAGCTGCGTGGGGTGAATGAGAAACAGAATCTGGCAATGGTCATGGTGATTGATCATTCGGGCAGTATGTCGGAACAGACCGAAGGAGGCACCAATCTGGATCTGGCGATCGCGGCTGCCAAAGCGGCTGTGGATCAGCTGGATACGAAAGATGAAGTCGGTGTGGTAACCTTTGATGATGGTTACACCTGGCAGGTGCCGCTGGAAAAAGTGAAGGATAAAGACAAGATTCATCAAAGCATCGAGACGATCAGCGAAGGCGGTGGAACGACCATCAAACCGGCCGTGCGTGCGGCACTAAATGAAATCAAGAAGAGCAAGGCGCAGCTAAAGCATATTGTCCTTCTGACGGATGGACAGGGGGAAACCGGAAATTTTGAAGATATCATCAAGGACTGCAAGGATGCCGATGTAACTCTTTCCACGGTAGCGGTTGGAGAGTCGTCTGACAGACAGCTTCTGGAACGACTGGCAACGCAGTGTAACGGCCGCTATTATTATTCCGATATCTCAACCGATATCCCGAAAATCTTTGCACAGGAAGTATTTTTAAATGGAGATACCTATTTGCAGAACGGACAGTTTTCACTGAAAGGAAACAGCAGCAATGCCATCACGAAAAATCTCTTTGCCGATGGCTGGCCGCAGATCAAAGGGTATGTGAGTGCCTCTCCGAAAACCGGAGCCAATGTGTTGCTGGCATCTGCCGAAAAGGATGACCCGATTTTGTCTGTCATGCAGTATGGACTGGGGCATACGGTTGCGTGGAATACCGATGTGACAAACCGCTGGACTGCCGGGCTGGCACAGCAGAATGATTACGTGCAGCTGTGGAAGCGGATCATCGATTACAGTGCGGGAAATACAGCACTCGGCGAAGACCGTGTGGATGTAACTACCGTAAACGGAACAACAAAAGTTACCTATTATGCCAAAGACTACGCAGAGCAGACACAGGTGGAGGCTGTGTACACGGATCCGGATGGAAAAACGCATCAGGCGAAACTGACCGCAAGTGCGCCGGGAACTTATGAGGCACAGCTGGATACGGCAGCCTCCGGTGTCTACAATCTGAGCGTGCAGCGGAAAAACGGCAAAAAAATCGAAAATGCCCTGACCACCGCAGCCGTGGTACAGTATTCGCAGGAGTACAAATTTGCGCTGACAAACGACAGCTTTTGTGCGTTCATCAAACAGTATGGAAAGATGCTTTCCCCAAAGAAGAATGTATGGAAGAAGTTAAAAGCTTCCGGGCGGGCACGGGTTTGTCTGACCAATCCGCTTTTAATCCTTTTGCTTTTCGTATTTCTGGCAGATATCGCCATGCGGCGGTTTGCCTATGTTCCGCCAATGCCACACTGGACGAGACCGGCAAAAAAAGCTATAATGACAGAAGAAAAAACAGCGGAAGACGGGCAGCCGGAGCCGGAAGCAGAAAAACCAAAGGAAAAGATAAAGAAAACAAAACCGGAGGAAACGGCTTCCCAGGCACTCGATACTTCTGCGCTGTTAAAGAAAAAAGAAAAGCGGAACCATTCCGTTTAAAAGAAAACAGGAGTCATTATGCAATCAGACAGCAATTTACGAGAAACGTTACGGAGTATCAATCATAAAAGTTATCCGGCATACAAATCCCTGCGGGGAAGTTACCGGTTTGCAGACTATGTGTTATCCATCGATCATGTGCAGGGAGATCCCTTTGCGGCACCTTCCCATGTGCGCGTGACCGTGGATACAAAGGCAGCTGCATTTCCGGAATATGCCATGAAAAATACACGGACGCGCACAGCACTGGCAGATGAACTGCTGCGCACGTTTGCCGCACAGATCAACCACTTTACATTTAAGGCGAAGGGATCGGGCAAGAGCGGCCTGATCTCGGTAACCCACTGCGGACAGGAGATTCTGACCCGGACAGCCTGTGAAGTGAACGAAAAAGAAATCACCGCGCGTTTTGCGGTAGGATTTCCGGCAAATGGACGGACGATCAATGCCAGGGAACTGGAGAAAATTCTGTTTACCTATCTGCCGGAATGTGTAAAGCATTCATTTTATTATAAGAATCTCGATGCCCGCAGAATCCGGGATGCCGTGGAACTGGCAGAAGACCAGCAGGCAGTCCGTGACCAGCTGAAAGAACAGGGGCTGGTTGCTTTTGTTGCCGATGATGCGGTACTGCCGCGGGAGAGTGGGATTTCCTCCCGGCCGATGAAACAGTCCGTAGCCTTTACCTCTCCGGAATCCCTTAGGGTGACGATGCAGCTTCCGCACAGGGGTGCGGTCACCGGTATGGGAATCCCGAAAGGAATCACACTGATCGTCGGTGGCGGCTATCATGGAAAATCCACACTTCTGACTGCACTCGAACTGGGCGTTTATAACCATATCGCAGGGGACGGCAGAGAGTTTGTGATCACGGATGAGACCGCCTTAAAACTTCGTTCGGAGGACGGACGGTTTATCAAAGATGTCGATATTTCCATGTTTATCAATGACCTGCCAAACGGAAAAGATACCCATCATTTTTCAACGGAAGATGCCAGCGGAAGCACATCGCAGGCAGCCGGGATCGTGGAAGGCATGGAGGCGGGAAGCCGCCTGTTTCTGCTGGATGAGGATACGTCTGCGACGAACTTTATGGTAAGGGATGCATTTATGCAGAAAGTAGTCAGCCCGGACAAAGAGCCGATCACGCCGTTTCTTTCCCGTGCGCGCGATCTGTATGAGCAGGCAGGAATTTCTACCATCCTGGTAGCGGGCAGTTCCGGTGCCTTTTTCCATATTGCGGATACCGTGATCCAGATGGACCGCTACAAGCCGGTTGATATTACAAAAAAAGCAAAGGCATTGTGCAAAGAATTTCCGATTTCAGAAGAAAAGCCACATCCGTTCGCCCTGCCACACAGTCACCGGATCATGGAAAAAGATAAAAACGGTGCCACAAAACGCAGGGATTACCGGAGCGGAGCCGTGCGCAAAAATGAGCCGGAGCGGTTAAAATTAAAAACCATGGGAACGGATGGATTTGCCATCGGAAAGCAGACCGTGGATCTGCGGTATTTAGAACAGCTGATCGACAGCGAACAGACTGCGTGCCTTGGCATGCTCTTAAAATATGCGGTCGAACACCTGGTGGACGGCAAACGGACAATTGCCGAAGTCGTTGTACAGTTACAGAAAGAACTCGAAACGTCCGGCATGCGTTTTCTGGCAGAAAACGGTATCGTTTCCGGCGGTTATGCCATGCCGCGGGTGCAGGAGATGTATTCCTGTTTTAACCGTTATCGTGTATAGAAAAAGGGAAGCACAGGAGAGACTATGAAAAGAATATTAGTTGTCGTTGACATGCAAAACGATTTTACGACCGGACCGCTGGGCAATGCAGAGTGTGCAGCAGTCATTCCGAAGGTCGCGGAAGTGATAAAAACAGGCGTGTATGACAGAATCATTTTCACCCAAGACACGCACCAGAGTAATTATCTGGATACGCAGGAAGGAAAGCGGCTGCCCGTCGTGCACTGCATCGAAGGAACCGAAGGCTGGGAGATTGCGTCTGTGATCCGTAAGGCAGCGTCCTTTTATTCCAAAGAACAGATCGAGACGATCTGTAAGCCGGCATTTGGCAGTGTGCAGCTTGGCGAGTGCTTAAAGCAGTACTGCGGTGATGCAGAGGCACAGATTGATTTCTGTGGCGTGTGCACGGGTATCTGTGTCATCAGCAATGTCATGATTGCCAAAGCCTTTGTTCCGGAAGCGCGCGTGTGCGTGATTGAAAAAGCATGCGCCTGCGTGACATCGGAGTCGCACCGCACGGCGATCGAAGCGATGAAAACCTGTCAGGTGGATATACAGTAATTGTATCTTATTTTAAGTAAGAAGAAAAGAGAAGAATTATGAAGTTAAATCAGATCATCACCAGTCTGCTGGAAACAGACATGTACAAATTCAGTATGGGAGAGGCCATCTATCACCAGTTCTCCGACTATAAAACCACATGGACATTCAAGTGCCGCAATACCGATGTGCACTTTACGGCAGAGATGGTGCAGGAGATCAAAGAGCAGATTAAGGCGTACTGCAGTCTACGTTTTACAGAGGAAGAGCTGGAATATCTGAACCGCATTACATGGATCAAGGGAAGCTATATTGATTTCCTGCGCCTGTGGCAGCCGCGCTATGAGGATTTTAAGATTTCGGATGAGGCGGAATGCGGACTTTCCATCGAGACATTCGGTACCTGGCTGAATACGTCCCTGTATGAGATACCGACACTGGCGATTGTCAACGAAGTGTATTTCCGTATGGCGTACGATTATGACAGACTTTATGCCAGTTTCCGGGATCGTCTGGAGCAGAAGATCAAAGATGCCAGCGGCAGATACGAGATCGGTTCGTTCAGTGAATTCGGACTGCGCCGCCGTCTTTCCGCAGAGGCACAGGAGCTTGCTGTCCGCAAGCTGAAAGAAGCAGAATTTCACGGGTCAGAATTTATCGGAACGTCCAACGTCTATCTGGCAAAGAAATACAATCTGACACCGGTCGGAACCATGGCACATGAGTGGATCATGTGTGTCGGACAGGGAAATCACAAACATAACCCGGCATACTCCAACTGGTACGCGCTTGATGCCTGGGTACGCGAGTATGGCGTGTTAAACGGTATTGCACTGACCGATGCGATTACGACCGACTGTTTCCTGCGGGATTTCCAGCTGACCTATGCAACGTTATTCTCCGGCGTGCGTCATGACAGCGGAGATCCGGTGGAGTGGGGCGAAAAAATGATCGCACACTACCGGAAACTGGGGATCGATCCGGCAAATAAAACTTTATTGTTCAGTGATTCTCTCGATTTTGCACGGGCACACGAACTGTACGAACATTTCCGGGACCGCACAAAGGTGGCTTTCGGAATCGGCACCTATATCTCGAATGATACGGAGGTACCGGCACTGAATATCGTCATGAAAACCACGCTGTGCAACGGCATGGATGTCGCAAAGATTTCCGATACCCCGGGCAAGGGAATGTGTAAGAACCCGGATTATGTGCACTATCTGAAACGATGCATCGACTGGCGTATGAATCATGACAGATAAAAGAATGATTTTTTATTGTAGATAATTATTAAGGAGAGAGCAGATGGGAAAAATTGAGGGTGTTCGAATCAAAAATTTTGGACCGTTGAAAGACATTGTGATGGGGAAGACGCTTTCTAATCAAAAGGGAATGGCTCTTGGAAATTTAACCGCCATTATAGGACCTAGCGGGAATGGAAAAAGTACTCTGGCAGACGCATTTGGCTTTTTGGCAGATTGTCTGGAAATAGGGGTTGAAGCTGCCTGTGATACAAAAAATAGAGGTGGTTTTCAACAAATTCGATCACAGGGAGTTGAAGAAGCAATAAAATTTGAATTATATTACCGGGAAACAAGTACGACACGCCCAATCACGTATGAATTGGAGATTGATGAAGATGGTATGGGAAGACCTTATGTGAAAGAAGAACGGCTTCGTCAACGTGTGGAAAAAAGAGGATGGCCATTATCCTTTTTGTTTTTGCAGAGTGGAAAAGGTTATGCTTATGAGGGAAAAGAAGGTGGAGCGGATGACAACGGGCGTAGTGTAAAAGGAGAAAAGGTAGATGTTGAATTAGCAGATATCCGAAAGCTTGGAATTGTGACCTTAGGAGCTATGAAACAGTATGAACGTATTGAAAAGTTCTTAAATTTCTTAAAGAGCTGGTATCTTTGTTATTTTTCTCCGGATGCAGCACGGTCTCTGCAGACAGCAGCCCCACAGCCATATCTGAATCGAACGGGTAGTAATATTAATAATGTTGCGCAGTATATGTATCGGGAAAATAAAAAAGAATTTACAAAAGTACTAAAAGAAATTCAGACGAAACTTCCGAATATAGAAAAAATCGAGCCTGTGAAATTTGATAACGGTCAGATGATGCTCAAGTTTTGGGAACATGGATTTGAAAAAGCATTTTATTCACCAAAGATGTCGGATGGTACTTTGAAGTTATTTGCATATTATTTGTTATTGCATGAAAAGAATCCACGGCAGCTGGTATTTATAGAAGAACCGGAAAATGGTTTATATCATCAGTATTTAAGCATGCTTGCAGAGGAAATGTTAAAAAGCGTTGGTACGGGATTTTCCAAGCAATTGTTTGTTACTACACACAGTCCTTTTTTTGTCAATGCATTGTCGCCGGATCATGTATGGGTTCTGACAAAGGGAGAAAATGGTTTTTCAAGTATTAAACGTGCATCAGAATATGATTTTGTTAAAGAACTTTCCGAAGAGGGTGTTCCTTTGGGGGATATGTGGTACAGTCGCTATTTTGGATAATGTGGAGGGAGTATGTACTTTCAATTTTTAATAGAAGACCAGTCAACTGAAATATTAGTTGGACATGTAATGGAAAAATTAAAAGAAAAATACCCGGAGAAAGAGATCCTTTATGATAGTAAGCCATTTAAAGGAATTGGGCATTTACCAACAAAGGGAAATCTTATGGAGCGCAAGGGAGGCAATTTACTGAATAATCTTCATATATATTTGCGTGGATTTGATAAAAAACTGGCAGGTATGGAACATGCGACTATTGTTGTTGTGTTGGACAATGACAAACGTGACTATAATATTTTTCAGAAAAATCTCAACCAGGTAGCAAAGGATGTTGTGATGTTAACGGACTATGCCTTCTGTATTGCGGTAAAGGAGATGGAGGCGTGGTTATTAGGAGATGAGGATGCCATTTATAGTGCATATCCGGAAGCAAAGAAGAAATTTCTGAAAAATTATAAGCAGGACGAGATCGTTGACACATGGGAAGTGTTGGCAAATATGGTATATCCCGGAGGATTAGCAAAATTACATAAAGTGTCTAAAAATAGTTATAAGGAAACGGGAAAAGCAAAATGTGAGTGGGCTGATAAAATAGGTCAAAAACTTGTTTTAGAAAAGAATGTCTCTCCAAGTTTTCAAAAATTTTTATTTGAACTTTGTTCAAGGATTGAAGCAGCGTAAGAAGAGTGTTTTTGGAATGATTTAAAAACAAAGGAAGAAGGAACAGACCTATGAATTATACAGAGTGTATCGAACAGGCGAGAGGCCGTATCGGATCTTACTGTAAAGCGTGCTGGGAATGTAACGGCAGAGCCTGTAAAAACCAGATGCCGGGGCCGGGAGCCAAAGGCATTGGCGATACCGCCATCCGCAACTATGACAAATGGAAAGAAATCCGTGTCCAGATGGACACGCTGGTCGAAAACCGTCCATGTGATACGACACTGGAACTGTTTGGCAGAACATTTCAGTATCCGTTTTTTGCAGGTCCGGTAGGTGCCGTGCAGCTGCACTACGGAGACTGCCTGAATGATATTTCCTACAACGATATTCTCGTTTCCGCCTGTGCGGCATCTGGCATCGCTGCTTTTACCGGAGACGGAACCGACAGCAATGTCATGGTCGCAGCCACAAAAGCGATCAAAAATGCCGGCGGACTGGGAATTCCGACCGTAAAGCCGTGGAATATCGAAGTGATCCGGGAGAAAATGGCGATGGTAAAGGATTCCGGTGCCTTTGCCGTGGCAATGGATATCGATGCGGCCGGACTGCCGTTTTTAAAGAATCTGACCCCACCGGCCGGAAGCAAATCGGTGGAGGATCTGCGTGAAGTGAAACAGGCGGCAGGGCTGCCGTTTATCGTCAAAGGAATCATGACCGTAAAAGGTGCCATGAAGGCAAAAGAAGCCGGGGCCGATGCGATCGTTGTGTCAAACCACGGCGGGCGTGTTCTGGATCAGTGTCCTGCCACTGCAGAGGTGCTCGAAGAGATCGCAAATGCAGTCGATGGCTCCATGAAGATTTTTGTCGACGGAGGCATCCGTTCCGGTGTGGATGTGTTTAAGGCACTGGCACTGGGAGCCGATGCGGTGATCATTGCCCGCCCGTTTGTGACTGCCGTGTATGGCGGAGCGCAGGAAGGCGTCGAGGCTTATGTCGATAAGATTGGAAGTGAGCTGAAAGATACGATGGCAATGTGCGGTGTGGCTTCGCTGAAGGAGATCACACGGGATTGTGTCAGAGTGTGAGAATTACATATTGGGAAAGGATGAAACGCTTGTGTTCGTGGCGGGTGCCATGGATATGGGCGTTTTTTCTGTTGAAATGAGAAAATGGATGGATTTTGTTATATTTTTTGCTGAGAAAGGTCGGTTGATGTAAAAATGTGATATAATGGATCGTATGAAAGAATAGCAATATATAAAAAGTACTGTTTATAGGACAGCAGTTGATTTAAAATAAGATCAAGACAAAGCGCAAATAAGTAGGCAGATGTGAAAAAATAATTATTACATTGGTGATGACTTTAGTCACTTAATAGATAATTACGATGAATATGAACTTATTGGATAATAAAAGACGGTCAGAACCTATGTTGTAGATGTAACAAAGATGGTTGGGGTATTTAGAAAAGAATAAAAAATATGATAGAAGAGCAGAAAATAGAATTTTTATCGGAAAAAATAAAGGAAATTGAAAAAATAACACAAGGAATTGGAGCCGTTTTCCCGGAAAAATCGTTTAAATTAGACGGAATTTTGATTGGAAATATTGTCGAGGTTATGGTTTCTCATGCATACGGAATTCGATTGTATAAACAATCAGAAAAGACACACGATGGCGAAGTGTTGTCTGATGGAAGAAAAGTTCAAATTAAAGGAACACAGAAAGTAGATTCTATAGTTATTAGAGAGAAGCCAGATTACTTAATTGTAGAATATTTGGATAAAAAGCGTGGTTGTATTTGTGAGATATATAATGGACCGGGAGATTATGTGTGGGAGTATGCATCATATGTTCCAAGCATGAATTTTTATACTCTTAGAGTGAGTAAACTCTTGGAGATAGATAAAACAGTACCTGCTAATGAAAAGATAGAAGCTGTTGTTCCTATTGAAAAATTCTGTAAAGGCGAAATAAAATTTCAAGGTATCCAGAAAGAAGAAAAGTCTTTTAAAGAGCAATCGAGCAAAAAAGGCAAAACTTTAATCACTGGATATGTGAACAGAAATAACCAAGAAAATTTAGGCTGTTTAAATAAGCCTGGAAATCATTATAATCAAATGTTATATGCTATGCGCTGTAACAATTGTGGATTTGAGTATGAGGCGAATGGGTGTGATGTTGCAATAAGAAAATGTCCAAGTTGTAGTAGATAAATAAGGACTGCGTATGTAGAATTTAATTGGGGGAAAAGTATGCAAGGTACATCGATTGATGAAAAAGTGAATGTGTTTATAAGTTCTAATTGTGGAGATAAATACACAATTGTCAGAGAAGCATTAAGATATATGCTTTTGGAAACGGGAATGTGTCAAGTATATATGTTTGAGGAGGTTGATGCGAGATCAAGTGATGTTGTTTCTTCATATATGAGATCTCTTGAACGATCGGATATAGTTGTTTTTCTAATTGACAATAAAGATGATATTGGACCAGGTACAATGAAAGAAGTAATGAGAGCTCGAGAATTAAAAAAGAAGAGTATTTTTCTTTTTTGCAATGAATTCGAAAAGGAGCCAACGGAACTACAAAAAGAGATTATTAGAATGTCAAATGGTGAAAAATTTAAAGAGGTTTCTCAATTTGCAAAGCTCCCGGAAATCGCTTATGAAAGTGTTATAAATGACATAATTGATACATATTTGAGTTATTGTCAGACAAAGGTTGATGTAACTGATACTATAGCAGATAACGAAAACGTTGTGGAAAATGTTGTTGGAGATATTTCGGCAATATTGAACAAAGAGGCATTTAAAGGATTTAACTATTCGAAATGGGTGTTAAATTGTGAAATATCAAGACTACAACCATATAATAAAAAAATAGACACATTTGATTGGTTATGTAGTGATTTCCTTTGTGTTATAATGGGAAATAAGTGCATAGAAGATATAGATTTCGACGCAATAAAAAAGTTTATAAAAGATATACATCATTCAGGTAACTTACGAAAAGCAATAGACCTTAGATTGGATGCAATGGAATTATATTGGAATGGGGATGTAAAGCAGGCAATTTCTTTTTTGGAGCAAGCTTTAGTAATTGCACGGGAAACTAAAAAAATTCCTCATTGGTTTGTGAATGACATTGCAATTGATTTGAGAAATATAACAGTTATTTATAATACAGAGAACAATATTTTCGATTGGAATCCGCGTGGACAAGATGTTATTAATGAAAGTGAGGAACCACTTTTTTATCCGGTAGTTGATAGATTTTCATCCAATTATTATGAAAATTTAGTAAAGCATGTATTGGAAACTGCAATGGAATCGCCATATACAGTACATATAGGAGGAAGAGAACAGGAAATTAATCAAATTGTTGACATTTATATCTCTGCATTATTATATGGATCAATAACACATACTTTATTGGTTAGAGAGAAAATGGTTTCATTATTGCAAGAAATTGGTTTAAAGGAAAAAGATCACAGAGTTTGGGTTGCAACAATAAAATTACTCTTATTAATTGGAAAAGAAAAAAATTTAGCAAATTTTGTAGATTCATATGGAATTTATACGGATTACATAAGTGCAGAAGATGTAGGTGAATGGATAGAGTGTGTTTCCAGAGTTTCGATTAGATATAGGCGGTTTAACTCATCAAATTTATTGTTAAGTACATTTGGCGCATATTTTAACAACAGACAGTTTGAACGATTTTATGGGGAACTAAAGACTTGGTTTAATGCCTGGTTGGATGAACAGTATGCGGCAGATATGGTTGCCAAAGGTTACATACGTGTTCTGGAAAAGAATAGCTATAGAATTTATCAAACAGACATTTTAGAAATGGTTTATCTTATCTTTGATAAAAGATTAAAACGATGGTATGATGATGCGTTTAAACTATTAAAAAATATTAGTTTTGAGAATGTTCAAAAGTCGGAAATTGAGCAATATGTGATATGGCTATCGCATTGTGCGGATGATGTTAAAATTGTAGAAAATTGTAGAGAATTTCCGTTGGCAATTCAAAATATTCGGCTACGGCGAGAAGAAGCAGTAGTATTAGATGAATTGGTTCAAGAGAAGTTTGAAGAATTTTATGTAAATGAGTATAGTCTAAATGTTTATGAACATAATTCGGAGGAAATAAAAAGTCATCTTGACAGATACATTTCGGATATTGAAGAAAGAAATGCTTCACAAGGAGAAAATGGTCGTTATAGTGGATATGCAGTAAATCCATATAAAACAATATGGAATATTGCGAAAAATAAAAAGTTTAAAATGAATGTAAAAGAAGTGGAAAAAATATTAAAAGTATCTATGGAAACATTGAGGCTCGAGAAACAGACTATTGATAGTAAATTTGATGCATGGCTATTAGTAACTACTTTTTGTATGAAATATTCAAAGGAAAGTTGCGTAAGAAAAATTTGTGAGGAAATTAAAGAAAAAGAGGGACGTTTTGCAGAAGGGGAAAAAATCTTTTTTCTCAGTGAATATAATGATAGTTGTTTATATGTTGCTTATCAGTTATGGAGAGTTTTTACAAATCAAAGTAATGAAATGGATGTAATTGCAATATTTGCGCTTATGGCTCAATATGATATTGCTGAGACAATTACAGTATTAGATATGTTGCATTGTTTATTTAAAGTGGCCGGGATTATTGGGATTGAGGTCAAACATAGCAAATATATTTTACAAGCACTTTTAGAATATACACGAAGCGAAAACAGTGATGTGCGATTTTATGCATATATTTCTCTAATTAGAATAATGGGTATGAATGAAGAGTGTACACCATTGATTCTAAATAGATTATCGGAGGCAATGGATGGAGAGGTATATAATAATAAAGTTGCTATACTAAGTAGATTGTTAAATCGTAAAGATAAACAGACACAGTACATAATTTCTAAAGGAAAGGCTGATAATCATTATTTGGTAAGAAATATTGCAAATCGATGTTAATATTAAATTATTACAACACTAACGCTCGTTCTTTTGTTTCCGCCACTCTTTCAGTTGACTTCAAACAAACTCAGGATAAGTTTCTTAGTCTTCTTCCGTCAACAGCATCCATTCTTGATTTTGGATGTGGTTCGGGAAGAGATACGAAGTATTTTTTAGATGCGGGAATGCGAGTTGATGCGACGGATGGATCGGAAACATTGTGCAGGTTAGCAAGTGAATATACAGGGATCGTGGTGCGGCAGATGTTGTTTGAGGAATTGGATGCGAAGGAGCAGTATGATGGTATTTGGGCCTGCTCGTCGATTCTTCATCTTCCAAAGGATTCGTTAAAGGTTGTTTTAAAAAAGATGATTGTAGCATTAAAGGCGCATGGAATTATTTACATTTCATTCAAGTATGGAGCATTTGAAGGGGAGCGGAAGGGATAAAATTTTCCTTGTGACTTTGTAATACATACTGTCGAACTGGTATGGAATGGTGGTAGCAAGAATGAAGTAGAGTTTTTGGCAAGCTGCTATTATAATTATTATGAAGCTTGCAATGGAAAACAGAATCAAAAGCATTGCATTCTCATCTATTTCAACAGGAATTTATCATTTTCCGGTAGAACAAGCCGCCAAGATAGCTGTAAATACTGTGAAGTGTTTCTCTTAACTTCCTGTAAAATTAACTCTCGTTTCCAAAGAATGGCTTATTTATGCAGATTTTGCGTATTGTATCGTTAATTCTCGAGAATTAACATATAAAATACCCGCAAATCTACTATTCATGAGGGTTTTTGGCAATCGAGAGCTAAATTATCAGGAAGTTAAGAGTTTCATTGATGATAATGAGGGAACGTTTGATTTGGTGGAATGGGTATTATTTGATGAATATACAGAAAAGGTGTATGAGGCAGAAGTGGATAAATTGTAATAAATTCAGTAATGGAGGTTATACCTATGGATGACAAGTCATATTTGGCATATGTAAATGCTAAGGCATTTTGCTTTAATCATGCAGATTTTAATTTTGATGCAAGATATATATTTGAAATGGAGTTGGATGATACAGAATTTTTAGCAAAATATATATTACACGTTTCAAAAAGAAAAGGATTAACCCAAACAGATGGTTTTTGGGGGAATAATATAAATTCAGTTAGTATTGTGTGCGGACAGAATGGTGCTGGGAAAACCTCTTTCTTTCGCTTAATGACAAATAATATAGGTTCTGGTTTGACTGCAATGAATGGTGAGTTTATTTGTTATATTGTATACCATAATGGAGTTTATGTAGTATTTACCAATACCACTCGTCTTGAAATTGAACAGTCTGATGCAGGAGATATTGTAATACTTACTGAAAAGGAATATTACAAAACTCTTAAGGAACATAATTCATATAATCCGCCATTTGATAACAGAAGATTTTGGAAAAATATAATTTTTTTCTCTAATCATTTCGGAACCATGGGAATAAGGGATGATGATTATATTATTAATGTTTCTAAGGATGTAGAGATTGGAAAAGTAATCAATAAAATAGAAACAATAGATAAATTAAAAAAAGTATCACTACAGAGTATATACAAATATAATCAGAATTTAAAATTATTTAGATATTCAAATGATGAAGCATTCAAGATGATGGCGAGTAACTGTAAAGTATCGTTGCCTAACCTATTGAAATTTACAATAAATGAGAATACAGATTATGATGCATTTATTGATGATGAAAAATTTCCTAACAAAAAATGGATTGGCAAGCCTAGGTATGATATTTATACATATGCAGATAGGGATTATGAATATGAAGCTGCAATTAATAGATTTTCGGCTTACTTAATGATTGACTTGTTGAAAAGAAAAATTATATCAGAAGGTGTATTTCAGAATTTTTCCGATGTTTTATCAAAGTCTCCAGATAAAATAGGATTAGAAATTGCTTTAGAGATTCTGAATGAGTGTAGTAATGCACAAATTGAAATATGGAAACAATGTCTTACATTTATATTGAATAAGAGCAAGAATGAAAGTGAAAGATTTGTTTTAAATTGGCAGTTAGAAGACGAATTTTGCTGTAGATGGAATAAAGACGATACAGAATTGATTGCTAAATTACTTTTGTTAGGTAATGAATATTCTTTTGTTTCATTTGAATTAGTAGGAAGCGAGGTAAATGGGCACTATAGTTCGGGTGAAGAAAGTAAATTACTAATTTTTCTTTCAATGTACGAAGCATTGAAAAAGGTTGAAATACAACATGAAGGAAATAGCAACAATATAATTATATTGTTAGATGAAATTGATGCATTCTTTCATCCTAAATACCAGATTAACATTATTAGTGAATTACTAGAAGTTATTTCGAAAGGCTTTGAAAAATATAGTATACAAATAATTATAGCAAGCAACACACCATTGGAATTATCAGATATCCCTTCATCCAATATAATATATTTGCAGGATGGAAAGACAATAAAGAATCAAAATAATATGGAGACATTTGGCAGTAATGTATGCAGTTTGATGAAGAATCAATTCTTCATTAATACAACTATGGGGGCTTTCGCAAAGAGAAAAATTGATGAGGTAATTAGATTTTTGTCTGATAACAATTATACAGATATTAATAAAGAAGATGCTGCATATATTATTTCCATTATTGGAGAACCAATAGTTAAAAGAAAATTACAAGAAATGTACGAAGAACGATTTCCATTTGATAATACGATAGATGAGGAAAAAGTGAAGTATTATAAAAATAGAGTTCAGGAATTACAAGAGAAAATTAGAAATAAACAGAAAATAGATGATAGCACATTGATTTCTCTTGAAGATATATTACAGAAGCTATCGGACATTGTAAAAAATGTGAAGGAGTGAGTGGTTTGATATCAATGCCGTTATTTCCAGAAGAAAGTTGGTATTTTTGCCAAGTTAGAAAATATGCTGTTGATGGGCGTTTTGGTGAGACGAAAAGAAAAATGGAATTGGAAAAAATAGATAATCTTCTTGCAGAAGTGATTTCTAAAAAAGATTTTCCGTCTCGAAGTGTTACTGCATCATTATTAGAATGTATTGTATTGGCAACATATGAAGAATTGGAAAGGATATACAAAAGGCTACTGCCAATTGCTATTACAACTTTCTGCGAAATGGTTCCAGATGGAAAAGGTAATTTGAAAAGAGTTTTGAAAAAAAAATGGTTACCAATTTATAAGATTTATGATAAGTTGGTAGATAATGGAATCAACACAAAAATGATTTATAAATATGGAATTAAATGTTGTCCATATTGTAATGAAAATTACATATTCAATAGGAAAGTTGAAAATGGTACTACATATGCAATGGCACAGTTAGATCATTTTTTTCCTAGAGATAAGTTTCCCATCTTCGCTGTTTCTTTGTACAATTTGGTTCCAGCATGTAGTGCATGTAACCATATTAAAACGACAAAAGAAATAGGAATATCTCCACATAATCATTCATATGACCTTTCGAAGATGCATATATCGTATATCCCAAAATCTGGTAGTTGGATGAGTGATCCTGAAGAATTGGAAGTGCAATTTAAGTATAGTACGGATAATGCGGAATTTATAAATAAAATGGATGATAATCTTGATCTAATGGGTATTAGACAAGCGTATGATATGCATAAAGATTATGTTCAGGAGATACTTAAGAAAGCTCAGATTTACGGAAAAGGTCATAGAGAAAATTTGATGAGAGATTTTCCAGAACTTTTTTCTTAAACCACGCATTCAGCTTACACCTTCTTTATCGGGTGACGGATTACAGTTTTCAGCTTGTCCGGCGCTGTCTTTCTTGCGTCACTCAAATAGATTTCGTGGTGATATCTCAAATCTGTAATGTCAAGAGCATACCCTTGTTCAGACATAAACTGATGCATGAGCTCCACTGTTGCAGGCTCATTGTCGTATGGGCCGATGTGCATGCACTGAACACAGAGCCCCTCATCGTAGGTCAGAAACTCCACCTTGGAAAAATCTGTCTTCCTCTTGCTTGTTGCCTCCTGAATGGCCCAGTCAAAATCGGCTTTTCTTACGAAGTCCGGCAGCCGGATGAGAGAAATCCATTCAAAATTCTCTTTATGGGTATAATCGACTCCGGTGACACCTTCCTGCCACCAAAAGCCTTCCAGCGGAGGCACCACATAGTCGAAATACCCTTCGATCTGGCGGCTGCCCTTCTTGCTCATTTTGATGGTGAAGGCAATTCCGTAAAGGAGGCCGATGACGTCCTTGTACTCACCGCCTGCAGCATTGGGATCGCCTTTGCCACGCACGGCAAGGTAATTCATGGGCGGCACCGTCACAAACGACGGCTTGTCCTTCGGAAGGTAGAATTCCTTGTACTCTTTCTTATAATCAAATGCCATTCGTTTTCCTCCTGATCTGAACATAGGTGTAAACTGAGTCCTCTTGCGTGGAATAAGACAACTCCATATGATCCAACAGCGGCAAAAGCGTTTCCTGAATCACTGCCTTGTCCATGCGGAAGGAGCTTACAACCCAAGCAACTCCGGTCGTGTTCACAACCCGCAGGCATTCCCACAGAACAGGTTCTGCGATATGCGCCAGATGGCCGATTGCGTTGTACAAAACAACTGTATCGAAAGAACCGTCCGGGAAGCGCATCGCTGTGGCATCCATGATTTCAAAGCGGAGCCTTTCGGTATGCGTTGCCTCTGGGTTCAACCGCTGGTCATCCAAATCAAAACAGACGACCTCCGCGGCGTGGGCTGTTGCCGCAATAGAAAACTCCGCGCAGCCACAGGCGGGCTCCAACACACGCTTGCCGTCGATGTCCGGCATCAGCCTGGAAA
>ERZ772881.816-NODE-816-length-31898-cov-3.772792_pt1 | contig 31898 bp, 29 predicted proteins | sample MGYA00580581_ERZ772881 | MGnify/ENA primary metagenome ERZ772881 (study PRJEB29015, sample SAMEA2737668) | human gut metagenome | biome: human gut; feature: human-associated habitat; material: faeces | place: China | collected 2012 ...
AAAAACTGACCCCCAATTGTTAGATTTTTGGTCTAACAATTGGGGGTCAGCTCAATTTCATTTTTTCACACCCCCTTTGGTCGCGGGTCACGAGCTTTGAGTCGCAGACTTGTTGGTGCAGACCGAAAATCGGCTTTCGCTGCTTTCAGCTGATTTTGTCTTATTCATCATATAAAAAAAAGAACGGTTTAAACGTCTAGGCTCGCGGCCCGCGACTGGGGTGTGAATTTTTTCACACCCCATTTTTATTTTCCCCATACCTCTTGGGCGATGGATTTCACCAAGGCCAATTTGGCCCATTGTTCTGCTTCGGTCAGTTTATTGCCGATTTCGCAGGAGGCAAAACCACACTGGGGGCTGAGGCAGAGATTTTCCAACGGTACATACTTTGCTGCTTCGTGGATCCGGGCGATGACCTGTGCCCGGTCTTCCAGTTCCGGACGCTTGGTGGTGATGAGCCCCAGCACCACCTTTTTCCCGGGGGCCACTTCCTTCAGGGGTTCGAAGTTCCCGGACCGTTCATCATCGAATTCCAGGTAGAAGGCATCCACCTTTTCCTTTCCGAACAACAGGGGCGCAATGGGACCGTAGCCGCCCCGAGCTGCCCAGGTAGAATGGTAGTTGCCCCGGCATACATGAGTGTTGATCACCAGATCAGCGGGCCGGTTTTCCAGGGCTAGGTTGTTCAGCCGTAGGTATTCCTCCGCCACCTGTTTCAGGGAAACGGCTCCCTTCTGCCGTTTGTTCCAGTATTCCGTGTCGCAGAACATGCCCCAGGTGCAGTCATCCAGCTGGATGTTCCGGCAGCCGGCTTCATACAGATCCCGGAACACCTGCCGGTAGGCGGCGGCAATGTCCTGGAGCAGTTCTTCCCGTTCCGGGTACACTGCATCTGTGATTTTCCCGTTGTCCCCTCGGTACAGTTCTGCCAGCAGCTGAGCCGGGGCTGGGAGGGTCTGCCGGGCCAAGGTGTTTTCATCCTCGAACCCTTTCACATATTTGAAATGTTCTACAAAGGGATGGTCCTTCCCGCTGATTTTCCCGGTGACGATGGCGGTGCCCCGGGCGGTCTCTTCCCCGTGGAACAGGTAGCCCTGTTCCAGCTCGATATGGGTGATGCCCTGGAAGCCCCAGAAAAAGTCCAGGTGCCAGTAGCTCCGCCGGAATTCCCCGTCAGTGATGGCATGGAGCCCGGCGGCCTTCTGCTTTGCAATGAGTTTGGCGATTTCCTCGTCCTCCACCTGCTTCAGGTCCAGGGCGGCGATCTCCCCCCGGGCAAACCGGGCCCGGGCCTCTTTCAGCCGGTCCGGCCGCAGGAAACTCCCAACAATGTCAAAACGGAATGGTGCACGCAAAGTCATGATTCAAAACCCCTCTCTTTATTCCGAGCATTTTGCTCTGTTTTGTTTCTTCATGGGTCTTATTGTAACGGATGGAGAGGAGTTTGTATAATGGATAAAAAGTTGGGGTTGGTATAGATAAAAAGAATAGCTGGAGCTTTCGCTCCCGCTATTCTTTGGCTCCATTCCCGTGCTCCCGGAAATAATGGGGGGAATCTCCCCACTTCCCGAATCCCACCGTGTCTCCCACTGACGCCACCCGGGCGGACAAGCAGTTCCGGCACTGGTCTGGGCTGTCTTCCACACAGGGTTTGTTGTCATAGAGCAGGTAGTCGGGACGGAATTTGGGCAGGGTCACAATGGGCATCAGGATGTTGGCCCCGGCCTTGAGCCCCAGTTCCCGTCCCAGGGGATTCAGGGCCTGGAGGGCGGTGGTGGCCGCTATGTTCACGTCTTTCAGGAACAGCCGGGTCACGGCGATCATGTTCAGCCCCAGGATGAACCGGTGCTGCTGGGCTTCCGGGGTGTTTTCCCCGGCGGCCACCACCTGTTTCCCCAAAGGAGTGTTGTGGTGGACCACATAGGGCCCCATGCCGATCATGTCGATGTCCATGTCCCGATAGAACAGGATGTCGTCCGCCAGGTCTTCCAGGGTCTGGCCGGGCAAGCCGATCATCACTCCGGTGCCCACCTGGTAGCCCAGGTCCCGGAGGATGTCCAGACAGTGCTTCCGCACCGTCCATTCATGGTGCCCGTCCTGAGGATGGAGGGTGGCATACAGAGCCGGATTGCTGGTTTCGATCCGCAGCAGATACCGGTGGGCCCCCGCTTCCTTCCAGCGCCGGTAAGTATCTTCCGTCTGTTCCCCCAGACACAGGGTAAGCCCCAGTTTCCCGTCGCTGAGCTTCTTGATGTCCCGGATCAGGCTTTCCACATAAGCGATGAATTCTTCATCCTGCCGTTCTCCCGACTGGAGGGTCAAAGATCCGTACTGGTTGTCCAGGGCCCACTTCGCCATGGCCAGGATGTCCTCCCGGGAGGTGTCGAACCGTTCCACTTCCTCATTGTCCCGGCGGATACCGCAGTAGAGGCAGTCTTTGATGCACCGGTTGGAAAATTCCAGAAGGCCCCGGTAATAGGCCACCCGGCCCACGGAAGCGCTTTTCACCGCATAAGCGGCGTCATAGAGGGCCTTCCGGTCTTCCGGGTCGGTAAGTCCCAGCAGGGTGACCAGATCTTTCCGGTCCAGGTTGTCTTTGTGCAGCAGTGTTTGGAGATCCATACGATTCCTTTCTTTACTCTTCCTTTTCTTTGATCAGGCCCCGCTTTTTCTTGCTGGCGTAGACGAAATAGTAGGGCAGGATCACCAGACAGCCCCCCAGCCCCCAGATCAGCTGCATGGTCTTGGCATTGGACAGCATCCACAGGCTGGTAAGGATGGCGATCACAGGGATGGTGATGCCTCCGGGGATCTTGTAGGTCCGGGGACGGTCCGCCCATTTCTTCCGGAACACGATCACCGCCAGACAGGTGGGCAGGTACTGGGTGAACCGGGATACGGCGCTGATGGCTGCCAGGGTGGTGAAGCTGCCGCTCCAGGCCAGGGCAATGCTCAGCACCGCAATGACGATACTGGCCACATAGGGGGTCCCCCAGGGCGTCCGTTTGGCCAGCACTTCCGGCAGCATCCCGTCTTCCGACAAAGAGGTGCAGGCCCGGGGCGCAATGAAGGATTCCGCCATGTTGATGCCCCCCATGGAGAACAGGGTGCCCACCAGGATGATGTAGGACCCCACCGGCCCCACGATCCGTCCGAAGGCGGTCTGGATGGGTGCCTTGTCCGTAGCCAGGTCCGTCCCCAGGATGCCGATGGAAATGGCCACCACCAGCATGTAGATCACCGTCACCAGCACCATGGTCAGGATGATGCCCCGGGGCAGGTTCCTTTTGGGATCCTTGAAGTCTTCCGCCCCCACCGCAATGGCTTCAAAGCCCGTAAAGGCAAAGAACATGGTAATGGCGGCGTTGGCAAAGGCCCCGTCTTCCAGATGGGCCGGCACAAAGGGGGTGAAGTTGCTGCCGTTGAGGAAGAAGATCCCCAGAGCGATGAACAGCACCAGAGGCACCAGCTTGGACACAGTCAGGATGTTGTTCAGGTATTTGGTGGTCTTCACCCCGGCAATGTTCAGGGCGCTGAGGCCTCCGATCAGGATGGCGGAAATCACATTTTTGGGCCCGTCCCCGGAAAGAGCCGGGAAAGCGGCTCCCAGGGCGGTGGCGAATCCTACGGCCATGGCGGCCCAGGCGATGATGGTCACCACCAGTTTCAGCACACCGATCTCATAGCCCCAGAAATCCCCGAAGGCTGCCTTGGCGTACAGATAGGGTCCCCCGTTCCGGGAAAAGAACCCGGCGGCTTCGGCAAAACACAGGGCCAGGGCCCCGGCCAGGAAGGCATCGAACAGCAGGATCCCCAGGGAAGCCGGCCCCATCAGGGCATAGGCCCGGTTGGGCAAAAGGAAGATTCCGGTACCGATAATGGAGTTGATGCCCAGCAGCACAATGCTGAACAGTCCGAATTTCTCTTTTTTCTCTGTCATGTTATGCGTTTGCTCCTTTGGCGGCTGCGATGAAATCGGCGAAAATGGCCCTGGCCTGGGCATTGTTGATGGACATCATTTCCGGATGGAACTGGTAGGCCATGAGATAGTTTGCCCCGGTCCCTTCCATGATCTCCACCGTGCCGTCCTTGGCCCGTCCGGTCACGGCAAGGCCCTGGCCCACCTGGTGCACCGTCTGGTGATGGTGGGTATTGGTGACCCATTCTGTCCGGCCCAGGATTTTGGCAGCCCGGCTGCCGGCCTGGATTTCCACCGTATGGGTGGGAGTGGCCGGATCCTGGTTCTGGGAATGCTTCACAAAGGAGTTCTTGTCCAGGGACAGGTCCTGATACAGGGTCCCCCCGTGGCCCACGTTGATGATCTGGCAGCCCCGGCAGATGCCTATGACAGGGATTCCCCGCTTTTCCGCTTCCCTAAGGAGCAGCAGGTCGAATTTGTCCCGGGCCGGCCACGCCGGACCGATCTGCCGGCAGGGTTCCTCTCCGTACAGGAGGGGATACACATCGTGGCCGCCGCTGAGCACCAGCCCGTCCACCCGGCTCATGATTTCCCGGGCGGCTTCCTCATCTTCCGTAAAGGGCACCAGGATGGCCACCCCGCCGGCTTCGTTCACCGAACGGATGTAGTCATCATTCACATAGGAGCGGTGGTACCCAGCAAAAACGCCGTGGTCATCCACCATATGGCTTCCGGAAACGCCGATCAAAGGTCTTGTCATGCTGCATCTCTTCTTTCTGTGATTGTTTTGTTTTTACTGTGGTTTATTGTTTATGGAACAGCTGGTTGGCATAGCTGACGCTGGCCACTGCATTGGCCCCGTAGAAATCCGCACCGATGGTCCGGGCATATTCCTCGGTCATTACGGCTCCCCCCACCATCACCCGGCACTCCGGCAGGGTCCGGCGGATCAGGCGGATGGTCTCTTCCATGGCTCCCACGGTGGTGGTCATCAGAGCACTGAGCCCCACCAGTCTGGCATTATGGTCCCGGGCGGCTTTCACCACTTCTTCCGGCGGCACATCCTTCCCCAGGTCGATGACCTGGTAACCGTAGTTTTCCAGGAGCACCTTCACGATGTTCTTGCCGATGTCGTGGATATCCCCCTTCACCGTGCAGATCACAATGGGTTCGCCTTTTTCCGTGCTGGCTCCGGTGGCAATGGACTGTTTCAGGATCTCAAAGCCGGCTTTAGCCGCATCAGCGCTGACCAGCAGCTGGGGCAGGAACAGCTTTCTCTTTTCGAACAGATTCCCTACGATGTTAAGGCCCGGGATCATGGATTCATTGATGATGTCCAGGGCGGGTTTGCCTTCCGCCAGCTGTTTCCGGACCCCGTTTTCCACCTGGCTGATGAGCCCTTTCACAATGGCTTCTTCCAGAGGATATTCCTTCTTGGCCCCCTGGGCTGCCGGTTTTCCGCTGCCCTGGGATTTGGCCACGGCCACCATTTGGGGCGCATCTGCAAAGTATTCCACGTACTTCTTGCAGCCTTCATCCTTGCCGCTGAGGGCCCCGTAGGCAATGTAGGCGCCCATCATGGCGCCGCTGTTGGGGTTGATGATCCCGGCGGACAGCCCCGCTTCCATGGCCAGGGCGAAGAAGGCGCTGTTCACCGCATCCCGGCTGGGGAGCCCGAAGGAAATGTTGGACACCCCCATGACGGTCTTGATGTGCCGGGCCTTCAGCTGCCGGATCACTTCCAGGTCGATCTGGGCGTTCTGGCCTCCGGTACTGATGGTCATGGCCAGAGGATCCATCACCATGTCCTTGGCCGGGATCCCGTATTTTCCGGCTTCGGCGATGATTTTGTCCGCCACTTTCAGACGGCCTTCCGGGCTGTCCGCAATGCCTCCCTCATCCAGGCACAGCCCTACCAGGGCCGCCCCGTATTTTTTGGCCAGAGGCAGGACCTTCTCCATGTTTTCCGCCTTGCCGTTGACGGAGTTCAGCAGAGGACGGCCGTTGTACACCCGCAGCCCCCGTTCCATGGCTTCGATGTTGGAGGTGTCGATCTGGAGGGGCACAGAGGTAATGGACTGGAGGGTGAGGATCACCTTTTCAATGAGGGCCGGTTCATCCACCCCTGGCACCCCCACATTCACATCCAGCACCTGGGCCCCCTTGTCCAGCTGTTCCAGGGCCAGTTGGCACACATAGTCCATGTTCTGGGCCTTCAGGGCTTCTTTCAGACGGGTTTTTCCCGTGGGATTGATCCGTTCCCCGATGATCACCGGCATCCCTTCGAAATCCACTGCCGTACCGTAGCCGGCAATGGCACAGGGTGCCCCGGTTCTGGGCTGTGGCAGGGGAATGGTCCGGCAGGCCTGGATGAGCCGGGCAATATGGGCCGGAGTGGTCCCGCAGCAGCCTCCCAGTACAGAAACCCCCGCTTCTGCAAAAGGAACCATCAAAGGAGCATAGCCTTCCGCATCGATGTGGAACACGGTCTTTCCGTCCTTCTGGACCGGCAGCCCTGCATTGGGGTTGGCCACCAGCGGGATGTCCACCGCCTTAAGGGCCCGGGGCACCAGCTTCACCAGGGTATCGGGGCCCTGGCCGCAGTTGAAGCCCACAGCCGCGGCTCCCAGTGCTTCCGCCATTACAAAGGCGGTTGTCACATCCGCCCCGTTCAACAGCTTCCCGTCTTCATCGAAGGTGAAGGTGCACACAATGGGCAGATTGGAATTTTCCTTGGCTGCCAGGATGGCCGCCTTGGCTTCATAGCTGTCGCTCATGGTCTCGATCAGGATCAGTTCCGCTCCGGCGGCAGCCCCGGCCTTCACCTGGGCGGCGTACAGAGAGACCGCTTCCTCAAAGGGCAGGTCCCCGAAGGGCTGGAGCAGTTTCCCGGTGGGGCCCAGGTCCAGGGCCACAAAACCGGTCTTTCCTTCTGCGGCAAAGGCAGCCCGGGCATTTTCCACCCCGGTCCGGACCAGTTTTTCCACTTCCGGCTGGCCGTGGGCGGCACCGAACTTCAGGCCGTTGGCCCCGAAGGTGTTGGTTTTCAGGATATCCACCCCGGCCCGTACATAGGCCTGATGGATGGCCCGGACCTTCTCCGGATGGAGCAGGTTCCAGGTTTCCGGCAGTTCTCCCGGCTTCAGGCCGGCTTCCTGGAGCATGGTGCCCATGGCTCCGTCAAAAAACAGCCGTTTGGTATGCAGTGCTTCTGTAAAATTCATAGTTCCTCCTGACGAAAAGGACAGTCCACATTGCCGCAGGCGGCACATTTGCTTTTCTTCCCGCAGCGGCTTGCTTCCGGTCCCGCCGGTTTTTTCCCGCTCCGGTCGATGCCGATGACGGCGGTGACGCTTTTGGTGGGTGCCATGATGCCTCCGGAAGTCAGGGTGAGGCCGATGGTCTTGGGACAGTTCAGGAGACGGAAGATCTTCTGCTGTTCCGTCAGGCCCCAGTCCCCGTACCCCGGGGAAAACCGGCTCCGGTACTGCCAGGTATCCGGCAGATCCTGCTTCCACAGGACTTCCTGCTGATCCAGGTAACTTTCGATCAGGGAAGCAGCCACCGCCTGAGCCGCCGCCCCTTCGGCAATGCTCCGGATGCTGATCCGGCGCAGGGCCGTATCCACCCGGGCCCCCAGGGTAGCCCCGAACAGCAGCAGGGTGTCACAGCCCTCCAGGTGCCGGGCCAGACCGGAGCTGACAAATTCCGTTCCTTCTTCCAGGATCACCCGGCCCTTTTCCCGGTCCGTTCCCTGGAGCACCCGGCAGCTCCACTGCTGGATCACATTCCGGGGCTGGACTTCGTTCCGGAGCTGGAGAAAGGCACGGTCCACGGTGACTTTCGCCTGTTCATCCCCCGGCCGGGCCCCGAAATACCGGAGGGCTTCTTTTTCATCAAACTGGATCCGCAGGTTTCCCATACTGGTTCTCCTTTCAGCAGCGGATGATTTCCGACAGACTGCTGCGGATGCCTCCGATGATGTCCGGCTTGTTCATGGTGTAAATGTGGATGTTGGTGAAGCCGTTGGCGATCAGGTCCACGATCTGGCCGATGGCATAAGCCATCCCTGCCTGTTTCAGAGCCGCCGGATGGTCCGCGAACCGTTCCGCCATGGCCCGGAGAGGAGCCGGCACCGGAGTCCCGCTGAGCGTGAAGATCTTTTCGATCTGCTTCAGGTTGGTCACCGGCATGATCCCGGCCACCACCGGTACATGGATTCCCTTGGCCAGCATCCGGTACATGAAGTTGTAGAACATGGCATTGTCGAAGAACATCTGGGTCACCAGGAAATCGCACCCAGCCTCCACTTTCATCTTGGTATGCTCCAGATCTTCATCCAGCCCGGCAGCTTCCGGATGGCCTTCCGGGTAGGTAGCACCTCCCACACAGAAATCCCCGTAGCTCTTGATTTTCTTTACCAGGTCGCTGGCATGGGCATAATCTCCCAGAGGATGTTCCTGCCCCTGGGGCAGATCTCCCCGGAGGGCCAGCACGTTCTGGACATGGGCCGCCTTCAGCTGATCCAGGACTCCTTCTATTTTCTCTTCGTCGGCGCCCACACAAGTGAGATGGGCCAGGGCCGGAACCCCGCACCGTTCGATTTCAGATACCAGCGCCACGCTTTTTCCTACGGCAGTCCCGCCGGCGCCGTAGGTGACGCTCATGTAATCAACACCCTGGATGGCGATGGTCCGGACGATTTCCTGGGCATGTTCCAGCTCACTGCCTTTCTTGGGCGGGAACAATTCACAGGATATGCAAACCTTTGGACTCTTCAACAGGTCTATGATTTTCAAAAAAAGTACCCCCTCACGTTGAAACAAAAGTATATCGTTTCATTTTAACGCAGGGAGTACCCAAAAAGCAAAGTTTTTTTCCGTTTTCAGCCCCTCAGGCGGTCAGCTTGATCCCGATGATCCCGATGACCAGCAGCCCGACGAAAACCCAGGTCACTGGACGGATGGGATCATGGAACAGGAATACCCCGATCAGTACGGAACCCACGGCTCCGATGCCGGTCCAGATGGGGTAGGCCAGAGAGAGGGGCAGCTTCTTGGTGGCCAAGACCAGAGCCCCAAAGCTGATGACCAGCCCCGCAAGGGTAGCCAAGGTATAGCCCAGGCGGGTAAAGCCTTCACTGAGCTTCATGCAGGCTGACCAGATGCATTCAAAAGCCCCTGCCACAAAGAGATAACACCAAGCCATTTTCATACGTATTCCTCCAATGAAACAAAAAAACGCCAGTCCCTGTATCTTCTATGGCCTAACGATACAGGTTCTGACGTTCCACTTCTACCCGGCGGCAGAAACAATATAGATTGACGTGTATATCCTACAAAATGACCGCTTTTTTGCTAAAGGGTCCATGATCCTTTCGCAACTTCCCAGTGGCTTTTTTATTCCGCCTTAAACAGTGGCAGATCGGCCAATACGGTGATGTCCTTCCGGCCGATGGAATCGCCTTCTGCCAGGATGGCCATTTTTCCGTTCACCGTGCCTCCGGCTTCCGCCACCAGTTCTTCCAAGGCTTTCATAGAGCCTCCGGTGCTGATCACATCGTCCACCAAGGTCACCTTATGGCCCCGGACCCGTTGGATATCTTCATCCTGGAGGCAGAGCATCTGTTTGCCCTGGGTGGTGATGGATTCATCTTCCACAATCAGAGGATGTTCCATATAAGCCTTGACGGATTTCCGTGCCACGATATACCGTTCCATCCCCAGGATCCGGGCCATGGCATGGACCAGGGGAATCCCCTTGGTTTCCGCTGCCATCAGGATATCCGTCCCCTCCGGCACCCTTTTGGCCAGCTCTGCAGCCGTTTTTTCCACGATTTCCGTATCCCCCAGGATCACGAATCCAGCAATGGCCAAGGTATCTGAAATATTGATCACCGGCAGAGACCGTCTGACCCCTGCCACTTCCAGTTCATAAAACCGTTTTGCCACTTGGCACCCTCCCCATTCTCTTTGGTTTTTCATTTATCCACAGGCAGGACCCCCGTATTTTCCCGGTTTTCCCCCTGTCTGGCAGGAATTATCCACAGTACAGATGTTCATAAGTGGATAACTCTGTGCATAACTTACAGATCATTGGTCATGCGGGGCGGCATGCTCCATTCCACCAGGACACCGGTGTTGACCCACAGCCGGGTCAGAGCCTGCTGACAGTCCTGCCAGCTTTTCCCAGGATCCACTGTCACTTCTCCGAAATGGTATGTGCACTGATCCGTAGGGACCTGCAGCTGCCGGGGCCCAGTGAGGAACTCCCGCACTTTCCGGGCCGCCTCTTCGGCATCCGGGATGAATACTGTCATTTCATGGGTTTCTTCGTTGTAGTCCAGATACCCGTAATGTCCTTGATAATTCAGGGTTACGCTTTGTATTGCCATTGCTCCTACCGCACCTCTCTTTATGATATGCCATTATATCACAAAATAGGGGGTGCCGTCATTCTTTGCGGACCATGGGTTTCAGCCGCTGTTCCAGGGGCATGCTTTTCTTGGGTGCATGGGCTTTGGCCCGGCTCATGAGGGCCGCCTGGACACTGATCCGTTTCCGGCCGTGGGGATAAGCACGGCGCCAGGTACCGTTGGCCAGCATCACATGGGCCCCCACATTGTCCTTCAGGCACAGATCCAAGAATTCCTTCACCCGTTCGATGTGGGCCTTCCGTTCCACCGGGAACAGCAGTTCCACCCGGTCGTTCAGGTTCCGGGGCATCATATCTGCACTGGACAGGTAGAGCTCTTCATTCCCGTTGTTGGCAAAATAATACACCCGGCTGTGCTCCAAGAACCGGCCGATGATGGACCGGACCGTGATATTCTCACTGACTCCTTTGATCCCCGGCCGCAGGCCGCAGATCCCCCGGACGATCAAGTCGATCTTCACCCCTGCCTGGGAGGCTTCGTAGAACTTCCGGATCACCGGCTGGTCGATCAAGGAATTCATCTTGGCAGCGATATATCCGGTACCCCCTGCCTTCACATGGGCGATTTCCCGTTCCACCAGCTCATAGATCTTTTCCCGGAGCCCGATGGGGGCCATCACCAGTTTGTTGAACACGGGAGGTTCCGAATAGCCGCTGAGCACGTTAAAGAAGGCAGAAGCATCCTGTCCGTACTGGTCATTGGCGGTCAGGAGCCCCAGATCCGTATAGAGCTTGGCGGTCTTGTCGTTGTAGTTCCCGGTGCCCAGATGTACATACCGTTTGATTCCGTCCGCTTCCTTCCGGACGATGAGGATGATCTTGGAGTGTGTCTTCAGGCCCATGAGACCGTAGATCACGTGGCAGCCAGCTTTTTCCAGCCGCCGGGCCCAGACGATATTGTTCTCTTCGTCGAACCGGGCCTTCAGTTCTACCAAGGCCGTGACCTGCTTGCCGTTTTCCGCCGCCCGGGCCAGAGCCGCCACCAGGGGAGAATTCCCGCTGACCCGGTACAAAGTCTGTTTGATGGCCAATACCTGGGGATCTTCCGCGGCTTCCGCCACCAGTTTCACAATGGGGTCGAAGCTTTCGTAGGGATGGTGGAGGAGGATGTCATGTTCCCGGATTTTCCCGAACAGATCCTCATAATCCGGCAGTTCTTCCGGCTGTTGGCCGATGTAAGGTGTGAATTTCCACTGTTCCATGCCGGGCTGGTCGATGAACTTATTCAGGAAAGTCAGGTCCAGCGGTCCCTGGATTTCATACACATCCCGGGGCTCCAAGTCCAGGTTCTTCACCAGGAAATCCTTCAGGTATTTGTCATCGGTGGCATTGATTTCCAACCGGACCGCCGCGCCCCGCTTCCGTTTCCGCAGGGACCGTTCGATTTCCTTCATCAGGTCCTGGGTGGCATCTTCCCCCACTTCCAAATCGCTGTCCCGGGTAATCCGGAAGGGGACCATATCCACAATGGTAAGCCCTTTGAACAGATCCTGGCAGTGTTCCATGATCAGATCTTCCAGGAACACATAGGCCCGTGCTCCAGCCTTTCCCACCAAGGAAATGAACCGGGGCAGCACCGAGGGGACTTGGACGAAAGCGATTTTCTGCGCCCCTTTCTTATCCCGGAGTTCCACAGCGATGTTCAGCGATTTATTGGCCAGGAAGGGGAAGGGCCGGGCCGCATCCACCGCCATAGGGGTCAGTACCGGGAAGACCATTTCCTGGTAATAACTCTCCAGTTCCCGCCGTTGGTCCGGAGTGACGTCCATCACTCGGGAGAAGGAAATGGCATATTTTTCCAGTTCATTGATGAGGGCAAAGAAATACCGGTATTTCAATTTCATCTGGTTGTGGGCGGAAAGGGAAATCTCCCGAAGCTGGTCCTCCACGCTGAGGCCGGCAGCATCCACCCGTTCCACACCAGTTGCTTTCTGCTCGATGAGCCCTGCCACCCGGACCATGAAGAATTCATCCAGGTTGGAAGCGGAAATGGCCACGAACCGCAGCCGTTCCAAGAGGGGAAGGTTCCGCACCCCCGCTTCCCGCAGCACCCGCAGGTTGAACTTCAGCCAGCTCAGTTCCCGGTTTACGTAATACTCAGGTTTATTCAGATCGATTTTCATCATTTCTCCTCTGCTTCCTCCAGTACCGGCTGCAGGCCAAAGACTTCTTCAAAGAAGCTGCCCCGCTTACCGAAAGTCCATTCTTCCAGGGAAAGGTTTTCCCGGCTCTTGGCCAGGACCCGCAGTTCATTGCCCCGGATCACTACTTTGCAGCCGCGGATCTTCTGCCGCCCACTGATGTCCAGAGAATCCGCCAGCCGAAGGATGGCCGCCAGCTTGGCCACCAGCGGAGGAATGCTGCTGCCGAAATCTTTGGGTTCATTCCCATTCAATTCCGGCCGATCCAGGGTGTACAGATAGGAAATCTGGGCGATGGTATGGCACTGTTCCACACTGAAGCCCAAAAGATCCGCACTGTCGATCAGATAATAATTGTACCGGTCGTAAGTCCGCATAGAAGCGTACTTCCCGATGTTGTGCAGATAGGCCGCCGCCCGCAGCAGGATCTTATCTTCCTGGTCCAATCCCTGAGAAGGTGCCAAGGCATCGAAGAGAGTACAGCACATCTTTTCTACCCAAGCTGCATGGGGCGCATCATAGTGGAAACGGTTCCCGATGCTCCGGACCAGACTCATCTGGATGTCCAGCATCTCTTCCAAGAACTTCCGATCCAGCTGCCGGGCGATGTAGAGGATCTTCATCCCGTCCACAAACCGGTCCACTGGCATAAGGATCTGCTGGGCCCGGGACATTTCCATGAGCAGCTGGCAGAGTGTGATGGCCGGCAGGGCCACTTCCGTCTCTTCCGGGCTCAGGCCGAACAGCTTCTCCAGCTGGCTTTCTTTCAGCCGGTGGACTTTTCTATAGAAATCAGCCACTTCCTCCGCTGTAAAGGAGATATTTTCCTTCCGGGTCCGTTTCTTTCCGAAAAGATCCAGGAGCACCTGGCTTTCCGTCCCTGTGAGCACCAGCATGCTGATGGTCTCATCCTCCAGTTCTTCTGCCACCACCCCGATCCGGTCCTGGAGGTATTCCTTCAGGGCTTGTTCGAAATGGATGCTGGACCGTTCGTTCCGGGTGAACTGTTCCTTCAGCCGTACCAGCCCTACATGGAGATTCTGCTGGAATTTCACTTCTCGGTCCTTCACATAAGTAAGGCCCAATCCTCCGGACGAGATATCCGCCAGAAGGACCCCTTCCCGGGGCATGGGCAGTTCCTGCCGGATTTCCATGGTCCGCAGCAGGGAAGCCATCTTGGTGTAGATTTCCCGGGACATATTCACCACTTCGATCTGGAAGCCGGTCTTCACCAGCACCTGATCCAGGAAATACTGCTGGTTCTCCGCTTCCCGGACTGCAGTGGTAGCCTGGAGGATATAGGATTTCACTCCGTATTCCCGCATCACCTGGCGGTACCCTTTGAGAATCTCCACGATCTGCAGCATGGTCCCGAAAGAGATCTTCCGGGTCTGGAAAGTCTCTTCCCCCAGCCGGACCTTGTTGCGCAGTTCCGTAATGATCCGGATGTCATCCAGACCGGTATATTCTATCAGCTGCATGGTGATGTTTTCTGAGCCCAGATGGATCACCGCTGCAGAACGCAATTTTTTCTTTGCCATAAGTACCTCCTTGCCTTGGATATAACCCGGTTTGTCCTACCCCCTGCGGTCCCAATCGTGTTATACTATTTTTAGTTTAACACTTCTATTATAAGAAAAAAACAGTGTAAACGGGGTATAGATTTTTTATATTACACTGCCTGGATCGGGGGATCATATGAAACGCATTGCCATCATTGACGTGGGGTCCAACTCCGCCCGTCTTGTCATCATGGAAATCCATGCTTCCAACGCCTGCAATCTGGTCTACAACCAGAAGGACCCGCTGCGGCTGGCCTTGAAGACCGACAAAAAAGGCTACCTGACGGAAGAGGCCTTTGCCGCCACCACCAACTGCCTGAAGAACTTCGCTTCCATGTGCCGGATCTTTCAGGCGGACGAAATCATCGCTGTGGCCACCGCTGCTATCCGGAACGCTCCCAACGGAGCCAAATTGGTCAAAGCCGCTTCTCAGGCTTCCGGCATCAACTTGGAAATCATCTCTGGGAAGACCGAAGCCTACCTCAGCTATCTGGGAGTCATCAACACCATCGACGTGAAAGATGCTGTGATCTTCGACTTAGGGGGCGCTTCCACAGAAGTGATCCTGGTGAAGGACCGGAAACTGGTGGACAGCGTCAGCCTGCCCATCGGCTGCGTGAACCTGACCAAGAATTTCAAGCTGAACAATGCCGCAGATCCAGTTGCCCTGAACAAGATGCGCCGGGCCATCAATGACCAGATGCAGAAAGCGCCTTGGATCGCCGGCTGTGGCCTTTCCCTGGTGGGGGTAGGGGGAACGGCCCGTTCCATAGGGAAGATCGAACAGAAACGGACCAAATATTTTACCTCCAAGCTCCATAACTACCAGTTCGGGATCCAAGATTTCAAGGAATGGTATAAGACCCTGCCGGGCACCACCCTGGCCACCCGGCGCCGGATTCCCGGCCTGTCCAACGATCGGGCGGACGTGATCATCGCCGGTTCCTCCATCATCAAAGCTCTGGCGGACCGGAGCAAGACCCGGAAGCTGATTGTTTCCGGCTGCGGGCTCCGGGAAGGGCTGTTCTCCCAATACCTCCACGAACATACGGACCGGCCCCTGATCACCCCCAACATCCTGGAAACCGCCCGAGAAAACATGATCCATCTCTATTCTCCCGATGAAGAACACTGCCGTCAGGTGGCCCGTTACGCTCTCCAACTGTTCCGGGGCTGGCAGTCCCTCCACAAACTGGATCCGGTCCGCTGGGAACCCCTTCTGGAAACGGCTGCCCTACTCCATGACACAGGGATCACCATCAACTATTATAACCACACCCGGCACAGCGGTTATCTGATCGAAAACGGAAAACTCTTCGGTTTGAACCACCTGGATGTGGTCTATACCGCCATCATTGCCGCCTGGCACCACGGGGTGAACCGGGGCTACCTGCGGAACAAAGCCTACCGGAAACTGATCCCAGAGATCGATCTGAAACGGCTGAGCAATGCTGCCCTGCTCCTGGCCCTGGCGGAATGCCTGGATTACACCCAAACTGAGACCATCGAGACCATCGAACCCGCCATCCTGAACGGCGGTGCCGTCCTGACTCTCACCGCTGCCAGGACCCCGGCGGTGGAACTCCAGCAGCTCCAGTCCATGACAAAATGGTTCCGAAAAAACATGGGCTGCAGTTTGACCGTGGTGGTGAAGGAAGGGAAATAAAAAATGGGCTGTGAAGAAATGGATTTCTCATTTCTTCACAGCCCATTTTTTCTACGCCAGGATTCCCAGCTCCTGCAGACCTTCCTGGACTGCATTCATCTCTTCATCCACCCGGGTTTCCACTTTCAGGGTGTGGGCTCCATGGGTCAGCGTAACAATCAGAGGGGCATCGCTGGCCCGGAGTTTGTCCACATACTGCCGGACATCCCGGCGGCTGTAGATGTTCATATCAATATGGATGATGCCATAAACCTCATGAGACAGGGTCAAGCCCCGGATGATTCCTCCGTTGTCCACCACTGCATTGAGCTCGGCTTCCAGTTCATCCTCGTCCATGGTCTTGCTGCAGCAGTGGAGGCTCCGGTTGCAGCCCCGTTCTTCCGCCGGACCCTGGAGCTGATAGCCCCGTGCCGTAGAAAGGATCGGTTTGCCGCTGCTGCGCAGGATTGCTACATCTCCTACGATGATCTGCCGAATCACATCCAGTGCCTTAGAAAGTTCGATCCCAGTAATGGGCCTGTCCGCATTTTCCAAGATCTCATACAGTTTTTCCCGTCTCATTTGATTGTTCATGGTCGTCCCTTTCTCTATTTTCCTTGCCAAAAATCCCTGGCTGTCCTGGAACAAGCTGATGGACTGGATCAGCGCTTCTTTTCAATAATGACTATTTCTTAAATTACTACTCTCTATTATAGAAAAACATTTGTCATTTTTCCAGAGTTATTAATACAAATTACGAAATATTTTACAATTTATTATATAATTATGTAAATATCTGTGTCTGTCTTTGGACTTTTCAGCTGTTTTTCTTTTTCATCCTAAAGGACCTGTACAAGAAACGAAAAAAGCCCCTTTCCTGCCAGCATTCTGTTTCCAAGAATAGCATACCAGCAAAAGGGACTTTTCCAAAATATATTTTTATTAAGAGCAGTATTTAAAAACTAAATATACGAAATTACAGCCGGCCGGACATAATTTCCGCTCCCCGTTTCTGCAGGAGCTCCACCATGCCTTCCATGTATTGGGGCACACGTTCCCGGGCATGATAGGCCGCCATCACCCGGCGCCGGTGCCCTGGGATATCCAGCTGGTACAGATTCACCGCTTTGGAATACCGAAAAGTCCGGGTATAGGCTTCCCGCACCATACAAATCCCCACCCCTTCTGCCACCAGCTGGAGGATCAGCTCTATACTGCGGATGACGATCAGCTGACGGGGCCGGATTCCTTGTTCCTGAAAGATCCTGTCCTGGAGTGCCCGGGTACTCTGGTCTGGGGTGGTAGCCAGGAATACCTGTCCGCTGAGGGTCTCCGGCTGGAGGACGCCATAGGGCTGCCCCTGAGAAAACACAGCCCGGCTGTTCAAAGGGTGGCCCTGGGGTACTGCCACCAAGAATTCCTCCTGGAACAGCTCCCGGGCCTCCATAGTCCGGTCCAGATTCTCTTCGTTGACCACTACCAGATCCAGTTCATGTTTCTGGAGCAGCTCTTTAAGGAAAGTCATGTTCCCCTGGCGCAGGACCAGTTCCACCTTAGGCCATCTTTCATGGAAATCTTTCAGGACACGGGGCAGGAACCAGGCGCCCCGGAGCACGGAAATCCCCATCCGGAGCCGCCCGGCCTCATCGCTGAGCAGCATGCTCATCTCACTGTCGAACCGGCTGGAGATGGCCAGGATTCCCCGGGCATAATGGACATACCGTTCTCCCGCTTTGGTCAGTATGAAGCGCTTGCCCTGTCGGCAGAACAATGGCATGCCCAGGTGCTTCTCCAGATTGCTGATGTAGATGCTCAAGGCCGGCTGGGAAATATACAGCCGGTCAGCCGCCCGGGTCAGGTTGCCGCATTCAGCCAACGTACAGACATACCGCTGTTCTTTTAGATCCATCGTCCTCCCTCATCCGTTCCACGGCTTTCCTTTTATTCCGTTCATAGACATTATTGCTTTTCTTTATAATGCTGCAAGTCATATTATACAATAAAACGGAAAATATAGCAAAAAATATTAAAAAGTTAACACTTATATATAGCCATGTATAGAATGAGTGAGACAATATTCTTTTTTATCTATTTTCCGACGGTGCCTGCTCCTCCAGCCCGGCAATGTACCGTTCCAGCGCATCCACATAGGCTTTGCCCAGTCGGCTCAGGTGGGTCTGTTTGTGGGTCAAAAGGCCGATATGCATCTCTCCTTCTTTCCGGAGGGGGACGGCAATGATGCTGGCCCCATTCAGTTTCTGGTCGATGACCCCGCTGCAGACCGTATACCCATCAAGGCCAATGAGCAGGTTAAACAGGGTGGCCCGGTCCGTGACCCGGATATTCTTACTGCGGACCACCGTGCTGAAGATTTCCTCGGAAAAATAGAAGGCGTTGTGATCCCCCTGGATATAGGAAAGATAGGGATAAGGCGCCAGCTCTTCCATAGAAACACTTTTCCGCCCGGCCAGGGGATGGGAAGAATTGAGGAACACATGGGGCCGGGCCACGAACAGCTCCCGGAACACCAGGTCATTGGCCTTGAAGATTTTCTGGAGGACGGCCTTGTTGAAATCGTTGTAGTAAAGGATCCCGATTTCACTGCACATATGGGCCACATCGTCGATGATGGTGTAAGTCTGGGTTTCCTGGAGGCTGAAGTCGTAGGCATCCCGGCCATATTCCTTGATCAGGTCCACAAAGGCATTCACCGCAAAGGAATAGTGCTGGGTGGAAACGGTGAACTCCTGCTTGCCTCCCGCCTGTTTCTTATACCGGGATTCCAGGAGGTCTGCCTGTTCCAACACTTGCCGAGCATACCCAAGGAAAATTTCTCCTTCCTTGGACAGGTGGACCCCCTTGTTGGTCCTCTCAAAAATCTGGATGCCCATCTCCCGTTCCAGTTCCCGGACCATCTTGGTCAGGCTGGGCTGGGTGATGAACAGGGCTTTGGCCGCCCCGCTGAAAGTCCCTGCCTCTGCAATGGCCACAATATAGCGCAATTGTTGTAAAGTCATGGTTTTTCCTGCTTTCTTCAAAATTCTTCCACGGTATTCTTCTCAATTATAGCATAGCCCCTTACAGATACGGAGCGATGTCTTTTTTCCGGAGCAGCCAGAGGGGGAAGACTCCCCCCAGGGTACCAGCTCCCAAAAGAAGCAGGGGAGCCAGGAAACCCTGCCACAGGGGAGTACGGCTCATTTCCACTGCCGCCTGCTGGCTGATCCCCGCCGCTGCCAGAAGGCTCCCTCCATAGCCCAGGAGCCACCCCAGGGTGCTGCCCACAAGGAGCAGCAGGAACTGTTCCAGAAGCAGCAGGCCCTGGGTCTTCCGGAGGCTGGCCCCCAGAGCCCGGAGCAGGGCCCATTCTTCCATCCGGGAAGTGCCGTCCCAGTACAGGGCCAGCAGGGTCACCAGGACAGTGGCTCCCAAAAGGCCCAAAGAAATCATCATCCAGAACTGCCGACTTTGGCCCACCATCCCGTACAGGGCAATCAGGCTCTGGGCCGGGAACAGCAGCTGGGACGGGCTGCCTTTTTTCCGCTGCCAGGCGCTCAGGAGCTGCATGGCTTCCCCATAGCCTTTGGGACGAATCAGGATGGCCGTCACGTCCCCTTTTTGTCCCGTATGGAAAGAGGCATCTCCATGGCCGGCGTGGGCTTCCCAGATATCTTCCAAAGGCACCAGGATGGCCTTGTCATAAGGCCCATGGACAGGAGCCAGGATCCCCACCACCCGATAGGGATGGTTGTGGGCTTTTCCTTTGGCAATGAATCCATGGCTGGACTGGAACACGTCCCCCACTTTTAATCCTGTAAGCCGGGCGGTATCCGCCCCCAGCACCGCCTCCCCCGGGCCGACAAAGCTTCGCCCTTGGACAGGCACCAGCCAGGGATGGGGTTCTCCCGGCACCTCATAGGAAAAGATTTCTTTTTCCGTGCCACAGAGCCGGAATCCCCGGTAGCTGTCCCCGAAGGCTAGAGGCAGTACCTGGGATGCCTTGCCGCTCTGACGCAGGGTCTCTACTTCACCGTAGGGGATATTCCCGATGGGACGGTCCCGGAGGAACACCGTATTCAACACCAGCTGATAGGGAGACCCTTTGGCTCCAGCTAGGATGGGAAAGGGAGCTGTGGCCCGGTTCAGGCCCTGATAAAGCCCTCCTGCCAGCTGGATCACAAAGACTGGAAGAGCGCAGGCCACAGCGGTAAGCAGGAGCAGCAGACCATAGCGGAGCGGCCGCCTCCACAAAGACAGGAACGCCAGTCGCAGCATCATGCTTCCTCCTTCCGCAGTTCCAATTTCCGAGCAAACCGTTCCTGGACCGCCGGATCGTGGCTGGCGCAGAGCAGCATGCAGCCGCTCCGTGCCTGGTAAGCCAGGAGCAGGTCCAGGATCCTCCGGCTGTTTCGGACATCCAGGCTGGCGGTCGGTTCATCTGCCAAGAGCAGGCGGGGTTCACGGACGATAGCCCGGATAAAAGCCACCCGCTGCCGTTCTCCTCCGCTGAGCTGCCGGGGGAACCGGTCCCCGCAGTCCGGCAGGTCTACTTCTGCCAAGAAATCCCGGATCCTCCGGGCAGACGCTTCTTTCCCTGCCAGCTGGGCACTGAGCCGGATATTTTCTGCCACAGTCAGAAAGGGCAGCAGTTTGGGTTCCTGGAACACATAGCCCAAATTCGCCCCCCGCCACTGGGCCCGTTCCGGCTCCGTCAAGCCGGTGAGTTCCACCCCGTCGATGGCGATACGCCCCCGGGTGGGGGTCAGGAGCCCGGCCAGACAGTGGAACAGGGTGGTCTTGCCGCTGCCGGAAGGGCCTTCCACCCCCCAGGCTTCCCCATCTTTCATCTGGAAGGACGGCAGAGCAAGGCCCACCACGGTCTTCCCCTCCCCTTCCGGGTATTCACAAATCAGGTTTTCCACTTCCAGCATATTCCTTGCCTCCTGCGCAAAAAAGGAGGGGCCGGCCTCTCTTCCAGGCCGGGAGCCTCCTTTTCTTGGATCATTCTTCATCTACAGAGTCCGCTACAATCCGCAGCTGGCTCACAAAACCTGTTTCTCCATCGGTTTCACTGCCTGTCTCCAGGGTCCCTGTCACCGTAATGGGAGTATCATAGGGCAGGGCCGTCACCGGCGAGGACAGTTTCACCACCACGATATTGTCCGGCCAGTCCGCATCTGTAGAACAGAAAGGGCAGACCGACATGGGCACTTCCGTCAGCACAAAGAACCGGATGGTCGGCGTGAGAGGCGGTGCCATATACCCTGTCATGGTCACCGTACTCCCCGCTAGGCTCTGGACCTTGTCAGAAAAGGTCAGACCTTCGGAAGAATATCCGCTGTACAGCTCACCGAAGGACAGGTCCTCCGCTGCAGCCGGCAGTGCCAGGGACAGTGTCAGCACAAGGGCCAGGAGGCCCCGCTTCAGCCAGGCCATGTTATTTCTTGTCCTGGGTCAGGTGGACCTTGGTCTTGTTGCCGTCGATACCCAGAGCTCGGAGCATCCCGAAGAACACTTCCGTGTTGTCCATGGTGCCCTTGAAGTATTCGGACCCGGGCCCCCCTGCGTTCAGCAGGATATCATCGGCACTGTGGCATTCCTGAGGGTCATCCTTGGGGGTGTTGGCCGGCATCAGTTCCGCCGGGTCTCCCGGATGGATACGGGCCGGGTTGGCTTTGGAGCTGGCCTTGGTCACCTGATGGAATTCCACCTTGTCCCCGATGGCGGACTGTTCCTGTTTGGTTTCCGTCACGGACAGGGCCGGCGGGGTGGGTTTCTTCATGAAGTGGTAGTTTTCGTAGTATTCCGGATGGTTGGCGTACTGGACAGCCAGGGTCACATCGGGATCCGGATTGTCAGGGAACCCATCATGGTCTTCATCCTTAAAGGTGGGGAAGATGGAGTTCTGGTATACCCGCACAGCTTCCGTACCCTTCTTCCCATCCCGTTCATGATAGGTGCCGCTGATGGAAATCCCGTGGGCATGGTCGGCCAGCACAATGATCAGGGTGTCATTGCCCCGTTTCTTGTTCCAGTCTTCCGCATACTGGATGGCCTTGTCGAATTCAATGGTATCGTAAGCGGCCCGCTGCCAGTCCATCACATGGAGCTGCTTATCGATGGAAGCCCCTTCGATCATGGCGAAGAATCCATTGGGGTTCCGGGACAGGATATCCAAAGATTTCTTGGTCATGTCCATCAAGTTGGGCTGGTCAGTGAACCCTTTCAGCACCTGGGGATCCTTCAGCATTTCCCGGTCCAGATATACATTCATGGTCCCGGTGTGGAACAGCCCCAGGAGCGGTTTATCATTGGGTGCCGCCTTCATTTCCGTGGAAGTCCCCACAAAGGTGTAGCCCAGATCCTTGAAATCCTGGATCACATTGTCGTTGTCCTTCCGTTTGGAACCCGGGGTGCTCTTGGGCAGATACCGGGCAGAGCCTCCTCCCATGATTACATCAGGACGGTGATACTGAGACAGATAGCTGCTGGCCAGCCAGTCCTGTCTGGCCCGGCGGCGGGTATGGCCGATCATGGCGGCGGGAGTGGCGTCGGTGGATTCTGCCTGAGTTACCACGCCTACAGACATGCCCCGGGTCCGTTTGACGATTTCGGAGATGTTTTCCACTTTGGGATCGTCGAAAGGATCCTTGGTGGAGTCTTCATAGACACCCATGGCATTCACCACGGATTTGTGGCCGGTGGCATAAGCGGAAGCGGAGTTGGCACTGTCGGTGACCAGGGAATCATAGCTGCTGGTGGTGATCACCGCATTGTGTTCCAGTTTTTCCATAGCCAAAAGGTCGTTGTATTTCCCATTGGTCATGCCCTTGGACAGGATCCGGGCGATTTCCCGGGCCTGGAGACTCATGCCGTCCCCTACGAACAGGATCACGTTCTTGGCCCGTTTGGGAGCCTTTTCGCTGACCACGGTGTAGCCGGCGGCGGAAACCCCTTTACCGGCCCCATCCTGGGCGGTGACTTTCACTTCATAAGCCCCGGTCTTGGGAAAGGTGACCTGGTCGGCCCGGTAGCTGGTCACTCCGTTGCCCAGGTCCTTTTTCACCAGTTTCTGCCCGAAGAATTTGTCCGCCGGCTGGCCATTGACAGTAATGGCCACATCCTTCAGCTGCTGGTCCCCTTTCACTTCCACATCGAAGTCAAATTTGGCCCCGGCCCAGAACTTGGCCTTATCCACTGGCAGGATGCGGACTTCCGCCGCTTCCACAGAGGGCAGCAGGCCCAGGAAGGAACTTCCCAGCACCGCTGACAGGATTGCACGTTTCAGCCACTTTTTTTCCATGAATATGCCTCCTAAAAGATTTCCCTGCTGGTAGCTGCAGGGAAATGAAATGAAATGAACTGTATTCTGCACAGCTATAACTATACGGAATCCATGTCATAATCCAGTCAACAGATTGTCAAATTTATGTCAATTTTTAAGGGTGGCGACCCACGACCCAAAAAAGACTGCTGCGCACGCAGCAGTCCTTTTTCCTCAGTCCATGGTAAATCCATTGTCCCCCTTCAGGAGGTTTTTCTTCATGTACAGCACCCAGTTGCCGATGTTGGTGCCGTGGTCGGCGGTCCGTTCCATGTATTTCAGGAGCAGCACGTAGTCCACGTAGGAGGCCACGTCATCAGGATCTTTCTTGATCTCGTCGGTGAGTCTGGGCAGCAGCCGTTCGAAATCCGCATCCACGATGTCGTCCTTGTCCCCGATGTACCGGGCCTTTTCGTCGTCCCCTTCCAGGTAGCACCGGAAGCTTTCTTCCAGCAGGGACTGCATGTCCTCGTACATCTCTTTGAACCCTTCAGGAGGCTTCACCACCGGATTCCGCTCCAGGATCCGGGCAATGTACAGGGCCATGTCAGAGCAGTGGTCCGCGATCCGTTCCAGTTCGCTGAGCACCCGGAAGGTCCCCATCAGGCTCCGCCAGTCGGAAGCCACCGGAGACTGGAGCACCTGGACGGTCAGGTCTTTCCGCATGATCCCCCGGATCTGTTCGTCGAACTTGTCGTCCCCGTCCCGGACCATCCGGGCTTTGTCCAGGTCCTGGCTGAACAGGGCCGTCTTGGTCTCTTCCAGGGTCTTTTCCAGGCTGGTGATCAGCACCCGCACATCGTCCTGGATTTCCACCAGGGTCTTTACATAGGCATCTCTCATAATGGCTCCTCTCTCAGCCGAACCGGCCGGTGATGTAAGATTCCGTCCGAGGTTCGGAAGGATTGGTGAACAGGGTTTCCGTATCGTTCATTTCCACCAGTTCTCCCAGGTAGAAGAAGGCGGTCTTGTCGGAAATACGGCTGGCCTGCTGCATATTGTGGGTTACGATGACGATGGTGTAATCCTTTTTCAGTTCCAGGGCCAGGTCTTCGATTTTCTGGGTGGAAATGGGGTCCAGGGCGGAGGTGGGTTCGTCCATAAGGATCACCGAAGGCTGGGCAGCCAGGGTACGGGCAATGCACAGCCGCTGCTGCTGCCCGCCGGACAGGCCCAGGGCGCTTTTGTCCAGACGGTCCTTCAGTTCATCCCAGATGGCCGCCTGGCGCAGGCTCTTTTCCACGATTTCCGCCAGCTGGGCCTTGTTGGTGATGCCCTGTACCCGGGGGCCGTAGGCCACATTGTCAAAAATGCTCTTGGGGAAAGGAGAAGGCTGCTGGAACACCATGCCCACCCGATACCGGAGGGCCAAAGGGTCCACTTCCTTGAAGATATCCTTCCCTTCGAACAGGATCTTCCCTTCCACCCGGCAGCCGGATACCCAGTCGTTCATCCGGTTCAGGGTCTTCAGCAGGGTACTTTTGCCGCACCCGGAAGGCCCGATCAGGGCGGTGATTTCATTGCGCTTCACTTTCATATTGATATCCTTCAAAGCCTGGTGCTTCCCGTAGAACAGGTCCAGGTGCTGGATATCGAAGACCAGCGTTTCCGGAGAAACGGGTCCGTTTCCTTGCTCACTCATCTGCAGTTCCCTCCATCTTCTTTTCCAGTCTCCAGCTGATATACCTGGCCAGAACGTTGAACAGCACCACCACCAGCATCAGGATGGCGGAAGTGACTCCGGCGATTTTGGCCGCATCCGGGCTCAGAGCTTCCGTCCGCATGACCCACACATGGAGGGCCAGGGTTTCCCCAGGGCGGAAGGGGTTCAGAGGACAGGTGGTGGAGCTGAAGTCCCAGTTTCCCCAGTCGATGTCCGTAGACATCCCGGCAGTGAACATCAAGGCGGCGGCTTCCCCGAAACCACGGCCTGCTGCCAAAATCAAACCGGTCATGATCCGGGGCAGACAGGCCGGCAGCAGCACGTTCCAGATGGTCTGCCATTTGGAAGCCCCCAGTCCCAAGCTGCCCAGAGTATATTCAGGTGGCAGGTCCTTCAGGGCATTTTCCGTCACGGACACCATCAGAGGCAGGGTCAGGATGGAAACGGACAAGGCCCCGGCCATCAGGTTCCACTGGGAACCGGTCATGACGATGAACACCAGATAGCCGAACAAGCCGACTACGATGGAAGGCAGGGAAGACAGAGTCTCCACTGCCATCCGCACCCAGTTGGTCATTTTCCCGTCCTGGGCGTATTCCGCCAGATAGATCCCGGCGGGGATACCCCACAGGGCACTGATCACCAGGGCCAGGAACACCAGGTACAGGGTATTGAAGAACATGTCCCGGAGACCCATCAGGATGTCCCCGGTCACAGCCCCCAGCCCCAATCCCACCACATCCAGGATAAAGGCAAAGAGCAGGACTGCGGATCCGGCTGCGCCGGCAGTGAACAGCAGACTCATGAACCGGTCCATGGTCTTTTTTTGTGCGATATCTCCCATGGTCAGTCCTCCTCTTTCAGTTTCAGGGGATCTTTACCAAAGGTATGGATGATAAAGATCAGGATGAACGAAATCACAAACAGCAGCAGGCCCAAGGTCCACAGGGCTGCACTGTATTCCCCGCCTTCCATGGCACCCCCCATGTCGTTGGCGATCACCGTGGTCATGGTGGAAGCCGGCATGAAGAGAGAAGTAGGGAACCGTTTCATCTGGCCGATGACCATGGCCACTGCCAGGGCTTCCCCCAGGGCACGGGCCAAGCCCAGCACCACGCCGGTGAAGATGCCCCGCTGGGCCGCCGGCAGGATCACGTTGCGGATGGTTTCCCAACGGGTAGCTCCCAAACCATAGGAAGCATCCCGCCAGCTTTTGGGCACGGCCAGCATGGCATCAGCCGCCATGGTAGTGATTACCGGGAAAATCATCACGGCCAGCACCAGGGATGCCGCCAGTACCGAGAAGCCAAAGGGCATAGGGAAGATCTTCCGCAGGAAAGGCACCAATACGGTGAGCCCTACCCAGCCGTAAATGACGGAAGGGATCCCGGTGAACATTTCCACCACCGGGCGGATCAGCCGCTGCACGGCGGGAGAAGCCATTTCCGACATGTAGATGGCCGCCGCCAGACTCACTGGCAGGGCAAATACCAGGGACAGGAAGCAGGTGACCAGGGAGCCGCTGATGAACATGGCCGCTCCTACCTGGCCGCCGCCTTCCATGGTGTCACTGGGTTTCCACTGGGCAGAAAACAGGAATTCCGTAATGCTGTGCCCAAAATCCCAAAAGGTGCCGCTTCCCTTCACGAGAAGGAAAGCGGCCATCAGGAACGGCAGCAGGGCCGCTGCAATGCCGCAGGCTGTGATGACAGACTGTGACAAGGTCTCTTTGCGGTGTACCTGCACCAGTTTTTGTGAACCCTTTTCATTAATCATGAGCGGTATCTTTAACCTGCATCTTGCTGCTGACACCATAGCCCAGTTCTTCGATCCGTTTGCCGTAATCGGCGGACAGGATGTAATCCAGGAAGGCCTTTACAGCAGCTTTCGGATTTTTGTTGGTGTAGATGTGTTCATAACCCCAAACATTGTACTTGCCGGAATAGGTATTTTCCAGAGTCGGGGCCACACCATCGATGGAAACAGTGGCTACCGTGTCATTCTTGGTCAGGTAAGGCAGAGCCACATAACCGATGGCACCTTTGTTCTGGGCTACGCTCTGGACCAAGAGGCCGGAGTTATCGGTTTCCAGAGATTTATTGGAAGCTTCTTCCGCACCGCCCATGGCGTATTTGGCGAACAGAGCACGGGTACCGGAGGTCTTAGGCCGAGTCACCAGGGTGATGGGTTCATCCGGACCGCCTACTTCTTTCCAGTTGGTAACCTTGGCGGTGAAGATATCAGTGAGCTGCTGTTTGGTCAGGCTCTTGACTTTTTCCGCCACGTCCTTGTTCACGATGGTAGCTACGGTCATCACGCAGATCTTATGGTCTTCCAGTTTGTCAGCCTTTTCTTTCGGCAGTTTGGAAGCCGCCGGCACGTCGGAGTTCCCCATATCCACGGAACCGTCGGAAACCTGCTTCAGGCCCATGCCGGAACCGCCGGCGTTCAAGCTGATGCTCACTTCCTTATGCTGCTTCTTGAAGCTTTCTGCCGCATCCTTCACCAGAGGCAGCAGAGCGGAAGAACCAGACCCAGTGATATTCCCGCTGACAGCAGCCGGTTTCTTGGTATCGGCTGGCTTCTGGCCGCCGCAGCCCAGAGCACCCATGACCATCATCCCTGCCAGGACTGTCACAGCCAGTTTTTTCCATTTGTTTTTCAACATCATCCTCATCGCTCCCTTACATAGAATCCTTGATGATTGTATTGCTTTTGGCTATGGCTATAAGATACCAGAGCCATGTAAAAAGTAAGAGCAGAGTTTTGTAAAGAATTGTAAAAAAAAGACCGTTGCAAATGCAACAGTCTTTTTGGGGGTCGCTACCGGGCTGTTGCTCATGCAACAGCCCCTTTACCTTCCCAACCTCATCTTGAAATCTTCATATCCGAACCGTTTCAGCACCTTCACCGTCCCGTCCTCTTCCAGCACGTCGATGTCCGGCAGAGGCATGCCGTTGAAGGTATTGTTCTTGCAGGTGGTGTAGATGGCCATGTCTCCGAAGAGCAGCAGGTCCCCCACTTCCAGGTCCCTGTCGAAGCTGTAGTCTCCGGCCACGTCCCCGGCCAGACAGGTGCCGCTGCCCAGCCGCCAGGTCACCGCCCGCTCTCCCGGTTCCCCAGCACCGTAGAGAGGGGGCCGGTAGGGCATTTCCAGCACGTCCGGCATGTGGCAGGCGGCGCTGGTATCCAGGATGGCAATCTTCACATCCCCGTTTTCCACCACATCCAGCACCCGGGTGGCCAGATACCCGGCGTTCAGGACACAGGCTTCTCCCGGTTCCAGATACACGGTGACATCCCAGGCCTTCTGGGCCCGGCGGATGCATTCTTCCAACAGGGGGATGTGATAGCCCGGCCGGGTAATGTGATGACCGCCCCCCATGTTCACCCACTTCATCCGGGGCAGTATATCTCCGAATTTTGCTTCTACCGCGTCCAGGGTCTTTGCCAGATCTTGGGCATCCTGTTCGCACAGAGTGTGGAAATGGATCCCGTCCAGCATATCCACCAATTCCGGCGTCATCTGGACATCCCACTGGGCCCGGGTGGTGCCCATCCGGCTGCCGGGAGCACAGGGATCATAGATGGCATGGCCTTCCTGGGTGGAACATTCCGGGTTGATCCGGAGCCCCACGCTTTTCCCGGCTCGTTTGGCCAAAGGTCCCCAGGTTTTCAGCTGCCGGGGAGAATTGAACACGATGTGGTCCGCCACCTGGCACACTTCTTCCATCTGGTCTTCCCGGTAGGCTCCGCAGAACACATGGACTTCCTTCCCGGGCATAGCTTCCCGGCCCAGTTTGGCCTCATAAAGACCGCTGGCTTCGGTGCCGGCCAGGTAGGGTTCCAGCACCGGATACAGATCGTAGTTGGAAAAAGCCTTCTGGGCCAGGAGGATCCGGCAGCCGGTCCGGTCCTGGACCCCTTTCAGGATCTCCCCGTTCCGGCGGAGGGCTGCCTTGTCCAGGATGTAACAGGGAGTGGTCAGCCCTCCGAAGGCAGCTTCCGGAGTCTTCCCCCGGAGCCCTGCAAAGGCGGGCCGCTCCTCCCGCACCTTGTTCCAGTCCATTATTTCACCAGAGCCGGATCATGGGATTCGCTCCGGGGCAGGCCGTGCTTGTCCAGGGCATCCAGGAAGGGATCCGGATCGAATTCTTCCACCGTGTGGACCCCGGGAGTGGTCCATTTTCCGGTGAGCAGCATCAGGGCGCCGCACATGGCCGGCACGCCGGTGGTGTAGCTGATGGCCTGGCTGCCCACTTCCCGGTAGCAGGCCTGGTGGTCGCACACATTGTAGATGTAGTAGGTCTTTTCCTTCCCGTCTTTCTTCCCGGTGAAGATGCAGCCGATGTTGGTCTTGCCCTTGGTCCGGGGCCCCAGGCTGGCAGGATCCGGCAGCAGGGCCTTGAGGAATTTGATGGGAACGATTTCGTGGCCTTCAAAGTTGATGGGGGTGGTGGACAGCATGCCCACATCCTCCAGGCAGCGCATATGATCCAGATAGCTCTGGCCGAAGGTCATGAAGAACCGGATCCGTTTCACTCCGGGGATGTTCTTGGCCAGGCTTTCGATTTCTTCGTGGTGGAGCAGGTACATGTCCTTTTCTCCCACCTGGTCGAAGTTGTATTCCCGTTTGATGCTCATGGCCGGGATCTCCACCCAGTGCCCGTTTTCCCAGTAGCTGCCGGGGGCGGACACTTCCCGCAGGTTCACTTCCGGGTTGAAGTTGGTGGCAAAGGCGTACCCGTGGTCCCCGCCGTTGCAGTCCAGGATGTCAATGGTGTCGATGGTGTCGAATTCATGTTTCTGGGCATAGGCACAGTAAGCCTGGGTCACCCCTGGGTCGAAGCCGCAGCCCAGGAGAGCGGTCAGGCCAGCTTTTTCGAATTTTTCTTTGTAGGCCCACTGCCAGCTGTAATCGAAGTAAGCGGAGAATCCTTCTTCCTTGCAGCGTTTTTCGTAGATAGCCCGCCATTTGGGATCGTCCGTGTCTTCCGGTTCATAGTTGGCGGTATCCATGTAGTTCACCCCGCAGGCCAGGCAGGCATCCATAATGGTCAGATCCTGATAAGGCAGGGCGATGTTCATCACGAGGTCGGGCTGGTAGGCCTTGATGAGGGCGATGACCTCCTCCACCTTGTCTGCGTCCACCTGTGCGGTGGTGATCTTGGTAGTAGTGGTGGGAGCCAGCTCAGCAGCCAGTTTATCGCACTTTGCCTTGGTACGGCTGGCGATGCAGATCTCGGTGAACACCTCGGGGACCTGGCAGCACTTATGGATGGCAACAGAGGCCACGCCGCCGCAGCCGATGATCAGAACTTTGCTCATGTCGGTTACTCCTTTATCTGTAAAATGGTAGGTTCGTATTTATACCTGAAAGCCCGGCCAGCCCTTGTCCAGCGCGATCAGGGTCTCGCGCAGCACCTTGCAGGCGGTGGCGGTGGAAACGCCGGTGGTGTCCAGCGTGGGGGCCAGCTCGTTCAGGTCTGCGCCGATGATGTTGGCCTTGGTCACAGTGCGGATAGCATCCAGCAGCTGCAAAAAGCTGACGCCGCCAGCCTCCGGGGTACCGGTGCCCGGGAAGCAGGAGGGGTCAAGGCAGTCCAGATCGATGGTCAGGTACACCGGCACCTTGCTCTCGCACAGCTGTGCGGTCAGCTCGGCAAGGCCGGTAAAATCGAACTTGTGCATCTCGGTGTGCTGGGCTGCAAACTCGAACTCGGCGCGGTCGCCGCTGCGGATGCAGAACTGATGGATGTGGCCATCCCCTACCAGCTCGTGGCAGCGGCGCAGCACACAAGCGTGGCTGAGCTTCGCGCCCAGATAGTCGTCCCGCAGGTCGGCGTGGGCATCGAAGTGGACGATGTGCAGGTCGGGGTATTTCTTCACCGCAGCCCGCACGGCACCCAGCGTCACCAGATGTTCACCGCCCAGCAGCAACGGGAACTTGCCGTCCTGCAGGATCTCCTCTGCGCGGGCTTCGATGTCCGCAAGGGCGCTCTCGCTGGAGCCGAAGCACAGCTCCAGGTCGCCGCTGTCGAAGATGTCAAAATCGGTCAGGTCGGCGTTCTGGTAGGGGCTGTAGGTCTCCAGACCATAGCTTTCGTGTCGGATGGCCGCCGGGCCGAACCGTGCGCCCGGGCGGTAGCTGGTGGTGGAATCGTAGGGGGCACCGTACAGCACGATGCTGGCGGCGCGGTAGCTGCTGTCACAGCCGATGAAGTTTTCAATGTTGGGTTGCATCAGTGTTCCTCCACTTCCCGCAGCATTTCCTCAAGGAATGCCGGCAGGTAAAATGCGCCGACATGCAGCCGGGCGGTGTAATAGCGGGTGCGCATGTTCAGCGCCTTCCATGCGTCTGCATCCAGATCATCGATGGGATGATACTTTTTGCTGGCAAAGCCGAACAGCCAGTACCCAGCCGCAAAGGTGGGAATGTGTGCCTGATACACTCGGCTGATGGGGAAGGTGGACGCAATGCGCTTGTGGCTGCGCTGCATGGCGCTGGCGTCCTCGGCGTAGAAGGGGCTGCCCTGCTGGTTGACCATGATGCCGTCCTCTTTCAGGGCGTTGAAGCAGCTGCCGTAGAACTCGCGGGTGAACAGACCCTCGGATGGGCCGAAGGGATCGGAGGAGTCCACGATGATGAGGTCGTACTCCTCCTCGCAGCGGCGGATATACTTGAGGGCGTTCTCAAAATAGATGTGCACCCGGCGGTCATCCATGCGGCAGGCGTTGCCGGGCAGGTAGGCACGGCAGGCTTCCACCACCTGCGGGTCCATCTCCACCAGGTCGATGCGCTCCACCCGGTCGTAGCGGGTCAGCTCCCGCACCACGCCGCCGTCGCCTGCACCGATGACGAGGATGTCTTTTGCCTCCTTGTGGACGGCCATGGGGACGTGGACGATCATCTCGTCGTAGATGAACTCGTCCCGCTCGGTGAGCATCACATTGCCGTCCAGCGTCAGCACCCGGCCAAACTCAGGCGTCTCAAAAATGTCGATGCGCTGATAGTCGCTCTGCTTGGAGTAGAGCTGTCTGCTCACCCGGATGCTGTGCTTCACGTCCGGGGTGTGAAACTCGGAAAACCAGAATTCCATATTTGCTCCTCCTTATGCCAGAACGTTCAGGTGTAAAATGTCGGGGTCCTCGGGGCCGGTCATGCTGCAGCCCTTGGCCTTGGCGTACTCAATGTAGTTCAGAATTTCT
>ERZ772881.820-NODE-820-length-31792-cov-3.904307_pt1 | contig 31792 bp, 6 predicted proteins | sample MGYA00580581_ERZ772881 | MGnify/ENA primary metagenome ERZ772881 (study PRJEB29015, sample SAMEA2737668) | human gut metagenome | biome: human gut; feature: human-associated habitat; material: faeces | place: China | collected 2012 ...
AGATAATTTACTTTTGATAGACCTTGACTGTAAGTTCATACTATATTGTATGAATTTTTTACTATAAATATTCAAAAATAATAAAATTATTACAAAACAGAAAAAATCCTAGGGAAATCAAGCAAAATAAATATGAAACAAGATTTACATAAAAATGGTAAAACACTAAAATGCTTAAAAATAAGCCTTTATTCGACTCTAAATTTTAACATAAAATATCTCACAACAAATTACGTGCAAAAAAATGTAATAAAAATTTAATAAAAGTGCTTTTAACCCTTTCCGAAAGCGAATTTCAGTTGTACGCTAGGCAAGGAAAAAATATCCATTGCAAAACATAAATTAAAAATGTAATAATAAATATATATAACTTAAGAGTGAAAATGGGAGGAAAAATATGCAAGCCAAAGTATCTAAGTTTATAGCCGCAATATTAGCCTTAGTAATTATATTTGCAAATTCGTGGTCGGTAGTAAGCTATGCTGCAGAAGTATTTTTAAGTGAAAAGGAGTTAGAGAATCAAAACACTACATCAAAAGATGGAAGTGTAGATTTTGATGTGCAGTATACCAATGGAAAACACAGTGCAACATTAAATATTGACGAGAAAAATACCAAGCTAAATATTGCTGTATCATTAAAAAAGAGTGGCTATGTTAAAGATCTTGCAATAGATTTTTCTTCTTCAAACTTTGAAATAGATCAAATAAATGATGAAAATACAAATGAAAATGGTAATGCAGCCCAAACAACAGTGGCTAAAAAGATTCAGAATTTTGATGCAGAAAACAAGAAAATTACATTCGGACAGATAACAAATAAAGAGCAAATTTCAGAGCAAATATATATTAATCCAATCATTAAAGAGGAGATAGGCGAAGACAATTTTAGCAGGGATAATAAAATTAAACTTACTTGCACATTTGTAAATACAGATGCAAAAGAAACAAAGGTTGAAAAAGAAATAGTTCTTCATACAGAGTGGACTGCAAAAAATGTGGAAACAGAATTAAATTATGAAACAATCAAATATATTCCATATGCATCAAATGAAGGAAACAAAATAATTGTTCAAGGAGAAGTAACAACGAACGTAAAAAACTACGTTTTACCAGTTAAGAAAACAAATATAAACATTAGTATTCCACAAATTGCAGGGGAATATCCAGAGAAAGTATCAGTTATAAATAACACAGAAGAAATAACAAAAGAACTCAATAAAGAAAATATTACATATGATGAAAAAAACGGATCCTTAACGATAAAAGAAAACAATGAAATAAAAAATAATAAGATACAATGGCAAAAAAACAAGCCACAAAAATATATAGTTACATATATTTATTCTGCTAAAGCATATGAAAAAATAAAAGAAACATCCATAAAATTGAATTATAAGTTAAATTCGGAAATTACATTATATAGTAATAATGAATTAACAATAAAAAAAGAAACAATAGCAGAACAAGTACAAAAAGAAAAACTAGGAGAAATTGCAGATATTACATTAGAAAACCCTAATGGGGACATTTACAAAGGGTACATGTATAACAATAAAGTTACTGCTGAGGAGAATAAAAGAGAAACAGACATTGCAAATAGATACACATTAAATATTGCATATTCAAATTTAATAGATTCTCTTACAATCTCGCAAAACGATGATAAATTTACAACAAGTAAAGAACAAGAATATAAAGCCAATATTTATAATAAAGAATTAAAAATGTCAAAGCAAGAATTTGAAAACGTCTTGGGAACAGATGGTAAAATTGAAATTCAATCTAAAGACGGAATGATTTTAAATACAATTGATAAAGATACGCAATCAGAACAAGATGAAATTAAAGTTGATCTGACATCAGTTAAAACCGAAAATATTGTATTAAAAATATCAAAACCACAAACTGAAGGAAGCTTGAATTTTGAAATTACAAAAGCAATAGAAAAAGACAATGATTATAGCATAGAAGAAATTAAAGAATTTACAAATTTAAAATCTTCATTAAATGTTGTAGCTAAAAATTCAGATATAGCAGTTTTGGATGAAACAACAGAAATGGTTACAAAATTGGAAGAACCATCATTAAAAATAAAAATAGAAATGGAACAGGATAGATTTTCAACTGTTACTACAAATGAAGATATTAGTATAACTGCAACTTTGGAAAATGACAGTATGGATGATATTATGTATATAAATCCAAATTTTAAAGTTATATTACCACCTAATATAGAAAAATTAGATGTTAAAACAGTCGAAGTACTATTTGATGAAGAATTAAAAATTGCGGAAACAAAAACATATGATAATGAAGATGGTACAAAAACTATAGAGACACAACTTGAAGGTCAACAGTCAAAATTTAACAATCCAATCATGAGAGGCGCATCAATTCTGTTTATGGTAGATATAACTCTTAATAAGCTTACTCCTACTCAAAATACAAAAATAAAGGTAATTGCTGAAAATGGAGATGAAAACAAGACAACAGCTCAAAATGAAATTGATATTAAATATGTTGCACCTACAGGAGTGGTTACAACAAATAGTGTAACAGGCTATAATGGAAATGAGAAATTGCTTGTTATAAATGAGGAAACAAAAGAAGCTTTATTACCAGCAAAATCTGAAGCAAAAGAATTAACATTTGAAATGAATATTATAAATAACTACGAAAATACGCTAGAAGATGTTGTAATTTTGGGAAGGACAATATTTAAAGGAAATAAAAATATAGATACAATGGAAGATTTGGGAACAACGCTGGATATTCCAATGTCTTCAAAGATTACTGTGGATGGTGTGCCTAAAGAAAAAATGGAAGTGTATTATTCTACAAATAAAAATGCCACAAAGGACTTAGAAATTCCGGAAAATGAATGGACTACAGAGATAACAGATTACTCAAATATAAAGACATATATGATAGTTTTAAGAAATTATATTATAAAAACAGGAGAAACTATAAAATTTTCGTATAATGCGAAAGCTCCAGCTAATTTAGATTACATGAACAAAGCTTATGAAATGTATGCAATGTATTTTACCAATAATCAATATGCAGGAAAAATTAAGGATAAGGCAGTTGCAATTAAAATTGGGTTGAGTACAGGGAAAGAGGCTGTTTTAAATGCTAATTTAGAATCTGAAATTGGAGAAGGTGCAAGCGTAAAAGCAGGAGAACATCTTAAATATATACTTACAATAAATAATAACGGAAGCATTACAGCAGAAAATTCATCTATTAATATTGAAATTCCTTCAAATTTAGAGTATGTGCCACAAGAAGGTGAAAAATATCGAATAAGAACTATAATGCCATTACAAAAATTTGAAATGCCTGAAGAACCAGATTGGGATAACATAAATTGGGATAAATCAGAAATGAGCAAAGAAGAAGCAATGGCAATGTGGAAGCTACAAGCTGTACAAATGAAACAACAAATGGAAGAATATTCAAAATGGGTAGAAGAGCAAAAAGCACAAGGTGTTGAATTTGATGAAAATATAACAGAGCAGAAAAAAATATTGGTAATAGAAATAGGAAACATAAAAACAAATCAAACAATAAAAAAAGAACTGGAGTTTAACACCATGCACCTTGGAAGTAATGCTGAAGACGAACAAGTAAAATTAAAAGCAACAGTTGAATATAATGAAGATATGAAAGCTGAAACAAATGAAGTAACAAACATTATAAAGATAAGTTACTTTAATGTAAATATTTATGCAAATAATGAAGAAAAAATACAAGTTGGAGATATATACGAATGTTTAATAAATATTAGTACAAATGATTTTGAAAATGATGCAACAAATGTAATATTAAAGATAAATTTACCAGAAGAAATGGAATATAAATCTGTTGCATACGAAGGTGGTACAACGCCTAATAAAGTAGTGGTAAAGGGTAATACATTACAGATAAATCTAGGAACTATTGAAAGAGGTAAAAATAGGCAATTAACACTTAAATTAAATGTAAAAGATTTGCCAAATGGAGTTTATAAAAAAGACGTTTCTATAACAGGAACCATCGAAGCAGATGGAAAAAATGCAGAAACTATACCAACATTAACAGATACAATTAATAAAATAGGAGTAAGCATTGTACAAACGTGTAATATTCCAGCAAATACAACTATTTCTGCAGCAGAAAAATATACATATACATTCACAATATCAAATCTTTCGGAGATACCTATGGAAGATGTAATATTAACGGATAAGCTACCAGATGAAGTGCAACTTAAAAGTGTAGAAACAATATATTCAGATGGTACAAAGAGCACAGATATAAGCGTAAATGAAAATGGAGAAATGGAAGTAAACTTAAGTCTTGGTGAATTAACGACAGCAAATGTAAAAGTAGAAGTAATGGCAAAATCTTTAACTAAAGATACAACAATAACAAACAAAGGAAAAATTACGCACGATAAAATTGGTGAAATAGAAAGTAATAGCATTACACATGTTGTAGAACTATTTGATAAAAACAATGTGAATCCAGATAATCCATCATACACAAAGAAAATAACCGGAACAGTTTGGATAGATAAAAACAGAAACGGCGCAAAAGATACAGATGAAGAAAAAGTACCTAATGTTACAGTTATACTAATAGACCAAAATGGAAACATAGTAAAAAATGAAAAAAAATCAGAATGTGTTACAACAACAGATAGTGATGGAAATTATTTATTTAACAATTTGTATGCGGGTACATATACGGCAATATTTTTATATGAATCTTCTCTATACAGTGCTACAACTTATAGAAAAGATGGAGTAGACGAAAGCTTAAATTCAGATGCCATAGATAAAACTATTGTATTTGAAGGAGTTAAAAGAGTTGCAGGAGTAACAGAAATAATAAAAGTTACAACATCTAATATTTATAATATGGACTTAGGACTAGTAGAAAATACAAAATTTGATTTAAGACTGGACAAAACTGTAAGAGTTATTACAACAAATAATGGAAAACATGTTGCAGAACATACATATAATAATAAACTTGCAAAAATAGATTTTGAAGCAAAATATATAAAACAATCTTCAATGGTAGTTGAGTATTCTATAACCATAACAAATGAAGGAGGAGTAGCTGGATATGCAAAGAAAATAGCAGACTACATTCCAACAGAACTTAAATTTAATTCAGAATTAAATAAAGACTGGTATGAAGGAGCAAATGGAACCGTATATAATTCTAGTTTGGCAAATACAGTTATAAATCCAGGTGAGAGTAAAACGGTAACTCTAATATTAACTAAAAATATGAACAATGATGATTTTGGAGTATTTAGTAATTCGGCAGAAATATATGAAGCATCAAATAATAACGGATTATTAGATATAGATTCCATCCCAGGAAATAAAGCAAGTAACGAAGACGATTATTCAATAGCAAATGTTATTGTAGGTGTGAAAACAGGACAAACGGTTATATATGTAACATTAACAATGGTTGTATTAATAATAATTGCAACAGGTGTATATGTAATAAGAAAAAAAGTATTAAAGTAAAGGAGGCAAAGAGCGAATGAGAGAAAACATTAAAACAGATAACAAAAAGATTATAAAAGTAGCTAGTATTATCTTGGTTGTTTTAGTATTAACACTGTTCTTTGCTGAAAAGAAAACATTTGCATATGGAACATGGCAGGGAAACACTAGTAGTGGAATGCCTCAAAAGGGAGCTTTTTCTGATAGTGGTAGTCTACTACCTAATATACTTCAAAAAAGGACTTTCTCTGGAGATGCAGATACAGAATTTCCATATAAAAATTGGTCAACAGAAGTAAGTGGTTCAACAATGTATGGAGCCGATTCAAATAAATCTGTAAGATTTGGAAAATATGATGCAACAAAATACTATCCAATACCATTGATAAATAAAGAAGTGGGATACTATTATTCAGATTTTGTACCTAAGATGAAAGAATTATGCGAAAAAAGAGCGAAAGAGTATTTTGATAGTTATAACTGGGCCGAATTTTTTAAAAATTTACAAGGTGCGTATGGCTTAAAATATGAAGGATGTGAGTCGCTGATATGGTATACTCAACTTCAAGGACCATCAATATATAACAATGAGCTATATAAATTTGACCGTTTGAAACCAATACTAATAACGAAAGCAAATTCTTCAAGTGAATCAAGTGCTTCAGGATATGATTACAGTAAAGCAGAAAGTTTAACACGTCAGGTAATTACTTTGAAGATATTATCCAAATTATCTGCATGGGATAAACCGGAATTAACAACAGATGGTTCTACTAACATGAGTATATTTGATACATCAATATGGAATTCTGATCCAGTATTAGGACCAAAAGTTGCTGTGATGGAAACAGAAAATAGAGCTGAAAACGGATATCAACAGGAAGGAGATACAAAAAAATACACCAATTTATCTATTGGAAGAGGAGGTGCCAATATTGCATACATACTAACTGCTATGGAAAATGCATATAGTGGCGTAACCAATTCTGTAAGAAGTAGATATAATTTAAGTGACATTCAAACAGCATATTGGGAAGCAAAAGACTATAGTACAATAAGCTCTGCACAAGAAACTTCAAATGGAAAAGAATTGTACAAAAAAGCCAAAAGCTATCAAAAATTTGTAAATAAAAATCTTATAAATTTCTCTGCCCAAATTGATATGTCACAATCACAGGTGATAGCAAATAGAAGCACAAACCAATATATAATTGGGCCATTAACAATAAATTATCCAGAATATGAAGATATATCTTATCTAAAATCAATATACCTTAAGACAAATGAAGGCGAAAATTTAAAATCTAGGACATTGGTATATGATGAAAACAAAGATGATTTTGAAATTGAATTTATAGGAAGAAAAGTTTCATGTTCAAATGGTTTAAAGAAGGAATACCCTGCTTCTGGAAGCCAATTTTATATTAAGTTTTCAGCGTCAGATACTTTATATCCAACAAATGTTGGAATATATGCTGATGTTGAATACTTGAAAAAAGCAGAAATAGAATACAATCAATTAAGAACAAAAACTAATGTATATCAATATATTGGTCTTACAGCAAGAGCAAATGAGAACTCTTCAGAAAAAAGTGATAAAAAATTAAGACTGGCACGAGGAAAAGCTTTAATATATGTAAATTATTCATATAAGCAAATACATGTTGATATAGGATGGATTTATGTAAATGTTTATACTACAATAGAAAAAGGAAGCTTAGTACTTGGAATCCATGAGGATAATACATATATGATGGCTCAACCTTTTGTTCAAATGACAAAAGACCCAGTTGATACAATAGATGCTCAACCTATAGATGTTGCAATGGGTGGAAAACGCGAATACAAGGTATACCATATGGAAGCACACAAAAACAATATAACTTTACCAACGAACCCAGGGCTAGACCCTAATAAAAATCAAACAAATGTAGACTTAACGATGAAAATTGGTGGTAAAGTATGGGTAGATGGCAGTGTAGGCAAAGAGGATAAATATGATGGTAAATATGGTGATGGAGATACACCAATGTCAAATGTAAAAGTTTCACTATATGAAATACCTAAAATACCAACACCAGGCACAAAACCAAAGCCAACGCTACCACCAACAACAGATACAGATGAGCCTAAAAAACCAACAATATCTGCTCCAAGATTTTTAGTGTATAACAGAAAAACTGGAGAAACTCTATGGGGAAAAGGTGAAAACACTCAATGTGCAGTTGCTTCAATTACAAAAATGGTAACAGCATTAGTTGTAGTAGAAAGAATGAATTTGAATGATGTTGTAACAGTTAATAGAACTGCTGTAGGAGAGTATTTAAGAACAAGTACTTGGAGCCCAGAACTTCAAATAGTTGGACTAGAGGAAGGCGATAAGGTTACAGTAAGAGATTTATTAAGAGCAGTGCTTGTATATTCAGGTTGTGATGCTGCAGAAGCACTTGCAGAATATTATCCGGGTGGAAAAAACGTATTCATAAACCTAATGAATGAAAAAGTTCGCTCATTGGGTGCAACCTCAAGTCACTTTGTTACTCCTTTTGGTGTAAAACCAGAAGATAGATCTTCTGCTAAGGACTTGGCTAAAATACTAGATGCTGCAATGGATAACCAAATATTTGCAGAGTATTTTAAAGAAGGCTCAAAACAATCAATATCTATAACGATTAATAGAAATGGAACAAGCTTCCAAAGAAAGCTTAATAGTACAAACCCATTAAAAACAACACCAGGAATAGAAGGAACAAAAACAGGTCAAATTAGGGTTTCTGGCTACTGTGTAATTGCTTCATTTGTATATGAAAATGAAGAATATGCAATAGTTGTACTAGGTGGAACAACAAAAGAAAATAGAAATTCAGATGCAAGAAAACTTGCTCAATGGTTATTAGAAAAAATATTATATGAAAAGAGCAAAGAAGGAAAAACAGATTCTACTGGTGGAATAGGTACTGGTGGAACAATAGGAGGTATAACTGAACAGTTTGATTTTATAGAAAAAGGAAGATTTGTAGAAGCAACAACCACAGATAAAAATGGTGATTATGTATTTTATAACTTGAATTCAATGTATAATTACTATGTAAAATTCACATACAATGGTCAATACTATGAGCCAACAAAGTATAACGCAAAGAGAGATGACGAAAATTGGGATAACAATTCTAAGGGCATGGATGTTGCAACTCAAAGAAATGTGTTCAATGCAAAATTTAGAGATATTGGTTCTGCACCAGAAAACTTACTAGAGCCGAAAGCAGAAATGCATACAAGAACAGAGTTAAAAGATCAAGGATTGATAGATGATTTTGGAAACATAGTTGGAGAAGTAAGTAAAGATGGTAAGAGAGAATCAAAAGATACATATGTAAACGAAAGTATGATGGATTCTTATACTTGTAACGGAACTAATAATATGGATTTATATCCAAATTTAGATGTTTTTGTAAATGATGAGAAGAAACATGCACTTATAGATTCAAAACAAATGATAGACTTTATTGAAAGCGATAAAGTAAAAACATTATATGCAGAGCCAGACATAATGAGACATGTAAACCAAGGATTTGTGGAAAGAGAAATTGTTGATTTAGCCTTGAGAAAAGATGTTTATAAAGCAACTCTTGAAATAAATGGAGAAGTTGAAGAATACAAATACGATAAAAGAAACAGTATAATTTATGAAGGCTGCTGGGATATTAAGGGAAGAAATAATGGATATTACAGCAATAATTATACAAGAGAACTTTATAGAGAAGACTACTCATTTAAAGTAGAAGATTATAGCCAATGGGGATTGTTCCAAGAAGCATTAGGACTATCTCAAGATTCAGAATTAAAAGTATTTGTAACATATAAGTTTACAATTCGTAACAGCTCATATGGAATTGCAACAGCAGTAACAGAAGTAGTAGACTATTACGACCCAGACTTTACGCCTGTTCCAGAACGTTCATACATAGGAGACAAAGATGGAAATAGTATAGGAAGTGTAACTTTAAGTGAAAAGAGTAGATACTCAGAAGCAACCATGAAGAAAATGGATGGTTACAATACTATATATGTAACAGGTTCAAATATATATAGTAGCGCAGGAGACGATATTGCAAGTACAGGCTGTTTCCCTCTATCAGATCCAGATAAGAATAAAGACATATATTTCTATATAACTTTTGAAGTAAAAAAGGATGCAAACAGAAACATACTTTTAGATGATGACACTGGAAAAGAAAACGTAGCGGAAATAAATGGTTATAAATCTTATTATGGAAGAAAAGCAGTTGCTCCAAACTTTGGAAATACACAAGCTATGGCAGAGTTTATAAGAGGAGATATTGCAGGTATTCCAGATACAGATTCAACACCAGGTAACTTACGTGAAATCGATACTTCTAAATTTGAAGATGATACAGATAAAGCTCCAAACATTAAAATTACGCTAAACCATCAAAATGTTAGAACAATAAAAGGTACTGTTTGGGAAGACAAGAGAACAGAAGAAGCAAATAATGCAATGGTTGGAAATGGAAAACGTGATGATGGGGAAACCGGAATAAATGGAGTAAGAGTACAACTAGTAGAATTAAGAGAAAAATCTAATGGTGATGGCGTAGATGGAACTAGATATGAATATATCTGGAAAGAAGTAAAAACTGGAGATACTAGCCAGACTCTGTCGACAGTAATACCGAGAAGAGGAAATGTAACATTCTCAGACTTAACATCACAAGGAATTGGAACTGGAGAGTACTTATTCCAAGGATTAATTCCAGGAGAATACATTGTGAGATTCGTATACGGTTCAACAGATGAAACTGTATTATCTGAAAAAGCTGTTGATTATAAAACAGGAGAAATTATATCAAACCCTGTAACACAAAAACTAGGTTATAGTGGAAAAACAACAATAAATCAAAAATCTTATAATGGTAATGATTACAAATCTACATCATATCAAGTAGAATCTGAATTGTTTAATGGTGTTGGAGCATATAGAAACAACACATCAGGCTCATATAAATATAATTTTGAAGAAGCAGATGGAAAGAATCAATCAGATGCAAAAGATATAATGAAAGATATGGATTATAGTTCGCTTTCAAGTATAATACAAAGCATTGGAAACTGGAGATTAAAAGTAGCTAAAAACCCATTAAATCTTGTAAATATAGACAATACAAGAGAAATAGTAGAGAAATATTCAAATGGAGATGTTACAAACGAGCTAGCAGAAATTCTAGCCTCATACGAACATTTGCCAACAAGCGAAGGCAAAACAAGAGAATATTTAAATACATTTATGAATAATACTTACATGGTAGCAGAAACAGGTGTTATAAACATGAAGAGTGAGTATAATAGAGAAGAATCTGAGACAACACCACTTGTTGGAACAGCAAATGTCGGATTTAGCAATTACGACAGAGGTGGCTACTATGTACTAGAAGGACTAGACTTTGGTTTAGTTGAAAGACCAAAAGCTCAATTAAAAGTTACAAAACAAATCACAAATGTTAAAATGACTCTAGCAGACAACAGCGTAATATTTGATGCAATTGCAAAAGCTACAAACGTATTATGGATTGACCACACTGCACATGGGCAAGACACAAAAAATGTTTATAGTACAAACAAAAACTATAAAAATTATCTAATGTTGAATCCTATTGTAAGAAGTAAAGCAGCAAGCAAAGGAAAAGTACAGCTTACAATGGACCAAGAAGTTATGCATGGAGCAACACTTCAAATAACATATGCAATAACTGTTGCAAATGTTGGTGAAGTAGATTATAAAGAAGACCAATTCTACTATACTGGAAAGGTTGGAGACACTGGTACAATAGTAAAAACAAATCCAAGAAAGTTAATTGACTATGTTGGAACACAGTTACATGAATGGGATGATAGAGATGATAAAACGGCAACAAGAAACAATTTACAATTTAACAGTAATCAAAACCCAGAATGGCAAGTAATTACAAGTGATAAAGTGTTACAAGATGGATTGGTAAATAAGGCATATGAAACAAGTATAAATAAATATACAAAAGACCATATAATTGTAACAGAAGCCATATCTAAAGACCTTATTCCATTAATTGCAGATACTTCGGAAGCAAAAAATCAGATTGCAAATAAATTTAAAGAAGATCCAATGCATGCACTAGAAACTGTAAATGCATCACAAAGTGTTAGTGGAGTTCAATTAATATTAACTCAAATGATAACACAAGATAATACAAATGATGACAAAACTTACAACAATATGGTAGAACTTGTAACAACTAAGAATACAGTCGGAAGAAAGATGGCATACTCAGTTGTTGGTAACCAAGACCCAACAACAGAACCATACGAAATAGACGCAGATGATTCTCAAGATGTTGTAATTTTACCACCATTTGGAAATACACCAATATTTTATGTATTAATAAGTGCAGTAGCATTCATATTAATAGCAGGTATTACTATAACAATAGTTGTATTAAAAAAGCATAAATAGAATAAATAAAATTCTAATTATTAAGATGAAAACTTGATAATTAGAATTTTTTTTGCCGAACAAGTGAAAAACCTAGGGAAATATATATAGTAGGAATAATAATAAATTAACATAAAAACATACAAACTGCAAAAAGCTTGAAATAAGCGGGAAAAATTAATTACTTTTAGAAGTAAAAATAATCATAAAAAAATAAATGATTAAAAATGTAATAAAAATTTAATAAATGTGCTAGTAATGCCTTCCGCAAGCGGGTTTTAATTGCTTTTTTATCGTAATTTAAAGATCCATTGAAAAATATGGGAAAAAATGCAATAATATAACATGAATATAAGATTACATAATTTTAAAAAAAGTTAAAAAAACATTGAAAAATAAGCAAAAATAGAGTATAATTAGTTATAGTGAATTTTTTAAGGAGGAGCAAAGATGCAGCAAAAATTTATTAAAGTAATTGCAGTGCTATTAACCACAACAATATTGTATGCCAATTCAGCAACAGTAGTAAGCTATGCGGCAGACAATTTTTTAAGTGCAAAAGCATTAGAAAATCAAGGAACATCAACTACAAAGGAGAATGTAGAGTTTGATGTTTATTATGATGGAGGAAAACATACTGTTTCAGCAGATGTTAATGCAGAAGATACGAAATTAAATATTGCATTAAAAGTAAAAAAGGCTGGATATCTAAAAGATGCAGTAGTAGACTTCTCAGACACAAACTTTAAAATTGCAAAAACAGAAGAATCTGATAACATTCAAGCAGTAGATGCAGAAAACAAAAAAATAAGCTTTAACCAAATAAACAATGGCGAGAATGTAACAGAAACAATAAACATAGCATTAGACAAAAAAGATGAAATAAGTGAAGATATGTTTGACAGAGATAATACAATAAAATTTACTGGAACATATGTAAATGCTAAAGGTGAAGAAGTTGCAGTTAAGAAAGATATAGTAGTTCACACAAGCTGGACAGCATCAACTGCAAAAGCTAAGTTGGATTATGAAATTACAAAATACATTCCATATTCAGCAAACAATGTAAGCAAGCTAATCACTCAAGGCAAAATTACATCATATGTTGAAAACAGTGTGTTGCCAATAAAGAATACAAACATAGAAGTCAATGCTCCAAAAATTAATAATAAATACCCAGAAACAGTTACAGTAGTTGCAAACTCTACAAATGCGACAAATGGAGACGCAAACGGAGATAACTTCTCTAAGAATAACTGGTCATATGATAGCACAACTGGAAAAATAACAATTACAGTAAATAACAATGCTGTAAATGGAAAAATCCAATGGGCTAAAAATACAGCAGATGAATTTATAGTAACATACATATATTCATCAGATGTATATGAGGCTGTAAAAGATTCAGTTACAAGAGTTACATATGATGCAAGCTCAAGTATGAACTTTTATGTAAAAAGTGGAGTAAACAAAGTAAGTGCACATGTAGATGGATACGAAGATCAAACTAAAAAAATAGGAGATATAGTAGAATTTACATCTAATGCAACACAAAGCATAAGCAAAGGTTACATATATAATAACAAAAATGCTGCAGACGAAAATAAAAAGGAAACAGAATATGTGGCAAAGTATACAGCCCATGTTTCATATGCAGATGTAATAGATGCAATAGTATTAAAACAAGATGTTGACCAATTTGTAACTGCAAATGGAAGCGAACAATCAACAACAGTTGGTGGAGTAAATTATGCTTACAACAAAACACTAGCAATATCAAAACAAGAATTTGATAAAGTGTTTGGGGAAAATGGTGAAATTACTATTTTAAATGAAGCAGGAACAACACTTGCAACAATAAACAAAGATACAGAAGTAAAGAACAATAGAATAGAAGTAAACTTAGTACCATTTAAAACAAATAGTATAACAATAAAAACATCAAAACCACAAGCAGAAGGAAATGTTATATTCGAAATAACAAAAGCTTTAGCTAAAAATATTGAATACAGTACAAGCCAATTAAAAAGTTTTACACAAATAAAAACTCAAGTAACAGGAACAGCAAAAAATTCTGATATAGATATTGTTAGTACAGAAAGTACAAAAAATGTTGATTTAACAGAACCAACACAAAAAGCAAGTATAACAACAAGTAATAATAGATTATCTACAATAGTAAAAAATGAAAATGTAGAAATTAAAGTTACACTAGAAAATGACAGCGCAGACGACACTATGTATACAAACCCAAAAATTAAAATTACGTTTCCAGAAAATATAGAAACAATCAATGTGAAAGATTGTAAAGTATATTTCGATGATGAGTTAGAAATTGATAATGATTCAATAAAATCATACGAAAACAATGATGGAACAAAAACTTTAGAATTTAAATTAAAGGGTACACAAACAAAATATAATAATGCTGCTGCAAAAGGTGCAACAGTTGTATTAACAACAGACATTACATTAAATACATTAACACCAACAACAAATACACAAATAACAGCAGAAATAACAAATGGAGATTCAACAGTAACAAATGTATCAATAGATGTTAAATACATTGCTCCTTCAGGAGTTGTAACAACAAACTCAATGACAGGATACAATGGAGATGAAAAAATAGAAGTTATTAATGGAAAATCTCAAAAAGCCTTAATACCAACAAAAGCAGAACAAAAAGAAGTTACATACACAATGAATGTAATAAATAATTATGAAAACACACTAGACCATGTTGTAGTATTAGGAAGAACACCATTTAAAGATAACAAAGATGTATCAACATCATTAAGTTTAGGCTCAAATATTACAATGCCACTTGCTTCTGGAATAACAGTAACAGGAATAGATAGCTCAAAATTCACAGTTTATTATTCAGAAAATGGAGAGGCAACAACAGACCTATCTAATTCACAAAATGGATGGACAACAAGTGTAACAGATTATACAAAAATAAAATCCTACATGATAGTGTTAAATGAAGATTATGCAATGAATGGTGGAGACACATTCACATTTACATACAAAGCAACATTACCTGCAAACTTAGATTATGATCAAGAAGTATATGAAAATTATGGAGTATTCTTCAACAATAATAAAACATCTGGAACAATTACAGATAAAGCAATAGCAACAAAAATAGGTTTTACAACAGGAAGTATTGCTAAATTAGATGCAAAATTAACATCAACAATAGGCGAAGGTGCAAGCGTAAAATCTGGAGAAATACTTGAATATGAATTAACAATAAATAATACTGGAGCAATAGAAGCAGAAAATACTAAGGTGGAAATAAAATTACCACCAGAATTAAGCTTCATTCCAAATGAAGGTGATAATTATACTTTTAAAACGATTGAACCACCACTTGATGATACAGATACTCCTGACTTAAACGATAAAGAGAATACTGAAATTAATGGAGACGACTACAATTCTTTGTTGGAACTTGCAAATAAATTAATGCAAGAAGATAATAAATATTTAGAAGATCAATATGCATCAATTTTAGTACTTGATTTAGGGAAAATTAATGCAAATTCTACAACAAAGAAAACTTTAAAATTTACTGCAAAAAGTTATGAAAATGTAAAAGTTGAGGTCAAGGCATCTGTAAGTTACGATAATGCTGAACCAATAGTAACAAATACAATATCAAATATAATAGAAAAGGTTAGCTTTAATACACAAATTGTATCGAAGTATACAAGCCGTAAAGAGGGAGAAAATTATTCTTTCCAAATCACATTACAATCGTCTCAAGATAGTTATAGTGATGAATATGGAAGTGAAGATAACAATAGAAAAAATACAGTTGTAACATTTAATTTGCCAGATGAATTAGAATATGAATCTATTCAACTTACAAAATTAAATGAAGATACAGCCCAATATGATGATATTACATCAACTACAAATGTAAAGGTAAAAGGTAAAAAAGTTACAGTTAACATTGGAGAGGTTGATGGAGAAAGAGGAAAAATTTTAACTGTAAATGCAAAGGTAGGGAAACTTTCAGATGGAGTATACAAAAAGGATGTTACTGTAACAAGCAATGTAAAAGCTGAAGGAACAGAAACAGAAAATATTAAAGATATATCTGTTACAATAAATAAACCAGGAATAAGTATTGCACAAACCGCAAATATTCCTGAAGGAACAACAATATCAGCTGGCGAGGACTTTGTATATACATTTACTGCACAAAACTTATCAGACATATATTTAAATGATGTTGAATTTACAGATGCAATACCTAAAGAAGTTCAGTTTAAATATATAGAAATTATATACGAAGATGGAACAATTAATAATGAAGTGGACATTAATGGAGACGGAAGTATAAATGCAAAATTCTACTTGTTAGCAGGCCAAAAGATAACAATTAACGTTCATGTTGCTGCAAATTCAATTGATAATGATACAGATATATCTAATAAAGCAAAATTTGTGCATGAAGATATAGGAGAAGTTGAAACAAATACAATATCACACTCAATAAAACACTTTGAGAAAACAGATGTAAACGTAGATCCTGATGATAACAATAAAGAAACAAGAAAAGTAATAGGAACTGTATGGATTGATACTAATAAAGACGGAGTAAAAGATGCAAATGAACAAAGAGTTTCTGGAGTTAAAGTTTTATTATTGGATAATAGCACAAGTAATATAGCAATAAGTTCAAACAACGAACAATGTATAACAACAACAGGAACCGATGGCTCATATATGTTCAACAATGTACCGCAAGGTAAATATAGTGTAATATTCTTCTACGATTCAGCAAAGTATAGTCCTACAACTTACCAAAAATCTGGTGTAAATGATGAGCAAAATTCAGATGCAATAGATAAAACTGTCAACTATGAAGGAAAAGACCAAATAGCAGCAGTTACAGAAGAAATAGTATTATCAGATACAAACAAATTTAATATTGACTTAGGTATAGTTGAAGATGCAAAATTTGATTTGAAACTTGACAAAATAGTACAAGCTATAACAGTAAATAATGGAAAAAACACAACAGAGCATGTTTATAATAGCAAACTTGCAAAAATAGATTTCGAATCTAAATATGCAAAAACATCATCAATGGTTGTTGAATATAAATTCACAATTACAAATGAAGGTGGAATTGCAGGATATGTAAAGAAACTAGCAGATTACTTGCCAGAAGAATTAAAATTTAATTCAGAACTTAATAAAGACTGGTATGAAGGTAAAGATGGAGTAATATATAATGCTTCGCTTGCAAATACAATAATTAATCCAGGAGAGAGTAAAGAAGTAACATTAATATTAACAAAAAATATGAATGGCGATGATGACTTTGGATTAATAAATAACTCTGCTGAAATATACGAAACATCAAATGACTACGGTGCACTAGATGTTGATTCAACACCAGGAAACAAAGCAACAAATGAAGATGACTACTCAACAGCAAATGTACTAACATCTGTAAAAACAGGTGATATTGTAATTTACACTACATTAATAGTAACAATAATTGCAATAGTTGGAGTAGGAATTTATATGATAAAAAAGAAAGTATTAATATAGAAAGGAGATAGTAAGATGAAGAAAAATAAAACATTAAAAAAATGTTTAATAACAACAATAGCAACAGTAGCAATTTCACTAACTGCGTTGTTTTCAACAAGTAATGTTTCTTTGGCATACGGAACTTGGCAAGGAAATGAAAATAGTGGTATGCCATCACTAAGCTTTAGCCCATCTGGATTATTTCCTCAAATATTAAAACAGAGAACGTTTACAGGTGACGCGGATAATCAATTCCCATACCAATCATGGACAACAGAAATGAGCACAGGAACAGTATACTGTAATGATGCAGGAAAAGCAGTTAGGTTTGGAGAATATGATTATAAAAGATATTATATGGATGAAGTCGGGTATACAACAAGCAATGGATATGGGTATATAGACTTTGAAAACAGAATGAAATATGTACTAAAGAAGGCGGCTAGAGCTAAAGCACTTGCAAATGGTGGCGTTATGGGAGAAACAACAGCAACTGTCAGCAACATATCATATACTCAATTTAGAGGACCAACAGATGATCTAACAAGGTGGGCTATTGAAAAAGATAAGCCAATGCTTGCATCTGCTATTATAAGTGATGGAGGATATTCGAAGTCATATGCTATAGCAAAGCAGAGAGCTGAGCAAATTATTGGAAAAATATTTGACAAACTAGGTAAATGGGAGACTCCAGAAGACACTGAGGATAAAACTACAAACCCAGAAACTAGCCAAAGTGGTTGGAACGGAGATGCTATATACGGTCCGGAAGTTGTTATAATGGAAACAAAAGATAGAACTCAAGACCATTATAAAAAAGTAGGTTCAACAGAAAAAGAAACAAATACTCAATTAGCATTTGTTTTAACAACTATGGAAAATGCTTATTCGGGTGCAACTGGATCAATACATAATAGATATTCTTTATCAGATATTCAAACAGCACACTGGAAAGTTGCTGATTTGGATGGTGTTATACCAGATGGAGGACATTTAACTGCAAAGGGTTTAACATTGTATAGTAAAGCATTATCTTACCAAAATTTCTTGGATAATTATATAAATGGAAATGGTTATAAAGCCCAGATACATGGTGTGGCAAATAATTCTTATGCTTTTGGAACTAAGAGTGAAAAACAAGATACACAAAATACAAATACAGTAAATGATCCATTAGCAGAGGCTCAAGTAATTGTTAATCAAGCAACTAAGAGTTATATTGTTGGACCTTTAAGTGTAACATACCCATACTATGAAGATATTTCATATATGAAGGCAATATATTTGGTAACAGATAAGGGAACAGATAATGAAAAAACATTAGTTTATGATGAAAATACAGATGATTTTGAAATAGAATTTATAGGTGAAACAAAATCTGGATCAAACGGGTTAAAGAAAAAATATCCTGCTTCTGGTGCTAAATTCTATGTGAAATTTTCAGCTGAAAAAACAAATTATCCAAAGACAGTTAACATGTATGTTGACCTTGAATATTTACAGAAAACAACGGCTACATTCAATATTCTTGATACTAAAGCTAATGTATATCAATATATTGGATATGTAGCAAGAGGCGGCAAATACCAAATGAGAGAGGCTTTTGGTACTGGAACAATTGATTTTACATATTATACATATGATGGAAACATAGGACCAATACCAATTATAACTCCACATCGTGATAGTATTACTATTGATAGTTTTAGCTCGTTTGTTGGTGTTGTATTAGTACAACCATTTGTACAAATGAGTGTTAAGCCGGTAAGAACTTTACGAGCACAACAATTAAGAGCATCATTAGACGGAAGCAGAACATACAATGTATATACAGCAACTGTAAGCGGAAAACCAGATAGTAAGAAGCCAGACATACCAGATACACCAGACATAGACATTCCAATTAATTTAACATTCGAATTAGGCGGAAGAGTTTGGGTAGATAATAGAACTGGAAAAGAAAACAAGTATGATGGAGTATTTAATAAAGAAACAGACACGCCAATGTCAAATGTAAAAGTTTCACTATACCAAGTATCTGGATTAGATGGAAATCAATCAGGCAAATTTATTGCAGCAACAACAACAGATAATAATGGAGAATACTTATTCCAAAATCAAAATGCAATGTACCAATACTATGTAAAATTCACATATAATGGTCAATATTATCAACCAACAGTTTATAATGTAAACAGACAAGATTCAAACTGGGATAATACATCAAAAGGCTTAGACATATTAAAAGAAAGAGATACTTTCAATGCAAGCTTTAGAGAAATTGGTTCAGCACCAAAGAATACAGTTACAACAAACAATCCAAGTGAAATGCATACAAGAGATGAACTTGAAGAAGCTGGAACAATTGATAAGTTTGGAAACATAAATGGAGAAGTAAGTTCAAATGGAGAAAGAAAGTCTAAAGACGAATATGTAAATCAATCTATGATGGATGCATATACGTGTAATGGTACTTCAACTAAGGACTTATACCCGGGATTCCAAGTATTTGTAACAGAGGATTTCTTAAATGCAAAATCAAATACTGCACAAATATTAAAATTTGTAGCGGCACAAAAGATTGAAACATTGTATAAGAACCCAGATGTAATGCATCATATTAACTTAGGATTAGTTCTAAGAGAACAATTAGACTTAGCCTTAAGAAAAGATGTATACAAAGCAACATTGGAAATTAATGGCAAGACACAAGTATACAAATATAATAAGAGAGAAAACTTAGAAACAGATGCAGCTGGAAATTCATATTGGGAAATTAAAACAAGAATTTCTGATGGATATTATAGCTACGATTACTCAAGAGAGCTATACAGAGAAGACTATGATTACAAAGTAAATAATTATCAAATAGTAGATAATACTACTACATTAGATAACTTAGGATTATCTGAAGATTCTGAATTGAAAGTATATGTAACATATAAATTTACAATGCGTAATAGGTCAGAAAACATAGCAGCAGCTGTAACAGAGGTTGTTGATTACTACGATGCAGATTACACATATGTACAAGACCGCTCATACTTAGGAGATAATGACGGAAATAAGATTGGAAATGTATATTTGAAAGATGCTAGTAGATATGGAGTAGAAACTCAAACTACAATAGCCGGATATAAGAACTTATATATTACAGGTGATCAAAGCTACAGTAATGCGGCAAATGATACTGTAACAAGCAATATGTTCCCATTATCAGACCCAGACAGCAATAAAGATGTATACTTCTATGTAACATTTATGGTAAACAAAGATGCTGCAAGAAACATACTTCTAGATGAAGATGCTGCAAGTGGAACAGCCAATGGTGTTGGTAAAGAAAACATTGCGGAAATTAATGGTTACAAATCATACTATGGCCAAAAAGCAAAAGCTCCAAATACAGGCAATTCACAAACACAACAAGAATATAAGACTGGAGATATAGCAGGTATAGCAGATTGCAACTCTACACCAGGTAACTTAAATCCAACAGATGTACCAAAAGACGGAGCAATTAAATATGAGAACTTCGAAAATGATACAGATAAAGCTCCAAATATTAGAATTATTCTAAACAGAGATAACTTAAGAACAGTAGAAGGAACGGTATTTGAGGATACTAGAAATGTAGATGAACAAAATGCAAGAGTCGGAGATGGACTAAAAGACAATGAAACCGGAATAAACGGTGTAAGAGTACAATTAGTTGAATTAAGACAAGGAAAAGATGGAAAAACATATGAGTATATATGGAAAGAAGTTCTTTCTGGAAACACAGATTCAACAACACCAATTATAAACAACAGTGGTTTAGTACCAAATTATACAATAGACACTGCAAATGCAGATGGTAAATACAAATTTACATCATTTGCACCAGGTAACTACATTGTAAGATTTATATATGGTTCTGGTGAAAGCACAGTTCTTGGAACAACATATACAAATTATAATACTGGAAACGAAGAAGAAAATCCTGTAACAAACTTATATGCTTCACAAGAAGGGTATAAGAAGAAAACAGAAGGAAGTGGATATTCTGCCTCATCTGCAAATATTGGATTAAACAAAAATTCTTATAATGGTCAAGACTATAAATCAACTTCATATCAAGTTGGCGTAAACAATGGCTCGGGAGCATACACAAACAATACAACAGGCTCATATCAATATAACTTTAGTGCAGCAGACCAAGGAAAATACTCTGACGCTAAAGACATAATGAACAAAAATGACAATGTTGTAAATATTGCACCAAATGCAGATTACTTAGTAGACTGCAACAATGCAAGAAAGACCGTTGAAGCGTACTCTAATGGAGATATGACAAACCACTTAGCAGAAATATTAGCTTCTTATGAAAGCATACCAGAATATAATGGTACAAAATATACTGCAGAAGAAATGAAAAACTTGTTAAATGAATTTATGAAAAATACATATATGATTGCAGAATCTGGAAAAATAGATGTGAACTTCGAATATAATAGAACAGGTAATGAACAAAATGTAACAAATACATCTGGTACAGGACATGACAATATAGGTGGAAACAACTATGAAATGGCTGGTTACTATGTATTAAAAGACTTAGATTTAGGTTTAGTACAAAGACCAAAGGCACAGCTTAAAGTTACAAAACAAATTACAAATGTTAAATTAACACTTGCAAACAATAGCACATTATTCGATGCATCTGCTAGAGCAACAAACGTGTTATGGATAGATCATAAAGCACATGGACAAGATACAGATAACGTGTACAGCACAGACAAGAACTATAGCAATAGTTTAATGCTAAACCCAGTAGTAAGACAAAACTCTACAAATAAAGGTAAAGTACAACTAACAATGGATGAAGAATTGATGCATGGTTCAACACTTCAAATAACATATGCTATAACAGTAGCAAACGTTGGTGAAGTTGACTATAATGAAGAACAATTCTACTACACGGGAAAAGTTGCAGACACAAGCACAATAGTAAAAACAGATCCAAAAGTTTTAGTTGACTATGTTGGAACGCAAGTACATGATTACAATTCAAACGATGATAACACGTCAACAAGAAATAACTTACAATTTAACAAGGCTCAAAACCCAGATTGGAATACAATTTCAAGTGCAGACTTGTTAAACAATGGATTGTTAAATACTAGATTAACAGGTAATGTTAATAAGTATACAGACGGTCACATTATAACAACAACAGCTGCTTCGAAAGGTTTAATACCAGTAATTGCAGACCAATCAAATGTAAAAGACAAAATTGCAAATGCATTCAAGAGTGACCCATTACATGCATTAGAAACGGTTAATAGTACACAAAGCATAAGCGGAGTACAATTAATATTAACACAAATGATTACTCAAGACAGTAGCAGTGATGACAGAATATATAACAACATGACAGAGCTTGTAACAACACAAAATACAGTTGGTAGAAAAATGTCATACTCAGTTGTAGGTAACCAAGATCCAACAATGGAACCACGCGAAATAGATGCAGACGATTCTCAAGAAGTAGTAATATTACCTCCATTTGGTAACACACATCTATTCTACGTATTAGGCGGAGCAATAGCTTTAATCCTAATCGCAGGAATAACAATAACATTGGTAGTATTAAAAAAGAGAAAATAAGCTAAACAATAAAAATTAGAGATATGTGAAAACATGTCTCTAATTTTTTCTAAATTTTTCATATTTTCTATTGACATAAACATACCAAAAATTGTATAATTAGTATAGTGTTGATAATATGGAATATTTTCAACAAAATTTAAATTTTATTAATCTCCAACGAGATAGCAAGGGTGGTTAATATTAATAAATTAGTAATCAAAAGTACTAAATAAAATAGGGAACATACAAAAGAACTAATTGACAAAAACAGCATAGATTGTCAATAGGTTTTTTGTTGTCTTTTTATGTTATTGATAAATTATCAAAAAAGAGGAATTGTTTTAGAAAATACTAGTAAAAAGCAAGCTTAAAGGAGCAGTGAGCAAGCAATTTACAAAGTGGCTAAAACAAGAAGGACTTTTTTGAAATCTTATATATTTCAAATTCTGCTTTAATTTTTATTATGAGGTGAGTAACTTTGAATCTAAAAGAAGTAAAACACGAAAAATGTACAAGAAAATCTTTTTCTAAGATAGGTGATTTCGTAGAAATGCCTAACTTAATTCAAGTACAAAAAGATTCTTATAATTGGTTTATAGAGGAAGGTTTAGGTGAAGTATTAAAAGATATTTCTCCAATAGTTGACTACTCTGGAAACTTAGTACTTGAATTCTTAGACTATCACATGGAAGAAAAAACAAAGTACACAATGGAAGAGGCAAAAGAGAGAGACGCTACATATTCAACAAGATTACATGTTAAAGTTCGTCTTATCAACAAGGAAACTGGTGAAATTAAAGAGCAAGAAATCTATTTAGGCGATTTCCCAGTAATGACAGACAGTGCAACATTTATTATCAATGGAGCAGAGAGAGTAATTGTAAGCCAATTAGTTCGTTCTCCATCTTGTTATTATGCACAAGACTACGACAAAACAGGAAAGAGAATCTACACATCTACTGTTATGCCTATAAGAGGTGCATGGCTAGAATACGAAACAGATGGAAATGATATTTTCTATGTAAGAGTTGATAGAACAAGAAAATTACCTGTTACATCTTTATTAAGAAGTATAGGATTTGTAACAGACGAGCAAATATTAGACCTATTTGCAAATGATCCAAAAATCAAGGCGACTCTTGATAAGGATACAATAAAAACTCAAGATGAAGCAATAATTGAAATATATAAGAAATTAAGACCAGGGGAACTTCCAACAGCTGATGCTGCTAGAAACTTATTCGATGGTTTATTCTTCGATAACAGAAGATATGATTTAGCAAAAGTAGGAAGATACAAATTTAATAAAAAATTATGCTTAGCAACTAGAATAACAGGACAAGTTGCTTATGATGATATAGTAGATCCATCAACAGGTGAAGTTTTAGCAGAAAAGAATACAAGAATTACTGCTGAAGCTGCAGAAGCTATTCAAGATTCTGGAATTAATATAGTAGATGTATTAGTTGATGACCAAAAAGTAAGAGTAATAGGAAATGGAATAGTAAATATCCACAAAATGTTACCAAATGTGGATTTATCTGACCTTCACTTTAAAGAAGGAGTTAATTACAATGTATTAAAATCTATAATGGATACAACTCCAGACGAAAAATTACATGATGTAATTAAAGAAAGATACAACGAATTAGTTCCTCTAACAATTACAACAGAGGATATGATTGCATCTATCAGTTACCTATTAAATCTAGATTATGGAATAGGAAAAGTTGATGATATAGATCACTTAGGAAACAGACGTATTAGATGTGTTGGTGAGTTACTACAAAACCAATTCAGAATTGGTTTAACAAGACTTGAAAGAGTTGTTCGTGAAAGAATGACAATACAAGACTTAGACTCTGTAACACCACAAACATTAATAAATACAAAACCTATTACATCATCAATAAGAGAATTCTTTGGAAGCTCTCAATTATCACAATTCATGGATCAAACAAACCCATTATCAGAGCTTACTCATAAGAGAAGAATTTCTGCATTAGGACCTGGAGGTCTTTCTCGTGAAAGAGCTGGATTCGAGGTTCGTGATATTCACTATACTCACTATGGTAGACTATGCCCAGTTGAATCTCCAGAAGGACCAAACATTGGACTTATCTCTGCACTTTCATCATTTGCTATGATAGACGAATATGGATTTGTAGAAACACCATATAGAAAAGTTGATAAAGAAACAGGTAAATTAACAGATATAGTTGATTATATGCCTGCTGATGAAGAAGATAAATATACAATTGCACAAGCATCAGAACCTGTAGACGCAGAAGGCAGATTTGTAAACAAAATGGTAAAAGTAAGACGTAGATCTGAAATTACAGAGGTTAAGGCAAGCGAAGTAGACTATGTAGATGTTTCACCAAAACAATTAGTTTCCGTTGCTGCTGCCATGATACCTTTCTTGGAGCACGATGATGTTAAGCGTTCTCTAATGGGATCTAACATGCAACGTCAAGCAGTTCCACTTTTAATACCAGAGTCTCCAATAGTTGGAACAGGTATGGAATACAAGGCTGCACGTGATTCTGAAACAACAGTAACTGCTAAAAATGAAGGTATTGTTGAAAAGGTTACAGCTGATGAAGTACAAGTAAGAAATAAGAAAAATGAAATAGACCATTACAAACTACGTAAATTCAAGAGAACAAATGGTGGTACATGTATTAACCAAAGACCAGTTGTTCAAAAGGGTGAAGTTGTTAAAGCGGGAGATATTTTAGCAGATGGACCAGCTACAAAAAATGGAGAAATGGCATTAGGAAGAAACGTAATTATAGCATTCTCTACATGGGAAGGTTACAACTACGAGGACGCCGTATTAATAAGCGAAAGACTTGTTAAAGAAGATGTGTACACATCAATCCACATCGAAGAATATGATTGTGAATGTCGTGATACAAAATTAGGTCCAGAGGAAATTACAAGAGATATTCCAAATGTTGGCGACGACGTTTTAAAAGACCTTGATGAAAACGGTATTATAAGAATAGGTGCAGAAGTAAGACCTGGAGATATATTAGTTGGTAAAGTTACTCCAAAGGGAGAAACAGAGCTAACAGCAGAAGAAAGATTACTTCGTGCAATATTTGGTGAAAAATCTAGAGAAGTTAGAGATACATCACTTCGTGTACCACACGGAGAAGCTGGAACAATAGTAGATATCAAGATATTTACTAGAGAAAATTCGGAAGAACTAGCTCCGGGAGTAAACCAAGTAATTAGATGCTATATAGCAACAAAGAGAAAAATATCAGTTGGTGATAAAATGGCTGGACGTCATGGTAACAAAGGTGTTATTTCAAGAATATTACCAGAAGAAGATTTACCATTCTTACCAGATGGTACACCAGTAGATATAGTTCTTAACCCAATGGGTATACCTTCTCGTATGAACTTAGGACAGGTTCTTGAAGTTCACCTAGGTATGGCTGCTCGTGCATTAGGTTGGAAAGTTGCAACACCAGTATTTGATGGTGCAAAAGACTATGAAATTGAAGACTTGCTAGAAGAAGCAGGACTACGTCGTGATGGAAAAACAATTCTATACGATGGAAGAACTGGAGAGCAATTCATTAAACCAATTACAGTTGGTGTTATGTATATGATGAAACTACACCACTTAGTTGATGATAAGATACATGCTCGTTCAACAGGACCTTACTCATTAGTTACACAACAACCTTTAGGTGGTAAAGCACAATTCGGTGGACAACGTTTCGGAGAAATGGAAGTTTGGGCATTAGAGGCATATGGTGCTGCATACTCACTACAAGAAATGTTAACTGTTAAATCAGATGATGTTGTAGGACGTGTTAAGACATATGAAGCTATTGTCAAAGGGGAAAACATTCCAGAGCCAGGCGTTCCAGAAGGATTCAAAGTTCTTGTAAAAGAATTAGAAGCTTTAGGCTTAGACATAAGATTGTATACACATGATGACAAAGAAGTTGAGCTAAAAGAAGATATAGACGATTCTACAAGCTTTAGCAATATAGAAAATAAATCTCTACATGAAGAAAATGTTGTAGATGAAAATGAATTATCAGATGGATACACAGAAGAATCATCAGATGACGAAGATTCTGAAGATGACAAATTATTTGATGACCTAGATGATGAAAACGATGACATCATACTAGATGATGATTCAAGCATCTTAGAAGATGAAGATTTTAATGATGACGATGAGTAAAACTAAATAGGTACTTTTAATTCCAAGGGGGAAAAAATAGTGGATGAATTAGAAAATTTTGATAAAATGAAAATTGGCATAGCATCTGATGAGAAAATAAGAGAATGGTCACATGGAGAAGTTAAAAAACCAGAGACTATCAATTATAGAACATTAAAACCAGAAAAAGATGGTCTATTCTGTGAAAGAATATTTGGACCAACAAAAGACTGGGAGTGCCATTGTGGTAAGTACAAAAGAGTAAGATATAAGGGAATAGTTTGCGATAGATGTGGCGTTGAAGTTACAAAATCTAAAGTAAGAAGAGAGAGAATGGGGCACATAGAGCTTGCTGCCCCAGTAGCTCATATCTGGTATTTCAAAGGAATACCAAGCAGAATAGCTTTAATGTTAGATGTTTCACCTAAAGCCTTAGAGAAAGTTATATATTTTGCATCATATATAGTAACTGATAAAGGTACATCAACATTAACAAAAGGACAAATACTTTCTGAGAAAGAATTTGTAGAGGCTCAAGAAAAATTTGGTAGAGACTCATTCAAAGCAGAAATGGGTGCAGAACCAATAAGAAAATTACTATCAGAAATTGATGTTGATAAATTATCAGAGAAATTAAAGAAAGAACTTGAAAAGGCTAGCGAACAAAAAAGAGCCAAATTGGTAAAAAGATTAGATACAGTTGAATCGTTCAAACTTTCAAACAATAGACCAGAATGGATGATAATGCAAGTTGTACCAGTTATACCACCAGATTTAAGACCAATGGTTCAATTAGACGGTGGAAGATTTGCAACATCAGACTTAAACGATTTATATAGAAGAGTTATAAACAGAAATAACAGATTAAAGAGATTACTAGAACTCGGAGCTCCAGAAATAATCGTTAGAAACGAAAAGAGAATGCTTCAAGAATCAGTAGATGCTTTAATAGATAATGGAAGACGTGGAAGACCTGTTACAGGTGCTGGAAACAGACCACTTAAATCATTATCAGACATGTTAAAAGGTAAACAAGGTAGATTCAGACAAAACTTACTAGGAAAACGTGTTGACTATTCAGGACGTTCAGTTATAGTTGTTGGACCAGAACTTAAAATTTACCAATGTGGTGTTCCAAAAGAAATGGCAGTAGAATTATTCAAACCATTTGTAATGAAAGAACTAGTTAGCCGTGGAATAGCACACAACATAAAAAATGCTAAGAGAATGGTAGAAAGATTACGTCCAGAAGTTTGGGATATATTAGAGGATGTTATTAAAGACCACCCAGTATTATTAAACCGTGCTCCTACATTACACAGGCTTGGTATTCAAGCATTCGAGCCAGTACTTGTTGAAGGTAGAGCAATAAAACTTCACCCATTAGTTTGTACAGCGTTCAATGCTGACTTCGATGGTGACCAGATGGCTATTCACTTACCATTATCACCAGAAGCACAAGCAGAAGCAAGATACTTAATGCTTTCAGAAAACAACTTGTTAAAACCACAAGATGGTAAGCCGGTAACAACTCCTACACAGGATATGATTCTAGGAAGTTACTTCTTAACAATGGATGTTGATGGAGAAAAAGGCGAAGGAACATACTTCTCATCTCCAGAAGAAGCAATAATGTCACTTGCAAACAACGATGTAACAATGCACTCTAAGATTTTCGTAAGAAGAACTAAGATTGTAGACGGTGTAGAAAAACATGCAAAAGTTGCTACAACACCAGGTAAGATAATATTCAATAGAGGAATTCCTCAAGATTTAGGATTTATTGATAGAAGTAAGCCAGAAAACGAATTTGAATATGAAATAAATGGCGTAGTATCAAAGAAAAACCTAGGAAAGATTATAGGAAAATGTATTTCTGTACATGGTCTAAGCAGAACAGCAGAATTACTAGACTATATTAAATCTACAGGTTACAAATATTCTACATTAGGTGCTGTAACAGTATCTATAGATGATGTTAAGGTACCACCACAGAAAAAGGAAATAATTGCAAAAGCTCAAGCAGATGTTGATAACATATTAAAACAATATGGACGTGGATTAATTACAGATGATGAGAGATACAGCGAAGTAATTAAGATTTGGGAAAAAGCTACTGATGATGTTAAAAACGCAATGAGAGACAACTTCAGTAAAGAAAACCCAATGTTCATGATGTCAGACTCTGGAGCCAGAGGTAACTTAGACCAGTTAAAGCAAATTGCTGGTATGCGTGGACTTATGGCTAGTACAACTGGTAAAACAGTTGAAATCCCAATCAAATCATCATTCAGAGAGGGACTTGACGCATTAGAGTACTTCATTTCTGCACACGGTGCTCGTAAAGGACTTTCAGATACAGCTTTAAGAACAGCAGACTCTGGATACTTAACAAGAAGATTGGTTGATGTATCACAAGACATAATCGTAAGAGAAGATGATTGTGGTTCAACAGATGGACTTGAAGTATATGATATAAAAGATGGAAACCAAGTAATCGAAAAAATGCAAGAAAGATTATTAGGTAGATATCCATTAGACGATATCAAGAATCCAACTACTGGAGAAATAATAGTAGACAAAAATACTCTAATTACAGAAGAATTAGCAGATAAGATAGTAGATGCAGGAATTACACATGTTAAAGTACGTAGTGTATTCGGATGTAGAACAGAACACGGAGTTTGTGCTAAGTGCTATGGTATGGGATTGGCATCTAGAAAAGAAGTTGATATAGGAGACACAGTTGGTATAATCGCAGCTCAATCAATTGGTGAGCCTGGTACACAGCTTACAATGCGTACTATTCACTCTGGTGGTGTTGCCGGTGTTGCCGACATTACACAAGGTCTTCCTAGAGTTGAGGAGCTTTTCGAAGCTCGTAAACCAAAGGGTGTTGCTATAATTACAGAAATCGCTGGAAAAGTTTCTATAAGAGACGAAAAGAAGAGAAAAGAAGTAACAGTAACATCAAACGACGATAGCAGAACATACTTAATACCTTTCGGATCTAAACTAAAAGTTAGAGAAGGAGATGTTCTAGAAGCCGGAGACCAAATAACAGAAGGTTCTAAAAACCCAGCAGAAGTACTTGCAATTAGTGGACCACAAGGTGTATTTGAATACATCATTGCCGAAGTTCAAAAGGTTTATAGAAACCAAGGTGTTGATATCAACGACAAACACATCGAACTTATTGCAAGACAAATGTTAAAGAAAGTTAGAGTTGAAGACAACGGAGATACAGACATGTTTGCAGGTTCTTTAGTAGACATGTATGAATTCGAAGACAAGAACAAGTTAGCCGAAGAGCAAGGATTAAGACCTGCAACAGGTAAACGTGTATTACTTGGAATAACAAAAGCTTCACTTGCAACAGATAGTTTCTTATCTGCAGCATCATTCCAAGAGACAACAAGAGTATTAACAGAAGCTGCAATAAAAGGCAAAACAGACGAATTAATAGGATTAAAAGAAAATGTTATCATTGGTAAGTTAATCCCAGCCGGAACTGGTATGAAGAGATACAAGAAAATAAGAATAAACACAGAAGAACCAGAAAACACAGAAGTATCAGTAGCACCAGACGGAGAAAAAATGCCAGAAGATACAGAGGCAGATGCTGTAGAAGATGTTGTTGACGATATAGATGATGTAGAAAATACAACAGAAAATGAAGAATAATATTTTAGAAGAAGGACGTCACCCAGTGGGGACGCCCTTTTTTGGGCGAAAAAATTAGTTAGAAAAATAAAAAATCACTATACGAAGTTACTGAAAAGTAACGATAAAAAATGTTGAAAAACAGGAAAATGTGCAATAATTTGATACACGATTTTGCTTGTTTTCCTTTATTTTTTGGTATATAATCAATTTACTTTATAGATAGGAATCTATAGAAGTATTAACGTTAATTATGCAAGCATTCTAAAATTATTTTATCAAATGATTATTAAATCTAAAAATTTAATTTCTATATTCGCTATAGCGAAAGGTAAAAAACCCAAAATTAAATTTAAATAATTATAATCTAAAGAAAAATATTATATTGAGAACTTCCAGAGAAAAATAAGAGAGAAAATATGCAAAAATTTTACTTATTAGTTGAAAAATAGTAAATGAGATGGTAAAATGGAAAGGAAGTCAATGGACGGTTTTAATTTAAAAGAAAATAATAATAGTGATGTAAGAAGTCAAAAAGTGACAAGATTGCCACTAACATCAGATTATGTTTTTAAAAGAATATTTGCAAGAGAAGAAAATAATTCAATGCTAAAGGATTTCTTAGAAGCAATTTTAAATATACATATAAATAAAGTAGAGGTAAAAAATCCAGAATTAACACCTAATATGGCAGATGAAAAACTTGGAATATTAGATTTAAAATTGGATATAGATAATGAAAGAGTAGTAG
>ERZ772881.830-NODE-830-length-31558-cov-133.389868_pt1 | contig 31558 bp, 30 predicted proteins | sample MGYA00580581_ERZ772881 | MGnify/ENA primary metagenome ERZ772881 (study PRJEB29015, sample SAMEA2737668) | human gut metagenome | biome: human gut; feature: human-associated habitat; material: faeces | place: China | collected 2012 ...
CCGATGGTACTGCAATGCAATGCGGGAGAGTAGGAGGCCGCCCTCTTTCAAATACCAGAGCCCTTGAAGACAGCAATGTTTTCAAGGGCTTTTTTTATGGTAATTATTTGCCCCCCCGACCCCTCTCTAGCTCTCCCCGAGGGGGAGAGAAATGCTATACCATACCATCCTCCCTTAATTTATGCTCTGTGGGGTTTGCGGTCCCCTCCCCTTGGGGAGGGTTAGGGAGGGGCTTTAGGGAGGGGCTTCTTATAATAATTTCTATTTCATTTCGTTATCCTTATTGCTATGCAATGGACGGATAGAATCAGACAGGTAAAGATCATTCTTGTGGTGATGGCAATTGTGATTGCCGTGGCCTCCCTTGTCGTGTCCCATAGCATGACGCATGACTTAGAAGCGCAGGAACGAAGCCGCATGGAAGTGTGGGCAGAGGCCATGCGCTCGCTCAACCAGGCTGACGGGAATACAGATCTGAATCTTGTGCTGAAAGTGATTAACGACAATAATACGATCCCCGTCATCGTGCTCGATCGTAGGGGGCAGGTGACGGACTTCCGCAATCTTTCTATCAATGCCTCTTCCCGTGCTGACAGTTTAAGGAGGGTCACTGAGAAGGGGCTTGAGCTTTTGGCAATGAACCGCAATATACGTATCTTCCTCGACGAGCGGCATCGCGATTATATTGATGTGTGCTATGATGAGTCGTTGATGCTGAAGCGTCTTTCCTGGTATCCCTATGTACAGTTGGGAGTGGTTCTTCTCTTTGTGGTGGTGGCCATCTTTGCTTTACTCACTTCTAAGCGTGCCGAACAGAATAAGGTGTGGGTGGGACTGTCGAAGGAGACTGCCCATCAGTTAGGAACACCGATCTCCAGTTTGATAGCTTGGATAGAGATTCTGAAGGAAACGTATCCCGACGATACGTTGATTCCGGAGATGGACAAAGATGTTAAGCGCCTGCAACTCATCGCAGACCGCTTCTCTAAGATCGGTTCTGTTCCGGCACCAGTCCCTACCAATCTCTTGGAGTTGTTGGGACATGTTGTCGACTATATGGACCGCCGTACCAGTAAGAAAGTGATGATGCTTACCGATTTCCCAGTGCATCAGGTGATCGTGGATCTCAACGGTTCTCTCTTTGAGTGGGTGATAGAAAATCTATGCAAGAATGCTGTGGATGCCATGGGCGGCGAGCAAGGAATTATCACGCTGAAGGTAGAGGAGTCCGACACGTGGGTATACTTAGATGTGAGTGACACGGGTAAAGGTATTCGCAAACGTAATATAAATAATGTGTTCCGTCCTGGCTTTACCACAAAGAAGCGAGGGTGGGGATTGGGACTCAGCCTTGCCAAGCGCATCGTGGAGGAATATCATCATGGGCGCATCTATGTCAAGGAGTCGGAGGTAGGCAAGGGGACGACTTTCCGGATAGAGTTGCGTAAGTGTCATGCATAGCCGTTGTTATCATTCCTCTTTTAAGAAAGTTTTTGCAGATTAATTTGACACTATCAAAAAAAAGTAGTAACTTTGCACACCAAATGTGATATGTCTGTTTGTGATATGTCTAATTTAGAGCAGTTTAAGATAGACTTGAAAGGCTTGTCGGAAGGTGACAATGTCTTTGACTTCGATTTGAGCGACCCCTACTTTGAGGCTATTCAGGCCCCGGCAGTAAAGCATGGTCGTGTGCATTCCTCGTTGACAATACGTCGTACGGGGGACGTGTTCTATTTGGATTTTCACACAGACGGCTTTGTCATTGTACCTTGCGATCTCTGCTTGGAAGATATGGAACAGCCCATTGAGAGCGACGACCATCTGGTGGCAAAGTTTGGAGAAGACGATTCGGAGGATGACGACCTCGTCACGGTCAGAGAAGACAACGCTATTCTCGACGTGTCGTGGTTCATCTATGAATTTATCGAGCTCAGTATTCCGCTCAGGCATGTGCATGCACCTGGAAAATGCGACCCTGCCATGATGAAGATTCTGAAAGAACATTCGGCCGCCCGAAGCGGTGATGAGGATACGGAGCCAATGGATTCCCGATGGGCAGCATTGAAAAAGATAAAAGATAAAAATTAAAGATTAAAAAATTATGGCACATCCTAAAAGAAGACAGTCTAAGACTCGTACACTCAAGCGTAGAACTCACGATAAGGCAGTAGCCCCCACATTGGCAGTATGCCCTAACTGCGGCGCTTACTATGTCTATCACACCGTTTGCCCGACATGCGGTTACTATCGTGGCAAGGTCGCTATCGTTAAGGAAGCAGCTGAGTAATGGGAAAGATTAACGCGATAATCACAGGTGTTGGCGGCTACGTGCCCGACTATGTCCTTACCAACGAGGAACTGTCGCGCATGGTAGATACCAGCGATGAGTGGATTACTACGCGTGTCGGCATCAAAGAGCGCCGTATCCTCACTGAGGAAGGCCTCGGATCAAGCTATATGGGGCGCAAGGCTGCCAAGCAGCTGCTCCGTAAAACAGGCGTGGATCCGGATACCATTGATGCACTCATCGTCTCGACAACGACTCCTGACTATCCTTTCCCCTCTACGGCAAGCATCATCTTGGGTAAACTGGGACTGAAAAACGCTTTCGCCTTTGATATGTCCTGCGCCTGCTGTGGCTTTATCTATGCCCTTGAGCAGGCTTGCTCGATGATTCAGAGCGGCCGTTACCAAAAGATCATTGTAGTATCTGCCGAGAAGATGTCGTCGATTGTCGACTACACCGACCGACAGACCTGTGTGCTCTTTGGTGATGGTGCCGGCGCTGTGCTCGTGGAGGCAACTGAGGAAGAGGGTGTCGGCTTCCAGGAATCGTTCTTGCGTACCGACGGTGCAGGCCTGCCCTTTCTTCACATGAAGGCCGGTGGCAGCGTATGCCCTCCCTCGCATTTCACAGTGGATCATCGTCTGCACTATATCTATCAGGAGGGACGCAACGTGTTCCGCTATGCCGTGACGGATATGAGCGATGATGTGGACTACATCATGAAGCACAATGGTCTGACGGCTGATGACGTGGACTGGGTGATCCCGCACGAGGCGAATCTGCGTATCATCGATGCAGTGGCCAAGCGCGCTGATCTGCCGATTGAAAAGGTGATGATCAATATCGACCACTACGGCAATACCAGTTCCGCTACCATTCCTTTGGCTATGTGGGACAACGAGGCTAAACTGAAGAAGGGCGATAACGTCATCCTCACAGCTTTCGGAGCCGGATTTGTTCATGGAGCTATGTATCTGAAATGGGCTTACGATGGTGCTGCCGCAACAGCGGACAAAAAGTAAATCGTGAGATCCTTCATTCATAACAACAGAAAAACGCATCCTTCTTGTTATAGTAAGAATGCGTTTTTTTGTTTGTTGATTATGTTTAATTAAAAGTACTTATGCATAAGGCCGGTTTTGTAAATATCGTAGGAAACCCCAATGTCGGTAAGTCCACACTGATGAATCAACTTGTCGGTGAGAAGATCAGTATCGCTACGTTTAAAGCGCAGACGACCCGTCATCGCATCATGGGCATCGTCAACAAGCCCAACATGCAGATTGTCTTCTCTGACACGCCCGGTGTGTTGAAACCTAATTATAAGATGCAGGAGATGATGCTGGCATTCTCGGAGTCTGCCCTGGCAGATGCCGACATCCTGCTCTATGTCACAGATGTGGTGGAGAGCCCGGAAAAGAATCTCGACTTCCTGGAAAAAGTCAGGGAGATGAAGATCCCTGTGTTGTTGCTGGTCAACAAGATCGACGAGACCGACCAACAGCATCTCGGAGACATTGTGGAGAAATGGCATAGTCTGTTGCCCAATGCTGAAATTCTGCCGATCTCGGCTCAGAACAAGTTTGGCATCGACATGCTCATGAAACGTATCGAAGAGCTGTTGCCCGAGAGCCCTGCTTATTTCGACAAGGACCAGCTGACCGACAAGCCGGCAAAGTTCTTTGTCTCTGAGATCATCCGCGAGAAGATCCTGCGCTATTATGACAAGGAGATCCCTTATTCCGTGGAGGTTGTCGTGGAGCGCTTCAAGGAAGACGAGCATCACATCCATATCAATGTGGTCATTTATGTGGAGCGTGACTCGCAGAAAGGTATTATCATCGGACATCAGGGCGCTGCCTTGAAGAAGGTGTCGTCGGAAGCTCGCAAGAGCCTTGAGAAGTTCTTTGGAAAGGCGATCTACTTGGAGACCTTCGTCAAAGTCGACAAGGACTGGCGTAACTCTCAACGGGAGCTCGACCACTTCGGGTACAACCCGCAATAAGAATGTTGAGCGTAGAAAGTTGAGTTAAGTCAACATTCAATTTTCATCATTCAACACTGCAAAAATTCCCCTGACTGTATGGCAGGGTGCACTCTCCTTCGGGAGGGCCGAAGAATGTTAAACTTCAGAAATCAAACAACGAAATGGCAAATTTAGTAGCTATTGTAGGACGCCCTAATGTGGGAAAGTCCACGCTTTTTAATCGTATGACCCAAAGCCGCAGGGCTATTGTAAGTGATGTGGCCGGTACCACGCGTGACCGTCAGTACGGCAAGTGCAGTTGGAACGGCAAAGAGTTTTCCGTCGTAGATACGGGCGGATGGGTTGTGAAATCAGATGATATCTTTGAGGATGCCATCCGCCAGCAGGTGAAGGTCGCCACAGAGGAGGCTGACCTGGTACTCTTCCTGGTGGATGTGGAGACAGGCGTAACAGACTGGGATGAGGATGTAGCCATGATCCTGCGCCGTGCCAAGCTGCCGGTCATCCTTGTGGCAAATAAGGTTGACAATAGCGGCAACGCTTACGAGGCCGCTGAGTTCTATCGACTCGGATTGGGAGATCCCGTCTGCGTCAGTGCGGCCACGGGTGGCGGTACGGGTGATCTGCTCGACTTGATACTGACCAAACTGCCAAATAATGTTGATGAAGCTCCCGAGGAGAATATCCCGCGCTTCGCTGTCGTCGGTCGCCCTAATGCCGGTAAGTCGAGCTTGATCAATGCCTTTATCGGTGAGGAGCGCAATATCGTCACGGATATCGCGGGAACCACACGCGACAGCATCTACACGCGCTATACCAAGTTCGGCTTCGACTTCTATCTTGTCGACACCGCCGGCATACGCCGTAAGAATAAGGTGAGCGAAGACTTGGAGTTCTATAGCGTCATGCGCAGCATCCGTGCTATCGAGAACAGTGATGTCTGTATCCTGATGATTGATGCCACACGAGGCATTGAGGCACAGGATATGAACATTTTCCAGTTGATACAAAAGAACAACAAGAGTCTGGTCGTAGTGGTCAACAAGTGGGACTTGGTGGAGAACAAGAGTCAGAAGGCCATCGATACCTTCAAGAATGCCATTCACAACCGTATGGCTCCCTTCGTTGATTTCCCCATCATCTTTGCTTCCGCACTGACCAAACAGCGTATCTTCAAGGTGTTGGAAACCGCTAAGCAAGTCTATCTCAACCGTGAGACACGCATTGGTACGACCAAGCTCAACGAGGTGATGCTGCCGATCATCGAGCAGACACCGCCACCTTCTACAAAGGGAAAGTATATCAAGATCAAGTATTGCTCACAGCTGCCCAACACGCAGATACCCTCTTTCGTGTTCTATGCCAACCTCCCGCAATATATCAAGGAGCCCTATCGTCGTTTCCTGGAGAATAAGATCCGTGAGAACTGGTCGATGCATGGTTGTCCGATCAATGTGTTTATCCGTCAGAAGTAAGATGCAGAGAATATGGCGATATGCGGCGTTGGCCGCTATCTTGTCCTTGCCTATGGCATGCAAGAAAGCTCCGACGCCCTCCGAGATAGCTGCACATGCTGCTAAGGGCTATTACGACCAGCTGTTGGCTGGGAAGTATGAGGATTTTGTGGCTGGCACATACATGCCCTATAAGATTCCGGACAGCTATCGCAGACAATTGGTGGACAATGCCCGGATGTTTGTGGCGCAGCAGGAACAAGAGCATCGTGGCATCAAGAAGGTGAAGATTCTCGATGCCAAGGCAGATACGCTCAGGCATGTGGCAAATGTGTATTTGATATTTGAATACGGAGACAGCACGCACGAAGAAGTGTGCGTGCCGATGGTGGAGAAGAAAGGCGTATGGTATACGCGCTGACGTTACCCAATCATATAGGAAAATATAAGAATGATAAACGCTTCCTCTCATACCGGAGGGGAAGCGTTTTATGTTGCGGGTGGTCTACGAATTCTCTTCTTGCATTTCCACTTTCTTCACTTTGCGGAACAGATCGCTGGCAAAGACCAGATCGTTGAGCTTCTTATTGGTGGAGTTGATGACTTGGTCTTTGTTTCCCTGCCACTCCTTGTGTCCTTTGTAGATGAAGACGATGTTCTCGCCGATACCCATGACCGAGTTCATGTCATGGGTGTTGATGATCGTTGTCATCTGATAGTCTTTGGTAATCTCTGACAGTAGCTTGTCGATGACCAAAGAGGTCTTTGGGTCCAAGCCTGAGTTGGGTTCGTCGCAGAAGAGATACTTCGGGTTGAGCACGATGGCGCGCGCAATGGCCACACGCTTCTGCATGCCACCGGAGATCTCGTCAGGGTATTTGTTGCGGGCGTCAAGAAGGTTGACACGCTCCAGACACTCCTGTGCTCTTTTGGCACGCTCTCGGGAGGTCATGTTGGAGAACATGTCCAAAGGAAACTGCACGTTCTCTTGTACAGTCAAAGAGTCGAAGAGGGCAGCTCCTTGGAAGATCATTCCCATCTCGCGCCGCATCAGCACTTTTTCTTTCTTCGTCATCGCCGTGAAGTCGCGCCCGTCGTAGAGGATTTGGCCTTGTGTCGGCTCAAGCAGTCCTACGATATTTTTCATCAGCACCGTCTTTCCGGAACCACTCTGTCCGATGATGAGATTGGTCTTGCCCGTCTCAAAGACTGCGCTGATGTTGTCGAGAACGGTCTTGTCCTCAAAGCGTTTCGTTAGATTTTTGACTTCTATCATGGCTTAACTCAGTAATTGCGTAAGGAAGACGTCGGAGAAGAGGATGAGCACGCTGCTGCATACGACGGCATCGGTGGAGGCCTTGCCCACCTCGACAGAGCCTCCTTCTACCGTGTAGCCGAAATAAGACGACACGCTGGAGATGATGAAGGCGAAGAACAGGCTCTTGATAATACTCATCCACATAAACCAGGGATTGAAAGCGTGGTGCATGCCGGCGGTGAGATCGTCGGGCGACATCATGTGTCCGATGAATGCTGTGGCGTAAGCACCCATGATGCCCATGGCTGAAGAGAAGATCACCAAGAAGGGCATGATGGTAACCAGCCCGAGAATCTTCGGCAAGATCAGATAGTTGGCCGAGTTCACTCCCATGATATCCAGAGCGTCGATTTGTTGTGTGACACGCATGGTGCCCAACTCTGAGGCAATGTTGGAACCTACTTTGCCGGAGAGGATCAGACACATGATGGAGGAGGAGAACTCCAGAAGCATGATCTCACGCGTGGTGTAGCCGGTTGTCCAATGCGGCATCCACGGGCTGGAGATGTTTACCTTCATCTGGATACAGATGACTGCACCGATGAAGAAACTGATCAACAACACGATGACGATGGAGTCGACACCCAACTGGGACATCTCTTTTACATAGCGCTTCATAAACATGCGCATGCGTTCCGGACGTGCAAAGGTGTGCCCCATCAGGATGAGGTAACGTCCGAAAGTGGTGAGATAACGATGAAGCAACTTCAATAAAAGCATGGGCTATAACCTATTTGATGATGCAAAAGTAACCAAAATCCCATAAAAAACTGCAATAAAAAGAAGAGTTTTTGCTTTTATCAATGTTATTAGGTGTTTTTTTAGTATTTTTGCATTCAAAACTATTATCATGGACGAAACATTACAAGTACCTGCACAGCAGGAGACGGAAGTTCAGCAACCATTGAAGACTGTCGAGGAAACAACGGCCGAAGAGGTTGCTCAGCCTGAGACACGCCCCGATGTGGAGCACATGACTCCCGAGGAAGTGGATAAGTTGCTCCTGAGCAAGTTGAAACATAAGGAGCTGCATGCTGAAGGTCTGGTCAAGCGCTATGGCAAACGTACTGTGGCAGATCATGTCACGTTTAATGTCAAACAGGGTGAGATCGTAGGATTGCTTGGACCTAACGGTGCGGGTAAGACGACCTCTTTCTATATGACGACGGGATTGGTCGTGCCCAACGAAGGGCATGTCTTCATCGATGATAAGGAAATCACGAAGTATCCTGTCTATAAGCGCGCCCGCGCCGGTATCGGATACTTGCCGCAGGAGGCCAGTGTGTTCAGAAAGCTGAGCGTGGAAGACAATATCATGGCTGTGCTGGAGATGACGAAACTGTCACACCAGGAGCAACTCGACAAATTGGAAAGTTTGATCAACGAATTCAGACTCAATAAAGTGAGGAAAAACAGGGGTGACCGTCTCTCCGGAGGTGAGCGCCGACGTACAGAGATCGCCCGCTGTCTGGCTATCGACCCGAAGTTCATTATGCTCGATGAGCCTTTTGCCGGTGTTGACCCAATTGCCGTTGAAGACATCCAGCATATCGTGTGGCGATTGAAATACCGCAATATTGGCATTCTCATTACTGACCACAATGTGCAGGAGACCTTGTCCATCACCGACCGTGCCTATTTGCTCTTTGAGGGACGCATCCTCTTCCAAGGATTGCCCGAGGAATTGGCAGCTAACAAAGTCGTGAGAAAGAACTATCTGAGCGACAACTTTGTCTACCGCAAGTTCCAGTCCAATGAGGAGGACAGAGCCTTTGCCGCCCAATCCCGAAAGTCTTTGCTTGCAGAAGTTTATGGCGGATAGATGATGGTTAAAAAAACAAATTTTTCCATCTTAATATTAGGTAGATTGGTAAAATATGCGTAATTTTGCCGATCAATATGGCTTTTGTCGCTTGACGGGCGATAAGAGTCTGCCGTTTCCTTACGGAGATAAGTCACAAAATCCTTACGGAGATAAATCATAAACAATATAAACCAAAGATGAAAGTTTCATTTGAAAATCCCGACAAGGTCAACGGACTGTTGACCATCACTGTCGAAGAAGATGACTACAAAAACGATGTCGAGAAGGAGCTCAAGGAGTACCGCAAAAGAGCTAATATCCCCGGCTTCCGCCCTGGAAAGGCTCCTATGGGCATGATCAAGCGTCAGTTTGAGCCCGGCGCCAAGATGGATGCTATCAACAAGGTGCTCAACGATGAACTTCAGAAGTATATTGCTGACAATAAGATTCAGATGCTCGGTGAGCCTCTGGCCTCTGACAAGCAGGAGCCTCAGGATCTGGAGAAACCGGCTCCTTATACTTTCATGTTCGACATCGCCGTCGCTCCTGAGTTCAATATCGAGCTGAGCGACAAGGATACTGTCGACTATTACGAGATCACTGTTGACGATGCTCTTGTTGACAAGCAAGTGGATATGTTTGCCAACCGTCTTGGCGGATACGTCGACGTCGAGGACTATCAGGAAAACGATATGCTCAAGGGTGATATCCGCGAGCTCGACGAGAATGGCAATACCAAGGAAGGTGGTCTGACCGTCGAGGGTGCTGTGCTGATGCCTAACTATCTGAAAAACGACGACCAGAGAAAACTCTTCGAGGGTGCTAAGAACGGTGATGTAATCACTTTCAATCCTTCTAAGGCATACGATGGCAATGAGGTGCAGATCTCTTCTCTGTTGAAGATCAAGAAGGATCAGGTTGCCAACTACAAGGGTGACTTCAGCTTCCAGGTGACTGGTATTCAGCGCTTCCAGAAGCACGCTGTGGATCAGGAACTCTTCGACCAGACCTTCGGAAAGGATGCTGTTAAGGACGAGAAGGAGTTCCGTGACAAGATCAGCGGGGGACTCAAGGAGCAACTCGTTCGCGACAGCGATTATAAGTTTCTGCTCGACGTCCGCAAGTATGCTGAGGACAAGATCGGTCAGCTGGCCTATCCCGATGCTCTTCTGAAGCGTGTCATGAAGCAGGGCAGCAAGGAGAAGGACGAGAAGAAGCTCAACGAGATGATCGACAAGAACTATGAGGCAAGTCTTAAGGAGCTCAACTGGAGTCTGATTCGCAACAAACTCTCTGAGCAGACTGGCATCAAGGTAGATGATGACGATGTCAAGGAGGCTGCCCGTGAGACTGCTCGTATCCAGTTCGCTCAGTATGGCATGAGTAACGTTCCTGAAGAGTACATCAACAACTACGCGGATGAGCTCCTCAAGAAGCGTGAGAATGCACAGAGCTTTGTGGATCGTGCCATCGACGTGAAGCTCTCTGACGCTTTGAAGAAAGTCGTCAAACTGAACAAGAAAGAGGTCAGCCTTGATGATTTCAACAAGATGATGGGCGAGTAAAATAAGATTTTAATAAAAAATAATCTCTTGATTGAAGAGGTTACCAGCTTTTTTTATTATCTTTGTGTAATCAACACGAAGAATAGGTTTGAAACCGGTAAAAAGAGCTGATAACCTCTTTTCTCGTATTTGACTATTAACATTGAATATATTAAGGAAATCGAATGAACAACGACTTTAGAAAATTTGCCACGGGACATTTAGGCATGAACGGGCTGGCCTTGGATGATGTGATCAAGGCGCAACAACAATATCTCAATCCGTATATCCTCGAAGAGCGTCAACTCAATGTCACGCAGATGGATGTCTTTTCGCGACTGATGATGGACCGCATCATCTTCTTGGGAACAGAGATCGACGACTATACGGCCAATACGCTTCAGGCTCAGTTGCTCTACCTCGACTCTGTTGACAATGGCAAGGATATCTCCATCTATGTCAACTCTCCCGGTGGTAGCGTGACAGCAGGACTGGGTATCTACGACACCATGCAGTTCATCTCCAGCGATGTGGCAACGATCTGTACGGGTATGGCTGCCTCTATGGCCGCTGTGTTGCTTGTTTCCGGTACAGAAGGCAAGCGCTCTGCACTGCCTCATAGCCGTGTGATGATCCATCAGCCTTTGGGTGGTGTGCAAGGACAGGCTTCGGATATCGAGATCGAGGCCCGTGAGATCCAAAAGTTCAAGAAAGAACTCTATACCATCATCTCCAATCACTCTCACCAGCCTTACGAGAAGGTGTGGAAAGACAGTGACCGTAATTATTGGATGACCGCCGAGGAGGCTAAGAAGTATGGTATGATCGATGCGGTGTTAACAAGAAAGCAATAATCTTAGTAGTCAGGAGGAATAAGAAAACATGCCGAAAAAAGTATGTAGCTTCTGTGGTCGTGACGAATCACAGGTAAAATTGCTCATCACAGGACTCAACGGTTATATCTGTGAGGATTGTGCTGTGCAGGCTTACAAGATAGTTAAGGATACCGGCGTACTCGGCAACGTGGACGAGGAGGCTAGCGCAAAGTCTAATGAGACTTTCCGCAAGAAAGCTCGTATCCCTAAGCCAAAAGAGATCAAGAAATATCTCGATGAGTATGTCATTGGACAAGACGAAGCCAAACGCTATCTGTCTGTGGCTGTGTATAATCACTACAAGCGTCTGCTCCAGCCGTCGGATGATGATGGCGTGGAGATTGAGAAGAGCAATATTATCATGGTAGGCTCTACGGGTACGGGTAAGACTTTGTTGGCCCGCACCATTGCCAAGCTGCTCGATGTGCCTTTCACCATTGTCGATGCTACGGTGTTTACCGAGGCCGGTTACGTCGGTGAGGATGTGGAGAGCATTCTGAGCCGTCTGCTTCAGGTGGCCAACTATGATGTGGCTGCTGCTGAGCGGGGTATCGTCTTCATCGATGAGATTGACAAGATTGCTCGCAAAGGCGACAACCCCAGCATCACACGTGATGTCAGTGGCGAGGGTGTGCAGCAGAGCTTGCTGAAGCTCTTGGAAGGAACTATGGTCAACGTACCTCCAAAGGGTGGACGTAAGCATCCTGATCAGGACTATGTGCATGTCAACACCAAGAACATTCTATTTGTCTGTGGTGGTGCCTTCGACGGCATTGAGCGCAAGGTCGCTCAGCGACTCAACACGCATACGGTAGGATACAATTCTGTACAGAACGCCCGCCATATCGACCGCGACGATCTGATGAAGTATATCCTTCCACAGGACTTAAAGTCGTTTGGCTTGATACCAGAGTTGATCGGTCGTCTGCCGGTACTGACCTATCTCAATCCTTTGGATCGTGATGCTCTGCGTCGTATCTTGGTAGAACCGAAGAACTCTATTGTCAAGCAGTATATCAAACTGTTTGAGATGGATCACATCACGCTGACCTTCACAGAGGAAGCTCTTGACTTCATCGTGGACAAGGCCGTGGAGTATAAGCTTGGTGCCCGTGGCTTGCGTTCTATCGTTGAAGAGGTGATGATGGATGCAATGTTTGACGTACCGTCAAGACGCATCAAGAAGTTTGAGGTGACGCTTGACTATGCCAAACAACAATTGGATAAGGCTCATCTGCAGCGGCTCGAATCGGCTTAACCGGCTTGCAGAGGCGTAGAAAATAATGGTAGAGACCGTGGATGCGGCTCTCTGCATATCCCATTATGAAAAAGAATCATCTAAGGAGCATGCAATGACTAAAGAAGTGGACTTGACTCAAGCATTGAAGAAGTACTTCGGCTTTGATCATTTCAAGGGAGACCAAGAAGCGATCATCCGTAATCTCATGGCGGGAAACAACACTTTTGTGTTGATGCCTACCGGTGGGGGCAAGAGTCTGTGCTATCAGCTGCCGTCGCTAATCATGGATGGAACGGCTATTGTCGTGTCGCCTCTAATCGCGTTGATGAAAAATCAGGTCGATGTCATCAATGGCCTGACTGAGGAAGATGGTCTGGCTCACTTTCTTAACTCTTCGCTCAACCGTGCAGCCATCAACCGTGTGATGGATGACGTGCACAGCGGGCTCACGAAGTTGTTGTATGTGGCTCCTGAATCTCTTAATAAAGAGGAGAACCTTGAGTTCTTCTCTTCTTTCCATATTTCTTTCTATGCTATCGATGAGGCTCACTGTATCTCGGAGTGGGGACATGACTTCCGTCCCGAGTACCGCAATATACGACCTACCATCAATCGCATTGCCGAGATACAGCATGTTGCCTCGGTACCCGTCATCGCATTGACGGCAACAGCTACGGACAAGGTGCGGTCGGACATCAAGAAGAGTCTCGGCATTCTCGATGCGGAGGAGTTCCGCAGTTCCTTCAACCGTTCTAACCTCTACTATGAGGTGCGGCAGAAGATCAGCGAGGAAGATACCGACAGCCAGATCATCCGGTTTATCAAGCAGCATCCCGGCAAGAGCGGCATCATCTATTGTCTCTCGCGTAAGAAGGTGGAGGAGTTGGCCAAGAAACTTCAGATCAATGGCTTCAAGGCGGCACCTTACCATGCAGGCCTGGACTCAGAGTTGCGCACAAAGACGCAGGACGACTTCTTGAAGGAAGAGATCGATATCATCGTGGCGACCATAGCCTTTGGGATGGGTATTGACAAGCCCGATGTGCGCTTTGTCATCCATTATGACATTCCCAAGAGTCTTGAAGGCTATTATCAGGAAACGGGTAGAGCCGGGCGTGACGGCGGTGAGGGCATCTGCATCGCTTTTTATTCTCCTAAGGACTTGAAGAAACTCGAGAAGTTCATGGAGAACAAAGATGTCAATGAAAAAGAGATTGGCTATCAGCTCCTCCAGGAGACCAAGGCCTACGCTGAGTCTTCGGTATGCCGCCGCAAGATGTTGCTGCACTATTTCGGTGAGGAATATCAGCAGGACAACTGTGGCAATTGCGACAACTGCCTGCATCCGCAGAAACAGTTCGAGGCTACTGATGCATTGCTCATCGTTCTCAATGCCATCAAGGCAGTGAAGGAAAACTTCGATCAGGCTTATATCACTGACTTCGTCAAAGGTCGCGCTACGGACAACATTGTGCGGCATGGCCACAACAAACTGCCGGAGTTCGGTACTGGGGCCAAGCTCAATGAGGAGGATTCTACCATTTGGAATCCTGTCATCCGTCAGGCAATGATCTCACATTATATTCGTAAGGATGTGGAGAACTTTGGGCTGTTGAAACTGACTCCTGAGGGCAGGATGTTTATCAAGAGTCCGAAACCGTTCTTTGCTGTTCATGACCGGGAGTACGACGACGTGGAGGAGAATGCCGAAGGAGGTGTGAGCGCACTCGACCAGGAGTTGCTCGGCTTGCTGAAGGGGCTGCGCAAGGATGTGGCTCGCAGGCATAATCTCCCGCCTTATGTAATCTTCCAGGATATCTCTCTTTCTCAGATGGCGACGAGCTATCCCGTCAGCTTGGAAGAACTGCAACAGATACAAGGCGTAGGGCAGGGCAAGGCACATAAATATGGTAAGCCCTTCGTGGATCTTATCAAGAAATATTGTAGGGACAACGACATCCAGCGGGTGGACATGATGCGTGTTATCAGCCTGCCCAAGAAGTCGATGAAGAAGTTAAAGATCATCGAGCTCATCGACCGTCGTGTACCGTTGGATGAGATCGCCTCGATGCAGGGGGGGGGGTTCGATGATCTGATCGACGATATCGAGTCTATTGTCAATAGCGGCATGAAGGTAGACATCAGCTATTACCTCGATAACGAGGATCTCATTGACCCTGATGAGGTGGATGACATCTATGACTATTTCCGCAATAGTGACAGCGATGATGTCAACACAGCTATTGATGAATGTGAAATTTATGACGATGACGGAGGCCTTACCGCAGAGGAGAAAGTGCGCTTAGTATTGATCAAATTTCTTTCCGAGCAGGCCAACTGATCTCCTTGTTGCTGTTAAATAGCATTAAAGGCTAAAGAAATGGAGCCGCTCATCCTCTTCAATCGGAAAAAAATGAGTATATTTGCACGCAATAAATTTCTAAAATTCGTTTTATGTCATCATTTGTTGCAGATAAGATTGTGATGGACGGACTCACATTTGATGATGTCCTGCTGATTCCTGCTTATTCAGAAGTGCTTCCTAAGGAAGTGTCGTTGAGAACCAAGTTTTCACGTCACATAGAACTCAACGTTCCGTTTGTCACGGCCGCTATGGATACGGTGACCGAGTCGTCGATGGCCATTGCCATTGCGCGTGAGGGCGGTATCGGTGTTATCCATAAGAATATGTCTATTGAGGAGCAGGCTCGTCAGGTAGCTATCGTCAAACGTGCTGAGAATGGTATGATCTATGATCCGATTACCATTCGCCGCGGGCGTACTGTCAAGGATGCTTTGGATATGATGCATGACTATCATATCGGTGGCATTCCTGTGGTTGATGAGGAAAACCATCTTGTGGGTATCGTCACTAACCGTGACCTTCGTTTCGTGCGTCACATGGATAAGCTCGTCGACGATGTGATGACATCAGAGAATCTGGTTACTACACATCAGCGCACAGACCTGTCTGCTGCAGCGCAGATTCTTCAGGAAAACAAAATCGAGAAACTCCCAGTGGTTGACAATGCCAACCATCTCGTGGGCTTGATCACTTATAAAGATATTACGAAAGCCAAGGATAAGCCGATGGCCTGCAAGGATGACAAGGGCCGTCTGCGCGTTGCTGCCGGTGTCGGTGTCACTGTTGATACGCTCGACCGTGCGCAGGCCTTGGTAGAGGCAGGCGTCGATGCCATTGTCATCGATACCGCTCATGGTCACTCAAGGGGTGTGGTTGGCAAGCTCCATGACGTGAAGGCTGCCTTCCCCAACTTGGATGTTATCGTCGGCAATATCGCTACCGGCGAGGCTGCCAAGTATCTTGTCGACAACGGCGCTGACGCTGTCAAGGTGGGTATCGGCCCTGGATCTATCTGCACCACGCGTGTCGTTGCCGGTGTCGGTGTACCTCAGTTGAGTGCCGTCTATGATGTCTACTCTGCATTGAAAGGTACCGACGTGCCATTGATTGCTGACGGTGGTCTGCGCTATTCCGGTGACATCGTCAAGGCATTGGCTGCCGGTGGCAGTTGCGTCATGATTGGTTCACTCGTTGCAGGTACTGAGGAGAGTCCGGGTGAGACCATCATCTTCAACGGACGCAAGTTCAAGAGCTACCGCGGTATGGGTTCTTTGGAAGCTATGGAGCAGAAGAACGGTTCACGTGACCGTTATTTCCAAAACGATGTCCGTGATGCCAAGAAGCTTGTGCCGGAGGGTATCGCCGGCCGTGTACCTTACAAGGGTACCGTTCAGGAGGTTATCTACCAGCTCGTCGGTGGTCTGCGCTCTGGCATGGGCTATTGCGGTGCTGCTGACATTGAACGTCTGCACGACGCTAAGTTCACCCGCATCACCAATGCAGGTGTACTCGAGAGCCATCCACACGATATTACGATCACAAGTGAAGCTCCGAACTACTCGCGCCCCGAGTAATCATTTCTTTGCATGAACAAATTATTCTATAGGAAACATGTGATAGTGGGCGCCATGCTTTTGTGTGGCACCCTCTCTTTTGCTCAGAGCGACGATCCTGTCATCATGACCATTAATGGTCATCCGGTTCTACGCTCTGAGTTTGCGTATTCTTATAAAAAAAACAATACCAATGGCGTCCTCGACCGTAAGAGCGTACGCGACTACGTGCCGCTGTTTATCAACTATAAGTTGAAGGTGGAGGCCGCCAAGGATGCGCATCTCGATACGCTGTCGTCCTACAAGAAGGAGTTTGCAGGTTATCGCGACCAGCAGATCCGTCCGGCAATGATCGACAGTGCGGACATTGAAGCAGAGGCCAGAAAGATCTATGAGGAGACACGTCAGCGCATAGACGATAATGGCGGCATGGTGCGCGTCTCGCATATCCTTATCGCCATGAAGCAAAAGGCTACACCCGATGAGGAGAAGGCTGCCAGGCAACGTATCGACTCAGTTTATATCGCTTTGCAGCATGGAGCGGGCTTCGCTGCCTTGGCGCGCAAGGTGTCGCAAGACCCGGGTTCCGCCAAGGAGGGAGGACAGTTGCCATGGATAGTCAAGGGTCAGACCTTTCCGGAATTCGAGAATCAGGTGTGGAGTCTGAAAGACGGGCAGCAGAGCAAGCCTTTCCTTTCGCCAGCCGGTTGGCATATTGTCTTAAGACAAGGTCATCAAAACTTTTATTCTTACGACAGTCAGCGGTCGGACATTCTACGATTCATCGACCAGCGTAACCTGCGTGAGCAGATCATAGATCAGAAACTCGACACACTGGCCAAGCAACGCCATACCTCTCCCGACACTGTGTTGGCTGCTAAGCGGGAAGAGATGGAGAAACAAGATCCCAACCTGAAGTATCTCATCCAAGAATACCATGATGGGTTGCTGCTCTTCGCCATCGCCGACAGTACGGTATGGGAGAAAGCTAAGAATAACGAAGCCGGTTTGGAGCAGTATTTTCGCAAGAATCGTAAGCGTTACCGTTGGGATGCGCCTCGCTTCAAGGGCATTGCCTATTGTACGCGTGCGCAGGAAGATATTGACAAAGTGAAGAAGGCAGTGAAGAATTTGCCGTTCAGTCTGTGGGCAGAGAAGCTTCGCGCCACTTTTAATGCCGACTCCGTGCTTCGCATCCGTGTGGAGAAGGGAATCTTCCGCATGGGCGACAACGCTTTAGTGGACAAAGAAATCTTTGGCAAGGACACAATTGCCCAACCTGTCAAGGACTATCCCTATATGGCTGTCTACGGCAAGAAACTCAAAGCACCCAAAGAGATGGACGACGTGCGTGAACTCGTGGTGGCTGATTACCAGGATGCCTTGGAAAAGGAGTGGGTAGAACAGTTGCGCCGCAAGTACCCCGTCACCGTCAATGAGGCTGTCGTCGACACGGTCAAGTAAGAAACAGATTAGAAATAGCAACATGAAAATAAGCAATAAGCGTCATATCCCCTTTGTCGTAGCACTCTTGTTGGCTGCGGCCTCTCTTTCGGCCATGACTACTGTTCCCGGCTTGCCGGGTTCTGTTAGTCGTGTGGCTTCGGATTCTACGTCACATGACAGTACAGCCAAGGAAGAGGCTCCGATTCCCGAGAGCAGTGTCATCGATGAAGTCGTGTGGGTGGTGGGCGACGAGCCTATCCTCAAGTCCGATGTAGAGATGATGCGTATGCAGGGACAGCAGGAAGGTATGACGTGGGGCGGAAATCCTGACTGTGCCATTCCCGAACAGCTCGCCGTGCAGAAGCTCTTCCTCCACCAAGCTGAGATAGACTCCATTGATGTCAGTGAGTCTGAGATCGCTGCTGGTGTGCAGCAGCAGCTCAACCGCTGGATAGAGATCGCGGGCAGTCAGGAGAAACTCGAAGAGTATCGCAAGGAGTCCATCAACGAGATCCGCAACGACATGCACGATGAGTTCAAGAACCAGCAGCTCATCCAGAAGATGAAACAGAAACTTGTCGAGGACGTGAAGGTCTCACCGGCCGACGTGCGTAGCTATTTCCGCAATGTCCCAAAGGACAGCTTGCCTTACGTGCCTACTGAGGTAGAGGTAGAGGTGATACAGGTTTCTCCGAAGATCAAGCAGAGCGAGATCAACCGAGTTAAGGACGAGCTTCGCGGATTTACCGAGCGTGTCAACAATGGTGAAACGAGTTTTTCCACGCTGGCGCGTCTCTATTCCGAGGATCCGGGTTCAGCCCGTCAGGGCGGTGAGCTGGGCTTCATGGGTCGTGGTATGCTGGATCCCGCCTTCGCTCAGGTGGCTTTCAACCTGACCGATCCTAAAAAGGTGTCTAAGATCGTGGAGTCGGAATTCGGCTATCATATCATTCAGCTCATTGACAAACGCGGTGATAAGATCAATGTGCGCCACATTCTGCTCAGACCTAAAGTGTCGCAAGACGAGATCGAAGCAGCTGAGCAGCGTCTTGACTCTATCCGCAACGACATCCTTGCCAACAAGTTCACCTTCGAGTCCGGTGCCTCTTATATCTCTGATGATAAAGACACCAAGAACAATCAGGGTCTTATGTCTAATAGCACCGCCGACGGCATGACCTCGCGTTTCCAAATGAAGGAGCTGCCCACAGAGATCGCAAGAGTCGTCGACACGATGAAGGTGGGAGAGATCTCCGCGCCCTTCACACGTATCAATAATAAGAACAAGACGGTCGCTTGCATCATCAAGCTCAAGAGCCGGGTGGAAGGACACCGTGCTGCCATCACGGAGGATTTCCAGGTGATGAAGGATGTCGTCCTGGCCAAGGAGCGAGAGAAGGTGCTCAATGGCTGGGTCGTCGACAAGATCAAGCATACCTATGTCAGGGTCAACGACCGCTATAAAGATTGTAAATTTCAGTATCAGGGATGGATCAGATGACGTTCCGCAGATTTTTCCAACACTTATCATATAGGCATGGAACCGTTTTCTTTACGGCTCTATGCCTCTTTGCACTTTGTATGCTGACTGCTTTCGCTGCTCCCCGCAAGCGCAAGGCAGTGGACAATAGGGTCTATCTCGTACATGCCGATGAGTTGAAGTTCGACATGTATGGGCCTAACCCCGACGCTCAGATCGTCAAGGGACACGTCCACTTCCTTCACAGGGGAGCCACGCTGACCTGCGACTCGGCTTACTTCTACCAGACCACAAACTCTGTGCGTGCCATGGGACACGTGCATTTTCGTCAGCCACAGGACAACATCACGCTCACCTGTCAGCGGGCATGGTACGATGGCGAGGAACAGCTTATGGAGGCCCGCAACGATGTAGTGCTCCATCATGCCCGACAGACGCTCTACACCGACTCGCTCAACTACGACCGGCTCTACAACAACGCTTATTTCTTCCGTGGCGGACGGCTCATCGACGGAACGAGCAAACTCAGTTCTGACTGGGGCGAGTACAACACCGAGACCAAACAGGCTGTCTTCTACTACGATGTGCAGCTCCATACGCCAAAGACCCGCGTGTCCACTGATACGCTTTATTACGATACCCGCACCTCGCAGGCGCATGTCGTCGGACAGTACACACCCGATAAAGGGCAGGGTACGCCACGCGCCTCACGTATCATCAATGGGCAGAACGTCATCACTACCACCGACGCCTACTTTAATACCAAGACAGACAAGGCGGATCTCTATGGGCGCTCGACAGTTGTCAACAAGGAGAAAACGATCACTGCCGACACCTTGTTCTATAATAGCAAGACCGGACGCAACTATGGTCAGGGCGACGTGGTGTATGTCGACAAGCGCAACAAGAACAAGCTTACCGCTCATCTCGTCGTCTACAACGAGAAGACCGGACGCGGCTTTGCCACGGGGCGTGCACTTGTCATGGACTACTCACGCCCCGATACGCTGTGGATGCATGGGGACACGATGCGTGTGGAGACTTTCCATATCAACACCGACTCGGTCTACCGCAAGGTTCATTGTTATCCCCGTGTGCGCATCTTCCGCAACGATGCGCAGGCGGTCTGCGACTCTTTGGTCTTCAACTCCAAGGACTCGTGCATGACGATGTATCACGATCCGATTCTCTGGAACGGACAGCGGCAGCTCTTGGGCGAGAGGATCCTGGCGTTTATGAATGACACCACGATTCGTGAGGCCCACGTCCTCGGACAAGCACTTTCCATCGAGCTCATGCAGGACTCCACACACTACAATCAGGTGTCCTCTACCAATATGTTTGCTTATTTCCAGGCAGGCAAGATCCGACGCAGCGATGCCGTGGGCAATGTGCGTGCGATTTTCTTCCCTGTTGACGATAAGGACAGCACACTGATCGGACTCAACTATATCGAGACCGACACCATGCGCTCTTTTGTCAACGATCAGCGCAAGCTGGAACGTATTTGGATGCCGAAAGCCCAGGGTACGCTCTATCCGATGACTCAGATTCCGCCGGGCAAGGACAAGCTCGATGTCTTTGCATGGTTTGATTATATCCGACCGAAAGACAAGGATGACGTGTTTAACTGGAAAGCCAAAGCCTCGGGAACGGAGCTGAAACACATCAAGCGCCATGCCGCGCCAATCCAGCAACTCGGCAACAAAGTTGTTACGGAAAAGACGCAAATGCCTGCTCCTGCCGCTGACGGTGCAAAGAGCCATCAGACACCGCCACGTAAGCAGACGCCGCCTGCGCGCAAGCAGGGCTCTCGTAGATAATCATTTCGGCATATGTTCTTCACTTTCCGTCGTCCCCGTCCTTTCCATCATACGTTCATCTACTACGATGAGCGTAAGGAACGGCTGCGCCAACTGGAGGAACGCGCACGTGAAGAGTTAGCCGAAGAAGGGCGGCAGGCCAAGGAGGGTAGGGCAATGCAGTGCTCAACGGCGGATGACGCAGAGTCTCTGCGCTGTTTCCGTTCGGAGGTCCTGCGTGGTACTTTCCTGTCTGCCGACAGCCGCGTGAAGCGCCGTCACAGCAGTCTGCTCTCCGGCAACCTGCTGCTCATCGTACTCATCCTGCTATGTGTTGTTTTGTTTCTATTGATGTTATGACGTTATGAGTGATATTATTCAACTTCTTCCAGACTCAGTTGCCAATCAGATTGCGGCCGGTGAGGTCATCCAGCGCCCCGCCTCGGTCATCAAGGAATTGGTCGAGAACGCTGTCGATGCCGGTGCCAAGCACATCGACATCGCCGTAGTCGATGCCGGACGCACGTCCATCCAGGTCATTGACGACGGCAAGGGCATGTCCGAGACCGACGCGCGCCTGGCCTTTGAACGCCATGCCACGTCCAAGATCCGTAAGGCCGACGACCTCTTCGACCTCCATACCATGGGATTCCGTGGCGAGGCTCTGCCGTCTATTGCTGCCGTAGCGCAGGTGGAACTGAAGACACGGCAACGGGGCGAGGACATAGGCACGCATCTGTCCATTGCTGGTGGTAAGGTGATGGGACAGGAGCCGTGTGCTTGCCCCGAAGGTTCCAACTTCATGGTGGAGAACCTCTTCTTCAATGTACCTGCCCGCCGCAAGTTCCTCAAGTCCAACAATACCGAGCTCAACAACATCCTAACGGCATTCCAGCGCATTGTACTGGTCTATCCCGATATCGTCTTCCGCCTTCACAGCAATGATACGGAACTGCTCAACCTGCGGGCCTGTGGCTTGCGTCAGCGTATCGTTGACGTCTTTGGCAACCGTCTCAACCAGGATCTCCTACCCGTGAAGGTGGAAACCTCGCTTTGTGGTATCCATGGCTTCGTGGGTAAGCCTGAGTCAGCAAAGAAAAAGAGTGCTCATCAGTATTTCTTTGTCAACGGCCGCTATATGCGTCATCCTTATTTTGCCAAGGCAGTGATGTCGGCTTTTGAGCGTTTGATACCCCAAGGTGAACAGGTGCCGTTCTTCCTCTATTTCGATGTTTCGCCGAAGGATATTGACGTCAACATCCATCCTACGAAGACGGAGATCAAGTTCGAGAACGAGCAGGCGGTGTGGCAGATCCTCAATGCGGCCGTGAAAGATGCTGTGGGTATTTTCAGCAATGCTACCACACTGGACTTTGACACGGAGGGTAAGCCCGACATTCCGGTCTTCGATCCCGACAATGGGGCTTCCATGCCGAAGGTAGACTTCGATCCGCAATATAATCCGTTCACAGCGTCGGTGCCGTCCTCTGGTGGCTCCAGCGCCTTGCATCCTTCCCGTATGGGCTCTGCCAACTTCCATGCTTCTCAGTTGGGGTCTGAGGGCTTTCACGCCTCTCGCATGGGCAGTTCGGCATCAGCGTTTGCTGACCTCGACGCATTGGCGGGTGGTGCTTCTTCATCATCTTTCAATAGTACACCGTCTTCGATGCCTGAGGATCTCTTCCCTCAAGAGAACAGTACGACGGCAGGTACCAAGCAGGTACTTGAGGAAAAGGCGCCGTCGCACTACCAGTATAAGGGGAAATACATCATGACCGCTGTAAAGTCGGGGCTGATGATCGTGGATCAGCATCGGGCACATATCCGCATTCTCTTCGAGCAGTATCAAAAGCAACTGGAGGCAAAGAAGATGCGGGCGCAGAAGGTGCTCTTCCCCGAGTCGCTTGAACTTACGGCTCAGCAGCAAGTGACCTTAGGACAGATCATGCCAGAATTGCAGGCTATGGGTTTTGAGCTGACAAGTTTAGGTGGAAATACGTGGTCGGTCAATGCTATGCCGGAAGGTCTTGACGGCATCAACGTGATGGATCTGCTCCACGATATGCTTGACGGTGTTCATGTTACGGGTGATGAGGCTTTGCAGAAGGTCAATGAACAATTGGCATTGACGATGTCGCGTGCCGCCGCGATTCCTTATGGTCAGGTGCTTCAGAACGAGGAGATGGAAAATATCGTCAACAGCCTCTTCCTCTGTGGTAATGTCAACTATACGCCTGACGGTCACAGGATCCTCTGCATCTTGAAACAGCAGAATATTGAGCAGATGCTGGGAGAATAGTCTGCTAAATCTAAAGCCTATTATGTTTAATAGACGATGAATAAAAAAAGGTTTTGGAACCATCTGGTTCCAAAACCTTTTTATTTTTGGGCTTTTTCAGTCTTACTCAGCCACCTGCACAGTAGCGCGACGGTTGAAGGAGACAGGAGACAGCTCGTCAACACCACCCTTGCCGACGGTGTTGATGTTAGCGCGGTCTACACCCATCTTCACGAGCTCGTCAGCAACAGTAGCTGCACGACCCTCAGAGAGCTTCTGGTTGATCTCTGGAGTACCGGTAGCGCTGTCTGCATAACCAGTAACGTTCAGCTTGCTGCCGTTCTCCTTAGCATACTGGGCGACAGCCTTCACGTTGACAAGATCCTTCTGGGAAGCGATGTCGGTGTGGTTGATGTTGAAGAAGACAGACACCGGAGTGGTGACGAAGTTCTTGACAGCCTTCGGGGTCTCTTTGGGCTGCTCGCTGAGGAGCTTCTTCAGACGTGCGTTCTCGGCGTTTGCATCGTCGAGCTGACCCTGAAGAGCGTCGAGCTGGTTCTGATACATAGCCTTCAGAGCGTCTACGTCAGGCACTTTGTTCCATGTGCTCTTGCCCAGGTTGAAGGTCAGACCCACCTCAGCATAGAGGTGATTGTCCTTGTCTTCCCATCCACGCAGATCGTGCGTGTTGCCTTTGAAGTTACTGCTTGCGCTGTAACCGTCGAAGTCTTCCTCCATACGGTTCCAACCACCTTCAACATAGACGTTCATCTTGTCGCACAGGCGCCAAGAGGACTGCAAACCGACGCTCAACTGCATAGCGTAGAGGTTGGTCTTGCAGTTGCGGGAGAAACCACCACCGGCAAAGGGAATCACGTTCCACACACGGTTGGGGTTGTAGCCGAAGAGCAGGTTGCTCATGTTGAACATTACGTGCTCGTTCAGTGTCCAGAATTTCATGCCGTTGCCAGCGTTGTTGCCGTCAGTGACAGCCTTGCCCCAGATACCCTGCAGTTTAGTGCGGAGTCCGATGCCCGGAGTAAACCACTTACCGATAGCGACAGAGGCGCCCGGGTTACTGCGGAACTTCTTGAACGGGCTCCTGGACAGACCCAGTCCGTGCTCCTCGTTGCTGTACCAAGCACTCCAGTCAACACCACCCTGGATGAACCAGTTGCTCCAGAAAGAGTTGGTGGCCACGCTGTATTTCTGTACGGGTGTTGTCTCCTGAGCCTGAGTGCCCAAGGCGAAACCGGCAAAAGCCAATGCAATGAATAACTTTCTCATAACTTTAACTATTAATTAATTGATTGGTAATCTTACGATATTAATCCTTTAGTTTACACATATCTGTGCGTGCAAAGTTAATACTTTTTTTCTTATGTTGGTGTCTTTTCTTGCTTTTTTTGCTTTTTACCCGCTTTTTTTTATGTGTAAACAGCTATGTAGCAATATTTTTGGGTTAAAAAACTGCTGAAATGATATGCTTTTTATACATCTGACAGTTCATACCCCATATCCTAGGGATGCGTAAAAATCCGTGAACCATAAGGTTATTCCACATATCCGGTGACAGTAGCTTCTACAAAGTTAAATGCATTACTATGAATCTCCACTTTCTTGTTAACGAATCCCTTGGCACTCTTTTTAGGATCAAACTTCACGGAAATATATCCCAAACCATTCGGAGGTATTGGAGAATGGGTATACGACTTTAACTTCACACATCCACAAGTGGTAGTCAAGTCTCGAAGAACCAATGGAGCCTGACCGGTGTTCTTCACTTGAAAAGTAAAGGAAATAGCATGGGATGAAGACTGAATCTGACCGAATGACCAGACAGAATCTATGAGTTGTATGCTTGTGTTGGGTTCTGTCAGATCACTTTTCTTATGTTGGCACCCAACAAAAGTAAGGAGGCAAAGTATCAAGATGAACAACGATTTCTTCATATTCGCTCAATAAAAAGCGTTTCTGCCAGCTATAAGATGATAGCATCGACAAGAACGCATGTATCAGGAGACTTTACTCAAATTAGTTGTCATACTTGATATGAATGGCGCATGAGCCCTTCTCCATGTCTTCCTGATGGCGATAGATCTTGCCGTCACGAAGATAATAGTATGTAGGGTCGCCATCGAACTGTATGGTAGCATAGGCCTGGTCATGATTCGTGCCATCGCTCCACTTCGTATGGAAGGCTGAGTCTTCACCGGCAAACTTGATGGTTGCCGTATGATCATCGTTCAGCGTGAACTCGTTGTGGAACTCATCCGTGAACGAGCCTGCAAACTTATTGTTGTCCTGACTTTTCTTTCCTTCGCAGGAAGCCACAGCAATAGCGAGCGTAAGAACTAATGCTAATTGAAAAAGCTTTTTCATACAATGTTTGGTATTTACAATGAAAAGGGTGTCATCTATCAGAAGAAGACACCCTTTCCCTTTATTCAGTCTCCTTTACAGGAAACTATGATGATTTACTACTTCTTAGCCTGGTTGACAGTCTTGGCTACGTGAACTGTGATAGGCTCGGTCTCAATCGTACCCCAACCATAATTGACAGTTACAGGGATGTAAAGATCGAAGGCGTTAACAACAGTACCGTTGTTCTTGTAAGTGATGAAGCCATACTTAGAAGTCTTAGCATCCTTACCGGTGCCCATTGTGCCGGCAGCCTCTTGCTTCAAGACGATGGTGGCAGGAACAGACTGCTTTGTGCCATTGAGGTTGCACTTAGCATCTGCAAGATTAGCAGTGATGGTGAAGGGGCCGTAGAAGTCCCAATAGTTCGTATTCTCTGTAAGCTTGTAGTTACGCCAGTCAGAAGGAGCAATGAGATCCTCAAGAGCGATGAACGAGCCCTTATTACCGAAGTCAACAGCATCAATGAATTTGTCGTTAGCTTGAGCGGTAATATTCACAGGACGGACGAAGCGGGCGGTAAAGTAAGACTTGCCGTTGAATGTTACAGCAACCTGCTTGGTAGCGTCGCCACAAACAACACCCTTCACACCATAGTTCACATCAAATGCATTGGTGTTCAGAAGTTGCTTGGCGATCTTGCTGTCCTTTTTCAACTCAACATAGTTGTAAGGGACATCAGAACCATTGTTGCTGATTGTTGGACAGTCTCAGTAGTGCCGCCGACAGTTGCTTTCAACGTAGTGCCGTCAACAATTTGGAACTTAACCTTGATGTCTCCAACCTTAGTTACACTCTCCATCGACTTGTCGAAGAAGAAGTTGTAGCTTGTGATAGTGCCGGCCTCTGTCTCAGGAAGCTCAAGCTTACCTTTGGCTGTAGTGAACGGAGAGTTGAGGTCGTTCTTGAATACGCACTTACTTGCGTCTGTTGATCCTGCAGTAGGAGTAGCGACATTGAACTTAGCGAGTGTCTTCTCAGCATTCCAGTATTCATTGATGAAGTTAGCCTTGACAATATCGTAGGTCTTGGCAATTCCCTTGATGTTGCTTGTAAGGGTGATCTGAACGAACTTGTTAGAGCCTTGAGCTGTACGATAGTATACCACGTGCTTTACAGTCTTACCGGCATTCTTCCACAGATCATCGTTGGTGATGGTCCACTCCAACAGATGAGTTGTCTCACCATCAACCTGTTCTGTCAGCTCTTTGACTGTACCAACATTGCCTTCTGTATTGTTGTTTGCATCAAAGTAGCTATAGAAGCTATGGAACTCATCACGATCCATGCTGCAAGCATTGTAGAGCTGGACATTGGTCTGCTCAACAGTTGTCTTCACTGTACCTGGCTCACCACACTTGAATGTGAAGTCACCAGTTGTGAAGTCAATTGTCTTGTTATCTGCTTCTTTCTTGACAATCTTGACTTTGACATAGGCAACTTTCACGATTTCATTACCATGCTTGAGCAGTACACGCACGACAGGAGTACGGCCAACAGCAGCATACTTCTGAGCATCCTGGAACACCTTAGGAGTCAGTACGCTTCCGCTCAGGCTTGCGAAGTCTGCCTGATCAGTATTGTTGGTGCCGATCTTATAGTTCTTCACCAACTGATACTCAAAGCTCATACCTAAGCGAGACAGGTCAGCATCGGTATGAGGAGTATTCAGGACATGTGCCTGAACATACTCGCTCAGATCGACAGAAGCATCGAATGCAACCTCGATATCAGCATCTGTACCGTCTGTTGTATTCTAAACAGGCTTATTCTTCACCTCTGTACCAGCCTCTGTATCATTAGCGTTGATATAGCGGCGGAAGTGATAATCAACAGAAGGATCGGCCTCGAACTTTTTCTTGTCTGCAATGCGCAAATCTTTCAGGTCGCTCTTGTAGATGGTCTCAGGATCATCGCTCTGCTCAACAACCTCCTTGTTGCGCTTGGTTGCCAGAAGAGAAACTGTAGAGATCTTCTCTGCTGTAGCAGGAGTACCTGTAACGTCAACCTGTACTTTCAGAATTCCATCCTTGAAGGAAACGAACTTAGCGTTGGCAGCGAAATCCTTAGAAGCCTCAGCACGAGTCTTGATATAATTACCATTAGCCTCTACGCGATAAGCGAGCTTCTTCAAATCATCAGCACTTGCTTCTGCAGGCTCAACCTTGTAGTAAGCATATGTAGCAGGGTTGATTACAGTAGAAGAGCTTGCCTCCTTGGCAGTCTCCTCCTTGCTGTCCTTCTTACTCAGCGACAAAGCTTTAAAGCTGTAGCTCTGGATCTGGATAGCCTCGACACCATCAACGAGTGTGTGAGCCAAGAGCTTACCATCATTGTCGGCAGCGTCTGTGACAAAGGAAAAGCTACGAAGGTTGTTGCTCAAAGAGATCTTGACATCCTTGTAGGTTCCGTCAGGATATTTCACGTTGTGGAGGGTCACGTAGTCGTTGTCCATCAAACCTGTGATGGAACCAGTGCCAATCCAAGAGATGTTGCTGGAGCCAGTGTCCTTTCCATCCTGATAGATGTGGAAGTAGCCATCGGCGTTAGGAACATAGACAGCACCATCCTTACCATCTTTACCATTGGTACCGTTAGTGCCGTTGGCACCGTCCTTACCAATAGCCTTGAGATCGGTCTTGGTACCGTCCTTTACCCAATAACCATCTTCGCTGATGGTCCAAGCAGTACCATTGGTACCGTCCTTACCATCTTTACCATTTGTCAACTCATAGGACTGACCATTACTCAGGGTCAACTTCACACCATTGGAGGTGCTCTCCACTTTGGTGATCACGCTGCCGCTCTGGATCAGGGTCTGGATCTGATCAATCAACTTTTTGTTTGCATCAATCTGAGCCTGCAAATTGTTGATGTCATCATCGTAGTCCTTACAAGAAGTAAACGCCACAGGACTTACGAGTAAGGCTGCAAGCGCTAAAGTACTAAATACTTTTTTGTTCATACGATAAATTTAAATTAAACGATATAATTAATAAAAACTAATTCTCAATTTGATCTTCGTAGGTGTTTTGACGCCTAACGAATGACTGCAATCTCCGCCGGGGAGACACAACGGCGCCTTGAATCGAGATATTACCAAAGCGTGGTAATGTGATTACCAAACTGTGGTAAAGACATTACCAAACTATGGTAAAGACATTACCAAACTGTGGTAACATCACAATTGTTTAACGCATTAGGTTGACTACGACGGGCCTTATTTTTAATTTGGTTGACCCGGTTAAACATTACTTTTATTTTTGGTTGATATGTTGATGTAGCTTGGAGACCTGGGGCAAGCGCATTATACACCTTATTATATATAGGCCGTCTATTGCTGGGCCAAAACTCTATAGGAGCTCTCCTTTTATTTGCTCTATCACCTTTTCATTTGCTTCGTCCACACGATGGGCAGCGATGGCTTCAAGATAAATACGGGTGGTACGCTCCGAGGTATGTCCTAAGGCCGCGCTGATCACCGGCAGTGGTACATGACTGGCCTGTGCGATGCTTGCCCACGAATGGCGTGCCACATACATCGTCAGAGGACGTGTCAGACCCAACACTCCGCCCAATGCCTTCAGTGCATGGTTGACGCGAAACTGCATTGTTTTGAAGGCACGGCGTTCATCTGCTACACCTCTTTTAATAATAGGGAGCAGATACGGTTGACCGTCTTCATGGTGCCGCGCGACGATCTTCTCCATCTCCGGCAGCCATGCCATGCTGAGCCGCTGCCCCGTCTTATGCCGCCGGTAGACAAGGATACCCTGCCGGATGTCGGTCCGCCGTAGGTACGCCATGTCGACGAACGACATCCCGCGTGTGTAGAGGCTGAAAAGGAAGAGGTCGCGAGCAAGACGTTGCATCGGCTTCTTCAGTTCCATCCTCGCCAGTCTGCTGATCGTCACAGCGTCGAGAGCTCGCTTCGCCGTCTGCGCGTTGCCCGTGTAGACAGTGTCGAAGAGGACATTGGGCAGGTACAGTCCCGCCTCGTGCGCCTAGTTGCAGGCTGCTCGCAAACGCTTCATGTAAAAGCCAATCGTGTTCAGCGACAGACCATCTCTGTGGAGTTGCGCGTCGAAGTCCGCTATCCACGAGTCATCAAAGAGTGCGTCGGCATCCCCGTGTCTGCCCTTCTTCATCCGCCGCGCCGTACTTCGGTAAGTCTCCGCCGTGCGCACATGCCCCTGCCTCTCCTTTTCGTCTGCGACATGCTCCATCCACGCCATCATGCGACCTACTGTCCATGGTGTGTCGCCATGAGCACCGCCCATGGCGATGGCCGCCGGCTTGATGTCGGTCAAGTGCAGTTGCAGAACCAGTGAGTCAGAGTGAGATAAGACGAATTACAAGAACAATTATAAAAATAAACGCTATGAAGTTAAGATCACTCTTTACGATTGCTGCCCTCGCTTTGGGAACAGTCTCCGGTATGGCCTAGGCTACCTACGCAGCCAAGGACGGCACAGAGTACACATTCAAAAAGCATTTGTTCCTCGATCTCCAGGGTGGCGCACAGTACACACTGGGTGAGGCAAAGTTTGACAAGCTCATCTCTCCGAACGTACAGCTCGGTTTGGGCTACCAGTTCAATCCTTGGTTCGGTGCGCGTCTGCAGGCCAATGCTTGGCAGAGCAAGGGTGGCTACAATGGTATTGACGAGAACGGTAAGCCCGTTCCTGTGACTTCTACCTACAAGTTCAAGTATGTCGCTCCGGGCTTGGACTTCATGTTCAACCTGAGTAACCTGTTCTGTGGTTGGAATCCTAACCGTGTGTTCAATGTGACAGCTTTCCTCGGCGGCGGTGCCAACATCGCTTGGGCCAACGATGACGCTGTGGCTATGCACGCCGGCAACGGCGTAGTGATGCGCTATCTTTGGGACGGCACAAAGGTGAAGGCTTTCGGCCGTGGTGGTATCGACCTCAACTTCCGCGTAAGCGATGCTGTATGTATCATGGTGGAAGGCAATGCCAACATCTTGAATGACCGTTACAACAGCAAGAAGGCTGGTAACGCTGACTGGTACTTCAATGCTCTGGCCGGTCTGCGCATCAACTTGGGTAAGACCTACACCAAGAAGGCTCCGGAACCAGAACCGGAACCAGCTCCAGAACCAGTGAAGGAAGAGGTTGTCGCTCCCGCACCTGCTCCAGCTCCAGCTCCTGTTCAGAAGGTTGAGCCAATCCGTCGTGACGTGTTCTTCCGCATCAACCGTTATTTGGTGACTACTCAGGAGCAGTCAAAGGTTGAGGATATCGTCAATTATCTCAACGAGCATCCTGATGCTAAGGTGACCGTTACAGGTTATGCTGATGCCGGTACTGGTAACGATGTCATCAACGACCGTATCGCTAAACGCCGTGCTGATGCTGTGACCAAGATGCTGATGGATAAGGGTGTCGCTGCTGACCGCATCACTACTGACAGTAAGGGTGCACGCGTACAGCCTTTTGCTGAGAACGACAAGAACCGTGTCAGCATCATGATCGCTGAGTAATCGCATCTTCAGTCTCTCTGTGCTGTGCCTTATATATAATAAGGTGTAGACAATCTGAGAGAACATCCAATAATAAGAGGCTTCGGAATGTTTCTGAAGCCTCTTTTTTAGGTTTGTGGCAGACTTGTTTAAATTAGTTTACTAAAGTTTCCCACTTGCAAATAGCTCGCCCTTAAAGTCTTAAAAATCAAGAGA
>ERZ772881.849-NODE-849-length-31155-cov-5.234759_pt1 | contig 31155 bp, 23 predicted proteins | sample MGYA00580581_ERZ772881 | MGnify/ENA primary metagenome ERZ772881 (study PRJEB29015, sample SAMEA2737668) | human gut metagenome | biome: human gut; feature: human-associated habitat; material: faeces | place: China | collected 2012 ...
GTTTCAATTCCATAAAGGTGCGATTAAAACCTTTGAAACACTGATACAACCGACCTCTCAAAAAGTTTCAATTCCATAAAGGTGCGATTAAAACCTCAAAGGGCTTAATCCTCCCACAAGAAATACATGTTTCAATTCCATAAAGGTGCGATTAAAACAGTGATTAATCCATATAACACGTTATTAGATTTTGTTTCAATTCCATAAAGGTGCGATTAAAACTGTAGCCTCCTATAGTCTTCTTCGCTCATTGTCGGTTTCAATTCCATAAAGGTGCGATTAAAACCCGCGCACAGACCACAAACCCTTACAGCGACTCAGCAGTTTCAATTCCATAAAGGTGCGATTAAAACTAATCCTTCTTATTTGCCGACTCGCTATTGTCAGCGTTTCAATTCCATAAAGGTGCGATTAAAACCGTAGTTTTAGTCGTAGATGTGGTCTTGATCTTCGAGTTTCAATTCCATAAAGGTGCGATTAAAACCGTCAGCTGTTTCAGACGTAGTTTTAGTCGTAGATGGTTTCAATTCCATAAAGGTGCGATTAAAACACGCAAGAGCAAGCAGGCACACAGCCAGCGCCGTAAGTTTCAATTCCATAAAGGTGCGATTAAAACCATGTGGACATCATTATCTCCGCCCTTGCTGCCGTGTTTCAATTCCATAAAGGTGCGATTAAAACTCGGGCAGCTCTCCGCTCTGCCAATCACGTGGCAGTTTCAATTCCATAAAGGTGCGATTAAAACCGTTAATCTTTTTCTAAAGTGCTGTCCAACCAATGTTTCAATTCCATAAAGGTGCGATTAAAACGGTAGTCCGTCCATGATGATGGCATCGTGTCCGCTGTTTCAATTCCATAAAGGTGCGATTAAAACACGAAAGCGACAAAGGAAGGCTCGCAGGCACTCTGTTTCAATTCCATAAAGGTGCGATTAAAACCCCTAACAACGGATAAGGACTTTTGCACCTTATTGTTTCAATTCCATAAAGGTGCGATTAAAACATAAAATCTATCTTTTAAGCCCCTCCACCACGACAGTTTCAATTCCATAAAGGTGCGATTAAAACCCGATAACAGCACGGCCTCATCCAAGGAGCTGACGAGTTTCAATTCCATAAAGGTGCGATTAAAACATTTACCCTCCGCATCTTCTAAGTTGTATGCAGCGGTTTCAATTCCATAAAGGTGCGATTAAAACATGTGGTTGCGGTCGATGTCATTGCCGCTCGTCTGTTTCAATTCCATAAAGGTGCGATTAAAACTCAGCTGTTTCAGACGCAGTTCTCGTCGTAGGTGGTTTCAATTCCATAAAGGTGCGATTAAAACCGTAAACGAGGCAAATGAGATTTCAGAATTGGAGTTTCAATTCCATAAAGGTGCGATTAAAACCGCAAACTCCAGCAGTATGTCCTCGGCTCAGATACTGTTTCAATTCCATAAAGGTGCGATTAAAACACTTCCTGTGTCCAGCTTCCTGTTACCCCTGTACAGTTTCAATTCCATAAAGGTGCGATTAAAACAAAGCAGCGGAAATCACAGAAGAAGAGGCAGATGCTAGTTTCAATTCCATAAAGGTGCGATTAAAACATAAACCGCAAGACACTATACCGACACACAAAGCTGTTTCAATTCCATAAAGGTGCGATTAAAACCAGTGACTGGCGATTCTATGGAACCTGAATATCCTTCGTTTCAATTCCATAAAGGTGCGATTAAAACTTTCACCTTTTGTTAAAGGTACGAGAGACAGAGAGAGTTTCAATTCCATAAAGGTGCGATTAAAACTGCCTAAAGCTGAATTCAATTCCATGCTTCAAAAGTGGTTTCAATTCCATAAAGGTGCGATTAAAACGTTAAAGCGCTTAACGGCTGCAAAGGGTCTGATGGTGTTTCAATTCCATAAAGGTGCGATTAAAACTTAGTATTTCCTTTGTTGTCGTTCCTTCTCTCTTCTCGTTTCAATTCCATAAAGGTGCGATTAAAACCAAAGGATTTAAAGATATTGCGTTTAAGGTGCTTATTGTTTCAATTCCATAAAGGTGCGATTAAAACTGTTCCGGACGTGACTACCCGTCCAAAAGAGACCGTTTCAATTCCATAAAGGTGCGATTAAAACCAGAAATAAAGAGGAAGCGCTTGAAACAGTATACGTTTCAATTCCATAAAGGTGCGATTAAAACTCTCTGACTTTCTGTAGTAAATCTGTTTCTCACCAAAGTTTCAATTCCATAAAGGTGCGATTAAAACATTGATAAGGTACGCACGCAACGCACGAAGACAGGTTTCAATTCCATAAAGGTGCGATTAAAACTCTTCTTGTCGTTCGCTTTATGCCTTGCAGACTCTGTTTCAATTCCATAAAGGTGCGATTAAAACTAGCCTTCCGTTTCTTTTCGAGGTTACTAATCTGTGTTTCAATTCCATAAAGGTGCGATTAAAACTTTTTTACCGGCTTTTAATTCGTCCACGTTTCCAGTTTCAATTCCATAAAGGTGCGATTAAAACCTCCGCAGCCTCTATCTCACCCTCGTCGAGATTGATAGTTTCAATTCCATAAAGGTGCGATTAAAACGTTTGTAACGCTTAAAAAGAGATATTTGAAACTAGTTTCAATTCCATAAAGGTGCGATTAAAACCTACGATGAGTTCTACTCTGTAACACGCAAGGAAGTTTCAATTCCATAAAGGTGCGATTAAAACATCTCGCACCGTAAAAGGCAAGTGCGGTGGAACAGTTTCAATTCCATAAAGGTGCGATTAAAACCGGCATACTTGCAGCGTCATTCCACACGCCTTTGCAAGTTTCAATTCCATAAAGGTGCGATTAAAACCTACGGGTGGTATCATCGAAGGCGGTTCTCGTGTGTTTCAATTCCATAAAGGTGCGATTAAAACAAGATAAGCTACGGCATGTACATTGACGGCAACCCGGTTTCAATTCCATAAAGGTGCGATTAAAACAGGCATTTGGTGCTTTAACCGTATTGAGATATGTGTTTCAATTCCATAAAGGTGCGATTAAAACCACCGAAATGCGGTTGAATTTCACTCCCAATACGTGTTTCAATTCCATAAAGGTGCGATTAAAACATGTAGCTCTCATAGGCCTTTATTCGTCCGAAGGAATGTTTCAATTCCATAAAGGTGCGATTAAAACTTTGTAGCCTCCTATAGTCTTCTTCGCACATTGTCGTTTCAATTCCATAAAGGTGCGATTAAAACTCAGTGAGTATGCCAGTGGCACGTAGCACTGAGGCAGTTTCAATTCCATAAAGGTGCGATTAAAACAGATAAAACTCGTATCGTTTACCGTCTTTTATCAGTTTCAATTCCATAAAGGTGCGATTAAAACGTATCTGTCTCTCCAAGTCGGACCACTACATTTACGTTTCAATTCCATAAAGGTGCGATTAAAACACGTAACGGATGATTTTGCAAACGCAAAGACGAAAGTTTCAATTCCATAAAGGTGCGATTAAAACTCTTCTGGCGCCACGTTGGCTGACGGGACATTGTGTTTCAATTCCATAAAGGTGCGATTAAAACATATAAGTTTATAAAGCGCAAAGATAGTTTTCTTTGTTTCAATTCCATAAAGGTGCGATTAAAACTTCCACGTGCCGTCCTCATGCTTTACAATTGAATCTTGTTTCAATTCCATAAAGGTGCGATTAAAACCGTATAGGAACGCTGGTTGTAGGCTACAATGCCGGAGTTTCAATTCCATAAAGGTGCGATTAAAACACCTTGGCAGCCCTGTCTTTCCGCAGAGGTCAGTGAGTTTCAATTCCATAAAGGTGCGATTAAAACGATGGCGGTCATGCCCGGGTAGCTGCTGTCCGTCGTTTCAATTCCATAAAGGTGCGATTAAAACCAATAACGTGTTAGCAAGTGAACTTAGGGCAATGCTGTTTCAATTCCATAAAGGTGCGATTAAAACGGTAATGGGGCATCTTTGGCATTCCCTTGTATTTCTGTTTCAATTCCATAAAGGTGCGATTAAAACTTCTTCGTGCTGTCCTTGATGTCGTTTCGCTTGTCGAGTTTCAATTCCATAAAGGTGCGATTAAAACTTGTGATGTCATCCGGTTTGTTGAACTCGAAGAACGCAGTTTCAATTCCATAAAGGTGCGATTAAAACCTTCAAAGGTAGAGAAAATACTAAAAGATATTGAGAGTTTCAATTCCATAAAGGTGCGATTAAAACAGAAAGAACATTTTATGTTGTCAAAAGGTTAAAATGTTTCAATTCCATAAAGGTGCGATTAAAACTTTCTCTTGCTTACATTATTTATATAGCCCTCAAGTTTCAATTCCATAAAGGTGCGATTAAAACCCCACATCGATAAGAAGACGAAGGTCACTGTTTACTGGGGTTTGTGAGTGCAAAGATACAGAAAAATGACAAAAAAACATGTCGATGTGAGAAAATATTAGGAAAGGCGGTCTACGACAACTCCCTTTATCTACTATTGTTTCAACATGTCAAAGAGCATTTTGGTGTGTCGTTGAAGTAAATAAGGAGACGGCTGAGACCTACATCGACAACTTTCAGAGGAAGTTATCAGTTGACATGCGCTCCTTACCAAGGATCTTCTTATCCATGTTATAGCTCATCTTATTGGAAAAAACGATCACACTGTCCTCCCTCGGCTCATAGATGTCTTGGATCTTGGCTTTAAGCTCACGGAGCTTCGGCTCGGAGATCTCTCCTTCAAAGACTGAGTTCTGTATCCAAGACAGATACTGCCGGCAGAGCTTAAGCATCTTGGCGACCCGCTTCTGACCGACATCATAGACCAATATCACATACATAAGCTACCAGTACATTCTAAACGGTTTGTACACTTCTATCCCAAGGATATCCTTCAGCAGTTTATAGCATTCCAGTTTGATGAGATGTCTGTAGCTCACATTTCGTCCGAGGGAACGGTGACGGAAGGTTTCATCATATCGGTCTTCCATCGCTTTAACAAAGATCATCTTGCCTTTCTGATTGAGCAGACACGAATTCAGCTCATGGTCAAAATGCTGTTTGCCCAAAGCATGCTTATTGAGGACCCTGAAGATGACACGGTCGACGATGATAGGCTTGAAGATCTCCGAGATATCAAGACACAGTGAATAGCGCCTTTCTCCCGGCGAGTGCAAGTAGCTTATCGTCGGATTGAGCTGTGTCTGATGAATAGCCCTTAACGTCTCTGTATAACATATCATGTTACCAAAAGAAATAAGGGCGTTAACCTCATTCTCCGGCGGTTGCTTGGTACGAGCGCCCATTGTAAAGTCATCAAGAATAATGTCGAAGGCCGAATAATAGATCTTTCGTATGTTGCCCTCTATCCCCATCACTTCCTCTACATCTTTTGCATCCGCCAAGGTCTCAGCCAATGCCTTTATATCATCAATATACTGCTGCAGGTCTTTCCCACGCCGATTGTAGTAGTTTAAGTTCAGCACCATATTCCATGCTGCACCTTGAATAAACTTCCGGGCAATGTCCGTACGCCGCTTCTTATTCTGATAAGCCTTCACCTGTTCGAGCAAAGCCTTGCCAGAGAGCAGTCCATCCCGGGGCATAAAACTACCGGTGTAGTTCTTATAATAATCGAAGAAATGTACAGGGATATCCTTCTGTCCAAGGAAACTGTAAAAGGCACTGTTTGCCCTCAAACTGCCAAAGACATAGAGCTCAGATACGTCTTCCACAGGAATAAAGCGAGACTGTTGGGCTATCTCATCTCCCTTTTCGTCCTGAGTTACCGGTGTATACTTCAAGGTGTTGTCCCTACGCTCCATGATACCGGGATTAAATAAATAGAAAGTTCGCTTCATTTCTTACCCTCCTCATTATCTTTATTCATATCCGGTTCATCAGAATAACAGAACTCATAGTAACTACAGTTCTTACAAATGCCCTTCTTCACCCTTGACGGACATCCTTCCCGACCAATGATATCGCTTATCTCCGTCATCATCTCCTTTATCTCCTCCCGGTCGACATCCGACAAGACGACCTCTTCTGTCTTCCGCATCTCAGGATATTCAAGGAGTCCCTTCACACCTTCCACGCCATGTTGCTCAAAAACATACATATAGTATTTCAGTTGCCATTCATGAGCTTTGTCAACCTTGTTCGACTTCTTGATCTCATGGATAACCTTATGTTTAGCATCATAGTAGTCGACCTTGATGCCATCTATCTCCACTTCCTCATATTTTGAGGACCGCTGTGGGTAGCTCTCCTGGTGAATCAGTTTCCCTTCGTACACGAGGTCCGACTCCTGCTCCATATTGATACCATTGGCAAACAGCCATAGCTTGCGATGGCAAAGCTGATAATAGTTGAAATGAGTGCCGGTAATTGTCATAGAAATTGGTTTTCTGATGCAGAATTCCCTTCTGGCTCATTGAAGATGAGGCCTATTTTTGAGGAATATTTGCAATTAATGATATATTCTGATCTTAATGAAAGTTTATCGTCTTTGTCATTGGACCAGCAGAATTTCTCCTTGTCGATATATCCCGAGCTCAGAAGGCCCATAAACCTCCTTGTGCCTATTGAAACGAGCAATGATTCAGCTTTTAAGAATTCCCCGTCTTCAATCCTATTACGATATCTATCAACAAGGCTTTTAGGAAGCACCTTTATACCATCAAACTGTTTATAGAAATCCTCTTCTCGCTTGTCATCATAATCCAACGGCCTCAACCTGTTATAAACAAAATCGTCAAGAAGATTTTTTGTATCCTCGTATTCTTTTGCCCCCTCTTCCGACCAGTCTGGATAGACATAATCTATTGCAGGTTGCAAAAGATCCTCCTTAACGACACCATTATTATTACGTTCTATTTCGGATATTATATCAAGTGTTCTATTGATAACGTCTTCGTCTTTATAGACATACTTGTCAGTATCATTACGCACTTTAAAGACATAGCAAGGCGATATGCCTTTCTTGCGCTTCCTGTTAATTCTCCCGAAGCGTTGAAGTAAGGCATCTATGGGAGCAAGCTCCGTGAAGATTACATCAAAGTCAATATCCAAACTTACTTCTATTGCCTGTGTGCCCACAAGAAGCGTCACTTCATCACTCTTAAGAGCTCTTTCTTTTAGGAATCTATCCTCACCGTTAAATCTGCCATGTAATAAGATCTTTTTGGAAGAGTCAAGTTGTCGGTATACTGCTTGTGCCTCGTCTACAGTATTACAAACCACCAAAACTCGTTTGCCTTGTGTTAGGAAGTCTTGAATAAGCGAAATGGAGTCTGAGAGTTTGCCGTCCATTAATTTAATTCTATGTCTGATAAATGAAGCGTACAACTTTTCATCAGCCTTGATTTCGACATAGGGGCAGATCGCCTTAGCAAGTTCTCTCTTCATGAAGGATGGCAAGGTGGCTGTCATGATATGAACCCTGACGTTCAGATAATGTACAGAAAATTTAAGAAGTACTATTAGCTGAGCAAAAATCTTTGCATCATAGGCATGTATCTCATCTATAATAAAATAGCCTCCAGCCCACTCCAACAGACCTTTTTCAAAGTTTCTCAGACCGAAAAGATTTTTCAACAACTGAAAAGGAGTTACTACCTTAACCGATGTCGTTATCGATTTAAATTCATCTATCATGCGATAAATTTCAGATGAATCGTAAGAGGCATCGCACATCCTCGAGTTCAAATATTCTGCTAACTTACCATGCAGCATCCCAACTTGATGGTCCGATGAACCAATATCATTATTCAGTCGTTCGTACATCGCATTAATGGAAGCAGTATAGGGAAGAATGTAGAAAGTTCTGCCCTGGCCACGCGATAGCATCTGTTTTTTCAGCCATGCAAATGCAGACTCTGTCTTACCAGACCCCGTCGGAGAAACAAGAATCACATTGCCTTCTGTCTCGGCATCCAGTCTCTGATGCATATAAAATGGGAATCGATTTAGAAAAGCAAACGAGGTGTCATTCAACCGATTAAGTCTTTTAATACCGGCTGAAGCCAGATGATCGCACTGTTTCATAGCTCCTATAAGCAATACACGTTGCCAGGTCTTTTCATCGTAAATAGAAAGGTTTTGTTTCCTATATCTTTTTATTATGCTCTCAATACATGGAACGTCATTACTTATCTGTTTAATCCCATAAACGTTCATAAGATCCCATACTTCCGTGCTTTCCATATTTCTGCACTCCTCATGATAGCTTAGGTCTTCGTCGTCTGAATCCCAATCGTCAGTAGAATAATTGGTACTGACGAAATCGCGAAGTTCACGTAGGGATTTATGATGACCTACAACGGAAAATGCGACCTCACTCTTCAATCTATCCTCAATATCGGAATTGAAAACAAAAAATAAGGAGAACAGCTCATGCCGCTGGTGATACCATTTGTTGGTCTCACCTCTAAGCATCTTTTGGAATTCTTTATGTGCTTTACCCGTATCATGTAGTTCTACAGCAAGCGTGACGGTCTTCCAAAAAGCCACTTTATCCTTAATCGGTATGTTAGGGATGCTTTTTATGATTTCTTGTTCAATCACAAGGGCATCCTCTACATGCCGACCCAGTGTAGTCTCCGGGTTTGACTTTGCCAAAATCTGAGACTCCTCTTTATGATCTTTCTCCGCTTTCAAATTAGAGATTATGAAAATAGATATCTACTTCTCTACCATCAATTTCATCACGATATGCGATTAAGGTGGTCTTGAAATCGTTACTATCGTACGATATGACAGAAAAAGGCTGTGTGCCAAGATTTTGTCTTGGGAGAGTGTTCGTGAAATATACTGGCAGGGCCTGAATCGTTCCAGGCAGGAAATTACCATTGAAGGGAACTACTTGACCTTTGATCTTTTCTGCGTTTTGCCTTTCTTTCAAGTCACACTCCTTAATTTCTTCTATAGTCGCAAGATCATTGCTTCGGCCTAACAATATTTGAAAGGAAGAATGTTTGAAATACTCTGCTATATCAGAATCCGTTGTATATATGTACAGTTTGCAGTCATAAAGGAACTCCCGTCTCAGGACATTTGATTTCACCTGATTTTTTGGAACACCTTTATCGTTGACCTCTACCTGATAGATAGTTTCTAAATCTATTGACTTAGCAGCGTATTCAAAATAGTAGCCAAGTTTCTTTCCCTCAAAAGAAAGATATTGACCGGCACATGCGTTGATCAATCCTAATACCGTACTGACAGGTGGAACAACAAGCGTCGGCTGATATCCGGAGATAATATTCGGATACCGGAAACTTGCTGTCCACGATGATATTTTAATACGGTATACGTTCATTATTTCATCTGCTCTTTAATCTGCCCTACATACTGATCTATAGCCTCATTTACGGAAAGATATTCGACAAGGTCTTTGTATTTGTCCGCAAGAGCCTTGAGGTCATTGTCATCATCATCGAAGAATCCGCTTCTTCTGCCAATGAAGATCTTTCCGACAAAGGTTTCTTTGTAATCGTTAATGACCTCTTCGATACCCTTGACATTGAGAATAGCCTTTTCATCCCAGTCACCAGAGCTAACAGCTATATGTGAGAAGGGGTGATTACCGGTAGTCGTAGTAGCAAGCACAATGAACTTAGGCGTGACATCGGACATATCCTCAGTTTGGATTGCCCCTCCAGAAATAAACTTGAGCGCAGACAGAGAATCTGATATTCTTTTAATACGAGTTTCCAAAGGAAGACGTATTAAAGTACCATTGTATACTGAATCAGGAATCTCAACAACGCCAGAAGATTTAAGAACCTTCTTTTTAAAGTCCTCTGTGATATTCTGAAATCCACTTTTATTATAGCTAGAGAAGGTTCCCACCATATTAACATCTACAGAAAACATTCCCTTCAAAACTGCACTATACTCCTCTCTAAAGAAAGGAACGGGAGTATCATCTTGTCGCATCATGTTTGACCAATTAACAACAGGTCTAACTGATGCAACAGAGATCAGTGCAGAGTTCTTCAATGGAGACACTCTTGTGACAGGGGAATTCCCCTCTGCCTTCATATATCCGAAGACATCATCATCAGGATAAGTAACAGGGTCTACAGATGTATATGCTATCTTCTTGTTTTTACCAAAGGAAATTGGAGACATATTCCATCCATAGTTTTCCTGTAAAGATTTTCTCCACCAATATCTCCACGCTTGTCCCGAGACATACACGTAGCTCGAGCCGTTTTTAGTAATTGATTTTGTCTTCCCAACGTTGTCATTGTTGGTGGCCTTTGAAAGCCCAGCATTATTCAGAGCAACAACATCAACATCTAAAAGAACAAATCCTTGTACTTTAAGATTCTTCTCCATAATTTATTATTTTTGAATATTAATAGCATCATTAGTGGCTACATGCATTTTCATCTTATGTAACCGCTCATATATTGCGATTAGAAGGATATCACGTGTATCCTTCCATGAATTGATGTCAGGAAAAAGATAATTAACATAATCGTTGACCGTGACGATCGTGTCTTCATTTCCTTCTTCATAGTTTTTTCTAACTATGTCTTTAATAACAAACCGACGAAGATCAACAGATTTAGTAAAGGAGTCAAGTTCCTTGATGATTTTAGAGACTCCTTTTGTATCATTTGTTGATATGATGAAGTCCGCCATCTGTTCGATCTTATCGATAGTTTCTTTTTTCATATGCCGAATTTTTATTTGATATGTCCTGACAATATTAAAGTTAAAAGAATGCTCACGAATAAAGGAAAGCATATCTTCCAGAATACTGCCCTCATTCAATAATTTTTCATATATTGAATTGCGCCAATACTTAAATTCCTCTAGGCTAAAGGCTGTCTCTGACTCTTTATCCTGAAGAATATATTCTTCTTTGTCTCTAACATATTTTGCTTTCCCCAAAGTGTAATGGGCAGAAACAAATGAGTTCCAATCGTCCGCATATATGGATTTCTGCACGAAACGATAGAAACGAAGTATAATAAAAGGAAGCTTATATATAGATAAATCAGGCTTAGTCGCGTAATTTGTAAAATAGTATAAGTCAAGTGATGCGTCAATATCTTGAAATTGTTCCTCTCTGTCATTTACTATCATATCAGCAAAACGAAACAGCGACGTACCAGGAGCGTAAGATTTAGCCTTTATTATTGAACGAGAAACATTCTTTGCTAAATCCTGAAGATTTTGTACACATAATCTTTTAGCGAAAAATTCACTAATTTTCGGATTACTACTAGATATCAATGAAATACGACCATCTAATTGTTCACATGACAAAGGTAAAAAGAAAAATCTTATTATCACTTCTTTTGAAAGCATTATGCCTGCCTGAAAACAATGATGGAAATTTGAGTACTTCATAGACCCAGAAAGTACCGTATTATTTCTGCCACATGGAAAAACGATCGTATTACGACCTGTTATTCGGCAGATACCCTTTGAACCACCTTCATTCTTAAGTAATGAAACAAAATAGTCTTTGTTGACAATTTTATTTCTTCCACTGAAATGAGGATTCGTAATAGTAGAATTCAAAAAGAACGAATAGAGATTTCTATCCCATCTATCTACATAGATATCAGTAGCCTTCATGATAAGTTCCAAGATATCCAATTCAGGGAAATGATTGGCAAACTCATCCAATGCGTACCCACCTGCATCAACAAATGGATCGCCGGTCGGTCTTGTCAACCATTCATAATCTATCGTATTATATGTTTTTTTCATCACCTAAATTTTTTCTATACATCCGAACCCTTGTGAACACTCTTCGCCTATACCACCATCGTAGGCAATCTGCAGCAGACATTCTGGGGCAGATAGCTTAAAACGGAAGAAGTAGCCACGCACCCTTGTCTCTTGTGGTGTGCCTGCCTTGATAGTAATCAGAGCCGACTTTGGTTTCTTATCCAATAACTCAAAATGGAAGGATGAGATATCACCCTGATAGGGCGAGCCATAGAGAGACTGGTATCGGGAAAGGAGACCTTTCTGCAGGGCCATGGCATAATGCTCGTCAATTGGCGAAAGATAGAATGTACAATTATCCTTTCTTTCTCTGACACATACAGGTGACAGGCAAGAGAATTCCATCTCCGGCTTGAAATCTGGAAATGGAAGCAGTTCCACATTCACCACATCAAAAGCTACCTTATAATCCTTATTGCCAATAATGAAGTGCTGATTGGCAAAAATACCCTGTATGAACTCCTGCGTACTTTTTTCAGGAAGGAAACTTATCAACCATTCTATCTTGTTGCCAATGATGTTCAAGCACTCAGTCTTCGGCATTAAACGAAACTTCTCAAATATAAAACGTGAAAAGCAGAAGAGTTTAAATCGCTTGCCACTCTCAAGCTGGAAGCCATTGTCATGTAACCATGAAGAATACTCGATATCGGCCTTACCCAATATCTTATAGATTACAGCTGATTGCTCATACTGATAGTTCAGTGGCAAACAGTCTCCATATTTCCGGTCTATGTTTAAAGTTAGTTTAAACCTCATGACTACATTTTTATAATCACGCTTCAAAGTTACAGTATCTTTCTTTAACAAGCAAATTTTATTTGCACTTTTTGCGCAACTAAACAAAAGCGTCATCAGTGACACGTGACAGCAGATCGTGCGACACGTGACGGAAAATCGTGCGACACGTGGCAGCGAGTCGTGCGACGTTCGGCAAACGATCGGCTGACGTTCGTCAGCCGATCGCATAAAAGTCGAAGGAAAATGGGGAATAGCCGGAAAACGCCATTCCCCGCAAGTAAGATGTCTATTTCTTTTCAGTAAGATGTCTATTCTTTTCAGTAAGATGTCTATTTTGTTCCAATGAATGTGGCAGCGAGCTTCATAGGCATATTGCCGAACTTATGCACGTTCACAACAGTCATGGTGCTGCCAGTGAAAGTGACAGTGATCTGACCGAAGGTGACAGTATACTCCTTGCTCAAATTCATGCCAGAGATGCTGACATTCGCTGAAGCCTTGTTGGAATAATCGAGATAGTATGCTTTCCTTGTGCTGTCGTAAGGGATGTTCTTGATGGTATAACCGCCCTGGACAATCTTGCCGACCATAGGAACAGCATCAGAGAAGTCGAAAGCCTCTCTGGGGAGCGTGACATTGATAGAACCGTCACTATTCATAGTCACTACGAACTGCACATTCCCGGCAGCGGTCTTATAGGAGACAGTGCCCATTCCGAACTTCAGACTGTCGGTACCGGTATAGGTTCCAGAGAAAGATGATGCGTTGTCATTGTTGTCACCGTCACAAGAGGCAAGGACGGTTGTCGTCAATACAGCTGCAAGGAGCAGCACAAAAGAAAATAGTTTCTTCATTGTTGTTTTATAGAATTAAAGGTTACGAAATGATCAATTTTAATGATAAAGTGCTACAAAGGTAACTGTTTTTTAATATAACACAATGACATTAATTGTTTTTTTCTGCTATACATTCCATTTCCACGAGCCATTCGGGACGACAGACCTTCGCATGAAGGAGGATGAACGGTGTGTGAGGGAAGCGGACCTGCATATACTTTGCCACCACAGTACGGTCGGCAAAATCGCGGAGATAGACGATGAAATACTGCACATCACCCGTCGTAGCGCCTCCATCGGCAAGCAGTGCCCCAATGTTCCCCAACAGTCGCTCCACCTGTTTTTCGACCTGTCCGAGATAGAGCACGTTACCTTTACTGTCGATACTTGCCGTGCCGGAGATATAATACATCTTTTTATCGGGAAGCATGAGGCATGTACCGCGCTCGAAGGCCACACCATATTCCTGCGTGGCATTGAGACGGGAGGTGGCGTGCAGATATTTCAGTTGATCAGTACGGACACCCGGTAGGGTGAGGAAGTCGATGGCAACCTTGGCATGGCGTGTCTGCGAATAGCCCCCAATACCTGTGCTCGCTACGAAATGGGTCTCCGCCGTAAGACCATAACGCCGGAAGACATCGTTGCGGGCGCGCACCACGCCGTCGTAGTTGTCGTCAATGTCAGCCACGTATATCCACGTTCGGATGAGGTGGTCACGAATGTTCAACCCCTTCTCTTTCAGACCATTGATGTAATGCTCGAAGAGTGTCAGCGTCTGCAGATAACTGCTGTCGTCCTGGATATCATCAGGGGTCAGGCTGAGACTCTGGAAGAGGAAACCGTCGTCCTGTCCCGTCTTGACGAGCAGCGCTATCTTCGTACCGTCGGCGGGAGCCTGGCCCACGATGGTACAGTTGTGGCCAGCGAGGAAATCGCGATAGAGCGACGACCGCTTCAGATTCTCATATTGGTTGAAGCTGTCACTGAGGAATACTTTACTGTATCGCAAATCGTTGCGACTGATGCCCTGATTACTTAGCCACGCCTGAAGCTGTACGCTCAGGTCATCGGTCTGGTCAGAAAACGAACCATCGCTCTGACTGTGAAATATCTGATATTGATCCATAATTACGCGTAGCTATGCATGCCGGAGAGGAAATAGTTGACACCGAAATAGGTCATGACGATGCTCAGAAAAGCGAGGGTCATGAGCAGATGGTAGTGGTGCGGAAGCTTCAGCCACGGGAGGCTCTGGGTGTGGAGCGCCACGGCGTAGATCATGAAAGTGATGAGCGCCCACGTCTCTTTCGGGTCCCAACTCCAGTAGTTTCCCCAGCTGACATTCGCCCACACCGCACCGAGGAAGATACCGATACCGAGGGTCACGATGGCCGGATAGAGGAAGATGCGGCTGAGGAGCTGCAGCGGTCCGGCACGCCGTTTAGACAACAGTCCCATGACACCACAGAGGAACGTCAGAGCGAGGAGCGCATAGCTCATCATCATGAAACTGACATGGATACTCAGCAACGGAGAGTTGAGCACCGGCACGAGCGGTCCCATCGCCGGGTCCATCATCGACAGATGACTCACCAAGAGAAAGAAGCCTGAGAGCAGAAAAGCGAAAGCCGTCATCAGTCCACTGCCTTTGCGCGTACATATTATATATATGAGCGTGGCAAGCTGTGTCATCCATGCCACGGAGAGCATTGTCTCGTAGCCGTTGCCCATCGGGATGTTGCCCGTGATGATCCACCGCAGCGCGAGGAGGAACGTCAGAGCGGCAAATGAAAGGCCTAACCATATCTTCAGCGGAAGGAATGAGAAACGGCTCCAGAACACGAGGATGATGCCAAGGATACCCAGCGTGAGGTTGACCACGAAGAGAACGGTGGCGAGGGGGCAGGCGTTGTAGATGATCTCTGCGCGGTAAGCCAGCCGCGACGGAAGGCTCTTGCCGCCCTCTTTCTGCTGGTACTCTCCGATCTTCATCAGTATCTCGTCCACTGTCCCATTGTTGCCTTGCAGGAGCTGTCCGTAGATAAGTGGAAAAACATTTCTAAAGAAGAGAATCTCCCGCCGCGGCAACCGTTTCGGATATTTCTCGAACGGCGAGAACCATTGTGTCGTTCCATCGTGAAAGGTGTAAGGGAAGAGCGACAGAGGATCGCCCTGACGAAGCTGCATGACGAGCGCAAGCTTGCCGTCGATGTCGGCACAGGCTTTGTGGAACGTATCGTTGTTGCCCTGACCGTATTCCACGAGAGCCGGTCCAAGGATATAGCTGCCATTGCGGAAGAAGGCGTTGACAGAGGCGTGGTCCGGCAAACCGAACTGTCGCCGCATTTCCTTGTTCTTCACCCTGATAAACGGTTCATTATTCCACTCCTGCGGATAGAATATCCAGGAGAAAAGCACCTGTTCGGCACTTCGGCCTTCATAGCTGCGCCTGCCATAAAGCTTCTGCGTGAAGTCGAGAGCGAAGGTCTGCACGGGACAGATACGCTCATTGTAGTTGATGAGCAGATGGCCGAAACGGTCGGCTGTCTTCTCGGGAATCGTCGTCTGCGCCTTTGCCGGCAGGGAGAGGCTGAGGAGCAGAATGATGCCCAAGGCGTTTCCGAAACTGTCAGAGGCTGCGAGCTCACGGCAGAGGCTGCGAAAAGTGCCCTTGGGATCCACTAACAACCACAACAGGGCAACGAAGAACAGGGCATAGCCGGTATAGGTCACTGGTATACCCCAAGGGTCACTGTTCACGCTCAGGTAAGAGCCTTGGTTATCAGTGTCGTAACTGGCCTGATAGAAACGGATGCCACGGTAGTGATAAATCTTGTTCATTGAGACCTGGGCGTGGACAGAGCGCGGTCCGTCCATGATGACGAAGCGCGTGACATAGTCGGCTGCCGCATCGGTGCCGGCATGGTTGAGCTTCTCGAAGCGGTCGAGACGTACATAGAAAGGCAAGGTGCGGCGTGTGGTCTCCGTCATCGATGTCATCTGCTCTACCTCATTCGACGGCTGGTCGCCCCGCAGATGCACGATACCCTGATAGGCAGTGAGGTGGGTGAGCAGTGCGCCAAGAAGCATCACGACCATGGCAGCGTGGAGCAACAGGATGTTCCACCGATGCACATGGCGCTTCAGGATATAGGCAATGGCAAGCGCCGCAAGCAACGCCCACAGCGCCATGAACCACCAGGATCCATAGACACTCTGCTGGACGAAAAGCGTGCCCTTGACGTTCTCGATGACTGTTGCAGCAGCCATGACGACAATCAAAAGCACGTATATAATCTCTAAGGGCTTTCTTATTCTTGACAAATTCATAATGTTTTTATAACAGACACCTTGCACTCCTTATTGTTTAATCTTTGTGACTAATTCGTTAGTCTCGTCGAGAATCTTCGACAGCGCCTCGCTTCTCTCAATGGCAGCACTAACTTCTGCGTCCCTGATATGCTGTGCAAAAGGAGACTTTATCAGTTTCAAGGCAGTCTCCAAGTTGTCAATAGCCGCATCCACCTCTTTCGCTTTGTCTGCAGAGACTGTACTGACATAAGGCTTTAAGGCCGACCACAAGTTCCTGATGCTTTTGACATTATAAACTAAGTCGTTAACGCTCTGATAACTATAGGGCGATTCTATATAATTGGCATCGTTGTTGTTGTAAGGACGACCCAACTTCGTGTCTGCAATCTCGTCGGAGAGCCCCATCAGCCCATGGTCACCAATGAGCATGGCACTGAAGTTCTGCAAAGGCGTATAGGCCGCAAGCATGTAAGTGCGATAGTCGTTACCGTGAGGAGACGTGTATTCGAGCCTGGCTGCCGTGAGCAGATCACGGTAGATCTGAGGTGCGTCTTTGTCCCATCCACAAAGCAACTGAAGGCAGCGCAGCCGCAAGTTCCGGCTTAATGTCTGAAGGTATTTCCATTCCCTCTCAGTGATGTCAGCAACTTTCCTTGGGCTCCCATTGCGAAAGAGCACATATTCTATTCCATGCCATCCTACGATGCTGGCGTCCCAATCACTCATATCCTCCAAGGGGGCATTGCTGCTAAGCAACTGCCGGCAGCGTATAACGTCCAAAGGCCACTGGTTGATATCGGCGTCCACATAGAAATGGGCATCCGCACCAAAGAAGAACGCCTCCGTGCATTCATATCTGCTCCGCGCATGGAGGAACGACTTACAGATTGCTTCTAACTGACTCTGAGTCAAAGAAGCATACTCAGCATCAGACAGCCGGGAATAGTAAGATTCTTCCTCTTTAACCAGTTCACGATAGGAAGGAATGACCACACTGTCGATGGCATGGGTGACCGCCGTCTCTAAAGTTATTGTTTCTACGGGATCGTCGTTGGAATCTTCACTGCTGCAAGCTGCTGCAAACACCAGAACAACACTCAAAACAACCGGCAAAAGCGACTTGTACATTTTAGTTGATGAGATAAGGAAACAGATCCCCCTGTGGAAGGTTCGCTTCCACAAGAGGGTCCGAACAATATTATGAAAATGTATCAGATTGCATTGATGAAGGCAACGACAGCGTCGCGGTCCTTCTTACTCAGATAATAGAACTTCTTCGCAGACCAGTAAGCATCGCTCTCTTTGCTGTAAGCATGCCACATGATGGCCTCGACGACATTACGTGCACGACAGTCGTGCAGACGGTCGCTTCTGCCAGTCTCCTGCTGGCTCAGTCCGCGACCCCAGAGCGGTGTCGTGCGGCACCATCCTGTACGGATGTTGTTTGCCATGTGGAGCTTGTGCTGTACAAGGTCGGTATAAGGCCAGATGACAGAGTTGTCATAAGTGACCATCTTCGCCCCAGTCTGCGACATATAAGTCTTACTGGCGGGGTCAATCCATACATCATCCTTCCTGATGGTCCAGGACGGACGGTGACAGGATGTGCAACCCATCTGATAGAAGAGTTTCTTACCGCGCTGTACCTCCTCACTGTCGAGATTACGGGCCCTTGGCACACCAAGACCGCGGTGCCAGATGCCGAACTCATAGAAGTTCTCGTCCGTCATCTCCTCCTGTCCGTTCCAGGGAGCGGCATCGATGAAATACTTACGGTACGTAGCCGAGTCGCTCTTGCTGTTCAGTCCGAGCAGTTTGTTGACGAGTGTAGCAATGTTCTCTTTCGTGCCGTCACCATAGTAGGGATGAAGCAGTGATGTGAGGCTCTTGCCCTGCTGCTGGATGTAAGAGACGACACCATCGTCCTCACTCATCGCCTTGGCCCAGGCCTTCGTGGTATAAAGATAGTGACGGTCTGAGCGTGTCACGTTCGTGATGTTCCAGATAGCGTTTCCGCCAGGACCATCGAGCAGCGTGGCACGTGTCATGGCGTAGGTGAACTTCTTCACGCGCTTTGTGCCGTCAGCAAGAGGATACCAGGCCGAAGCAGCCCAGTCGTTGGTTGTAGCATTCCACATACCCGGGTTGAGGGCAGCATGTTGAGCTTCTCTCTGATACTGTACCTTCATGGAATCCTGAGAGATAGCGTCGAGCAGACCGGTACCGTACATGCCGATGGTAGACTCGAGGCGCACCTCATAGTTAGTCGGTTTGGGGTCGGTATTGAAAGCAGACTGGTCAATGGTCACCTCCGGATAGATAAGGCTATAGCTCTCACCGTCAGGGAACTTCATCGGCAGGCCTGAGGGCATAGATGACACATTCTTCCACGTGATGTGGATACCGCTCTCATCAATAGGAGCCTTAAACGGTTCCATCGCCTTGGTCTGCGGCATACCCGTCACCTCTGAGATGTAACTGTTGGCGGCATAAGCCTTGCCGTTGGCATCGGTGCCGGCTGTGGGGTGATAGACAACGAGCAGATAACCGTTGCCCATCTCGTTGGCTCGGTATTCGTTCTGACGCTTGCCGTGACCGTAACTCGGATGGCAGTACTCACAGCCTGTGCGGACCCAGGCAGGACCTAAGCCCCAGAAAGGTTTCGTGAAATAGTTTGCATCGTGCTCGAAGAAGTTCTCACCATGTTTGAAGGTAGTGTAGAGTCCTTCGTTGTCGATAGCCGGTGACTGGTTGGAATAGCAGCCCTGCTCATTGGAGGTCGTTCCCTTCTCGCCGCCCGGAAGCCATTCGGCATCGGAGAACGTAGCCAAAGAGTCCTTGGCCCACGAGGTCCCCGAACCGCCTTTGCCGCCATTGTCGGGATTCAAATCCGGATTGTCTTTGCAGGATGCAAAGGCCAGCGCTACGAACCCCGCACATACAATAAAAAGTCTATTCATAATGTTTTTATATTTCATTTACAGAGGCTGCCACAGGAGGTAACCGCTCAGCCTGCCTTATCCGGGTTTGCGATCTAAGTTATATGGCATCGCGATATAACTTAAACCGCGGTACGAGATCACCTGTATCGCAACGTCTGAACAGTTACCACCGGAGCCTCCTCCGCAATAGATGATAAATGATGATGGAAATAACCTTACTTCTTCGTCTGCTGCTGGATATAGTCGTTGGCCTTCGTCAACTTGTTGGACAGCGCCGTGCAGGCATCGATGGCAGCCTTCACCTGAGCATTCTTATAGTTATTGACAAACGGTACGGGACAAGCCTTGATCTTAGCCTGAGCATCATCTATGGCTGCCTCAACTTCCTTGCCTAAGCTCGGGTTGAGCGAAGCAAAGTAGTTGTGGAAAGAATAGGTTCCAGTCTTTGTGTTGTCCGTGTTGTAACCACCGAACCAGATGTTCTTGATGCTCTGGATATTGTCCCAGAAGTCTGTCAGGGAATTGTGGCTGAACGGCGACTCGATATAGTTAGGATCGCTCTCAGCATTTTCTGAGTTGGTGTTCAGACCATAAGGCTTACCCATCTTCGTCTGACCGACCTCATCACAGATACCGCCGCAGCCCTGGTCTCCGACGAGCAGTGCAGAGACGGCACTCTTCACCGACGTATAAAGACTGCCGCTCTTTCCGGCGTTCTTCATGTTCTCGCCATAAGTGAGGCTGCTGCTCGGCATGCTTGTCTTCCACTCGTGACTGTCCAGCCATGCCTTGTGTTCTGCCGTTCCGCCTGACCAGCACACCTCCAACTCGTAGATCGATCCCATGAGGTCGCCCGCCACAGCCACACCAAACTTCAGCTCATTGATGGGCTTGATATCCATGAAATTGGCACGGTCGTTATAGTCATCATAAGTACTGTTGAAAGAGCTCACCTTACGAGGAGCACCATCACGGAAGATGATGAACTCGACAGAATGGAAGCCGAGGAGGTTCTGGTTGAGGTCTCCGTGAATGTTGTCGATGTTGGCATTCTCATCATCTGTGGTGTAACGTGCGAGCTGTGTAGTGTTCAGCAACTGACTGTGCAGTGCAGAGAGGTCAAGGGGCCAGGTATCGATATGTGGGTCAATGTCGTAGTCGCTGGCAGCTCCGAGCAGGAAAGCCTCACTCTTCTCGTAGCAGGCGCGCGCCGCCTTCCAACTGGCGCAGGCGTTGTCGACCATTGTCTGTGTGGCATTACCCTTATCGACAGCGTCGCGCAGCGTTTTCATCTGGTTGTAGAAGTTGGTGGCGTTGACAGCCATCTCAGCATAGGTAGCATTGATGGTGTTGCTGACAATACCGGAGACAGTCTTGGAGAGATAATCCTCCTCGGTCAGATCGCCTACTTTAACGGCGGGGCCGTTGTCGTCGTTATCACTGCTACAGGACGCCATGCCCATAGTCATCGTGGCTGCTGCCATCATGAGGAACAGCGCCGATTTGAAAATCTTTTTCATAAACTGTGATTTTGTTTGTTAGTATGGTCTATTGGTCATGCTGCACCCTTACAGGAAGAACCCTTCGTAGGCAATGCCGAAATTGACGGCGGGCTCGTCGTTGCAGGGACTCTTGAGAAAACGTTTGGTGTAGTCGAACTTCAGGACAATCTGAGAGATGGGATAATAGTTGAGGCCGAAACTCATGACGTTCTTGGCCTCGTAAGGATACTCCGCCTGACGACTGTCGCGGACATAAGAGTTATAATAGTCGTAACGGCCGAAGACATAGAGTTTCTGGTTGTCAGCACGCAGTCTCTCAATCTGTGAGAACACGTCGTAACCAGCCTCTACGCCGATGGCAACGGCATTCTTGCCGACCTCGGAACTGCTGTAAGGAGAGGTCTTCGTGCTGCGGCCCGAGAGATATTTCACATTATAGGCATCGCCGAGATGACCATAAGTAGCCTGTCCGCGCACGATCCAGTTCCAGCGGTTGACGGTGAAATCAAAAGAGCCGATGGACACAGCGCCCTTGAGCTTGTCGTTAGAGTCGTTGATATAAGTATTGTTGATGCTGTGACCGTAGTAACCGCTCAGACCGAGACGTACACCCGGAGTAGCGAACCAGTCGAGGCGGGCTGCTGTAGCATACTTGCTGGCGGGATCGAACTCGAAAGCGGAATGGGTGCCCTTGTGAATCCAGCCGTCACGGTCGAAGTGCATCGCGTCGAGACCTTCCAGGAACTGTACCTCATACTTGAACCTGCCGAGATACCCCCAAAGGCTCACACCGGTCTGATGCCAGGTGGAAGGAAGAATGGTGTTCTCACCTTCGGGGCGATAGACCGTAAAGAAATTGAGTGGCTCGTGGTGGGAGTTGTTAAGACCTACGGGCACGACAATGTGGCCGAAGCGCAGGTTCACGCCCCGGCAGAATGTCTTCTGCAACCAGAACTGCTCAAGTTCTACTTCGCCACCTTTCTCTGTCTCGGTCTCCCATTCGCCGCCTTCCTCGTATTCGCGCTCGTAGGCAGAGCCAGTGCCACCATGCTCAAATTCGATCTCCGAGCCCATCTTCCAGCCTTTACCGAAATCGTAGCTCAGATAGATGACAGCGTGGGGGATGTCGAATCGGCCGTAGCTCTTGTCATTCTTGTATTTAGAGGGTTCGGAGTAGCGGTAGACGTTATCACTGTAAAAGTTGCGGCTATAAGCCACTTCGCCATAACCACCGACACTCAGGCGATGGCCGCCGGCATGACTCATCACAGAGTCGGAGGCGTTAACCTGGGCTTGTGCACACTGAAAGCTGCCAAGCGCAAGGGCTGCCGAAAAGAGTCCAAAGAGAAGTTTGTCCATTGTTCTTGTTTCTTAATATTCTGAGTGCAAAATTAAAAAGAAACAAAAAATGACGCAATACTCAAAAATTAGTAAATTAGCAGGCTGCTTAACCCTTCTTTTATGGGGATTGAAACAACAGCACATTCCTTTTCATGTATTGAAAAGACGATCCTTGTGGCCACACACACCAAATAGCACAGATACCTACTTTTGGGGATAAAGAATATCATAACACAAAAAAGGTCACAAAACCCTACTCAAAAATGGATAAATAACAAATAAAGATGACTTTTACTACTAAAGCTGACACTTGGGTATTAACTTCTGCAAGGCATAAGTTTCCTACATTATAGTAATGCTATCCCTTCCCGAACAGATGTCGGATAACTTCTATTGGCGCAAAAAATATCATGCGTGGCCCTGTCCATCGCATGACACGCCTCACCTCCTCGCGCTGCCTTGGAGCATAGCAATGGGAGCTGCAATACTTGCAAGACGGTTTTCTGTCTTGCCAATGACAGCGGTCAAGGCGGCGCTGACAGTAGTCGATAAGTCCGGCGTGCACCTTATCGGGCTGTGAAAGATGAAGGTGATAGCGGCAGTAAAGCCGTATCATGAAAGCAATGGTACGCTTCTCACGCTCAATGACTTTTCCCATGATTATAATCCCCAATCGGAGAGCATTTTGCTTTTTGACGCCGACTCAACCTTGTTCTCTATGTTATCGGGGAGGTTGCAGAAGAAGTCAATGCCTGTGAGCCTTTCCAACTCATCAATGGAGACGACATACTTGGACAGGTCGGTATCATCATTGACTTTGTGCTCAAACCACAGTCCGATAGCCTTATACTGTCTGTTCTTCACAGCGAGGATGGCGGCGAAGAAATACTTGGGTACGATGAGCTTGCTTTTAGGCGTGTAACCTGCTATCTGTGAACTGTTATCAATGGTCCCGCCTTTGCAGACATAGAGGATGTCGCGATACTTAGATGTGTTCCATGTGTTGCGCAGCTGGCCCTCCATGTTTTCCCATACACCGGCATTGAACCCGTGGACCTGTGGCTGCATATTACTCAGATAGTAGGTCTGCTCATTGGCGTCCCGAGAGTTTTGGCGGTCGGCTGACGGACAGATATGTCCACGATCGTAGCCGGAACCCCTATAGTCGCTGAGTGTGGTACGGTAGGTTTGAGGGATATTTGGGTCTTCCTGGAAAGGATCGCCCTGCCAGGAGGTGTTCTTCCAATAGCTTCTTTTCCAATTGACGACACTGTTAGTCGCATCTATTTCATAGCACGACCACCGCTGAGCCTTCTTGTCACAGTCCCATTCGAGGGAATAGTTGACACCATAGTCAGACGTGGAGTGTACAATGATGAGGTTGTGGCCGCCCAACTTGATATGCGGGAACTCCAGGCGAGCGTAGTTGGCATTTGCTGCGGTTGGGTTGGCATTGGCGTTGACGGTGGTGCCGTTGTCTGTCCCCGGTTTGGGGAGGTTGTCGTTCTCACTGCATGAGAAGGTGAGGAAAAAGAGCGCAAAGAGCAGCGATGATATTGTCTTCCAACTGTATTTCATAGAAGAATCTTTCTTGTAGAGATTTGTAGGAAAATGTTTATTGAACACAAAAGTGCGGACGGACGCATATGCAACTACGTCCGACCGCACTCCTTCGAATCTGTATACTTGTGAATAAAGTATTACTTCTTCAGCTTACCGTAGCGGTTCATGAAGCGGTCCACGCGACCTGCTGTGTCGACGAGCTTGCTCTTGCCGGTATAGAAGGGATGAGAGCTGCTGGAAATTTCGACCTTTACCACTGGGTAAGTCTCGCCTTCAAACTCTACTGTATCTGTCGTCTTGCATGTAGATTTTGTAAGGAACATATCGCCGTTGGACATGTCCTTGAACACGACGGGACGATAGTTTTCTGGATGAATACCTTTTTTCATTTTAATCTTTATGTAATGTATTAATTATATGCTAATGCTAAATCGGATGCAAAGTTACTGCTTTTTCTTTGAGTCACCAAAGAAAAAAGTAGATTTATTTGCGGTCTCCTTTTCCTTTCAGTTGCTTGGTGCAAGGGTTCACTGTCGTCTTACTTGGCATAGGTGATGGTGATGGTCTGAACACGCAGCTGCACACCACCCTTGGTAAGGCTGGGGTCAGCATTGGTGTACACGACGCTGTTGCCAGAGAAAGTGACGGTCGCCGTGGCGTTGCCTACGTAGTTGGTGCCATTGTAAACGTCGCAGGTGAAGACAATTTTTGCGATTGGCTTGGAAGCCGTGAATGTCAAGGTGTTGTTGAGATAGACGCGCACGCCCTTGGTCTTTGTGTAGAAGGTTGGTGCTGTCGTTGCTTCTCCCTTGCCAAAGATGACGGTCGTGCCATCTGGGAATTTAGCTTCCGTGACTATCTCCTTGTCTTCATATCCCTGTCTGCTCAAGTCGATAAACGTGTTCTCTGTACCCTCGTTTGCGTTGGCGTTGGTCAGTGTCACCGTAGTACCACTGATGGTGATACCTTTCCCTGTGGTTATGGTCGGTTCAGTACTGCTGCCGTTTCCCTCACCTTCGAGCGAGACGATCTTGGAGCCGTACTGCATTTGCGGGGTGTTGCCCTTGTAATTGATCAGCGTTCCGACAACCGTTACTTTCTGGCCGACTTTCAGGTCTGTGGCAGCCGTGAACTTGGCGCCATCCTTGCCATAACCATTGTAGATGTAGAACTGTTCGCTGCTCTCCTTGCCGTCGTCAGAGATATAATAGTTCATTTCTCCATACTTTGAGTTGAAGTCGCCTACCTTGCTGATGACACCGCTGACGTAGACGTTCTCTCTCTTCTCGCCGTCTTTCAGCTGGGCGGCTGCCGCATTGGCAGCGGTGGCGTTGAAGGGTCTGGCTTGTGTACCTGAACCTTTGGGCTCGCCAGTGGAAGGTGTCACAGGTGTGGTGCCGGCAGTCTCACCGTTGAGGCTGTAGATATAACTGGCACCTTTACCGACGGTCTCCGGAGTCTTGCCGTTGTAGTTGGTGAACTTTCCGTATACCACGACGGTGTCGCCTACCGATAGCTTGTCGTCGGCAGTGAACTTACGGTTACCAAGGTAATAGCTCTGGAAGATGTAGATCTCGTTCTTGCCGTCATCGGTGATGTAATAGTTGGCATTGCCGTATTTCTCAGTCTCTATCTCCTTGATCTCCTTAACGGCTCCCTTGACATAGATAGCCGTTGATGTCTCCCCGCCTGCGGCGAGAGCGTTGACCACTTTCAGTGCGCCAGCCACATTATAGGGGTCGGTGGCGGTGCCTGTGCCTTTAGCCTCCGTCGTTGGCTCTCCCTTGCCTCCTGTGCCCGGTTCCTCGTATGGCATAGGTACGTCGGAACATGCTGTGAAAGAGAAGAGGGCCAGCAGGGCTATGGCTAATTTGAATATCGATTTCATAATTATCTATATATAATAATGTGTATATTACGTATGGTTATTTATTCACTTTGATGTCGCTGGTCTTGCGTATAAGGATCTGCCAGGTGTTGTTGTAGCGTGTGGCGATGCCTGTGATGTCGGCGCTCTGTTTCTTCTTGGCTGTGGCGTCGTAGGGCAGTGTCATGGCAGCGAAGTCGGCGTAGGTGCTGGTCCTGACCACAACGTTTGTGCCGTAGCCGTCGAGCTCCTGGTTGACGGCGTTGCCCACGGCTGTGCCTGAAGTGAAAGTAGCCTTGCCGTCAGCGTTCTTGAATGTGACGCCTTTCAGGGTGACGAGCTTGCCACAGTTGGCGTTCATGTTGCTCTTGACGGTGGCAAAGTCGACAGGCCGGATAGCATTGGCATCCGGCGAGCCCGTGATCTTGAAGTGTTTGCTCCAGATGTCCTTCTGCATGCGACCGATACTGTTGCCCTGATAGGGTGCGCCTATCTCCGGCATCTTACGGTAGCCACCGATATAGAGCCCTTTGAGGTCGACGAGAATCTCGGCACCCTCTGCGAGGTAACCGTTGAGACCTCCCTCATTGACGGCAATGATGATGGCGGCAGTGTTGTCCTGCAGCACCACCTGTTTGTAGATATTGCCGCCGAGGTCGTTGCCAGTAATGCGCCCCTTGATCATGATATTCTCGTCAATCTGCTTGTTCTGATCAGTGGAGGCAAAGACGTTGGGGTACTTCTTGATGAGCTCTGCGATGGTGATGACATTGTGCTCGGTGAGACTGTTGTTGCCGAAAGGAGCACCGTCCGTGAAGTCAGGCTCATCCCAGTCGCCGTTCATGCAGGACGAGAAAAGCCCGCACACCATGGCAAAGAGAAACAGATAAGTTGCTTTTATTTTCATAGCGTTTACTCCTTTCTTAGAATTTATAAGTTACGATGAGCATGCCGTTGATGCCATTGACATAGAACTTCTTCGGGTTAGTGAGGAAGGTGTAGGTGCGTATTGTCTCGCCGCTGTCGTCGTAGGTCTGGCGGTTCTGCTCCATACCGCCGGTGACAAGCTTGCGGTTGTTGAGAATGTTGGTCAGCATGAGGTTGATGGACAGCTGATGCTTGCCCACGTAGATGCTCTTGCCCACTGAGGCATCGAGCATGAATCCGCCCTTGCCTTTAGCCTGTGACGGTGCTCTGGAAACGTCGTGCATGGGATTGCCATTCTCATCCATGACCGTGTTGCCGGCGACATCTTTCAGCAACGGAAGGTTGGAATAGTAGCGGCTTACGGGCGTGTAATAGAGATAGATGCGGTCGTAGTAGTTGCCGATGAGGTCGATGAACCAGCCATTAGAGTGGTAGGCGAGGTCGACGGAATAAGCCGACAGCGGCGTGCCGCCCTCACGCATATTCTTGTTCACTACAATGTCGTTGTAATACTTGCCGTCGTTGGAGAGCATGTAGCACACGTTGGCGTTGTTGGCGTACTTCGCCTCACTGACGGTTGCCAGGGTGTTGATGCTGAAGGTAGACGACAGCTTGAAGTTGAGGCCTGCCTCTATACCATAATAATGCTTGTTGATGCCGGAGAGGGAGACGTATGAAAAGGATTTGTTGCTGTCATAATAGAACATACTGTACTCTGTCACGTCTTGCAGGCGGGTGTAGTAAGCCTGGATGTTGGCGTGCAGCCAACTGCTCTGTAACTGATAGCCCATCTCAGAGGAAAAAATCTTCTCTGTAGAGAGGTCTTTTACAAAGTCATTATTGATCTGTGGAGAAGAGAAAGCGACGTTTGCCGTCGGTGCCTTCCACTCATAGCCGGCACCTAAGGAGAGCGTATTGCCGTGTCCGAGGCTGATGTTCATACCGGCTTTTCCTCCGCCGTCGAGGAAGTGAGCCGTGCCGCTCTTGCCGTAAGAGTTGTTGGGAGCGAGACCGTTGCGCATCTTGCCGTCGCGCTGCATAGCCACTCCGCCAATGCGGCCACTGACAAAGAGAAGGGCACCGTTGAGCCTTGTCTCATAGCTTGTCCATGCCTGTGCACGGTTGACATAGACGTTATAGTCGTAGCCGAAGCGGTCGCCCTTACGCACCTGCTTCGGCGTACTGCCGTCGTTGAGATCATAGAATACCTGCGAGGCGTTCTCGGCATAGGTGCCGATGACATAATAGTTGCTGTTATGGAACGAGGTGGCACCGAGCAGGTCCTCCATGGTCTGATAGTGCATGCCCTTGTTAGTGCTCAGATTCAGGCCGATATTGAGCCCGCTCTTTGCTGTGAGGTCTTTGTGCAAGGCAGAGGAGAGGCTGAAGGCGAGCTGGTCGTCGTGATAGGCCTGCTGGTAATACATGGCGTCAGCACCCTGTGCCGATGCCATTTTGTTGGAGTAGTAGAGCCTGTCCCAGTTGATCTGCCTGTTTGCCTTCGACGCCATGAGATAGTCGCGGGCTGCTGTCCAGGCTACGAGGTCGGAGGCACTCGTTGAGCCGGAGCCGTTGTCCCACACATCATAGAAGTAGCTTGGCATGAGACTGTAGTAGTCGGGAGCCGGGTTGGTGGTGTTGTTGTAGTTGAGACGTGTGCTGCTGTACATGGAATACTTGCCGAGCAGTGAGGTGGTGAGCTTCGTGTTGTCGTCGATCTTGAAGTCCCAGGTCAGCAAGGCAGCCGGCGCATAGTCGTTGACCACACGTGCGTTACGCTTCTTGCCGTTCTGGTAGCCCCAGTTGGGGTTATAGTTGTAGTTATTGGCGAGCCAGTACATCTCATCCGTCGAGGCACTCTGAGTGCCACGCTCTGTGGGGTTGCCCCAGGTGACAAGGGAGAGGGAGTGATGGTCGTTGAACACCTTCTCCACACCGAGGAAATAGCTCAGTGAGTTGTAGAATGTACCTTCCACGTAGCCGCGATTGGCCCAGCGGTAGGTGAGGGAAGCCGACCACGCCCAGCCTTTGTCGTTGAGACCGGAGTTGTAGGAGTACATGCCTCGGAGCGTGTAGTTGCGGTTGCCACCGGCGAGAGAGAGCCGCTGACCCACAGGCATGGCCGAGGGCCGGAAGTTGTAGTTGTTGCTTCCGCCCAGGGATGTCATGGCAAAATTGTTGCTCTCAAAGGGCAGCGCCGACTCCATGCCACGTGTCTGGTTGTTGAGTCCGCCGACGAAGGAGTAACGGAAGTCGCCACGCTCGATATCGTTGACTGGATTTCCGTTGATGTACATATCGTTGTACTTGGCGTTGTAGCCTCTGTATTTGAACCTGACAGGGCTCCACCTATATCCTACCTCGTTGGCGTAAGCGTTGGTACCTGAGGAGATAATCGACACGCTCTGCGTGACGTTCTCGTCCTCGCCGAGCTGCGCCTCCGTGAAGGTGAAAGCCTGCTCACCCACATTGACAGAGTCTTGCTGGGCATAACCCACCGAGGCGATGCTCAAGGCAGCCAAGGCCATGATAAGCTTCTTCTGCATAAGAAAGATGATTGATTAATAACAATTAGAGAATGCAAAGATAACTATTATTCTTCTTTTTCGCCTGTTTTCTAATAAAAAAATGTGATATTGATATTATCTCCCTAAAAAGAAAACGCGAAAACGACTCGCGCATGAAAAGAAGGTGATAACTTTGCACCCGAACTAATAGTATACTTGGTGGGCACTTGCTCACCAAGCGCCCCATGCGGCACAGTGACCACACTTTGGTCATCGTGTGACCACGCCGTGGTCATCATGTGACCACACCTTGGTCAATGCATGACCACGGCGTGGTCACATGATGTTTTTGATACAGCCACTGAAAGGGTCAATGTGTTGCGTGTCATCTTTCCCTTTTCGATTAATTTATTGTAAAGTTGCCCATATTCCTCCATTGAATCCTAAATTTCCTGCGAAGAATTGGTGATATATTAGAAATTATGACGACATTTGCACGTAAATCATGTTATTTAGCTGAATAAACTCAGATGAAAAAGTTTTTCCCCGCACTCCTGTTAGCGCTTTTCTTCTGCTTTTCCACCGCGGCGCAGAAGAAGTTTAATGTCTATGCCGTAGGTTTCTATAACCTTGAGAATCTTTTCGATACGTGTCACGACATAGGCAAGAATGACTATGAATTTCTCCCTTCGGGATCCTATAAATGGAACGGCATGAAATACAGTCACAAGCTGCACAACATGGCCCGCGCGCTCAGCGACATGGGCACAACGATGCTTCCGAGGATAGGCTGTTCGGTCATCGGCGTGTCAGAAGTGGAAAACGACAAGGTGCTTACGGATCTCTGCTCTCAGCCTGAGCTGAGTGAGCGTGGATATAAGTTCTGTCATGTGGAAGGTCCTGACCACCGCGGCATCGACTGCGCTCTACTCTATAACCCCACGCTGTTCACCGTTAAAGGCATGCGCCTCTATCCTTACGTACCCACAGAAAAGCAGGACTCACTCTTCCGTACTCGCGGCTTTCTTGCCGTCAGCGGCGAGTTAGGCGGTGAGCACGTCGTGGTCATCGTCAATCACCTGCCGAGCCGCTTCAGCAACGGTTACTATCGCGAGGTAGGCGCCGCACAAATCAAAGAACTGAAAGACCGTGTCCTGAAGATGGATCCGCAGGCAAAGGTCATCGTGATGGGCGACATGAACGATGACCCGACCAACAAGAGCATGCATGTGATCCTCTCTGCCAAGGAGGAGCCGTCCATGGTGGGCGATGACGACATGTACAACCCCTGGTACAATGTGCTGGTCAGACAAGGCACCGGTACACTGCAATATCAGGGCTCATGGAACCTCTTCGACCAGATCATACTCTCGCCGAGTCTCCTTGACAGGGATGGAAAGAAAGACTTTTCTACGCTGAAATTCTTCAAGAATGAGGTGCAACGCATGCCTTACCTCTTCCAGAAGGAGGGAAAGTACAAGGGCAACACACACCGCACCACTGCCGGCGGCGTATGGCTCGACGGCTATTCCGACCACCTGCCGACAGTCGTCTATCTCGTTAAAGAACAGCCTGAGAATAAGCCGGCTGCACTGGACGAGAACATTTTCGCATTGCCTGACTATACGGAAGCGGAGCTGAAAAACATCGCTTCTTATATGACAGAGGAGAAGTGCCTGGAGGAAAAGGACACGAAGAAATGATAACAACTACAGACATTGAGACCCACCCTTTCGAGCCATTCCTGCCCCCGACAGCCCGCCTGCTGATGCTTGGCACCTTTCCGCCGGCACCCAAGCGTTGGTGCATGGAGTGGTATTATCCCAACTATACCAATGACATGTGGCGCATTGTGGGGTTATGCTTCTTTGGCGACAAGCTGC
>ERZ772881.854-NODE-854-length-30936-cov-9.080341_pt1 | contig 30936 bp, 30 predicted proteins | sample MGYA00580581_ERZ772881 | MGnify/ENA primary metagenome ERZ772881 (study PRJEB29015, sample SAMEA2737668) | human gut metagenome | biome: human gut; feature: human-associated habitat; material: faeces | place: China | collected 2012 ...
AACGCACTGGAATACGCCCTGAAGCGCAACGCCATCCCCTATAAAGTTGTGGGCGGCATGAAGTTCTTTGACCGCGCCGAGGTCAAGGATATGCTGGCCTACCTGTGCGTGCTGAATAACCCCATGGACGATCTGCGGCTCCGCCGCATCATCAATACGCCCGCAAGGGGCATCGGCGCAACCACTATGGACAAGGTGGCGGAACTGGCGGCGGAGCAGGGGGCGTCTCTCTACGAGATCATCCGCAACGCGGACCTGTTCCCCACTCTGAAAACCGCGGCAGGCAAGCTGACAAAGTTCGCCGCCCTGATCGACGGCCTGCGCCGGGCCGGAGGGACGCTGGCTCTGCCGGAATTTTACGATGAAGTCCTGAACCAGACCGGCTACGTCCGGGCGCTGGAGGAGAAAAAGGACATGGAGAGCCGGGGCCGCATCGAAAACGTGCAGGAATTGAAGTCCAACATTCTGGGCTTTTTGGAGCAGGACCCGGAGGACGCCACCCTGTCCGGGTTCCTGAACGAGATCGCCCTGTACACGGATCTGGACAGTGTGGAGGCGGATGACAACTGTGTGACCATGATGACCATTCACTCCGCCAAGGGCCTGGAATTCCCGGTGGTATATGTGGTGGGCATGGAGGAGGGGATCTTCCCCGGCACGGCCTCCATGTATGACGAGGAAGAGCTGGAAGAAGAACGGCGGCTGTGCTATGTGGCCATGACCCGCGCGCGGGAAAAACTGGTGATGACCAACGCCCGCCAGCGGATGCTCTACGGCCGCACCAGCGCCAACAAGTCCAGCCGCTTTTTAGACGAGATCCCGGCGGAGGATATGCGCTGGGAGAGCAAGCCGGAACCGAAATTCGGCACCTATGACGAGGACGGCTTCGGCGGCAGCGCTTACAGCAGCGGGACAGGCCGTTCCAGCGGTTATGTCAGCGGTGGCGTCCATACCTACAAGAGCACCAAACCCGCGGCCCAGACCCTCCGCACCAGCAGCCGGGGCAGTCCCCCTGCCGCACCGTCGGCGGGACTGATCCAGCTCAGTCAGGGAGACCAGGTGGAGCACACCGCTTTCGGCAAGGGCACTGTGGTGTCGGTAAAGCCTATGGGCGGCGACGCCCTGGCGGAGGTAGCCTTTGAGACCGGTACGAAGAAGCTGATGCTGAAGGCTGCCGGAAAGCATCTGAAAAAACTGTAAAACCGTCTGTAAAGCAGATTTTTCTGCCAAATAGTTCAAAAACCGTCCCCGGAGGCTTTCAAGCCTCCGGGGACGGTTCGTATATCGCTTAAGTTTTGGGCTGCTTGGCGGGGAGACGGCCATAGATCCGGGTCATCTCTCGGATATCGCCGATCAGCTTCACCGTCAGCTCACCGGGAAGGAGCCGCCACTGCCAGTTGTCCCGGCCTGTGCCGGGGGTGTTGATCCGGCTGCCTTCGCCAAGCTCCAGCCAGTCCTGCATCTGGGCCACGAACAAGGATGCGGGGGAGGTCATGCCGCCCCGGAGCACACCTCGGTTGAAGCCCTCCCGCTCATTGAGCCCCAGATACTGCACGGCAAAGTCGATCTCCTCCGGCTCTGCCTCCTGACGCCACAGGGCCAGCGGGGCGTTGTCATGAGTCCCGGCATAGCACACGCAGTTCTCTACGCAGTTATGGGGGAGATAGGCGCTGTCCGCTGTGGGGGAAAAGGCAAATTCCAGAACCCGCATCCCCGGCAGACCGGAATCTGCCAGCAGCTTCGTCACGTCGGGAGAAGGCTCACCCAGATCTTCTGCGATGAAGCGGATGCCGTGGAACCAGCCGGTGAGGACGTTCAGCAGATCCAGCCCCGGCCCCTTGACCCAGCGGCCGGTTTTGGCGGTCGGAGAACCGTAGGGCACCGCCCAATAGCTGGCGAAGCCCCGGAAATGGTCAATGCGGATCACGTCATACAGTCTGGCGGCGCCGTCCACCCGGCGGATCCACCAGCCGAAGCCGTCCTCGCGCATGCGGTCCCAGTTGTACAGCGGGTTGCCCCACAACTGGCCATCGGCGCTGAAGTAGTCTGGCGGTACGCCGGACACCGCCTTGGGAACCAACGTGTCGTCCAGCTGGAAAAACTCCGTCTCCGCCCACACGTCGGCGGAGTCCATGGCCACGTAGATGGGCAAATCGCCGATGATGCGGATGTTCAGCCCGTGGACGTAGTCCCGCAGGCGATCCCACTGCTGGAAGAACAGATATTGCAGGTAGGTGAAGAAATCCACGTCCTCCTGCAGCAGCGCACGGTACTTCTCCAGCGCGCCCTCCTGCCGCAGGCGGATGTCGTCAGGCCACTCCGTCCACGCCTTCATGCCAAAATGGCGCTTGCAGGCCATGAACAGGGCGTAGTCCGGCAGCCAGCGGGCATTGGCCGCGGCAAAGGCGGCCACCGCCTCACTGTCCCGTTTCCAGCCCCGCTGGAACGCCTTATGCAGCAGGTCAAACCGCTTCTCGTAGATGCGGCCGTAGTCCACGTGGCGGGCGTCGCCGCCCCACTTGCAGCGGCTGCACTCGCTCTTGGTCAGCAGGCCGTCGGCGATGAGCAGCTCGGGGTCGATGAAATAGGGATTGCCCGCGTAGGCGGAAAAGCTCTGGTACGGCGAATCGCCATAGCTGGTGGGTCCCAGCGGCAGCATCTGCCAGTAGCGCTGGCCCGCTGCCTGCAGGAAGTCCGCGAAGTCGTAGGCCGCCTGTCCCAGCGTGCCGATCCCGTAGGGGGAGGGCAGGGAGGAGATGGCCATCAGAATACCACTGGAACGTTTCATAGCAGTACGTCACTTTCTTTCAGAGATCAACAGAGTTACGCGGGGCGGGCGAAATGCCCGCCCCGTTGTTCATGGTTTTTAGCCCTTGACGGCGCCGGCGGCCACACCCTTGATGATGTGCTTCTGGCACAGCAGGTAGAACACGATGACCGGCAGGATGCTCAGCAGGATCAGCGCCATGGTAGCGCCCATATCCACCTGACCGTAGCTGCCCTTCAGGTGCTGGATGACGATGGGGATGGTCATATACTTGGTGCGGTCCAGTACCAGGTACGGCAGCAGGAAGTCGTTCCACACCCACATGATCTCCAGCACACCCACAGAGATGAACGTAGGCTTCATCATGGGCAGCACCACCAGGAAGAAGGTGCGCAGCGGGCCGCAGCCGTCAATGACGGCGGCCTCCTCGATCTCCAGCGGGATGGACTTCACGAAGCCGGAGAACATGAACACCGCCAGACCCGCGCCGAAGCCCAGATAGATGACGGGGATGGTCCACGGCGTGTCCAGGTGCAGCTTGTTGGCGGTACGGGACAGGGTGAACATCACCATCTGGAACGGCACCACCATGGAGAATACGCACAGGTAGTACACGATCTTGCTGACCAGACTGCCCACGCGGGAGACGTACCACGCCGCCATAGAGGTACACAGCAAAATCAGCGCCGAGGATACCAGCGTAATGAACAGGCTGTAAAACACGGCCTTAACGAAGGGGTAGTTGCCGAAGGTCATGCCCTTGACGTAGTTCTGGAAGCCCACAAAGCTGTCGGCATTGGGGAGGGCAAACGTCTCCGTATTCACGGCGGCGTTGCTCTTGAAGGAGTTCATCAGCACGATGAGGATAGGCAGCAGGTAGACGATGCAGATAACTGCGAACGCCACGGTCATCGCCATTTTGCCGCGCTCGTGTTTCTTGGAAAGACTGGTCTGCATTACTGCTGCACCTCCTTCTTACGGGTCGCCTGGAGCTGGATGAGGCCGATCACGGCTACCAGAATGAAGAATACCACGGCCTTGGCCTGCCCCACGCCGCGGTTGTTGCCGCCGCCGGAGTAGAATGCGTTGTAGATATTCAGGGCCAGCATCTCCGTGGTCTTGATGACGCTGCCGTCCGGCTGCTGCAGGAACGGGCGGCCGCCGGTGAGGGCCAGGTTCTGGTCGAACAGCTTGAAGCCGTTGGTCAGGGTCAGGAAGATGCAGATGGTGAAGGAGCTCATCATGTTGGGGATGGTGACCTTCCACAGCGTCTGCCAGCTGTTGGCGCCGTCGATGCGGGCGGCCTCCAGCATGTCCTCGGGAATGGACTGCAGGCCAGCGATGTAGATGATCATCATATAGCCCACCTGCTGCCAGCACATCAGGATGATGAGGCCCCAGAAGCCGTATTTGCTCTCCAGCACCACGGAGGTGTTGTACTTCACCAGAATGCCGTCGAAAATCATGGACCAGATATAGCCCAGCACGATGCCGCCGATGAGGTTGGGCATGAAGAATACCGTGCGGAACAGGTTGGAGCCCTTGATGCCCTTGGTCAGGAAGTACGCCACCGTAAAGGCCAGCACGTTGATGAACGCCACCGACACGAGGGCGAACAGCGCCGTGTACCAGAAGGCGTGGAGGAAGCTGCTGTCGGAGAAGGCCTTCACATAGTTGTCAAACCCCACCCATGTCCACTGGCTGGTGAGTTTGAACTTGCAGAAGGACAAAAACGCACCTTTCAGGAAGGGGTACAGGAACCCGATGCAAAAGGCGGCGAAGGTGGGCAGCAGAAAAAGCCACACCATCCGTTGAATGGGCCGACGGATCAGACGGCTGCTGAGTGCGGCCGCGTCTCGCTTTCGATGTAATCGCTTCATTCTTTCAACTCCTGTTCTGCTGTTCTGCGGTTATTGTCATGGCGAAAGCTCTTGCCCGACCGCGTCGGACAACAGCTCACGCCACCACGGAGAAAGCGCAGGCGGGACGGGCGTAACGCCCGCCCCGCCTGTATTGTGCTGCCTCTGCGTCACAGGGACGCGGGGAACTTAGTGCTCGTTGGCGTACTGAGTTGCCCAGCCCTCCACGAAGGCGGTCTTGACATCGTCCCAGCTGCCGTTGCCGGTGGTGTACTTGCTCAGAGCGTCCACGACGGCGGCGCGCCAATCGTCAACAGCGGGAGTCCAGTTGAAGGCCCAGGTGACAGTGTAGTTGCCGTTGGCAACATACTCGTTGGCCTGTGCGAAGAACACGTTCTCGGGAGTCTTGGCGTTCTTGAAGGGGCAGGGACCAAACTGCTCGGCCAGCATGGTGGTGCCGGCGTCAGAGGTGACGACCCAGTTCATGAAGTCCAGAGTGGCCTTGATGTCCTCCTCGGAGGCGTTCTTGTTGACAGCCCAGCAGTTCTCAGTGCCGCAGCACAGACCGGCCTTGTCCTCGCCGTCCACACCGCAGTAGATGGGGATCATGGCCAGATCATCGGGGTTCATGGCGAACTTGTCAGCAGCGGTCAGGTTGCTGAACTCCCAGGTGCCGTTCTGATAGAACACGGCCTTGCCCTCGCCGAACTCAGCCTCAGCCTGATCGCCGGTAGCGGTCAGCAGGGCAGCGCCGGTGGTGGCGGAATCAGTGGTATACAGATCCCAGATGGCCTTGTAGTTGTCCAGATAAGTACCCTTGATGGTGGCGGGCTGAGCGGTGACGTTGTCATCGCGGAACTCGTAGTACAGGGGCATGTTGGCCAGATGGCCGGAGAAACGCCAGGAGGAAGAGCCGTCCAGGCCGGCGGAGGTGAAGGCATCGAAGCCCAGCTCGGAAGCACGGGCATGGATGTCATCGGCAACGGCCTTCAGGGACTCAAAGTTGGTGATCTCGTCCAGGGAGTGGCCGGCCTGCTCCAGCAGAGCCTTGTTGACAATGATGCCGAAGGCCTCATAGCAGTAACCGATGGACACGGTCTCGCCGTCGGCGTTCTTCAGATCGAAGTCATGGGTGGTCATCTGGTTGTACACGTCGGTGCCTTCCAGATTGTAGCAGAACTCACCGTAGCTGTTGACAGCGCCCAGGTTGCCCACCTGGAACATGGTGGGAGCGGTGTCCTTATCCATCTCGGCGGTCAGGGTGGTGTCGTACTGGCCGGAAGCGGCGGTGACGACCTTGACGGGCACGCCGGTCTCCGCGGTGTAAGCAGCGGCCAAGGTCTGCCAGGCGGCATCGGACTCGGGCTTAAAGTTCAGATAGTACACACTGCCGGTGGCAGTGGTATCGCCGTCGCCATCACCAGTGTTGGCATCGGGCTGCTTCTGCTCACCGCAGGCTACCAGGGACAGAGCCATCACAAGAGCCAGAAGCATGCAAAGAAACTTCTTCATGTTTGATTACTCCTTCAAAAAAATTATTTTCACGCCGTTTCCGGCACAAAAACCGCATCAAATATCCTGTACGGAGCCGCCCTGCCGCAGCCGGGTAGGCAGCACCTCGCAGCAGTGGGCGCCGTGGCCATGGATAAGACCCAGCAGGATCTGGGCGCTGCGCTGCCCCATCTCCTCCATGGGCTGGCACAGGGTGGTCAGCGGCGGCTCGATGTAGGCGGACAGCTCCAGCCCATCGATGGCAATGACGGAGCAGTCCTGCGGCACGGCGCGTCCCTCGTCCCGCAGGGCCCGCATGGCGCCGATGGCCATGGAGTCGGCTATGGCGAACAGTGCCGTGAATTCCGCACCCTGCCGCAGCTTTTCGCAGACGGCGTCGTAGGCGTCCCGGATGTCAAAGCTACCGGCGCACATCACCAGTTCAGGGTCCAGGGGGATGCCGTGGGCGGCCAGGGCCTTGCAGTAGCCCTGATACCGCAGCTGGCTGATGGACTGGTCGTCCGGCCGGCAGATCAGCGCCGCAATGCGTCGGTGTCCGTGGTCGTAGAGGTGATCCACAGCCTGCTGGGCCGCTTCCTCATCGGCGATGGACACAGCGGAGTACTCGCCGATGCGCAGGGTGCCGTACTGATTGGAGTAGGAGCAGCACACATAGGGCACGTTCAGCATAGCCAGATCCTCGGGGGAGTAATCCAGCCGCCCGCCCAGAAAAATGATGCCCCGCAGCCGCTTTTCCCGCTCCATGACGGCGGCGCGCTGTACCTCATCGCCGCAGGAGGGGATCTGCTGCATCACCAGAGAAAAGCCGGCGTCGGTGACGGTCTTTTCAATGGCCTGAATGATGTCCGTGTAGAACGGATTGGAAACGCCGCGGACTACCAGTCCGATGGACTCGGATTTGGTCCGGACCAGGTCCCGGGCGCTGTTATTGGGAATGTAGTTGCTGTCCTTGATGGCGGCCCGAACCTTCCGGCGTACCTCATCGCTGACGTCCGGACGGTCATTGAGCACGCGGGATACGGTGCTGACGCTGACGCTGCACTGTTTAGCGATGTCCTTGATCGTCATGCCGATGGTCCTTCCTGTCGTACTGTGGCAAAAAGCGGCGTTTTCGGTAACCTTTCCGGAAACGTTACCGCTTCGATATTGCCATCTTAGCGGCTTTGCTCGTGAAAGTCAATCGTTTTTTGTATTTTTGACGAAACGCACATAGAAAATGCGTATTTTCTTGTGAAAATCACGAGAGGCGCGCCGCGCGGCACGCCTCCTGAACGTATCTGCTATTGTGTACTGCCCAATTCTTCCAGCAGGCTTGCCAGCTGACTCTCGCCCAGTACGCGGACGCCGTGCCGCCGCAGCAGTGCCGCCGCCGTGCCCCAGCCCTCCGTCACCGTACCGGTGAATGTGCCGTCGTAGATAGCCCCGCTGCCGCAGGAAGGACTGCGCTCCTTCAGCACCGCCGTGGTGCAGCCGTACAGCTCCGCCAGGCGCAGGGCCTCCTCCGCGCCGCGTCGGTACTGGGCCGTCACGTCCGCGCCCAGGGAGCTCACCACCCGCTCCCCCTGCCGCTCCGAGGGGGCACGGGGCGTGGGCAGCCCGCCCAGCTGCTCCGGACAGACAGGCACTGCCAGACCCTGCCGCGCCAGCTCCTGCGCCAGCGGGTGGGGCTTGCTTTTCCCATCGTAGCGGCAGGCGCAGCCCAACAGGCACGCGCTGATCAGGATCATACCGCCAGCTCCTTTCCGTCCAGCGCCGCATAGACCAGCGTCTCGCCCTGATATTGCAGCTTCAGGGAGAAAAACGGCGTGTCCGGACGGCGGATAAGGTCCAGAAAGATCTTGTCCCCCGCCCACTGGGGCAGCGCCGCCAGCGCGTCCTTGTGCAGCCATTCCAGTACGCCCTCGTTGCACTCCTGTACCGTACCGGTCCAGCCGGTGGCGGTGAACAGGTGCATGTACTCGCCCTCCCATCGGTCGGACACGAAGGTGACCACACCGCGGTAGCGGTAGTCCGTCAGGGTCAGGCCCGTCTCCTCCAGCGTCTCGCGGCAGACGCACTCCTCGGGGCTTTCGCCCTCCTCACACTTGCCGCCCACGCCGATCCACTTGTCGTGGTTCAGATCGTTCTCCTTCTTGACGCGGTGGAGCATCAGGTATTTCCCCTGTGGGTTCTCAATATAGCAAAGTGTGGTGTTTTTCATGGCTCCTCCTGAAATACGATCTCGTCGTAGCCCGTCTCATCGTCCTGCTCCGCGCCGCAGCGCCAGCCGTCCAACTCCAGCAGCACCAGCTCGCAGGTGGTGTTGATAATCGTGCCCTCCATCAGATGCCCGCCCAGGGTGGACAGATCCTCCCGCGCCAGGGCGATGTGCAGGTGGCACCGCGCCGCGCTGACCGTCCCGTTGAGGGACACGATCTCGCAGGGCTCGGCGATGTGCCGCACGGTGACGCCGGAGGCATCCCGCACCCGCGCCTCCGTGACGCAGCCTACGCCGGACAGCACCACGGCGCAGCGCAGGCCCTCCCGCGCCGCCAGCTGCCGGATGGACAGCAGCAGATCGTCGCCCCGCCGCAGCCGCAGGCAGATACTTCGCATACAGCATTCCTCCCGTTTACTTCTGACGCATCATAGTATATAATGTCGGGGAGCACAATGCAACCCATACCTGCGGAGGAGATGTTATGTCAACTGTAAAACCCGGGCGCTACCGCCATTTCAAGGGCATGGAATACCAGGTCATCGGCACGGCCCGCCACTCCGAGACGCTGGAGGAGATGGTGGTGTACCGCGCTCTGTACGGTGACGGCGGCCTTTGGGTGCGGCCCGCCGCCATGTGGTCGGAGCAGGTGGAGCGGGACGGCTATCGCGGCCCCCGCTTTGCGCCGGTGGAGGAGGACGCATGACGGACTACACGGTGATCCGTTCCCACCGCCGCACCATGGCGCTGGAGGTGACGCGGGAGGGCGCGGCGCTGGTTCGGGCGCCCTACGGCGCATCGGACGCGGCCATCGCCCGCTTCGCGGCGCAGCACCAGGCGTGGCTGGAAAGCCACATGGCCCGCCGTCAGGCGTATCTGGCGGCCCACCCCGCCCCCTCGCCCCAGCAGGCGGAGGCATGGCGGCAGCAGGCGAAGGCGGTGCTGCCGCAGCGGGTGGCCTATTGGGCCCGGCGCATGGACGTACAGCCCGCGGGCATCACCATCACCGCCGCCCGCACGCGGTTCGGCAGCTGCTCCGGCAAGAACCGGCTCAGCTTCTCGCTGTACCTGATGGCCTATCCGGCGGCGGCCATCGAGTACGTGGTGGTCCACGAGCTGGCCCACATCCGGCACCACGACCACTCGCCGGCGTTCTACGCGGAGGTGGAGCGCTATCTCCCCGACTGGCGCGCCAGACGGGAACTGCTGAAAAACTAAAATAGAGAGAAGCCCTGCGCAGCAGGGCTTCTCTCTATTTTTGCGTGTCGGACAGATACAGTTCCTCCGCTTGCTGCTGTGCGGCAGCCAGCTGGACCATGGCCTGTTGGACCGCTCCGGCGGAGAGGTCTTGCAGCGCGTCGGTGATGGCGTTGAACAGCAGCGTATACATCTTTTGCTAGGACATTCTGGACCTCATGATGCGTCAAAACTTCGTCATTCGCACATAAAAGTATAATATGCCGCTATTATTTTGTCAATACTTCGTCATGGAGGCGGCAATATGAAGGACCACCTGAGCCGATACACGCTGCGCGTGGAGCAGATCCTGCTGGACAAACTGGGCTATATCGCGGAATACGAGGGCCGCACCAAGAACCGCGAGTTGGAGCAGATGATCAAAAAGCGTATTGCGGACTTTGAAAAGGAGCACGGCGAGATCCGTCCGGAATGACCAAAAAAGAGCCCCATCCGTCGGGATGGGGCTCTTTGCCGTCCTGTTACCACTCCAGATTCTTTTCCGTCTCCTTGCTGAACACGTGGGCCACATTGCCGCCGAAGATCATGTTGACCTCGCTGCCCATGGGGAAGTGGGCGGCGTTGCCGTTGGTGGGCACGATGACCACCACGTCATGGCCGTTGGCGGAGATGTGCAGATGTACGGACGAGCCCATCAGCTCGCTGACATCCACCTTGCCCTTGACGCCATCGGCGCACAGCATGATATGGTCGGGGCGGACACCCAGCACCACGTCCTGCTCCGCCACATCCTTGGCGGCGAGACGGGCCTGCTTGTCTTCGGCCAGCTCCACGGTGATGCCGTCCAGCGTCACGGCGTACTTGCCGTTCTGCTTGATGAGCCGTGCATCGAACAGGTTCATCTGGGGCGTGCCGATAAAGCCGGCCACGAACAGGTTGGCGGGGTGATCGAACACCTCCTGAGGCGTACCGATCTGCTGGATGAAGCCGTCCTTCATGATGACGATGCGGTCGCCCAGCGTCATGGCCTCGGTCTGGTCGTGGGTCACGTAGACAAATGTGGTGTCGATGCGCTGGCGCAGCTTGATGATCTCGGCGCGCATCTGATTGCGGAGCTTGGCGTCCAGGTTGGACAGCGGCTCGTCCATCAGGAACACGGCGGGGTCGCGGACGATGGCGCGGCCGATGGCCACACGCTGGCGCTGGCCGCCGGACAGAGCCTTGGGCTTGCGGTCCAGATACTGGGTGATGTCCAGGATCTCCGCAGCCTCGCGGACTTTCTTGTCGATCTCATCCTTGGGGGCCTTCTTCAGCTTCAGGGAGAAGGCCATGTTCTCATACACGGTCATGTGGGGATACAGGGCATAGTTCTGGAACACCATGGCGATGTTGCGGTCCTTGGGCTCCACATCGTTCATCAGCTTGTCGCCGATCCACAGCTCGCCGGAGGTGATGTCCTCCAGACCCGCGATCATCCGCAGGGTGGTGGACTTGCCGCAGCCGGAGGGACCCACCAGCACGATGAACTCCTTGTCGGCGATCTCCAGATTGAACTGCTGGACCGCCACAACGCCCTCATCGGTGATCTGGAGGTTGCTCTTCTTCTCCGGCTCCTCGCCCTTCTTGGCCTTTTTCTTCTTCTCGGTGTTGGGGTAGACCTTCTTCAGGTCCTTCAGGATGACCTTTGCCATACATTCTTGGCTGTAACTGCCCTGCCTCCGCAATGACAGCCTCGCGCAGGGCGGAATGTCCCATGCGCCTTACGACAAGTCTCCACGTTGCCGCACCGCCAGCCACAGCGGCTCATTCTCCTTTTCTTTTGCCGCCGCGGCACAAGAAGTGGAGTGCGCCGTGGCGGTGGGAATACGGTGAGTATACCCGATAACGTTTCCAATTGCAAGAGTTTTTTGTGCAAAATGCAAAAAAAACAGTGCCCGCCGTTGGCAGGCACTGTATCGGGCGCATATTTCCACCGTCCGCCGCACGGCCGGCAGCGGCCTTGCAGGGGAGGGGCGCTGCCCCTTCTTCCGCCTTCTTACAGCTCCACCACCATAGGCTCGTGCCCCGCGGCGGGCAGGAGCTTGTCCAGCACGTCGGCGGTTTTCAGCCGCAGGGTGCTGGTGCAGATGCAGGGGTGGCAGGAGAAATACGGCGCATTGTACACCTCGCGGTCGATGAGCAGCTGCACGCGGCGCTCCGTGTCGTTGGCAAGGCCCAGCACGGTGGCGGAGCCGGGGGTGCAGTGCAGCAGCTCCCACAGCAGCTCCTCCGGCGCGAAGCTCAGGCGGGCGGAGTGGATCTGGGCGCTGAGGTCCTTGGTGTGGAACGGCTTGTCCGGCATCATGCACAGCAGATAGAACTGGGTTTTCTGCCGGTTGCACAGAAACAGGTTCTTGCACACGCTGACATCCAGCGCGCGCCCCACCTCGGCGCACAGCTCCATGTTGAAGGCGGCATCGTGGCTGACGCGGTCGTATTCGATGCCCAGCCGGTCCAGCAGATCGAAGGCCGCCGCCTCCTGGGGCAGCAGCTCACCATCGGGACGGCTGTTGTGATAAACAGGGGAGAGATTCATTCCGCGTCACCCCGGTTCAGAAGCATTTCACCGGCACGGTAGATGTCGCCCGCACCCACGGTGATGATCATGTCCCCGGGCTGGGCCAGTCTGGCCAGCTCCTCCGTCACCTGCTCCAGCGTGGAGCAGTACACGGCGCCGGGGATCTGGGCCGCCAGATCGCGGGAGGAGATGCCCAGCTCGTTTTTCTCGCGGGCGGCGTAGATCTCTGCCAGCACCACCTTGTCCGGCATCCGCAGCACCCGCACGAAATCGTCGAACAGCGCGGCGGTGCGGGTGTAGGTGTGGGGCTGGAACGCACAGATCAGCCGCTGGTGGGGCAGGGGCCGCGCCGCATTCAGCAGGGCCTCTACCTCATCGGGATGGTGGGCGTAGTCGTCGTACACCTCCGCCCCGTGATAGGTACCCTTGTGCTCGAAGCGTCGTCCCGCACCGGTAAACGCGGCAAGGCCCTCCTCCACGGCCTTGCCGTCCACCCCCAGCAGATACGCGGCGGCCGCGGCGGCCAGCGCATTGGACACGTTGTGGCTCCCGGGGACGTGCAGCGTCACATGGGCATAGCGCTGCCCGAGGATCATTACGTCGAACTCGCCGCACCCGTCGAACATGGACACGTTATCGGCATAGCAGCTGGCGCTGTGATCCCTGACGCTGTACGTGAACAGAGGACGGTCCAGCCCCGCCACGGCGGCACGGGCGCCTGCATCGTCCAGATTGGCCACCACGCGGCCGGTGCCCTCCGGCACCAGCTCCGCAAACCGGTGGAAGGATTGCTCGATATCCGCCAGATCCTTGAAGAAGTCCAGATGGTCGGCGTGTACGTTGAGGATCACCGCCACGGTGGGGAAGAAGTTCAGGAAGGAGTTGCAGTATTCGCAGCTCTCCAGAATGATGGTGTCGCCCTGTCCCACCCGATAGCCGCCGTGCAGCAGGGGCAGCGTGCCGCCGATCATAACGGTGGGGTCCTTCTGTGCGGCCATGAAGATGTGCGTAGCCATGGACGTGGTGGTGGTCTTACCGTGGGTGCCGGAGATGCACAGGGCGTTGCGGTAGCTCCGCATAATGCCGCCCCAGGCCTGGGCCCGCTCGTACACGGGGATACCCCGGGCGATGGCGCCGGCGATCTCGGGATTGCCGGCGTGGATGGCGGCGGTGCGGATCACGGCGTCGCAGTTTTTCAGATTCTCGGCGGAGTGGCCGATGGCCACCTCCATGCCCAGGGACCGCAGGTGCCGGACGGTGTCGCTGTCCGTCATGTCGGAGCCCTGTACCACAAGGCCCATGCCCTGCAGTACCTCGGCCAGCGCGCACATGGATACGCCGCCGATACCGGCCAGATGGACGCGCTTGCCGGGCTGTAACAGTGTGCGGATGTCCGCAGCGGGATGCATCATAGAAAAGACCTCCAAACGGCGCGGTGCGCCGGAAAGTGTGGTATGAAAATTGACAATTCCAGAAATCATGCTAATATCTAATTATAGTACACAGACCCCCGAAGTGCAACCGGCTTTTTTGCCGACTTCTGGCACTGCGGGACGAAGGGAGGCGACACATATGTTCCCAGCGCAGGTCAGCGCCATTCTGGAGCGGCTGGAGCAGGCGGGCTTCGCGGCCTATGCCGTGGGCGGCTGCGTGCGGGACACGCTGCTGGGCCGCGTGCCCCAGGACTGGGATGTTGCCACCTCCGCCCGGCCGGAGCAGACCGCCGCACTGTTCGCGGGCCGCAGCATCCCCACGGGATTGCAGCACGGCACCGTCACTGTCCGGCAGGAGGGCCTTTCCGTAGAGGTCACCACTTTCCGCGCCGATGGCCCCTACTCCGACCATCGCCGCCCTGACGCGGTGTATTTCTCCGACTCGCTGGCGGAGGACCTGTGCCGCCGCGACCTGACGGTGAACGCCATGGCCATGGACCGCCGCGGCGTCCTCACCGACCTCCACGGCGGCAGGGAGGACCTGCGCCGCGGCCTCCTGCGCTGCGTGGGGGAGCCGGACCGCCGCTTTGACGAGGACGCCCTGCGCATCATGCGGACGCTGCGCTTCGCATCGGTGCTGGGCTTCACCGTGGAGGAGCGCACCGCCGCCGCGCTGCACCGCTGCGCCCCGCTGCTGGGCAGCATCGCCGCGGAGCGGCTGCTGTCGGAGACGGACCGCCTGCTGTGCGGCCGGTACGTGCTGCCGGTGCTGCTGGCGTACCCCGACGTGCTGGGCGTGTTCCTGCCGGAGCTGCTGCCCTGCGTGGGCCTTGACCAGCGGAACCGCCACCATCTCTACGATGTGTGGGGCCATACGTCCCGCGCCGTGGCCGCCGTCCCGCCGGAGCCGGTGCTGCGCTGGACCATGCTGCTCCACGACGTGGGCAAGCCCCCCTGTTTCACCGTGGACGATCGGGGCGTGGGCCATTTCTACGGCCACCCCAAGGTATCGGCGGAGCTGGCGGAGACCGCCTGCCGCCGCCTGCGGATGGACAAGCGCACCGCCCATCAGGTAGTGACGCTGGTGCAGTGGCACGATCGGGACATCCCGCGGACGGAAAAGGCCATCGCACGCGCCGTCCACCAGCTGGGGGAGGGCACGTTCCGGCAGCTGCTGGCGGTAAAGCGGGCGGACAATCTGGCCCAGCATCCCGACTACCGCTATCGTCTGGCGGACATTGACCGCGCGGAGGAGATACTGAACACCCTGCTGGAAAAGCAGGCATGCTTCTCCCTCCGCGACCTGGCGGTGAACGGTCGGGACCTGACGGCCCTGGGCCTGCGCGGCCCCGCCATCGGGCAAACGCTGAACGCCCTGCTGGCACAGGTGATGGACGGTGCGCTGCCCAACCAGCGGGACGCCCTGCTGAACGCCGCGCGGCATACCATAGGATGAGAGGAAAACGGAGGAGACGTGAGTCTCCTCCGTTTCGTTATGCGTTTTCCTTCACCCACGCCCTGGCGAACTCCGCGAACTGCCGGGCGGCGGGGCCGGTCTCCACGCTGCCCATGGTCAGCGCGATGGTGCGGTAAGCCGGCGGGTCCAGCGGCCGCAGCTCCACGCCCTCATTGTTGCCCCGCAGCAGCAGGGACGGCATGATGCTGACGCCCAGCCCCTGCCGCACCATGGCAATGACGGCGTAGTCGTCCTTGGTGCGGAACCGGATATCCGGCTTGGCGCCCACGGCGTCCAGTGCCCGCCGCACATCGTGGTTGGAGGTCTCCAGCAGGGAGATGATGGGCTCCTTGGCGATCTCCGCCGCAGGGCACACCGGCAGACTGCACAGTCGGTGCCCCTTGGGCAGCACGGCCACCAGCTCGTCGCGGTACAGCGGCACGCACCGGCTGTCCGCCTCGGCGGGCAGGGCCACGAAGGCCAGATCCACGCTGCCGTCCGCCAGCCACCGGTCCACATCGTGGTAGTCGCCGTTGAACAGCTCGAACTCCACCTGGGGGTGCTCCTGCTGGAACCGCATCATCATGGCCGGCAGCCAGTGGGTGGCCACGCTGGTGAACGTGCCTACCCGCACCTTGCCCGCCGCCAGCGTGTGCAGCTCCTCCGCCGTCTGGTGCAGCAGCCGCTCCTCCGCCACGATGGCGCGGATGTGGGGCATGAGGCGCTCGCCCTCCGGCGTCAGCCGTGCGCCGGTGCGGGTGCGCTTCAGGAGCGGCAGACCCAGCTCCGCTTCCACCGCGGCCACAATGTGGCTGACGCCGGACTGGGTGAGGCCCAGCTCCTCCGCCGCCTTGGTCAGCGACGCCCGCTCCACGACTTTTTCGACAACAGCATACTTTTTTGTGTCCATTTTGTGAATTTACCCCTTGCATTTTTGAATGCGTGGTGCTATGATACGCCCATGCATTCAAAATCTTTATGAGACACATTATAAATCTTCATGTGTCGCCTGTCAAGGAGGAATTTTCCCATGGATGGAGCAAACATTCAGCACCTGCTGGCTATGATCCTGTATATGCTGGCGGTGATCGCCATCGGCATCGTGTTCGCCCGCCGTGCCAACAAGGACGCAGAGTCGTATTTTCTGGGCGGCCGCAGTCTGGGCCCCTGGGTCACGGCTTTCAGCGCCGAAGCGTCGGACATGTCCGGCTACCTGCTGATGGGCCTGCCGGGCCTTGCCTACTGGACGGGTCTTGCCGACGCGGGCTGGACCTGCATCGGCCTTGCCCTGGGTACCTATCTGAACTTCCTCATCACCTCCCGCCGTCTGCGGCGGTACAGCATCGCGGTAGACGCCTTCACCGTGCCTGACTTCTTCTCCAAGCGCTATCACGAGGGCAGGCACAAGACCCTGATGGTGCTGTCCTCCCTTATTATCATTATCTTCTTCTCTGTCTACGCGGCCCAGTGCCTCAGCACCTGCGGCAAGCTGTTTGCCAACCTGTTCGGCCTGTCCTACCAGAGCATGATGATCGTGGCGGCGGCCTTCGTGCTGATCTACACGTTCCTGGGCGGCTTCCTGGCGGAGAGCGCCTCCGATTTCATGCAGGCCGTGGTGATGGTGACGGTGCTGGTGCTGATCCTCATCATGTCCGTGGGCGCTGCCGGCGGCCTGTCTGCGGCCATTCAGCACGCCGAGGGCATCGACGGCTTCTTCTCCCTGGTCCAGTCCGCTGCCCCCTCTGCCACAGAGGTGGACGTGTTCGGCGCCGCCAAGCCCTACGGCGTACTGTCCATCGTGTCCTGCCTGGCCTGGGGCCTGGGCTACTTCGGCATGCCCCAGGTGCTGCTGCGGTTCATGGGCATCCGCTCTGAGAAGGAGCTGAAGCTCTCCCGCCGTGTGGCCATCGTCTGGGTGGTCATCTCCATGGCGGCCGCCGTGTTCATCGGCATCGTGGGCCGCAGCATCGCGGGTCTGGACTACCTGTCCAACAGCGATGCCGAGAACATCTTTGTGGACGCGGCCATCATGTTCCTGCCTCCCGTGCTGGCGGGCTTTGCCTGCGCCGGCGTGCTGGCGGCGGCCATTTCCTCCTCCGACTCCTACCTGCTGATCACGGCCAGCGCCGTCAGCCAGAACCTCTATCGCGGTATTGTAAAGAAGGATGCCACGGAGAAGCAGGTCATGTGGTGCTCCCGCATTACTCTGATGCTCATCACGCTGGTGGCCATGGCCATCGCATGGAACTCCAACTCCACCATCTTCGGCATCACCGCCTTTGCCTGGGCGGGCTTCGGCGCGGCCTTCGGCCCCCTGATGCTGTTCTCCCTGTTCTGGAAACGTACCACCCGCGCCGGCGCCATCGCCGGTATGGTGGCCGGCGGCGCCATGGTATTCTTCTGGCGCGGCGTGCTGAAGCCGATGGGCGGTGTGTGGGGCATCTACGAGCTGCTGCCCGCCTTCCTGTTCAGCGCACTGGTCATCGTGGTGGTCTCCCTGCTGACCCGGAAGCCCAGCGTCGACATGGACAGCGAGTTTGACCGCGTTAAGGCCGGTCAGGTGTAAAAACGCAAGAAAAGAAAACCCTCCGCCTGTGCGGAGGGTTTTCTTTTCTGCCACGCGGAGGGCCTTTTCCTATCTGAGCGCCGCCCTGCGCTATTTTTCCGACCCCACTTGACAGAGAGGCGGCGTTGTGCTACATTTAATTCAAATTTGAACAATACAAAGTTGAAGTAAAGGGGATGGCACATATGCACGCCAATGTGGAGTTTGCCCAGAAGGTCGCCCTGGCCTACGGCGCGGTATGCAAGCCGCTGTGCCGTGAGCTGGGCCTGACACAGACAGCCTTCGACATCCTGCTGTTCCTGGCCAACAACCCGTCCTACCGGACGGCGCGGGACATTGTGGAGGTGCGGCACATCAAGGCAAATCTGGTGTCCGTCAACGTGGACAAGCTGGTGCAGGAGGGATACCTGACGCGGCAGCCGGTGGCGGGAGACCGCCGCAAGACGGCGCTGGCATGCACCCCCAGGGCGCAGGAGGTCATCCGCCGCGGACGGCAGCTGCAAACAGCGTTCTTCGACAGCCTGTTCCGCGGCATGGAGCCGCCGCTGCGGACGGCGTTCATTGACGCCATGCAGATTATTGACAGCAATCTGGATCAGCTGCTGCGGGAGGAGCGATAGTATGCAGATATGGATCACGATCTTAGTCACGTTTTTCGCCGGTATGGGCGCGGGCCTGGGCACCGGCTTTGCCGGTATGAGCGCTGCGGCGGTGATCAGCCCCATGCTCATCACATTTCTGGGTATGGACCCCTATATGGCGGTGGGCATCGCCCTGTCCTCCGACGTGCTGGCCAGCGCCGTTTCGGCCTATACGTACCATAAGAACGGCAATCTGGACGTGAAAAACGGCCTTATCATGATGGGCAGCGTGCTGGCATTCACCGTGGTGGGCAGCTACGTTGCCAGTCTGGTGCCTTCTGCCACCATGGGGAATTTCTCCGTGTTCATGACGTTCCTGCTGGGTATCAAGTTCATCGTCCGACCGGTGATGACCACCAAGGAGTCCATGCAGAGCGTGTCGGCGAAGAAGCGGGTGGTCCAGTCGCTGGTCTGCGGCATGCTCATCGGCTTTATCTGCGGCTTCATCGGCGCAGGCGGCGGCATGATGATGCTCCTGATCCTTACCACGGTGCTGGGCTACGAGCTGAAAACGGCGGTGGGCACCAGCGTCTTTATCATGACCTTCACGGCCCTCACCGGCGCGGTATCCCATTTCGCCATCGGGGGCACGCCGGACTGGCTGGTGTGGACACTCTGCGTCATCTTCACACTGGTGTGGGCCCGCATCGCCGCGGTGTTCGCCAATATGGCACAGCCCAAGACGCTGAACCGCGCTACCGGCATCGTACTGGTGGTGCTTGGCGCGGTCATCATGGGCGTAGGCATTCTGAAATAAGCGCCCTATAAAAGCAGCCCTCCACACTGAATGTGAGGCGGAGGGCTGCTTTTATACGTTTATACGTTTTTCAGCCGGAAGCTGCTGCGGTAGAATTCCAGCAAGTCCTCCCGCTGCATTCGTCCCAGCTCACGGGACAGGGCGCTGCGGTTGACGCCCAGTACCTCCGCCATCTCCTGACGGGAGTAGGGTACGCGGAAATAGTCGCTGCCCGCCGCCTCCCGCCGGTCCCGCAGGAACAGCAGGATGCGCCGCCGCAGCTGGGGCTCCGTGAGATAGGCCACCCGCTGCCGCAGGCCCCAGAATTTGCTGGCCGTCTCCGCCAGCAGATTCCGCCGCAGCGCCACGTGGCAGGCGCAGCCCCGCCCGCAGTCGGACAGAATACCCTCCAGCGGCAGGAACAGCACCACCGCTCCCTCCGCCGATGCCACCAGCGACAGGGGACTGGCCTGCCCAGCTGCCATCAGCAGGTCGCCGAACACACCGCCCTTCTCCTGCCGCGCCGTCAGCACCGCGCCGCCGTCCTCACCGTACTGCACCGCATCCACGCAGCCCTCCAGCACGATGCCCGCCATGGGCACCGCGTCGCCGGCATGCCACAGAAACTCGCCCCGTCCGTATCGCCGCACCGGACAATGCAGGCAGTCCAGCAGCCGCCGGATGTCCCCGTCCTCCATGTCCTGAAACAGGCCCGTCCGCCGCAGCAGCGCCGTGTCGATATCCATGCGCATCCTCCTTTTTGTTGCCGTGGCAACGTAAACTTCTTCCAGACATGCTATCATAAAGGAAAAGAAAAAGAAAGAGGTTTCCGCATGAAAAATAAAACTTTCTGGATCGCTGAGACGGCGGTCATGATCGCGCTGCTGGTGGCGCTGCAGTGGGCTACCAAGGCTCTGGGCCAGTTCGTCACCGGCTCCTGCGTCAATCTGGTGCTGGGCGTGTCCACCCTGGTGGGCGGCGTATGGTGCGGCGCGGTGGTGGCTCTGGTCAGTCCCTTCTGCGCCTTCCTGGTGGGCGTAGGCCCCGCCAAGCTGGCCATCGTGCCCTTCATCGCCGTGGGAAATCTGGTACTGGTGCTGGTGCTCCACTTCATCGCCGGCGGCAAGCCCCTGGGCCTGCGCAGTTACCTGGCGGTGGCCGCGGCGGCCGTGTGCAAGTTCGTGGTGCTGTTCCTGCTGGTGACCAGAGTGGCCATTCCTGCTCTGAACCTGCCGGAGGCGGCAGCCTCCGCCATGTCCGCGTCCTTCTCCTGGCCTCAGCTGGTAACGGCGGCCATCGGCGGTGTCATCGCTGTCAGCATCGCTCCCGCCATCCGCAAGGCTCTGAAGCGCTGAACCTGTATAAAAAAACATCCCGTGCATCGGCACGGGATGTTTTTTTGCTTCTCAGTGGCCGCTGGGCATCTTCCATCCGAAGTGGTCGGTGTGCAGCAGCATATGGGCCTTGTGACCCAGCGGCTGGCGCAGGTACTCCTTATACAGCGCCTGCACGTCCTTGTTCTCATGGGAGAAGCGCACCTTCGTATTCTTGTCGATATTCCACAGCACGTCGCCGCGGCTGGCTGCCATCTCCACACTGTCGTGGATGGGCTGTCCGCCGCCGCCGGCGCAGCCGCCGGGACACGCCATGACCTCCACGAAGTCATAGTCCACCTCACCGGCGTCGATGGCGTTCATCAGCTTCCGGGTCGCACCCAGACTGCTGACCACCGCCACGCGCACGTCGCCTGCGCCGGGGATGGTGAACTTTGCCTCCTTCCAGCTGTCCATTCCTCGGACGGCGTGGAAGGCGTCGGGATCGGGGTTTTTCCCCGTTACCAGATAATAGGCGCTGCGCAGAGCCGCGTCCATGACGCCGCCGGTGGCACCGAATACCACGGCTGCGCCGGTGCCGAAGCCCAGAGGGCTGTCGAACGGCGTTTCCGACAGGACGGCGGGATTGATCTGCTCACCGCGGAACATGCGGACGATCTCGCGGGTGGTCAGCACCACGTCCACGTCGGGATCGCCCTCGGCGTCCCGCATGGTGGGCAGCGCCGCCTCCGCCTTCTTGGCGGTGCAGGGCATGATGGACACCACAAACAGCTTTTTGGGGTCCACGTTCAGCTGGTCGGCCAGATAGCTCTTGACCACAGCGCCGAACATCTGCTGGGGGCTCTTGGCCGTGGACAGGTTGCCGATGTAGGCGGGGAACTGGCTCTTGACGAACCGCACCCAGCCGGGGCAGCAGCTGGTGAACATGGGCCAGTGGTACTTGTTGCGGTGGGTAAAGCGCTCGATGAACTCGCTGCCCTCCTCCATGATGGTCAGGTCGGCGGTGAAATTGGTGTCGAATACATAGTCGAAGCCCATGGTTTTCAGGGCCGTCACCATCCGCTCCGCCGTGGCGTACTTGGGGTCCAGGTGGAAGAATTCCGCCCAGGCCGCCCGAACGGCGGGGGCCATCTGCACCACGGTGATGCGCTGGGGATCGGCCAGAGCGTCAAACACCTTGCCGGTGTCGTCGTGCTCCTGCAGACCGCCCACGGGACAGTGGGTGACGCACTGACCGCAGAACGTGCAGTCGCTCTCGCCCAGCGTGCGGGTACGGGCCACGCCTACGGTGGTGTGGGAGCCGGTGCCCATCAGGTCCCAGATGCCCATGGTCTGCACCTTGTCGCAGATCTGGATACAGCGCATACACTTGACGCAGCGGTTCTCCAGCCGGATGACGGGGTTGGAGAAGTCGTCGGGGATGTTCCGAAGATCCTCGATGTAGTGCTCACCCAGCAGGTTGTAGTCATTGGTGAGCTGCTGGAGCTTGCAGTTGCCGCTGCGGGTACACTTGGTGCATTTGGTGTCGTGCTGGCTCAGCAGCAGCCGCAGGTTTACGCGCCGCGCCTCGCGGACGCGGGGGGAGTTGGTGTGGACCACCATGTCCCGGGACACCACGTTGTCGCAGGCGGGGACCAGACGGGGCTGCCCCTCCACCTCCACGGTGCAGATGCGGCAGGCGCCGATCTCATTGATGCCCTTGAGATAGCACAGAGTGGGGATCTCGATATGGATGCTGCGGGCCGCCTCCAGAATGGTGGTGTCCTCCGGCACCGTGACGGCATGCCCATCGATGGTCAGCGTTACCATTTGACATTCCTCCCTCCTCTGAAAATACCGTAGCCGAAGTGGTCGCAGCGCAGGCAGCGGGATGCCTCAGTGCGGGCGCCCTCCTCCGTCAGGCCGCACTCGATGTCCTCGAAGTCGCACCGGCGTTCGCAGGCCTCCCGCTCGGTGGTGTTGATGCGCCCGTGAGGGCCGCGGTTGTTCAGCCGCGGGGACGGGATGTCCACATCCACCTCGATCTCGTGCTGGAAGCCCAGATGCACGTCGATGTTGGCCGCCGCCACCTTACCGGCAGCGATGGCGCGGATGGCCGTGGCGGGACCGGTGACGCAGTCACCGCCGGCAAACAGGTTGTCCATATCGCCCACCTGGCCGGACAGCCCCGCCACGAATACGCCCCGCTTGATGGGCACGCCGGCCTGCTCGAAGCCCTGGATCTCAATACCCTGTCCGATGGCCACCACGATGATGTCCGCGGGGATGCGCACCTCCGGCAGGTCGGCCTTGTTGGGCCGGGGGCGACCGGACTTGTCGGCCTCGCCGATGATCTGGGGCTGGACCCACAGCGCTGCGGCGCAGCCGTCCTCATCGGCCTCAATGCGGACGGGGGCCATCAGGGCCTGGATCTCCGCGCCCTCGGCCATGGCGCCCGTCACCTCGTCGGGCAGGGCCGTCATGTCCTCTATGCGGCGGCGGTAGACGCAGGTCACCTTGTCCGCCCCCAGACGGATGGAGCTGCGGGTCACGTCCATGGCCACGTTGCCGCCGCCGATGACCACTACCTGCTTGCCGGAGAAGTCCGGCATCACGTCGTCGCCGATGGCGCGCAGCATCTCCACGGCGGACATCACATTTTTGCTGTCCTCCCCGGGGATGCCCACCTTCTTGTCCTGGTGGGCGCCGATGGCGATATACAGACAGTCGTATTCCTTCTGCAGCTCCTCCACCCACACGTCCACGCCCACGGTGGTGCCGGTGTGTGCTTCGATGCCCAGAGAGAGGATGGATTCGATCTCCGCGTCCAGCAGCTGGCGGGGAAAACGATAGCTGGGAATGCCGTAGCGCAGCATGCCGCCCAGCTTCTCCCGCTCCTCGAACACCGTGACCTTATGGCCCATCAGCGCCAGATAGTAGGCGCAGCTCAGTCCGCTGGGCCCTCCTCCGATAATGGCCACCTTCTTGCCGGTAGGCGGCGCACAGGCGGGCTGGGGCACATCGCCTGCGTGGTCCACGGCGTAGCGCTTCAGGCCGCGGATGTTGATGGCGTCGTCAATCATGTTCCGGCGGCACCGCGCCTCGCAGGGGTGCTCGCAGATGTAAGCGCAGGCGGTGGGGAAGGGGTTGTCCTTCCGGATCAGGCGCACCGCGTCAGCGCAGCGTCCCTCGCCCACCAGCGCCATGTAGCCCGGCACATCCACGCCCGCGGGGCACAGCGCCACGCAGGGCACCGGCAGCTGCAGGCCCGCCAGACATCGATGGTGCTGGATGTGCTCCTCGTAGTCGTCGCGGAAGCCCTCCAGTCCGTCCAGCACCAGCCTGGCCGCATCGCGGCCGATGGCGCAGTCGGCGGTGTTCAGCGTGGTACGGGCGGTCTTTTCGATGATGTCGATAGTGCCCATGTCGGCGGTGCCGTCCAGCACCGTGGCGATGAGCTTGCTCAGCTGCCCCAGGCCGATGCGGCAGGGCACGCACTTGCCGCAGGACTGTGCGTGGCACAGATGCAGGAACGCCAGCGACATGTCCACGGGGCACAGACCCGGGGGACTGGCGGCGATGCGGCGCTCTACATCGCGGTAGAGGTTATCTACCACGGTCTGCGCGCGGCTGGGACTCTTGATGTCAAGTCTGCTCAAGGCAGAGACCTCCTTTCATCTGAGCGGGGCACAGCGCCCTGCCCGGAACGATGCTAAAGTTGCATTTAGAATACCACAAAAAGTGAAAAAGTCAATTGAATCAAAAAAGTTGTTTAAGCAATGAAAAATTCTCAAAAAATGGCGCTTATTGTCTATAATAATTTTAACATACCTGCGCCGCAGTACCGAAAAACGCGTACTTACACGAAACTTTTTCTTGTCGGGAGGTTTTTTTCGCCCATCCTTGACAGGGGCACGGTGCGGATATATAATTCAAATGTATGCGGTCTGGACGGCCGCACCATACCATGTGAAAACAGGGCATCCCCGCCGCCCTACGGTCAGGGAGGGTGTCTGCTTTTGCCGCGCTTTGCCGCGGCTATGAGGAACTGCTATGAACTTTCGTTTGGTCGCAAATACCACCAGCTATGTGCTGTGGGTGGAGGCAGGCTTTCTGCTGCTGCCGCTGGCGGTGTCGGTGTTCTCCGGCGAGGCGTGGCTGCCGTTTTTCATCACGGCGGTGCTATGCATCCTGATCGGCGGTGCGCTGCATCTGGTGCCGGTGAAAAAGCGAAAAATGCACGGGCGGGACGGCTTTATGGCCGTGGCTCTGGGCTGGATCGCCCTGTCCCTGACGGGAGCGCTTCCCTATGTGCTCACCGGTGCGCTGGACAGCTACGTGGACGCTGTGTTTGAAACGGTGTCCGGCCTGACCACTACCGGCTCCACGGTGTTCCCTGAGGTGGAGCACCTGCCCTACAGCGTTCTGCTGTGGCGCTCCCTGACCCAATGGATGGGCGGCATGGGCGTTCTGGTGCTGTTTCTGGCGCTGATGCCCAAGCTGGGGGACGGCGCGGTGTACCTGATGCGGGCGGAGAGCCCGGGCCCCATCAAGTCCAAGCTGGTGCCCAAGGTGGGCAGCACCGCCAAGATCCTGTACGGCATCTACGTGGCGCTGACAGTGCTGGAGATGGCCTGCCTGCGCATCGCGGGGCTCAGCTGGTTCTCCGCAGTGAACCACGCCTTCACCACCATGGCCACCGGCGGCTTTTCCATCAACAACACCTCGCTGGCGGGCAGCAGTCCTGCGGTGATGTGGATCATTACCGTCTTTTCGTTTCTGGCGGGCGTCAACTTCTCCCTGCTGTTCCTGGCCGCCACCGGCAAGCTCCGTACCGCCCTGCGCAGCGAGGAGCTGCGGGTCTACACCACCATCGTGGTGAGTGTGACGCTGCTGATCTGCGTGTGCCTGCGTGTGCAGGCGGGGGTGCCGCTGGGCGAATCCGTGACGGACGCGGCGTTCCAGACCGTGACCATCATGACCACCACCGGCTTTGCCACCGTGGATTTCGCCCTGTGGCCCACGTTCTGCCGCATGGCGCTGCTGGTGCTGATGTTCACCGGCGGCTGCGCCGGCTCCACCTCCGGCGGTATGAAGCTGTCCCGTGTGCTGATCCTTTGGAAATCGCTGGTCCGTGAGCTAAAGCGCATGGTCCATCCCAACCACGTCAGCGTCATCACTGTGGACGGTCAGCCCGTGGAGGAGCGTGTCGTCTTGTCTACCGGCGCGTATATCATGGCCTATATGGCGGTGGTGCTGACCGGCGCGCTGGTGGTGAGCTGGGATAACTACGGCTTTCAGGAATCCTTCGCCGCGTCCCTGACCTGCATCAGCAACGTGGGACCCGGCCTGGGTATTCTTGGCCCTATGGAAAACTTTTCCATCCTGTCACCGCTGAGCAAGCTGGTGCTGTCGCTGGAGATGCTTACCGGCCGTCTGGAGCTGATGCCCATGCTGGCCCTGATGACCCGCGGCGCGTGGAGCGACCGCTGAATTGGAAAAAAACGGGAGCGCCGCTCCCGTTTTTTCGTGTAAAACAATGGCATGATGAAGAAATAACCCAAATGGCCGGAAAAGTTCCAAATACTGTTATTTTACAAAGTGACAAATGCAACAGATAACGCGCGGCGGCGGGAGTATACTGACACTGCACAACACGAACAGGAGGGATCTACATGATCCGGAGGATCATTCACATCGATGAGGAAAAGTGTAACGGCTGCGGCAAGTGTGTCCACGCCTGCCACGAGGGGGCCATCGACCTGGTGAACGGCAAGGCCAGACTGATGCGGGAGCACTACTGCGACGGGCTGGGGGACTGCCTGCCGTCCTGCCCCACCGGCGCCATCACCTTTGAGGAGCGGGAGGCTCCTGCCTACGACGAGGCGGCGGTGAAGGCGGCCCAGGCTGCCAAGCCCGCGGCTCACACCGGCTGTCCCGGCAGCCGCATCCGGCAGATGGCGGCGAAAGCCCCTGTGGCAGCGGGAGAGTCCGTGCCCGGGCAGCTCACCAACTGGCCGGTGCAGATCAAGCTGGCGCCCACGGCAGGCCCCGCCTTTGCGGGCCGCGATCTGCTGATCGCCGCAGACTGCACCGCCTATACCTACGGCGACTTCCACCGTCGATTCCTCTCAGGCCGGACGCTGCTCATCGGCTGTCCCAAGCTGGACATGGTGGATTACAGCGAGAAGCTCACTGCTATTTTCCGGGGAAATGACATCCGCTCCGTGACGCTGCTGCGGATGGAAGTGCCCTGCTGCGGCGGGCTGGAGCACGCAGTGAAAACGGCGCTGGCCGCCTGCGGCAAGGACATCCCGCTGACGGTGCAGGTGGTGAACATCGACGGCACGCTGGCGTAACAGAGCGGCCGAAAAAGTTGCAAAAAAGGGACGCAGCCGGTTCTCCGGCTGCGTCCCTTCTGTCATGTCATGAAATCAGCATCAGGCGTTGGCGGCGCAGTACGCCTCGTAGCGGCTCTGGAGCCACGCCTTCAGCGCCTCCACGCCGTCGTCGTCCCAGGGGAAATCCTGCTCCGCCACATCCGCAGCCAGCTCGTAGCACAGTTGGGAGTAGACAGCGGCGTGGATGACGTTTTCCTTGGCGTCGTTGTTAAAGCGATAGCGGAACTCGCCAATGGAGCCGGTGTAGATAAAGGCCCGCTTGAACCAGCGGGGCGTCAGCTCGGTGAACTGAGGGTGCATAGCAGTCCGTCCTTTCGGAAAAAGTGGCGCGGCGCGCCTATGGACAGTATAGCACAGACAGCGGCGCTTGTCCAAGACTTTTGACGGCGGGGTCTGGCGGGCATCTCGGCGGCAGCTACGGGCTTAACGGAAAGCTGAGCGAGGGGGTGCCGCTGACGGCGTATCAAATCCAGCTTCGGGACCGAATCATCTGACGGCGGCATATTTTGCGGTTGACCTTTTGGCTCACAGCAGGTATAGTGGTAGGACGATGATTGAGAGGAGTGGGGACGTGAAAAAAGACCTGCTGGCGGCGCTGCGGCACGGCGAAGAGCTGACACTGCGGCAGCAGACAACGATGGCATTGCAGCTGAGTATCCCCGCCATTCTGGCGCAGCTGTCGTCCATCGCGATGCAGTATATTGATTCATCCATGGTGGGGCATCTGGGCCGCGAGGCCAGCGCCGCCATCGGATTGGTAGCGTCCAGCACGTGGCTTCTGATGGGCCTGTGCCGTGCGCTGACGGTGGGTTTCTGCGTCCAGACGGCCCAGCGCATCGGCGCGGGGGAGGAGCGGGATGCCCGCAATCTGGTGAAGCAGAGCCTGCTGGTGGGAGTGGCCTTCGGAATGGTACTGGCAGCGCTGTCCGCCGCGCTGGCCGGACCGCTGCCCCACTGGCTGGGAGCGGAGGAGAGCATCTGGGCTGACGCCTCCGCGTACTTTTTGGTGTTCGCTCTGTTCCTGCCGGCACTGCAGCTGAACGGGCTGGGCGCGGCGCTTTTGCAGGCGGGCGGCAACATGCGGACGCCCAGCGCCCTGCTGGTGCTGATGTGCGGGCTGGATGTGCTGTTCAACCTGCTGCTTATCTTCCCCACCCGTCAGGTCGGAGGGTTCACCCTGCCGGGGGCGGGACTGGGCGTGGCCGGTGCGGCGCTGGGCACGGGATTGGCGGAGGCGGTCATCGCGCTGTTGATGTGCATGTACCTGCTGCGCTCGCCTATGCTGGGGCTGCGGCGGGGCGAGAAGCTGCGGTTCGTGCCGCAGCAGCTGAAACGGGCCTTGCGGCTGGGGATGCCGGTGGCCATCGAGCATGCGGTGATGTCCGGCGGACAGATCGTTACCACCGGCGTGATCGCGCCGCTGGGGACGCTGTCCATCGCAGCCAACTCCTTCGCCGTCACGGCGGAGGCGCTGTGCTACATGCCGGGGACCGGCGTGGAGACGGCGGCGGTGACGCTGATCGGCCAGAGCGTAGGCGCCAGGCGGCGGGATCTGGTGACGCGGCTGAGCTGGGTGACGGTGCTGCTGGGCATGGGCATCATGGCGGTGATGTCGGCGTGCATGTATGTGCTGGCACCGTGGATCATCGGGTTGCTGAGCCCCGATGCCCAGGTGGTGGCGCTGGGGACGGAGGTGCTGCGCATCGTGGTGTTCGCCGAGCCGCTGTTCGGCGCGGCTATGGTGTGCGCCGGTGTGTTCCAGGGGGCGGGCAGCTCCCTGCTCAGCTCCGTGCTGAACTTCGCCAGTATGTGGGGCGTCCGTATCCCGCTGACGCTGCTGCTCACTTCCCGGCTGGGTCTGCACGGCGCGTGGGTCGCCATGTGCATAGAGCTGTGCTTCCGCGGGGTGCTGTTTTTGTTCTGCCTGTGGCGGAAATTCTGGCTGCCCAAGGACCTGCGGGAGCCGGTACAACGATAACTGAAGCTCCCCTCGATGCTTTGCATCGGGGGGAGCTTTGGGTTGCGTTACAGCAGTGGGAGCGGGGCTCCCAGAGCCAGGGACTCCGGCGACAGGAGCAGCGCGAGAGGGCCGGTACCGGAGAGACGGTGTTTGAAAGCGTTAGAATTGTGTTAGAAAATCAGGGGGCGTTTTCCGTTCGGGCAAAATAAAAAAGTCCCGAAACCCTTGGCTTAACAGTGATAAGGAACTAATTTACTTATCAACTGTTAGCTGACGGTTTCCGGGGTGCATACGGACAAATCCCGTCTGATTTCTAACAGGAAGTCAGACGGGATTTTCGCTTTATATTACGAATTATGGAGGACATACCATGAAAACCTTAATATCTTGTGCCTACAATATGGATAATTGCTGTGTGGAAGTGAAATTCAGCGACGGCAGTATGATTGCGATTGACACTATCGCCGTTGAGAACGAGATTGCTGACAATATGTATCAGCGGTCAGAGCTGGATTATTTGATCTACAACGCTCCTTTGGAGTATGCAGACCTTATCTTGAACGGCGATCCCGAAACCTATTTGAAAACTGTAACAGAATACAAGCCTTGGGATAGCTGACAACACGCTGCCCGCAGGAGAAAATCCTGCGGGCGTTTTTCTGTTTATATTATTTCCCTCCGTTGGATCTCAATTTAGGAAAGAAGATGACAATCTTGAAGCCCTTTCCCCACTGGGAAGCTGCTTCCAGATGAAGATTTAGATCGTCGGCCATCTTCTTAACCAGGTAAAGTCCCATACCGGTAGCCTTCTTTCTGCTGTCAGTAGAATCCCCGGTAAAGCCCTTTTGAAAAATGTACGGCAGATTATATTTTTTTACGCCAATGCCGTTATCTTCAACAGAAAGGATATCTGCGGTCTCCGAATGTATCACGGAAATTGTAAGCATGGGACTATCGCTGCTATATTTGATGGCATTGCTAACGATTTGTCCCAACATAAACTGAAGTCCTCTACGGTCTGTATAGACTGTTTCAGATTGCAGTTTGTTGAGAATGACAAACTGCTTCTCTTCAAGAAGTGGGGCATAGTCCTCCAGAACTTCACCCAAGCAGTCATTCAAATTGACATCCTCAAATCGGTAATCCTTTGTACTGCTCTTCAACCGGGCATAGTACAGCATCTGCGTGACATCCTCCTGAAGCTGACTGCGGACATAATCCAGCTTTGCTTGCAGGGAAGGAGAGATTTCATCGTTCCGGTTATCCAAGAGCATGGTCAGCAACGATAGGGGCGTTTTCGCTTCATGTGCCCAGCCCTCCACGTATTCTTCATAGTCCCGTAGGGCATCCGCCATATTGTTACTCTCGTTTTTGTATTCCCGTAAAACCGAAGCCAAAAATCGGACAGATTCTCCTTCTTTCTGACTAATGGCACTGAGCAGCCGTTCTTCATTGCAGATGGTAGGATCACTGAGGAAATCCCGGAACAGTTCCATGTGGGTGTTCTCCCTCTTGTTTAGTACAAACAGAATCGCTGAAAACAAAAGGATGCTCGTCAGAACTACTAACCCGATCAAGGTTTGAAATGCCTGAATGTCAGAAATCCAAAGAATGACAGCGCAAAAGCAATCCACGCCCAGCAGCAACAGAAGCCAGGGGTAGTACCGTTCTATCATGTGCCAAAGCTGCTTCATAGAGACACCTCCGCTTCCAAACGGTAGCCCATTCCTCGAACTGCAACGATTCGCTGCTTCATTTCAAGGGCGGACATCGTTTTTTTCAACCGGGTCAGGTTAACCTGCAAGGCATTTTCATCTATGTATTCCGTAGTTCCCCACAGTGCCATGCAAAGCTGCTCCGTTGTAACCAGTGCATCACCACTTGCCAAAAGAGCAACCAACAGTTTTCCCTGATTTTTTGGAAGCACCACAGAGGTGTTATGAATATAAAGTGTGTAGGTCTGCTGGTCCAACAAGAAGTCCAATCCCTCTATGAGGTTGGTACGACCTTCATACCTTTTGAGAATATTGGATACCCTGGCGAGAAGTCGGTCTTTTCTGCACGGCTTCGTCAAATATTCATCTGCACCCAACTGGAACGCTTGCAGTTCATCCTTTACCTGATCTCTGGAAGTCAGCACCAGGATGGGGATAGCGGTTTTATTCTTTAACTCCTGGCAGATTTGAAAGCCACTGATTTCTGGTAAATTCAGGTCTAAGATCACGAGGTCAGGACGGAGGGCTGCCAAGAGCCGAGCGGCATCTTCAAACTCGGTGATTGCCTCCACAAGATACCCGTCCTTTTGGAGCATATTGCAGAGTTCTTCCCGCATATAGACTTC
>ERZ772881.856-NODE-856-length-30882-cov-5.216304_pt1 | contig 30882 bp, 28 predicted proteins | sample MGYA00580581_ERZ772881 | MGnify/ENA primary metagenome ERZ772881 (study PRJEB29015, sample SAMEA2737668) | human gut metagenome | biome: human gut; feature: human-associated habitat; material: faeces | place: China | collected 2012 ...
CTATAAATTAGACCCTTAAAGTGGCTACAAAGTTATACACAAACTTGACACTCTATCTTGTAGGTTGTCCTTCTGCCGGTTGAATCTCCCGTAGAACTTCACTTTTCCTGCACTGGTTGTCGTGATAACCTGCTGCCCATAGCTTCGGCTAAGCACCTTTGCAATGTCGGCCAAAGGCATATTGATGAACGACAGGTCGTCTTGTGTTCTGGCCTCATCTTCGGTCAGGGATAGTTTTCCAGTCATCAACATGCCCGTTTTCTTATCCATAACAGCACATTGACCAGGTGAGAGCTGGAGACCATTTGTTTGAGTTATCAGATTGTCAAGACTTACTTTGCCACTATACAACTCGATTTTTGCTGTCGGGTCATCTTCGTAGTTACTGAAGAGGAAAGCCGTACCGAGATCATTGATGCTCAGTTCGTTTGTCTTGACAGTGAAGGGTAAGCTCTTGTCATGCTTCACCTCAAAGAACGCCTCACCTTGAAGGCTGACCGTTCGGTCGGTGATTCCGAATCCCTGTGAGTAACTGATGACGGAGCCAGAGTTGAGCCTTATCTTCGTTCCATCTGGAAGCATCATGTTGAGCTGCGATCCGGCTGGAGCCTCCAGCCGTACATCTGCAAATGTCTTTTTCACACTGTCAGAGCCTGCCTGATAGGCGGCAAATGGCAGGAATACAACAAGCAGGATAGCCGCAACGGCGACAACCCAAGCCCAAACGGGAATGACACGGGCTTTCTTCTCTCCGATATACGAGTGGAATCGGTCAATGGCCGCCTCAAGGTCGACGTCCGGATCACCTGACTCCACTTTCAGTGCTGCGCACAGTTGCAGTTGGCGTCTTGCTTTCTCCCGATGACACTCACTCTCAGTTATCCACGCTTTCAGTTGGATAAAGTCGTCTTGCGAGATAGTGCCGTCGGCAAAGCTGTCCAGCAGATCAAGAACTTGTGTATCGGTTTTGCTTTTCATATAGTCTCTATAGGTAAGGCAAGAAAAAGAGACTGTAGGGTAGTAGAAAAGCAAAAAAGATTAGAGATATTGTAAAATAAGAAAGATAACCATATACTTTCTCATGGCAACTTCCAATGTCTTCATGGCACTCTTCATATGGTATTTCACCGTATTGACTGAGATACCGAGCTCAGTCGCCGCCTCTGAATATTTCTTTCCTTTGAGTTTACACAGAACAAATACTCTGCGTGTGTCATCTGGCAACTGATCTATAGCAGCCTGGATCTGCTCTTCCATCTCCTCTGCAATCAGTTTCTCAAGCGGGTGTTCATCATCAAAGAGCTGGGAAAGCAAGTCATAACGGTCTGCGCAACTGATGGAATCCGTAACGTTGTGTCTTGACATATCCGCACTTTTCAGTACGTTAATACTTTTGTTTCTGACAGCTTTCAGTAACCATGCATTTAGATTCTCCACCTCGGTTTCCTGCCGGTGGTCCCAGAGATAGAACATCACATCGTCGGCGATCTCTTTAGCGAGTTCTCCGTCGTGTAAGATAAAGTCGGCAAACCTGCAGAGTGAACCATAGCTTTGCTTGTAGACAGCCTCGAAGGCTTGCACATCACCCTGTCTAATTCTCTTGATGAGAGATATCTTCACTTCACATTCGGGCTTTACCTCATTTTTGGTTGCCATCAGCTTTCTTTATCTATGCTTCTTGATATTTCCACGCATCCACCGTCCACTTTTCCGTGGAGAAGTTGACGCCGACCTTAAAGATGCGGCGACCGTTGTGTTTGAAGGGGAGGGTGTAGTCCTTGGCATCAATCTGCTCAAGCGCTTTCTCCGCGCTCTGGTCAATCTTAAGCTCCATGACGAAGATGGTGGTCTTTGTCGATACCAGCAGATCGATGTGTCCCCGTGCCGTGCGTGCTTCGGATCGGATGGTAAAGTTGAGCATGTTGAAGATGGTATAGAGAATAGCCTGGAAAAATGCCTCGCTGTTGTGGTGGATGTCGTAAGGGAATCCGGAGAGATAGACCTGCAGAGCTTCCATCGCCGAGTCAGATTCAGAAAGCAACTTTGTGCCCCTTTGACTAAACTATAGATAAGTGCGGTCTTGTCTACATAATACCAGTCATTCTTTCGAATTTCCTCGAATGTCTGTATTCCTAAAGGGTATCTGTTCATAGCAGCTTTGCGTTAATGGTTCGTTTCGATTGCAAAAATAGTACTTTTTTCGCAGAAAAGGATTGATTCATCTGAAATTTTCTTGCAGACGAAAAAGCCCGCGACAGGCATACTGTCGCGGGCAATGGTATATATGAATGTTGACAGAGAATGATTAATAGTTCTCTGCTTTGATTTCGAAGAAGCTCTGCGGATGGTTGCAGACGGGGCACACCTTCGGGGCGAACTTGCCGACTACGATATGGCCACAGTTGCGGCACTTCCAGATGCGCTCATCGTCGCGGGAGAAAACGATACCCTCCTCGAGGTTACCAACAAGCTTCTTGTAGCGCTCCTCATGATGCTTCTCAATGGCACCTACCATGCTGAACTTAGCGGCAATCTCCTTGAAGCCTTCTTCCTCAGCCTCTTTCGCCATACGAGCGTACATATCAGTCCACTCGTAGTTCTCACCAGCAGCAGCAGCCTCGAGGTTGCTCTTGGTGTCTTTCAGATCACCACCCTCAAGATACTTGAACCAGAGCTTAGCGTGCTCTTTTTCGTTGTTGGCTGTCTCCTCGAAGATAGCGGCAATCTGCTCGTAGCCATCCTTGCGGGCCTTGCTTGCGAAATAAGTATACCTGTTGCGAGCCTGGCTCTCACCTGCGAATGCTTCCTGCAGATTCTTCTCTGTCTTTGTTCCTTTCAGTTCTTTCATAATGTCTTTGTATTAATGTATTATATCTCGTTTTTGTATTTCGAGTGCAAAGATAGAAAGAATATCAATACTCTCCAAATAATTCCACTAAAATTTTGTAATTATTACAAAGAATTTGTATGGTTTCAACATTGAGATCACTCCACATCGGTTAAAATCCATCGTGCGACAGTTGCTTGACGATCGTGCGACAATTGCTTGACAATCGTGCGACAATTGCTTGACAATCGTGTGGCAGTTGTCGCACGATCAGAAATTGGCAGAGGCATCTACCTGACAAAATAAGGGCGACCGTCATGGCCACCCTCATTTATTTGATGGATTTACAAAAAATTAGTCTACATCGTTGTTGTGATCGAGCTGATCAGAGAAGTCTCTGTGTTGCTCCTGACCGTTGTCGTGGTTCTCATAACGGCGTAGACGGCGCTCGCCGTGCTGCTGTGCGCCCTGCTCACCATTCTCACGGCGTGGACGGCGCTCACCATTCTCACGGCGTGGACGACGCGGACGCTCCTGATAGCCTTCGGGCTTCTCGAGAAGCACGCGGTGCGAGAGTTTGTACTTGCCGGTCTTAGAGTCAATCTCAAGCAGCTTAACTTGAATATGATCGCCCTCCTTGATGCCAGCCTCCTCCACGGTCTCGAGACGCTTCCAGGCAATCTCAGAGATGTGAAGCAGTCCTTCCTTGCCCGGGAGAATCTCCACAAAGCAACCGTAAGGCATAATGCTCTTCACCACTCCATCGTAGACTTCGCCCACCTCGGGCAGCGCAACGATGCCACGAATCTTGGCAATAGCTATGTCGATACTCTCTTTGTTGGGAGCCGACACCTGCACATGACCCACTCCGTCCGCCTCGTCGATAGTGATGGTGGCACCGGTTTCTTCCTGCATCTGCTGAATGATCTTTCCACCTGGGCCAATGACGGCACCGATGAACTCCTTAGGAATATCGAAGGCCTCAATGCGGGGCACCTGGGGCTTGAGCTCCTCACGAGGCTCCGAGATGGTCTTCATCATCTCACCCATAATGTGCTCACGCCCGGCCTTGGCCTGCATGAGTGCTTTCTCAATGATGTCGAACGACAGGCCGTCGCACTTGATATCCATCTGTGTGGCTGTCAGACCATCCTTCGTACCAGTGGTCTTGAAGTCCATGTCGCCAAGGTGATCCTCGTCGCCGAGAATATCAGAGAGAATGGCATACTTGTCCTCACCGGGATTCTTGATGAGACCCATGGCAATGCCTGCCACCGGCTTCTTGATGGGCACACCGGCATCCATGAGGGCGAGAGTGCCACCGCAGACGCTGGCCATCGATGAAGAGCCGTTGGACTCAAGGATATCAGAGACTACACGCACGGTGTAGGGATAGTCTGCCGGAATCTGGCCTTTGAGGGCACGCCATGCTAAATGGCCGTGGCCTATCTCGCGACGGCCGGGGCCGCGCTGACTCTTCGCCTCACCGGTAGAGAACGGTGGGAAGTTGTAATGGAGCAGGAAACGCTGGTAACCCTGGCTCACCACACCGTCGATCATCTTTTCGTCGAGCTTGGTACCGAGTGTGACGGTAGCCAGTGACATGGTCTCACCTCGCTGGAAGATAGCGCTTCCGTGAGGCATGGGAAGCGGGCTCACCTCGCACCAGATAGGACGCACCTCGTCGGTCTTGCGGCCGTCCATGCGCAGGCCCTCATCAAGGACGCAGCGGCGCATGGCATCACGCAGCACATCGTTCCAGTAGCGGCCGGCCTCAGCGTGCTTCTCCTCCAAATCCTCCTCAGAGAGATCGGTGTGAGCAGCGTCGTATTTCTCAAGGAAGTCGGCGAGTGTCTGGTCGAAAGCGTCGTTACGCTCCTGCTTAGGCAGAGTCTTATGAATAGTATCGTAGGCAGGCTGATAGAGCTCATCGTGGATTTGCTTGCGCAGATCCTCATCGTTGATCTCGTCGTTGTACTCGCGCTTGGCATCGGTACCTAACTCCTTGGCGATCTCATCCTGAAGCTCACACATCGGCACGATGGCCTTTTGTGCCGCCTTGAGCGCTTCCACGAGGTCGTGCTCCGACACCTCGCTCATCTCTCCTTCCACCATCATGAGGTTGTCCTTGGTGCAGCCCACCATAATGTCGAGGTCGGCATCCTTCATCTGATCAAAGGTCGGGTCGATGACATATTCACCGTTGACGCGGGCCACACGGCACTCAGAAATGGTATGCTCGAAAGGAATCGTAGAGCAAGCCATGGCAGCAGAGGCTGCGAAACCAGCCAGTGCGTCGGGCTGATCCTTTCCGTCGGAGGAGAGGAGCCAGATTTGTACGAATACCTCGCAATGGAAATCAGAAGGGAATAAAGGCCTTAGTGCGCGGTCTACAAGGCGGGAAATAAGGATTTCTTCATCTGTGGCTTTACCCTCACGTTTGGTAAAACCGCCGGGAAAACGTCCGGTCGCGTAATACTTCTCACGGTAATCAACTGTCACCGGCATAAAATCGGTGCCGGGAACTGCCTCTTTGGCTGCGGTGACGGCAGCAAGGAGCACGGTGTTGTTCATACGGAGAACAACGGCGCCGTCGGCTTGCTTGGCAACCTTTCCGGTCTCAATTGAGATGGTTCTCCCATCTGGCAACTGGACGGTCTTTGTAATAACGTTCATCTAAAAAACTAAAAAACTTATTGTTTTGACTAACATCTAAAAATCGTCACAAAGGTACGCATTATTAATATGTTGTGGCAAGAAAAGGCGGATATTTTTTATTTTTTTGTCCAAAGTTCATAAGGACACCCTCTCATCTTGCTCTTCGGGCCTGAATGAGCTTCCAGAAATCACGCTTGATAATGATGGCGACGAATGCGGCTATCAGTATCGTGTTGATGCCAAGAGCCTCCCACATCGGCAGGTGGCCATTGCTGAAGTCGAGCATAATGAACACCACAAGGGCGGTAACCGTATAGAAGGCGATGTCCTTCAATGGATAGCGAATGGGATAATATTTCTGTCCGAAGAAGTAGCTCAGTACCATGCTCACCGTATAGCTCACGAATCCGGCCCAGGCACAAGCCCAATAACTGAAGCGTGGAATAAAGATGACATCGACCGCTATCAGTACCGCAGCGCCGATGCCGGAGAACCAGGCTCCCCAGATGGTCTTGTCAATAAGCTTGTACCAGAAGCTTAGGTTGAAGAAAACGCCGAACATGATCTCAGCCGCCATCACGATGGGCACGATTTCCAAGCCTTCCCAATAGCTCTTGCCCACGATATAGCGGATGATGTCCATATAGCCGATGACACAGAGAAAGGCGAGAAGGGTGAAGATAATGTAGTATTTCATCACCTTGGCATAGGTCTCCTTGCTATTCTTTTCCTTTGACTGGCCGAAGACAAAAGGCTCATAGGCATAGCGGAAAGCCTGCGTAATCATGACCATTATCATCGCAATCTTGATACATGCGCCATAAATGCCAAGCTGGACACGGGCCTCGTCGGCACTGCCATTAAAGGCATAGGGAAAGATAATCTGCGAGGCACACTGGTTGAGCTGGCCGGCAAGACCCATCACTAACAGCGGCCAGGTGTAGGAAAGCATGCGCTTACACGTAGCCTTGTCGAAGGGATTGGCAAAGCCTTTCAACTCTTTGGCCAGGAGAATCAGCGTGAGGATGGAGCCTGACAGCTCAATCCAGAATATCCATACTACCTCAAGGCTGAAGTGAGCGTCATAGATACCGAAGAGGTTAAGGTGCATATCGGGCAACACAATGAGGTAGAGACTCACACCGACAAGGTTGACGACGATGCTCACCATTTTCAGCAAGGCAAACTTCAACGCCTTGTGCTGCAGACGGAGATAGGCAAAAGGTATGGCGGTAAAAGCGTCGACAGCCACGCAAACACCCATGATCATAATGTATTCAGGGTGGTCAGGATAGCCAATGGCTCCCGCGACGGGATGCAGAAACACTCTCAACAGAAGCACGAACAGCAGCGAAGTGAAGCCTACCATACGCAGGGTCGTGGCATAAACCTTCTTTGGATCCTCGCCAGGACGGTTCATGAAGCGGAAGAAGGTGGTCTCCATGCCATAGGTGAGAATGATGATGAGCAGGGCGATATAGGCGTAAATATTGGTGATGATGCCATACTGCCCGCCAGCAGCATTGAACTTCGCCGTCTCGATAGGCACGAGGAGATAGCCGATAAACCGCGCAGCGATAGAGCTCAAGCCATAAATGGCGGTTTCTTTAAGGAGCGATTTTAAACTTGCCATATATCCAAAGAGAATGTTTTTCTGATATTTATCCGAAGAAAATGTAAGCAATGAAGATGGCCGCCACCACGCCCACGAGGTCGGCTAACAAGCCACAGGCCACGGCATGACGCGTGTACTTGATATTCACAGAGCCGAAATAGACGGCCAATATATAAAAGGTGGTATCTGTTGAACCCTGGAAAATGCACGACAAGCGCCCTACAAAGGAGTCGGGACCATAGTTTTTCATAGCCTCGAGCATCATGCCGCGGGCTCCGCTTCCCGACAGCGGCTTCATAAAAGCCGTGGGCAATGCCCCGACGAAATCGGTGTTGAGTCCGCATTGTCCAGCACACCATGAGATGCCATTGATCATCATATCCATTGCCCCTGAAGCGCGGAAAACACCCACTGCCACAAGAATGGCGACGAGATAAGGGATGATGCGCACCGCGGTCTGGAAGCCTTCCTTTGCCCCTTCAATAAAGGCATCATAGACATTGATTCGTTTCAAAAGACCGCCTACGATGAAAACGACGATGACGGACAGCAGAATGACATTGCCTCCAACAGACGCCACGGTGCTCATAGTGTCCTTATCCATGCTGCCAAAAGCCCAGATAACGAGACCGACAAAAGCACACATGCCGCCGAGAATGGCCAGCATGGACGGCCGAAAAATGTTGGTGCGCTGCCAGAGACAAGTGATGATGATGCCGAAAAGAGTGGCTACGGTCGTGGCTAACAGAATGGGGATGAACACATCCGTAGGCTGTGCGGCACCGTAACTGGAACGAAAGGCAAGGATCGTTGTCGGGATGATGGTCAGCCCGGAGGTGTTCAACACCAAAAACATAATCATCGGATTGGTGGCAGTATCTTTTTTCGGGTTGAGTTCCTGCATTTGTTGCATGGCCTTCAGCCCCGTGGGCGTAGCGGCATTGTCAAGTCCGAGCATATTGGAAGCGACGTTCATGAAAATGGATCCCATTGCCGGATGGTTCTTTGGTATATCAGGGAAGAGTCTGGAAAAGACGGGACTGAGCATGCGCGCCAGCACATTCACGGCGCCTGCCTTCTCTCCAATCTTCATGATGCCAAGCCAAAGGGCCAGCACTCCCGTCAGTCCGAGAGAAGTCTCAAAGGCTGTCTTGGAGGTGTCGAAAGTGGAGTCGACTATCTTCTGAAAGATGGTCGTATCGCCCATCAACAGCTGTACCACGGCAAAGATGAAGGAGACGACGAAAAAAGCTATCCAGATATAATTCAATACCATAACGCGTGCAAAGGTACAGAATTTATCTGAGCTATATATAAGATTTTAAGAATTACTTGATTGTGATTCTCAGACCGACATTCAAGCTAAAACTGGTGGGACGATCTTTGTAGACATTCATGACATTGCTGTGATTGTCGAAATAATAGCTCACCCCCGGTTCGACATAGACACTCAGCGAAGGCGTGAAATGATAAGCGCCACCAATAGCTCCCGTCATAGAGAACTGCGGCCGTTTCTCATTGACCTTCTCGTTCTTTCTGTTTACCGATGAAACCGTGCCTTTTACTAATTTCTCCACCTCTCCGCCTGCAGTGGCGTAGACTTCTGCCTTCTGGCTACGAAGAAGTGTGTAGCTTGCCGATACCGGCATGCCGACATAGTGAAGTCGTTGCGTTTGTGCGAGCTCGCCTTCAGTAGTAAAATCGCTGGAGAGATAGCTGTAGGTCAGTCCCGTTCGGATTGTCCATCGATCAGACAACGCATACCCCACACTCATTCCCACCTTTACCGGCTGAGCATGATGAGCCTTCATTCGGCGGCGGTCAACAGCAACCAGACCGTTTCGCTGCGACACACTGGCCATCTCCAAAGAGGTTAGGCCATAAGGAGCAGCGTCGGCCATCATGATGCCTGTTGACATGCCTACGCCATTTCGCTGTCCTGAACCCAGTCCACCACAATAAGCGGTCAGCATGAGTGTGCCGGCACGGCGAGTGGAAGCGGAGACATGGTGCTCGCTCACAGACGGAGGATAGGTGGCATCGGGCTGAGCATTGCTTTCCTTTTTTATAGAAGACTGGGGTGATACCAGACCAGCCCCAACGCCTTCAGAGATCAATGGCCTTTCGATGCGGGTAGCAGTCGTATCCGTCGGGAGAGAGGAATAGGCATCCACTGAGTGTAAATGATAAGTCGCTTCAGTGCGCGGACGCCCGGAAAAGCCTGTCATCAGGAATTTTCCCTGTTGTGGACTGGTGAGGTCAGCAGTTTTTCCGGTCTTTATCCGAGTGGGATGAGCATGATCAGCGACAGCCATCTCATCTTGATGCTGATGGAGCAGACTGAAGGCAACAGGCAAAGCAATCGCCACTACAATTGCAGCGGCAGCAGCCCGGCGACGGACACGCAAAGGAAAAGTATGCGCACCGGCCGCCATAGGATGTACCATCGGCTTCCTGGCCAGCTGCTCACGTACAGCAGACTCTTTCTTAACGGCCTCCAATAAGCCTTCCGGAGCCTGGACCTGACGGTTGTTCATCAACCGGCTTACGTCCTTTATCCATTTATCTTTATCGCTCATTTTATCCCATTTCATCGCTGTCCTTCCTTTCTTTCCATCTCTTTCAGCAATCTTGCCAGCATATTCTTAGCCCGATGATATTGCGAGGCAGATGTGTCAGGCTTGATATTCAATATCTTGGCTATCTCCTTATGACTCTTGCCCTCAATGGCATAGAGATTAAACACCGTGCGGTAGCCATCGGGTAGCACTTGAATAGCTGCTGCTACCATATCTTCATTCAATACAGATTCGTCAGGCTGCTCTTCCGGTTGCTCTGGTATTTCACGGTCATCATCTACAAATCGCATCTTTTTCCTATCGCGCAGAAAAATCAATGCCTCATTGATGACAACGCGAGTCAGCCATGCTTTCAAAGAGCCTACACCCTGATAGCGAAACATAGATATTGAAGTAAAAATCTTCACCAGCGCCTCTTGCAAGACATCACAAAGGTCATCGTACTGCGGCACATATCGACTGCACACCCCCGTAAGATAGCCGGCATAAACAGAATACAGCATATCCATCGCACGCTCATCGCCCTGAGCGAACATCTGAAGGATATGCTGTTCTTGATTCATTAATAATTGATATGCAGACTTATAGGTGTCAAGCTGTTGCTATTTTCTGGTTTTATATTTAAATGTCACCGACTTCTCACCCGAGAAAGATGTCCATTTCAACGTGAGATCTTTGTAGTTACCTCCCGTATCCGGCAAGTCGTTAAGCCGGAAAGCAATCCATCCATCATACAAACGTCCCCGCACGTCGTTGCCAGCATCGTGATATAAAGTCACCTCATAGTCGCCCGTACGTACCAGCCGTAGCACATGGGGCTTGACACCCCCGAAATAGGTACGGAAGCGCAGCGTCAGATAACCGTCCTCACATACGGTAGTCCAGTCGTTGACGATCTCCACGGGATCGTTGCCGTAGGCTTTCTGCAGATCGGGCACAACAGGAGACATCGGCTTTATGCGGATGCTGTCGAAGACCATAATCAGATGAATCTGCCGGCGAAGGCCTGTTTCATTTTTGTCCACTGGAACGAAAGAGATCAGTCCGCGCACTTCCTTGTCACCGTAAGGTGACTTGGTGATATTCTTGTCAACAAGCGTCACCGAGTCATTAAGCTGCATAAAGAACGCTCCCGTTGTAGAGTCAGTCTTAAATGTCACCAGGGCATTGGGACGCTCTATAGGATCAATGATGAGTTTGTTGTCATCGTTGTCGAGATCGCACGACTGTAAAGTTGCCGATACAGAAAATAGAATGGCAGCAAAGGCCATCAATTTGAATAGTCTGTTCATTGTTTTTCTCCTTTATACATGAGTAAAATGTGACAGATGGAGAAAACTTGCACGGCTATAACATCTTTTTTAGTTCTTCAAAGCTTCCCGCCACTTGAATGTTGTCTGTCCACCGTCCCCGGATGAAACCTCGCCGCTGCAGATCGTCAAGCAGCCCAATGGTTTTGTCCCAAAATCCGGCAATATCGTAGAGAATCACCATCTTTGAGTGGTAGCCGATATTGTGTGAAGCTGCCATAGTAAACACCTCATCAAGTGTACCGATGCCACCGGGCAGAGCCACGCAGACATCAGCCTGGGCAAGCATGAGCTCCTTACGATCAGCGAGATTGTCACACGGTATCTCCACGTCGAGGCAGTCAGGCCGCTGTCCTCTCTTGACAAGAATCTGCGGAATGACGCCGATGAGCTGCCCACCGCTCTCGTGTACCGCTTCGCCCACACAGCGCATGAGCCCACGATTCTGTCCGCCATACACTAATGTATGGCCGTTGGCCCCTATCCATCGGCCTAACTCGGCAGCAGCATTAAAGTACACGGCATCGATCGCTTCATTGGCAGAGCAAAAAACGGCTATTTTCATCTCTTTCCTATTAATCTTGCAAAGATAACAATTATTATCATCTTTTTATCGCCCGATCGCTTATTTTATAGTAACTTTGCAAAGTATTTCAATCTCCCTGGAGATTACACATTATTTATATAGCTATATTTTTTTTGAAGACATTTGAAGAATTAGGCGTGAGTGAATCTATTCGCCGCGCCATTGAAGAGCTTGGATTCGAGCAGCCGATGCCCGTCCAAGAAGAAGTTATTCCCTATCTTTTGGGTGAGCACAACGACGTCATTGCATTGGCGCAGACCGGCACAGGCAAGACGGCCGCATACGGCATTCCTGTCTTGCAACGGACCGACGCCAGCGTCAAAGACACCCAGGCTCTTATCCTCAGCCCCACACGTGAGCTGTGCCTACAGATTGCAGACGACCTCAACTCGTTTGCGAAGTATATTCCCCACCTGCACGTCATCCCTGTCTACGGTGGCGCGTCCATCGTCACACAGATCAACGAGCTGCGCCACGGCGCACAGATCATCGTGGCCACGCCCGGACGACTTATCGACCTCATGGAGCGGGGCAAAGTGAAACTTGACAGCATCCGGAATGTGGTACTCGACGAAGCCGACGAAATGCTCAACATGGGTTTCTCCGACAGCATCAACACCATCTTTGAGCATGTGCCCGAAGATCGCAATACGCTGCTTTTCTCAGCCACCATGAGCAAGGAGATTGAGAAAATCGCTACCAAATACCTGCACGACTATAAGGAGATTGTGGTGGGATCACGTAACGAGGGCGCCGAAAACGTCAACCACATCTACTATCTGGTCAACGCCAAAGACAAGTATCTGGCCCTGAAACGGATCGTGGACTACTATCCGCACATCTACGCCATCATTTTCTGCCGTACAAAGCTCGAAACTCAGGAGGTGGCTGACAAGCTCATTAAGGACGGCTACAACGCGGAGTCGCTCCACGGCGACCTCTCGCAGCAACAGCGTGACCTCACAATGCAGAAATTCCGACAGCATCTGGTGCAGCTCCTCGTGGCTACCGACGTGGCCGCACGCGGCCTCGACGTCGACGATCTCACCCACGTCATCAACTTCGGGCTGCCCGACGACGTGGAGAACTATACGCACCGCTCCGGACGTACCGGCCGCGCGGGAAAGAAAGGCACCAGCATTTCCATCATCCACACACGAGAGAAGTTCAAGGTCAAGGCCATAGAGAGAGTCATCGGCAAGGAGTTTGTCGACGGCACACTGCCTACACCTGAGGAGATTTGCAAGAAACAACTCTTCAAGGTCATGGACGACATCATGAAAACAGACGTTGACGAAGAACTCATCGCACCCTACATGCCCGACATCAACCGCCAGTTTGAATATATCGACAAAGAAGACATCATCAAGAAAATGGTGTCGAACACCTTCGGCCGCTTCCTCGATTACTACAAGAACGCACCACAAATCGAGAAGCCCACACGCAGCAGCGCTTCGTCGAGAAACAAGGATAGCCGCAGAAACAGCGGTGGAAACGGGCGAAATGGTTCCCGTGGCGACCGCCAGCGCGGCCCACGCAAGGCCGAGGCGGGCTACAGACGACTCTTCATCAACCTGGGCAAGGCCGACGGTTTCTATCCGGGCGAGGTGATGCAGTTTGTCAATCATCACGTCCACGGGCAGAAACAGGAAATCGGACACATCGACCTGCTGTCGAAATTCTCATACATTGAGGTACCCGAAAAAGATGCTGACCGCGTCATGCGCGCCCTCAACGGCTCGAAATACAAAGGGCGTGAAGTGAGATGCAACGATGCTGACAGCGAGGCTCCACACGGAAACGCGCCTGCCAGAAAAAAGGAAAGAAGAAAGAGAACTACTGGCGATGACGGCCTCAAGGGCAAAGAAGACTGGCGCGCGCTGATGAAAGGCAGTGACGTGGCGTTCAAGGACGAGGAGCCCGACTTCTCTGAGGAAGGCTGGGCACGCCGCTTCCCGAAAAAGAAATAGAAAACAACGACTTGCCTTTACAGCGTAAACGTGTTGCCTTTACGGTGTAATGGCATTGCGTTTACGGTGTAGAGGCAATGCGTTTACAGCGTAGAGGCGATGCTATTACACCGCAAACGCAAAACATTGAAATGAACCATACAAACAAAAAGTATAAACTATGAGAAAGACTATTCTGACCATGGCGGCCCTGACCTTGCTTACAGTAGATGCTAACGCCGCCGACGGGAAAGGCAATGTCACCTTTTCCGGCGAGCTGAAGGGCTTAAAAGATACACTCATCGTGATGACACCGGCAGGTGAACGCGACATAAAGCGCGACACCGTACTCACGAAAGATGCCAAATTCCAGTTCACCGTCAATGTAGCCGAACCCACTACAATCTACGCTTACACCCCCGGCACACTGCGCCGTGAGGAACACATCGGCTTTACAGCCGTCGCCGTGCCAGGTGAAAAGGCTGTGCTGACCGGAGATCTGAACACGTCTTACTATTTCAGCGGCAGCAAGTTCTACCAGCAATACAACGAAGCCAACAGAGCTTATGACGCAGCTACGAAGCCCCTCAACGACCTTGAGGCCGTACTGGACAAGCGCATGGAAGGCGGCGAGGCGCAGGAGAAGCTCTCGAAAGAGTTTCAGGAGAAGGCTCCTGCCCTACAGAAACAAGCCACCCAGGACATGCTCAACTTCATCGCCAAGCATCCGGACTCGGAGGGCGCAGCCGCCTTCATCCCGAGAATTGACGGCGTGGACAACATGAAGAAAGCGGCTGCCTCGCTCTCTGCTACCATCAGCAACGGACGCATGCACCACTTCTATCAGAACATCATTGACCAGGCGGAAGCGCAGGAGAAAGCTGAGAAAGAGGCAGAGACAAAGCAAGCTCCCGGCGTCACAGCTCCCAACTTCACTCTCAATGACCTCAATGGCAAGCCCCTCTCGCTGTCTAACTTCAAAGGCAAATACGTGCTCCTCGACTTCTGGGGTACCTGGTGCATCTGGTGCGTACGGGGCATTCCAAAGATGAAGGAATACTACAACAAGTACAAGGGCAAGTTTGAGATTCTCTCCATCGACTGCAACGAGAGCGAGGATAAGTGGAAAGCCGGCGTGAAAAAGTACGAACTGCCTTGGAAGCATGTCTATCAGCCCAAGACGGGCGTAGTGCAGACCACCGAGCTCTACGGCATCCAAGGGTTCCCTACAAAGATTCTTGTTGGTCCTGACGGCAAGATTGTCAAGACTGTAGTGGGTGAGGATCCTGCCTTCTACACTTTCCTTGACGGACAATTCGGAAAGTAAGTAATCGTTATTTAGCAAATAAGTGTCAGGGCGGCCATAAGGGTCGTCCTGACTTTTTTTTTTCGATCAGCGCACAGAAAGCCGTGCAGTCTGCACATCGTGGCTGTTCGGCCCTATCATGATGTCGAAATCGCCCGGTTCAAGCACCGCGTTGCCGTTCACATCGAGATAGCTGAGTGTCGATGCATCAATATCAAAACTGACTGTCTTGCGCTCACCTTTTGCAAGATGAATTCTTTGGAAGCCCTTCAGCTCCTTGACGGGTCTGACGATGTTTGCAAAGACATCACGGATATAAAATTGCACGATTTCATCGCCATCGCGGCTGCCTGTGTTGGTGATAGTGGCCGTGGCCGTGATCTTCCCATCCCTTGCCATCACCGGCGCCGACAGCGTGACGGGACCATAATCGTAAGTTGTATAACTTAGCCCATAGCCAAAGGGATAAAGCGGCCCATGCACCACATCGATGTAGTTGCTTTGATATTTCGTAAACACTTTACTGCCGTCCTCTACAGGCCGCCCTGTATTCATATGATTGTAGTAAAGCGGCTCCTGCCCTGTGGCACGCGGCATACTGTTTACGAGTTTTCCTGTAGGCACTTTATCGCCAAAGAGCACGTCGCAGATGGCATCACCCGTCTCGGAGCCTGCAAACCACACATTCATAATGGCCGGCACATGCTCCGCCTCCCACGAGAGAACGGTGGGGCGTCCAGCGAAATGGAGCAGTACCACCGGCTTGCCCGTAGCCACGAGAGACTTCAGCAGACGCTCCTCGGCATCAGGCATATCCAAGTCGGTGCGCGCCGAGCTCTCACCGCTCATCTCTGCCATCTCACCGAGGCAGGCCACGATGACATCGGCTTTCTTGGCGGTCTCCACAGCCTCACGAAGCAACTGCGTGCCGTCGCCGCGCTGGAGAGGACGGCCAAACTCTACAGCTTTCTGGCGGATGCTGTCGTCATAGATGTTGGATCCCTGTGCATAGAGCACCGTGGCTTGATCGCCTAAATACCGCTGCATGGCCTCGCGAACGGTACTGTATTTCTCAGGCGTGTCGCCTGTCGACCAGCACCCCGGCAAGTTGTTGCGGGTATCGGCAAGCGGGCCGATAAGTGCGATGGAACCGTGCTTTTTCAATGGCAGCAGGTCTTGGTCGTTCTTCAGCAGTACAAAGGTCTGAGCAGCGATATCGCGTGCCAGCTGTCGATGGGCATCCGTGTAGAGCATACGTTTCTCCCGCTTTGTGTCACAGTAGCGATAAGGATTGTCAAAGAGACCGAGTTTATATTTTGCCTCCAGGACACGGCGTACGGCCTGATCGATCTCTGCCATCGTCACACTGCCGTTAGCAAGACCTTTCTTCAGCTGGTTGGTATAGGCCGACGAGCACATATCCATGTCAGTGCCCGCCTTCAAAGCCAGGACCGCGCACGTCTTCTGGTCGCCCACGCCCCAAGGTGTCATCTCGTTGATAGAGCCATAGTCAGTAACCAGGAAGCCTCCAAAGCCCCATTGCTTTCTCAGCACGTCGGTCAGCAGCCAGCTGTTGGCTGTGGACGGGATGCCATCCACGATGTTGAACGACGACATCACCGAGCCCACGCCGGCCTTAACCGCAGCCTTGTAAGGCGGAAGATACTGGTTGTACATGCGCAGATGGCTCATATCCACGGTATTATAGTCACGTCCGGCCTCAACGGCCCCGTAGAGAGCGTAGTGCTTCAGGCAGGCCATCATCTCGTCGGTGGCATAGCCTTTCAGCTCGCCGCTACCCTGATAGCCACGCACGGCGGCGGCTCCCATCACCGATGAAAGGTAAGGATCTTCGCCATAGCCTTCGGCTACACGCCCCCAGCGGGCATCGATGCCCACATCGACCATCGGACTATAGTCCCAGCAAATGCCGCTGGCCGTAGCCTCTTCCGCTGCCATACGCGCACCCGCCTCGATGGCTTCCGGATTCCAGGAGCATGCCTGAGCTAAAGGAATAGGTAATACGGTCTCGAAGCCATGGATGACATCGAGGCCAAAGATGAGAGGAATATGGAGACGGCTCTTCTTGACAGCTATCTCCTGAAGGGCCCTGACCTTTGCCGCCCCCTTAGCGTTGAGCACCGCACCGAGCTGGCCTTGCTCCATCAGACCGACGAGCGGCGAACGGGTTTGGGCTCCTGTGGTGAGATCGTTACCGGGCATCAGATTGAGCTGCCCGATTTTCTCGTCAACTGTCATCTTCGACATCAAGTCATCAATGAATGCGTCCATCGGTTTCTGCTGGGCGAAAAGAGAGCCCGACAGCAAAAGAAGGGACGACAATAAAAATTTTGCTTTCATAGTTTTCACTTTGCTTTTATTTTTGGAATACCCTGACATAGTCCACTTCCATGGTTGCGGGTAGCGCGCCTTCGTCTACACCTTGCTGTCCGCCCCAACTACCGCCCTATGCCAAATTGGGAATGACATAGAAAGGAGCATTGAATGAAGCGGTGGCTCCGCCCCGGCTGTGAGGGCTCGAGAAGCCAACCCGAGCGGGTTGTTTATCTCGTTGTAGGCTGTGCCGGGAATCATCACGACGTTACCATTCTTGTCTGTCATGTCGTGATAAGGTGTCTGCATGCCCTTTGCGTCCTTGGAATAGTCGGTGTAGGTATAGCGGTTGTGTTGGTCTATGGCTGCCTGACCGGTCACGTAGGGAGGAAGAATCGGAGAAAGCGCGAGAGCAGAACCAAGTACCGAACCCCATGTGGAGTTTGACTCTATGCCAGTACTCTTAATGCGCGCATAAGACAGACTGACGCTGAAGTCGAGCTTGTTGAGGAACGAGCGGTCCTTTGTAACGTCAAAGATATTCATATTAGTGTTGGAGCGGAGCGTGAGGCAGTTATAGTTTGACTTGCCGTAGTTTCCACCCACAATGCCCTCCTGTTCGTAGTAGCCCATGGAAAGGTAGTATTTTACACGGTCGTTTCCACCATTGACAGATACATCGTGCTTCTCCACTGGTGCGTTATCGTTGAAGACAAGGTACTGCCAGTCAGTACCGGTAGTGACCGCATTGCCATTGATGTCTATCAGATAGTAGGGGTCAGCATAGAGAGGAGCCATCCCTGAATTGACATACTGTTCGTTCTGCAGAATGGCATAATCGGTAGCATTGAGTACGTCTCGTTTACGCCATTTCGACTGCCAGCCATAGGAAAAATTATAGTTAATCTGAGCCTTTCCACTCTTTCCTTGCTTGGTAGTGACGAGAATGACGCCATTAGCGGCACGCGCACCATAGATGGCACCGGAGGCAGCACCCTTGAGTACTTCAATACTCTCGATGTCATTGGGATTGAGAGCATCGATGCCAGAAGAGCCTTCGTAAGGGATGCCATCGATAATGTAAAGCGGATCTGAGTTGTTGATGGTGCCAGTGCCACGCACACGAATACGGACCGCGGCGCCAGGTTGTCCCGAGTTGGACGTGACATTGACACCGTCTGCAAGTCCTTTCAGTGCATTGTCCACACGTACAGGTGCCGTCTCAGCCAAATCAGAGGCGTCGATCTTAGCAATAGAGGCCGTCACCACACTTTTCTTCTGGACGCCATAACCAATGACCATAATCTCGGAAAGATTCTTCCGATCCTCTAAAAGAGTAATGTGCATATCTGATGTGCCTTTCTTCTCCTGTGTAACATATCCTATATAAGAGATGGCAAGGGTTGCACCAGGCTGTCCTTTAAAGGTAAACTTACCATTGAGATCGGTCGCCGACCCGCGTGAGCTCCCTTTCTCCATGACAGAAGCACCGATGATAGGCTCGCCGGTCCTGTCGATGACAGTGCCGGAGAACAATGCATCCTGCGCCCAGGTCACAACGGTACACAGCAAAGATACCCATAGGATAGAGATTCTTGCTTGTTTCATGTGATTTAAAGTTTAGTTTCGGTAATACAGTTTTCTGCCGCAAAGATAGTGAAAAAGACAACATGGTTTTGAGCAGTTCTATAGAAAGTGGATACTTTCAAAGGTCATAGAATCATAATACTTTGGTTATCAGTATGATCTATCAATTATCCATACCTTACAAAAGTGGATGATTACATCGTTTTCGGATGATGTAACTTTCTATTGTCGAAGCACTATGACAAGGATCCAGACAAAAAAGTCCTCTGTCAATAGTTATACAAGATATTAGCATCAAACACCAGCGTTTATCAACAAGCATAAAGATCTTCAGCTTAAGGAGCTGTCAGACGGGAGAAGCATTCAGCTGATACGCCCTAACTGCCGCACTTCATTCTCAAAGTCACTACGACTGCCCAATGCGCCGTTCTTTGTACGTGCACGATAATTGTAGATAGTGTTAGCAGAATAGTACAGGATGTCAGCCATCTTTCCAAAGTCATCAATGCCTAACCGAATGAGCGCGAAGATTCTAACGGCCGCGTTGAGTCTATCGTCCCTGTTCGTCACAACACGACATTCTGGTCTGAGCAGGGCATTGAAGTCGCTGACGAATGTGGGGAACAATCCAAGAAAGGTTCTGTCGAAATGATCGTAAAACTCGTTAAGGTCGCTGTCCCTCTGTTCGAGGGAGCGCATCAGCTTAAGCAAATCATCGTCGTGATGACCTTTTATCATTTTTACGGTGCGCTTCCTCATTTCGTCCATGCGATCGATATAGTTAGCGCACAGCGACAGGAACTTACCTATATAGACGGCCTTCACCTCATTGGCTTCGTGCAGCTGCGCGTTAACGGTGGTAATGCGCTTGTTCTGGTTTCTCAAATCAGTTCTTGCAACGAAGAGTTTTCTTCGCTGCCTGTTGGCATAGTAGAGCAAGAATAGCAGGGACGATGGCGAACAAAGATATCATGACCGTGATACGTTTAAGTCGCTGATTGGCCTGGGTTAGTTTCGCCTGGTACTCGTCACCTATAGACGAAAGGATCGGCGAAATCTGCGAGGCGCGGAGATGGGCTCCAAAGGTCTGGGCGCAAGTCCACGAAAAGCGAATGTAGCGATAAGAGCGGTCAATATCCTTCCCACTCAGCATACCTGCCAGCGTCCACAGCGATCCCTGGTTCATGACAGCATGAGTGATGTCGCCCACTGTAGAGCGTGCCACCCAGTAAGTGACCTGCCTCACATCACCTAAAGCGATATGAATGAGGAAGCGGTAATGGGCCACCATGGCCATATTCTCGTGATCTGTCATCTACTATCCGGTCCCATTCATCGCAGATGCGCAGGGTCTCGTGGTAGTGCCCCTTGGCAAAAAGACTGTGGCACGATGCCTCCTTGTAGGCAGCTGTGCGCCGGTCAAGCACCGACAGCAGCAGACCTTCATATCGTCCCGAGAGGGCGTAACAGCTATATCGCACTGTCTCCAGCTTCGAGTAGTAAGCCACTTCGCCATACACATGACTCAAAGCATGATAGTAAGCGGCGAGCCCTTCCCGTGAGAGTTGACTTGTCCTGACCTTTCTCAGCAGACTGAAGGCATCCTCATACTGCCCCACCTCAGTAGTCTGGTCGGTGAGGCGCGACAGGCAATCTCCAACAAGGTCGGCACCCTCATCTGCTGCGCCTCACGGATGGCGACTTGCAGATAGAAGAAGGCTGAGTCATTCTTATAGGAGCGGAATTCTCCGAAGAGCTCACGGCTTACGGAATAGCGTGTCATCGGCTCAATGGCAGTCCGAAGCCTTTCCTCGAGTCCGTCTATGTGCAATTGCTTCGACCACACATACTTTGGAGAGGCCTTGATGGCAGTGTCGAGGCGTAAGAAGGTTCCCTGAATATCCACTGTTTCTTGTGAATGGCACATAAGAACCGGAAAAGACAATAAGACAAGGAAAAGAAATCAGGCTATCAGATGATGAGATTGAGCATTCCGAAGACTCAGACATCACTTCATGATTTACAGACAGGCGAGTCAGCCGGGACATAATTGAAAATAGTCTTGCAGGCCTCGGCCGAGAACCGCTGGCCACTGGAAATGCACGCATCCCATTGTTGCTCAGTGAGCCCGGCGTCGATGTCGCGGCGGGTAATGTTGTTCTTCACCAAGCCAAAGAGAAAGCCTGCGTTGAAATTATCACCTGCACCTATCGTGCTCACAGTCTCCATCGGCGTGACAGGATAGCGCTTACGTAACCCGTTGTCAGCATACAGGCTCACGGGGTTGGCGCCTGACGTGTAGATGAACTTCTTACAATAAAAACTGATCTCAGCCTGATACACCTTGTCGGGATTATCAAGCTTGTAGAGCACATCGAAGTCTTCGCGGGAACCACGGACTATATCGGCATACTCGAGATTCTCAAGATAGTTAGGGGTAATCTTCATGACATCGTCCTTGTGCGAATTGCGATAATTGACATCATAATAGATGATGGCGCCATGGGCACGCGCATAGTCGAGCAGCCCCACTATCTGTGGACGGATAACAGGATTGACCGCATAAAACGAACCAAAAAGCACGATATCATCGGGTTGGATGTCTGGATAGACGAAGTCGAGCTGGTCATGAGGGTGGTCTTTATAAAAGATGTACTCCGCGTCGTTATTGTCGTCGAGGAACGCCAGCGAAACAGGAGACTTGGAACCAGGATAGACACTGACATTACTGGCATCGACACCGTTGTCCTTCAGAAACTTGATGATATTCTGCCCCACCCTGTCATGCCCCGCTTCACTGATAAACGAGGTCGGCACACCGGCACGTGACAACGAAATAATGGCATTAAATGTGGAGCCGCCTGGGTAAGCGCCAATGGGCTGCTCCTTTTTGAATATGATGTCGAGAACTGTCTCGCCTATTCCTATCACCTTACGCATAAATCCAATAATTGTTTTATCAATGGCAAAGATAATGCAAATGAGAGAGACTACAAAGAAATGATTACAACTTTTTTCAGTAATTTTGCAAATATGGAAACAATGAATTACATCACTTCTGTTCTTCCTAACGGTCTGCGAACCATTCATCTTCCTGCAGACTCGCCTGTGGTTTATCTCGGATACCAGATAGCCGCCGGATCCCGCAACGAACAGCCAGGCGAGGAAGGACTGGCCCACTTCTGCGAGCACACTACCTTCAAGGGTACCAAACGAAGGAGTGCCTGGAATATTCTCAACTGTCTCGAAAGCGTGGGAGGAAGTCTCAACGCCTACACTACGAAAGAATGCACGGTTTTCTATGCTGCTATTCCCGCCGACTATGTACGGCGTGCGGTGGACCTGCTCACCGACATGGTGTTCCACTCCGTCTATCCGCAAAAGGAGATCGACAAAGAGAAAGAGGTCATCTGTGATGAGATAGAAAGCTACAATGATTCGCCTTCCGACCTTATCTACGACGACTTCGAGAACATCCTTTTCAAGAGCCATCCCATCGGACACAATATTCTTGGCACTACGGAGCGTGTGCGGTCATTCACTTCAAATGACGCTCTTCGTTTCACCCAACACTTCTACCGGCCTGAAAACATGGTGTTTTTTATGTATGGCGGTAAAAAGATTCCGCCTCTCCCCATTGATACCGCCATCCAAAGAGAGCCTCTCATCCCTGAATCTTCGGTTTCATCTGATTTTGAAAACGACGAGGCCGCCCACATTATCCGTAAGCGCGGCACCCATCAGGCGCACGTCATGATCGGGAGTCGCTCCTACAGCGGCCACGACAGTCTGTTGAGAGACCGGATGAGTCTTTATCTGCTCAACAATATCTTGGGTGGACGAGGCATGAACGCAAGGCTCAACATCGTGCTCAGAGAGCATCGTGGACTGGTCTACACTGTAGAGAGCTCTATGATGACCTATGGCGATACGGGACTATGGTGCACCTATCTTGGATGCGATGAAATGGACGTAAAACGCTGTCTCAGCCTCGTCAAAAGAGAGCTTGACAAGGTTAGGGATACACCTCTTACACCTCATAAGCTGCTCTCTGCAAAGAAACAATTAAGGGGGCAGCTTACGATTGACTGCGACAATAGAGAGAACTTTGCACTCGACTTTGGCAGTGTTTTCCTCTTTCACAACAAGATGAGAGACCTGGAAGCTCTGTTCAGAGATATTGACGCCGTCAATGTCGAAGACATACAACGCGTGGCACAGCAGATCTTCAATCCTGAGAGGCTCACCACTCTTATCTATAAATAACCATGAATATTACCGATGAAACCGTTGATTTTATTCGTTTGCACCGTCTCGATGATGTCAGGCAATTAGCTCTCAAAGGCAATCGCAATCCCAAAGTTGACTTATCCTTTGCCTTAGACCAAATACAGGGCTGGCAAACTGCAAGAAAGAAGTTGCCGACCTGGGCGACAACAGAAGGCGTCGTCTATCCTCCACATCTCAACATGGAGCAGTGTTCCAGCGAGGCCACAGCAAGATACAAAGGAAGGTATTTCTCCCTGTCAGGACTTTGCCACCAGGCCACGCTCTTCGATCTGACGGGCGGATTCGGCGTTGACTTCTCATTGATGTCGGGATACTTCGCCCACGCCGTCTATGTGGAGCGCAACCCAGAACTGGCAGAAGTGGCCACCTACAACTTCCGTATGCTCGGACTGCACAATGTCGAGTCGGTGAACGCTGACGGCGTGGATTATCTTTTACAACACATTCCCCTGAAATCTTCCCGCAATGATGATGTGGCCGACACCGTTGTCTATCTTGATCCCGCAAGAAGAAACACCACCGGACAAAAGGTTTTCCGCATAGAAGACTGCACTCCCTGCTTGCTTGCCATCCGGAACGACCTGCTTCAACGAGCCGATGTAGTGATGATTAAGTTTTCACCAATGCTCGATTGGCACGAGGCTGTGCGTCAACTCTTGTCCGACCTACCTACCGAAGCGTGCCTGCCCAGCTGTGAGGTGCACATCATCTCAGTTAAAAACGAATGCAAAGAGCTCCTGATCATTTTGGCAACCCATCGCCAGCATTGCAAACGGCCCACTAAAATCGTCTGTGTCAACGACAACTCCATATTCGAGACTGATGACACCCCGACAGCACCCTTGCTGACGGAAGACGATGCTTTTTCAGAAAGCAGTTGCTATCTCTTCGTACCCAACGCCTCTGTCATGAAAGCTGGCGTGTTCGGACAACTGTCCAAGACCCTCGGTATCACCATGCTCGATCACGACTCACATATATATATAAGCTCCCACGACCTTCCGGCATTCCCCGGCAGGCGGTTCAAAGTAAACGACATCGCCACGATGAATAAGCGAGAACTACATCAGAAGCTTAGAGACATCACCCAAGCCAACGTTTCTGTACGCAATTTCCCACTTACGGCAGAGGAGCTTCGTAAACGGCTTAAACTGAAGGACGGCGGACAGACCTATCTTTTCGCCACTACATTCAAAGGCAGGCATCTCATCTTTATTGCCACTGCCAACCTGACATCTGCCAACAATTGACTGCCATCAAGCGGATTGACGACCGTCAAGAAAGTTCGAAATTCGTCTACAATTCAAGTCAAAAACTTGGTCAAGCAGCTCAAAGGCACTAACTTTGCACCGCATTAAGAAAATAAGACAATAATAATAGAGAAAGGATAACATTATGACATTCAGTACATTTATCGCAGTAGCAGCATTGATGTTTGGACTGCTCGCACTCGAAGGCGTTCACATGGATAGAAATGCAGAGGCCTAAGACTTATTGAAGAAAGATTGGAGGAAAAGCTAAGACAAAGCATAGAAATAACAACATATATAGACCGCTGTCGGAGAACAAATCTGGCAGCGGTCTTTTTAGTTGCCATTTTCAGATGTTAATAATCTACAAATCAATTCTCTATTTTGTCGCAGTTAGAAGCTAACTCTTTGAGTTTCAATCGGCAATCCTCAAGTATATTAACGACCTCATCTACCGTATCTGCCCGCAACATAGCAATGCGCGTCTGCCGGAAATTAGGAATATTCTTGAATATCGGCGACGCAGCAAGGTGGCGTCGGGTGTGCAAGATGCCCCTGTATTCATCTATACGCTCCACATTGATGAGCAATTGCTTTTTCAGGATGTCTATCTTATCATCTATCGTTAAGGGTGCAGCAGGTATGTTATCTGCGCCCTTATCCTTTACTTCCAGGCCCTCTACTCCATTCATATAATCTCTGCATTCCTTGAAAAACCAAGGCCTCCCGAAGGTAGCGCGACCTATCATTACGGCATCAACATCGTATTTATCAAACGCTTCTTCAGCCATCTCAGGCGTCGTAATGTCTCCATTTCCGATGATAGGGATATGAATGCGGGGATTGCGCTTCACTTCGCCGATCAGAGTCCAGTCGGCATTACCCGTGTACATTTGCGAGCGGGTGCGGCCATGAATGGTAAGTGCTTGAATGCCACAGTCCTGCAGCTGTTCAGCCAAAGTAGTGATTATCAGGTTTTCCTTATCCCATCCCAGGCGTGTCTTGGCAGTGACGGGAGTGTGAACGACATTCACCACAGCCTTTGCTATCTCCAGCATACGGGGAATATCCTTCAGCAATCCGGCTCCGGCACCTTTACCCGCCACCTTCTTCACAGGACAGCCGAAATTCAAGTCAATAATGTCTGGGTGGAAAGTCTCTACAATCTTGGCTGCCTCCACCATGGAGTCTACATCCTTGCCATAGATTTGTATGCCCACAGGACGCTCGTCATCGTCTACTTTCATCTTCGACAAAGTGCTTGAAATACAGCGTATTATCGCCTCAGCCGCCACAAATTCCGTATACACCATCGCCGCGCCGTAACGCTTACACAGCTTACGGAAACCAATATCAGTCACATCCTCCATGGGTGCAAGGAATAACGGCCTGCTACCAAAGTCTATATTACCTATCTTCATTTTCTTTATTGCGTGTTTTCTATGGAAGAATGCTGCAAAGTTACTGCTTTTACCTATGAAAGCCACTACTTTGGACGGATTTTAAAAATGAATGCAGGAAGAAGAGGTTTCAGCAGCGGGCGTCACCAAAAGTTACTCACAAACATCGGGACAGCTCTACAACCCAAAGAGACAAGCATAGAGCATACGATATCGATTCGTGTAAATATTTATAGCAAAAAAAACATCATGGCGGACAGGCGTTTTAGAAATAGCACGACGACATCTATATGCTGTAAATGCCTTGAAAGTGACTTTTTAGTCATAAAAAGTCAGTCTGGAACCGCCCTTCTTACAGAATGGAGACGCGTGCACACCCTTATCGCATGCCCTTTACGCCGTCATCGTGGCGCCAATCCACTGTAGAGGCAACGCGATTCAACCGTAATGAGAAACTGAAAAGAATGGATTACGAGAGCCATTTTTATTAATAAGCTGACAGACAACAACTTGCATTTAACGTCTAAATATGGCATTTTTTTGAAGGAACGGCAGACTGGCTGTAAAAAAGCGATTCTCAGCGTGTGTTTTGTCAAAGAAAATGAGCGCAGGATAGTGAGCACATTTACAACCCTGTATACCCATAACCATGAAAAACGCATGATAAAATGATGCAGAATGCGGAAAAATTAAAGTATTAGATTTGCGCAATCGCTAAAATAATCGTATTTTTGCAGCGGGAACGCACGGCTTCTACCTAAGATCGCAGTACGCGTATGCCCAAAAATGACTTATATACAAAAACATAACATTTATATTATTTTTTAAAATCAATCATTTATGTGGTTAATCAATTCTCCGATTGGTAGAAAGGTGGTGATGTCCGTCACTGGCATCTGCCTTATCCTTTTCCTGACTTTCCACTGCTGCATGAATGTTGCCGCATTCTTCTCCGGGGATGCCTACAACACGATCTGCTCGCTGTTGGGAGCTCACTGGTATGCCCTCGCCGGCTCAATGGGCCTGGCGTTCCTGGCCGTCTGTCACATCGTGTATGCCTTTATCCTCACTGCGCAGAACCGCCGCGCCCGCGGACCACAGCGCTATGAGGTGACAAGCCGCCGTCCCGAGGTGTCATGGGCCTCTCAGAACATGCTGGTGCTGGGCATTATCATCCTCATCGGTCTACTGTTGCACCTCTACAACTTCTGGGCGCACATGCAGCTCGCTGAGATCGCCGGCACAGAGACGACTCCCGGGCCCCAGGACGGTTTCGGATGGATTCAGCAGACATTCGCCAGCCCCGTGTTCTCCGTCCTGTACCTCATCTGGATCTGTGCTATTTGGTTCCACCTGAGCCATGGTTTCTGGAGCGCTATGCAGACACTTGGCATCAGCGGCAAGATCTGGCTCAAGCGCTGGCAGTGCATCGGCACCATCTACGTCACGATTCTGATGGCTGTCTTTGCATTCCTCGTGCTTTCTTTCTGGCTCGGTTTTGCTCCCAGCTTCAAATAAAGTGTTAAGATGATAGGTGTTAAAGTGAACCTATAAGCTCGTAAACTTATAATATCATTAAACAATGACTCAGATAGATTCAAGAATTCCAGAAGGCCCTCTGGCCGAAAAATGGACCAACTATAAAGCTCACCAGAAACTGGTGAACCCCGCCAACAAACGTAAGCTTGACATCATCGTCGTAGGCACAGGTCTGGCTGGTGCCAGCGCTGCCGCCTCCCTCGGAGAAATGGGCTTCCATGTAATCAACTTCTGCATCCAAGACTCTCCGCGCCGTGCTCACTCTATCGCAGCACAGGGCGGCATCAATGCAGCCAAGAACTACCAGAACGATGGCGATGCCGTCTACCGCCTGTTCTACGATACCATCAAGGGCGGTGACTACCGCGCACGTGAGGCCAACGTCTATCGTCTGGCTGAGGTGAGTGCCAACATCATCGACCAGTGTGTGGCTCAGGGTGTGCCTTTCGCACGTGAATATGGCGGCATGCTGGCCAACCGCTCTTTCGGCGGCGTACAGGTGAGCCGTACTTTCTACGCTAAGGGTCAGACCGGTCAGCAGCTGCTGCTCGGCGCTTACTCTTCACTGATGAAAGAGGTAAACCACGGTACCGTGGAGCTCCACACACGTACAGAGATTGAGGATATCGTCATCGTCGACGGCCGTTGCCGCGGTGTCATCGCCAAAAACCTGGTCACCGGCAAACTGGAGCGTTACTCAGCCCACGCCGTCTGTCTGGCCACCGGCGGCTACGGCAACACTTACTTCCTCTCCACCAACGCTATGGGCTGCAACTGTACCGCAGCTATCCAAGCTTACCGCAAAGGCGCCTGGTTCGCCAACCCCTGCTTCGTACAGATCCACCCGACATGTATTCCGGTCCACGGTGACAAGCAGTCCAAACTGACCCTGATGTCGGAATCGCTGCGTAACGACGGCCGTATTTGGGTGCCTAAAAACCTGGAGGATGCCAAGAAGCTGCAGCGTGGCGAGCTCAAGGGCCGCGACATTCCTGAGGAAGACCGCGACTACTACCTCGAGCGCCGCTATCCCGCCTTCGGTAACCTCGTGCCCCGTGACGTGGCTTCACGCGCCGCTAAGGAGCGTACCGACAAGGGCTATGGTGTGAACAACACCGGCCTGGCTGTGTTTCTCGACTTCTCTGAGGCTTTCCAGCGTCTGGGCCGTGACGTCGTTGACCAGCGCTATGGTAACCTCTTCGATATGTATCAGGAAATCACCGACGTGGATCCCCACGACAATCCGATGATGATCTTCCCCGCTATCCACTATACCATGGGCGGACTGTGGGTCGACTACGAGCTGCAGACCAATGTCAAGGGTCTCTTCGCCCTCGGTGAGTGCAACTTCTCCGACCACGGTGCCAACCGCCTCGGTGCTTCCGCACTGATGCAAGGTCTGTCAGACGGTTACTTCGTCATCCCTTACACCATGCAGAACTATCTCTCTGACCAAATTCAGGTGAAGAAGCCCAGCACGGACGCTCCTGAATTTGTAGAGGCAGAGAAGGGTGTGCAGGCTGAGATTGACCGTATCATGGACATCCAGAACAAGCAGACCGACAAGTCGAAGCTGAAGAGTGTAGACTCTATCCACAAGGAGCTCTACAACATCATGTGGAACTACGTCGGCATGGCCCGCAATGAGGAAGGCCTGAAGAAGGCACTCGCCATGCTGAAAGACGTGCGCGAGCAGTTCAACACCTGCGTCCGCGTACCCGGTTCGAAGGAAGGCCTCAACGTGGAGCTTGACAAGGCCATCCACCTCCGCGACTTCATCCTCATGGGTGAGCTCATTGCCTACGATGCTCTCGAGCGCAATGAGAGCTGCGGCGGTCACTTCCGCGAGGAGAGCCAGACTGAGGAAGGCGAGGCTAAGCGTGACGATGAGCACTACATGTACGTAGCCTGCTGGGAGTATAAAGGCGAGGACAACGCGCCCGTACTCTACAAGGAAGATCTCAACTATCAGTATATCAAGGTGCAGACACGCAACTACAAATCATAGTTTTTAAGTTCATAAACTCAAGAAATATAATGGATCAGAATATATCATTCACACTAAAGGTATGGCGTCAGAATGGTCCCAAGGCTGAAGGGCACTTCGACACCTTTGAGATGAAAGACATCCCCGGCGACACCTCCTTCCTGGAGATGCTCGACATCCTGAACGAACAGCTCATCGAGGGCGGCAACGAGCCTTTCGTCTTCGACCACGACTGCCGTGAGGGTATCTGCGGTATGTGCTCGCTCTACATCAACGGACATCCTCACGGTCCCGCACAGGGAGCCACGACCTGCCAGCTCTATATGCGCCGCTTCCACGATGGTGACGTCATCACGGTAGAGCCTTGGCGTTCAGCTGCATTCCCCATCATCAAGGACTGTATGGTAGACCGCTCAGCTTTCGACAAGATCATCGCAGCAGGTGGCTACACCAGCGTGCGCACCGGACAGGCTCAGGATGCCAACGCTATCCTTATCTCCAAGGATGCCGCTGACGAAGCTATGGACTGTGCTACCTGCATCGGCTGTGGTGCTTGCGTTGCCGCTTGTAAGAACGGATCGGCCATGCTCTTCGTCTCTTCTAAGGTCAGCCAGTTCGCCCTCCTGCCCCAAGGCCGTGTAGAGGCAGCACGACGCGCGAAGAACATGGTGGCTAAGATGGAGGAACTCGGCTTCGGCAACTGTACGAACACCCGCGCCTGTGAGGCTGAGTGCCCGAAGAATGAGTCAATTGCCAACATCGCCCGCCTCAACCGTGAGTTCATCAAAGCAAAACTCGCTGACTAAACACATCACAGACAGCCGTAAAGACATCATATTAAGTCGATAAGATAACCATACGGCTTACAAAATAGGGATGCGCCAAAGCACTGGTGTATCCCTTTTCCTTTGCCTCCACGATTCCGTCGAAGCCTGTGGAAATCCCTAAATGTACAGGAATGTCAGGAATGTCTTAACAGCACGTAAACAAAAAACAAATAAAAAATTTGCTGCTTCAGAAAAAAACATATACCTTTGCACCATGGATATATCTTAGGCCCAATGCTTGGATATTCCGATTGGACTTGTAGCTCAGTTGGTTAGAGCAACAGACTCATAATCTGGAGGTCCCAGGTTCAAGCCCTGGCTGGTCCACATTGAAAATCAGCAACTTAAGACGATTCGTAGGTTGCTGATTTTCTTTTAGGGAAAACAATGGGAAAACACATCTTGCTTGATACGTCCATGATATTTCGTTTATCTTAACACCAAAATCGGGCGGGAAAACAAGTGGGAAAACATATCATGGAGTATCAAGAAGGCATTGAGGAAAGAGTCCAAAAACTCGATGTGAGAATAAACGAAAAAAAGCATCCTATGCTTAACTGACAAGTAAATCAGATTAGGCACAGATGCTTTTTTACAGATTAAAGGTAATAGACCCAACTAAGTGTTTCACGCAATGGACTTACCTGTTTCGGGAAGACTGCCGATAAAGTCAAGAATTGCGTCGATAAATTGGATGACCCTCTTGAGTCCACGTGCGGGATTTCTACCTCCGCCGTTTACCTCCTGCATCTCTTTAACAGAGAGGTCTGTAATGATTGAATTTTTCATTCGAAAATGATTTCTTGTGAACGCCCGATAAATCGGACATTCGGGTTTA
>ERZ772881.862-NODE-862-length-30730-cov-49.270481_pt1 | contig 30730 bp, 34 predicted proteins | sample MGYA00580581_ERZ772881 | MGnify/ENA primary metagenome ERZ772881 (study PRJEB29015, sample SAMEA2737668) | human gut metagenome | biome: human gut; feature: human-associated habitat; material: faeces | place: China | collected 2012 ...
GAGTTAGACACCTTTTTGGAGACTGTTTTAATTCAATTATTTCACAGCCCCTTTTTTATTGCATTGATAGAGACAGCTTGACGCTGTTCTATATATTTTATTATTGCCCCAGGCGGGCAGGAGGATGGAGTATGTATACATTGGAACAGATCTTTGAAGCCTTGGGAAAGGCGGAAAATGGTGGTGCTATGGTAGCGGACTTGCAGAACCTTATCACCGGCGTCCGAAACGAAGCGGCCGCTAATCGGGTGGAGAAAAACAAGGTGCTGGACGCCCTTGGTCTTCGCAGCAGTGACGACCCGCAGTCTGCGTTGAATAATCTGCGCACAGCGTTGGAGGCCCTGAAGAAAACGGGGAATCCGGAGTCCCTTGGCAGCCAGATTACCACACTTCAGAACCAGGTAAAAGAGTTGACAGATAAGTATACCGCTTCGGAAAAGAAGGTAGAAGCTGAGCACTCCAAGCGGATTAATACGTCCATGCAGTCCATGCTGCAGTCAGCCTTGACCAAGGGAAATGCCTTGAACCCGGAAGCCTTCGTAAAGCTCCTCCGGGATAAGGTAGAAGTAGGTGAGGATGATTCCATGAGCATGAAAGTCGGAGATAAGTCTGTTTCCATTGATGAAGGCGTAAAGGACTGGCTGGCTGCAAACCCCTGGGCTGTGAAGAACATGGCAGCAGGTGGAGCAGGCAGCGGCAGCGCCGGTACTCCTGGGAAAGTGTATACAATGGATGATCTGAAGGGCATGACGCCGGACCAGATCAATTCACATTGGGATGAAATCAAAAGAAGTATGAAAGGATGATAGTAAATGGCAATTTCTACGTTTATTCCAGCCCTGTGGTCTGCAAGACTGCTGGCGCATCTGGATAAGAACCTCGTACTGGGCAATCTTGTCAATCGGGATTATGAAGGCGAAATCAAGAATATGGGGGACCGTGTAAAAATCAACCAGATTGCTGATGTAACCATTAAGGACTATGTCAAGGGAACTGACCTTGTATATGATGACACTGATGGCACTCCCACCGAACTGGTTATTGACCAGCAGAAATATTTCGCCCTGAAGGTGAATGATGTGGATGCTGCCCAGGCTAATATTGATCTTATGGATAGAAGCCTGGAACGGGCCTCCTATGCTCTGCGCGATGTAATTGATCAGCATATTGCAGGCCATTCTAAAGAAGCAGGAAGCAATATTACAGTAAAAGACATGAGCGCTCCGGAGCAGGCCTATGAATCTATTGTAAAAATGGGAACGGCTATGGATGAAAACAACGTCCCCCGTGTAGGGCGGTGGCTTGTTATCCCTCCGTGGATGTATGGTCTTCTGCAGAAGGATCAGCGCTTTGTCGGCACCGGCAGCAATGCGGCGGAAGGGAGACTGACTACCGGTATCGTGGGTTCTGCTGCGGGATTCCAGATTTATGAATCCAATAACCTTTCCCTGGTAAAGTCTACGAATACGACTTCCGTCATGGCCGGCACGAATGCGGCTATTTCCCTTGCCACCCAGATTATCAAGACGGAATCCCTGCGGCTGGAAAAAGATTTTTCCGATGCGGTACGCGGCCTGCTCGTATACGGGTCTCTGGTCGTGCAGCCCAAAGCCCTGGTTGCGCTGAAGACTAACCCAAAGGCGGATGCGGCGAATAGCTCCACCCCTGGTGTTGGGGTATGAAATAATCATGGTCCGCATTTCATTTCAAGCTTCTGATCTCCAAAGAAAATTGCATGGTGCTCCCAAAAGTCTGAAAAAGCAGGTAAGAGAGGCCATGGCAATTTCCATGAGAGATGTACAGGAAAGAGCACGCAGCGACCATAAATTTATATCCCGAACGGGACAAGCGGAAGAATCTATTCACAAATCGGTAATAGGTAATGGAGAGCATGTGGTAGGAACTGTTTATACAGCCCTGCCCCATGCCGTATTCCAGCATGAAGGGACTCTAGCCCATATCATCGTGCCTAGGTACAAGAAAGTACTCCGGTGGACGGATGGAGGCGCTTTCGTCTTTGCCAAACGGTCACATGTCCGTGGAATCAAAGGAGATCCTTATATTGACAGGGCTTTTGAGAGAGAAAAGCCGGCTATTGTCAGCCGGTTTAAAAAGGTTATGCAGGGTTTAGGCAGGTGACAATATGGAACTTATTAAAGCGGAGGATATTACAGATGCGGTGCTTGCCGGAAGAGTTACTGCCGGGAACATTTCCATGGCCAATGAAGCGGTTGTCAGACTGGCCGCCACCTATGGAGTGGATGAGTCGGATATCGTACCTTCACGCCTGCTGAAAATATATGGGGTTATGGAAGCCTGCCGCGCCTGCTGCCTTGAACTTGTGGGCACGGATCCTACAGTACAGGTCGGGAGTTACTCCGGAAGCCGGCAGGACGATATCTATGAACGTAAGTACAGGCTCTATGATGAGCAGGTAAAAAGTATCCTTAAGAGTCTGACTATTGCTGATTTCACGTCGACAGAAGAGAAAGATGGAGAAAACTCATGGACGAAAACGGTGAAGATCTTCCGGGGCTGAATGATTATTCGGCCGCTATCCGGGAGCTGCTCGAAGAGAAGGTACCGGAAGTCCCGTGGAGTGAGGAAGTTAAAGGACCTGCGCTTTCAAATGGAATCGAAGGAACTATTGCGGCGGATAGGGTCGTATTCTCGAGTAGTGATAAAACAGATGAAGATGGGACCATTACCTTCATGATTTACATACTTACTCCGGATCAGGTGAAAATCGGTTTAGAAAATTTGTGCATGAAGGTAAGAAGGGTCCTGAATGGTGCAGACTTTGTAGATGGTCATGTGGAATCAATCACGTTTGGGGTTGCCCAGGGGCAGAGAGGCAGAAACCCGGGGGCGGCAGTACTGGAATATAAGGTACGAGTTTGTATGTAAGGAGGAATTAACATGGCGGATAAAGTAAGAGCAAAGCTTGCCAAAAGCCACACCAAGCTTGAAGGCAAGTATGTAATGGTATATCTGAATTTCGGGGAGAATGCGACAGAGGACTCTCCGAAGTGGTCTTTAATCGGCGGTCAGAAAACGGCAAATCTGGATATGAGCGCCGATTCCATTGATGCCAGCGATAAGACCAGTGATGGATGGGGTGAAAAATATCAGGGGATCAAGAGCTCAGAACTGAGTGTGGAAGGAAATATCGTAGGGGAAGATGATGCTTACCAGGCGCTTATGGATGCTTTCATGGCAGGTGATGCAATTGATATCTGCCGCTATGACAGCAAGAATAAAAAGGCGGACCGTAACTGGTATTCTATTACAGACCTCAGTGATGAAACTCCCCATGATGATGTGTCTACCTTCAGTATGAAGCTGGAAGGCATTGGAGCCCCGAAATTCTATAAGAATCTGACCAGCGTGGATGATGTTGGCAAAGCTGCGGCAGCTACTACTACGGAAGCCAGGAAATGAGGTGATTGGTGTTGGATATTTCGTACAATAAGGTCACTCGCGTCGTATGGGTGAAGGTTGGAGATAAAGTCTATCACTTTCGATTAAGCATCAATGGCCTGCAGGAACTGGAAGCTACTGCCTTTGGCGGGCAGTCATATTTCGATTTCCAAAAGGCCCATAATACAATGCCTCTGAGCGTTCTTCGTGAAGCCTACCGCATTATGCTTTCAGCAGCCGGAGATAAGGAAGAGGCAAAAGACGCCGCCAACGTGATTGAAAAGCTTTCCATGGAAGAGGGCATCCAGCAGCTCGAGGCCGTGTTCTATGTGACGCTTGCGGTATCCGGTATCTTCGGAGTGAAACAGTCGAACCAGATGCTTAAGACAATGAGAGTCAAAAGCAGGGACATTAAAGAGGAAAAAGACGAAGAACCAAAAAACGGGTAGATGGAGAATCAGGTCATTGGTCTTCTTTTACGGAGTACATTGACCTGATTCTTCCTGTCTGTTATGGGGAATTGAATATGACCGGGGCGGAAATCGGAGAAAGTACGCCCTGGGAAATTCAGAAGAGAATCGAAGGATATGGTGTGCGGGCCAAAGGGCGGCGCATGTTTACAGCGTCTTTCCTTACTGCACCTATTATTAATGCCGGAGTTCGATCACCTAAACATCCGGTTACGCCGTCTAAGCTGCTCCCGGAAGATTTTCACTATACGGAATCCCAGGAGGAAAGAGAAGAGTGGATGGCTATAGCAAAGGCTGAAGAAGAAAGGCGGGTGAGACTGAAAAATGAGCGAACAGCAGATCACAGTAACACTGGAAGCTGATGCCAGCGGATGTCTTAGGGTTATTCGTCAGGTGACCCGGTCGGTTGACACATTGGCCGGCAAAAAGGTTGGTAATGCCGGCATGCCAGAGCTTGCTGATGGTGCCCAGAAGGCATCAGGGAAAGTGAAACAGACAGAGAGGGACATCGACTCCCTGTCTTTTGCTGTCAGTAAGATCAAAGGGGTGATTGCCGGGGCCTTTGCCGTTGGGTCTATCTATTCATTTGGCAAAGCAACCCTGTCGGCGGCAGCCAATACTGAACTTTTGCATAAAGGGCTTTCCTTTGTGCTCGGAAGCAGTGAGGAAGCCAGCCGACTGGTCAAAAATATCCAGGACATAGGTGAAGCATCCGCTTATGACACAACGGAACTTCTGCCACTGGCCAGAGCATGGGTAAACATTGGGGATAACGTGGATACGGCCACGTCGAAAATGCAAAAAATTGTAGACCTGGGCTCAGCCTATGGGCTGACTTCTGCACAGGTTGGCGCGGTGAATCTTGCCCTTACCCAGATGCAGATGGCCGGAAAAATCGGGCAGCAAGACATGATGCAGCTCATCAATGCGGGAATCCCAGGATGGCAGATATTATCTGAAAAAATGGGAATACCCGTAGAACAGCTCAAAGACATGAGCAGCAAAAGTCTTCTGACCGAAGATGCCATGTCCCAGCTCTGGGATGGTATCACTGAAAAAACTGAAGGCGCAGCCTCCTCCATGGCTGATACCCTTATGGGCAAGTTTTCCAATGCTGAAGAAGCTGTACAGAACTCCATGTCCGCCATGGGGGATATTATTTCCCAGGCTTTGGATGTTCCGGGCGTACTTGATGATGCCGGTGTATTGGCTGAAGGCATCAAAGCTCATATCACATCAATTCGTGATGCCGCTAAAGATGTGGGCCTCCATGAAGCCATCGTCAATGAACTGGAACAAATCAATCCGGCTGCGGCTGAAATGGCTGATGGGGTGATGAATGCCTTTACTTCGGTAAAAGAAACTATAGATAATAATCAAACCGCTGTTGGAATTCTCTTAGAGGCTATTGTCGCCATGGGAGCAACCATCGCCATAATCAATGGCCTCAGCAGTGCATTTACTGTATTGAAAGGTGCCATTACGGCAGCGACCCTGGCCGCTGAGGCCAATCCCATTATTCTGGCGATTTCGCTCATCGTGGCAGCACTGGTAGTCCTTTATACTCATTGGGATGCTGTGAAGCAGGTCATTGGAACTGTCAGGGATTATGCAGTCAATGCGTTTGGCAGCATTTCAGATACACTGAGCAGTTTTGTTGGATGGTTGGATAGTAATATATGGACCCCAGTACGGGATGGAGCAATTACAGCCATTAACTTTATTGTTGGGCTTTGGGTATCTTTGGGGGATGCAATCATTTCTGCAGTTTCACCGGTGGTGGACTGGTTCCAATCTTCGGTGTGGGAACCAATCTGCAGCGCTGCTTCGGAAGCATGGGGAGCCATTACTGAACTTTGGGGCCAGTTCACTGACTGGTTCGCTGAAATCATGAGCCCTGTCTCAGATACAGCCAGCGAAGCGTGGACCGTTGTCTCCAACGCAGCGTCTGAAGCCTGGGGCGTAGTAAGTGATGTTTGGGGCGCCGTTTCCGGATGGTTTGATTCAACGGTTATTGAACCGGTCAAACAGACATTCAAGACCGGAACTGACTATATCTCCAATAGTTTTCGCTTGGCGTATGATTCTATTGTTGGGATATTTGGCGGCCTGGCCAATTGGTTTGAGAACAATGTGGTTGCCCCCATCAAAAGTGCCTTCAGCAAAATCACATCGCTTGGATCTTCGGTGACAGGTCTGCAGGTGACCACATCTTCCGGAGGGGCCAAGGCGGCTGCCCGGGGCGGCGTATTCGGCCGCTTTGCTTTCGGAGGCGTAGTTGGTGGATCCATACCTGCATTGGCCAATGGTGGTCAGTCAAAGCATGGGACTATGGCCATTATCGGGGAAGCTGGGCCCGAAGCGGTTCTGCCTTTGAGAAAATCCGTCCTGGGCAGCATTGGGAATTCTATTTCCGATGCTTCTAATCTGTCCAAAATTACAGATATGGTCAGCAAAGTCGTGGATGAAGCTTCCAGCGTAAGTGCCAATAAGAAGAACCCTGTATATAATGCAGAAAAGGCTTTTTCAAATGCGACATCTACAGGGAGTACCGATGCTTATACCAAAGTGCTGGACAAAGCCAGACAGAAAGTCATTGCTATCAATGAAGCCCAGGCCCAATTTCAGGAGAACTGGAAGAAAGCGCAGGAAGAAGCTAATAAATATGCTGATGGTGGCGAGAAGACCCTGGCCTTTCAAAAACAGATGGTCAGCAGCCAAGCACAGATTGCAAAGCTTCAGGATAAAATCAACGCCGGGAACGGGACGGAGGCCGATACCCAGAAGCTTTCGTTGCTTATCAGTCAATCCCAAAACAGGGAAGCTGAGTATGAAAAGGATAAAGCGGCGGCTTTAGCTTATGCCCAGGAAACGCAGGATGGCATCAACCGGATTAATGCTGATGCAGAAGCGGCCCGCCTGCAGGTAAAGCAGGATGCTATAAACCAGATTGATTCCTATGAAACACAGCTGGCACAGGCTCAATATGCCCAGAAAAAAGCCATGATGGCTACAGAGCTGGGGGATTTTCTTGCCCAGATGGAAGCCAAGGATGAAATCACCGGTCAGAGTTATGCGACTACACTGGCCAATGAACAGTATCTAGCTGAACAGCGTCGGGTGTGGATGAATGAACTCATGCTGTCTTCAGTAAGCTGGGGCGAATATATGCAAACCATGTTGACCAATATGGCAATGGAGGTCCAGAATGGTTTGGCATCCGGAATTGCTGAATGCATCGTCGAGGGAAGGAAATTTTCTGAAGTCATGAGTAACCTTGCGAAGACGCTGCTTAAGCAGTTGATCCAGGGCGTGGTACAGAAGCTGATCGCGGGATGGATTACCGCCATCGGGCTCGGTAGAAGCCGACATAAGGAAGAAATAAAAAATACGGCAACGGAGTCTGCAGCTCTGGGGGCCAAGCTCAGCCTGGAAACAGGAATAGCTGCGGCAGCTGCTGCCGCGGCACACCCCTGGTCTCCGGCATCGGCGGCAGCTACGGCAGTCAAAGCCGTCACTGCCGCCACTATCGCGGGGGCGGCACTTGGTAAAGCGGCAATGGCTGCATTCAAGGTAAAAGAGTCTGGCAGCGATTCTGGTAGTGATACCAGTGACATACAACTTCCGAAGATGGCGAAGGGCGGAGTTGTTACCGGACCTACGGCTGCGCTTATTGGCGAAGGCAGGTATAATGAGGCGGTTTTACCGCTTAAGCCCGCCTTGTTGGAAAGAATCTTTGGCACCGCTTCGGCCGGACAGAATACTGTAGTGGCAACGCAGAACGTATATGGGGATATCAATACGAGAGCCGATGAAGAAGACTTATTCAACGGGCTTAATGACCAGATCTTGTCCGGATTGAGGGGGGCATAAAGTGAAGCATTTAGCGAAGAGGGAATTCAAGAACAGCGGATTGAAGATCGTTACCAGTGATGGCCGCGTATATGCCCTCCCATCTCTATGGTCATTGTCGGATGCCGGATCCTATTCTTTCCGGAACACCTTGGAGGATAAAGCGTTTTCCCATGGTGGAAATATTACGGGGGATGGACTTGTGAGCGGCAGAACTATACAGGTGAATTTCCTGATGCATGGAGCGACGGAGCAGGAACATGATATAGCTCTTAATAAAGCCTATGCCTTTTTCTGCCAGTCGAACTATGAGCTGTATGCAGGAAGGGCAGACAGGAAATATCGTGTTTCCGGAGTATCAAAGATATCACATAAATATCAGAAAGGCTTCAAGCAGCGGTGGAGCGAAATCACAGTATCCCTGCTCCTTGCGGATCCTTTCCGCTATGAAGGACGGGAAACGAAGGTGACCTATAATTTCCCAAAAGATGTAGAAAATGCGGATATGCTCGTCTACAACCTGGGAAGCGTAGATACCCCGCTCACCTTTACCTTTACTCCAAAAGCCAAAATGCCTGCTATCACAGTGTGGCACCGGGAAGCCAAGGAAAAGTTCACCGTGAATGACGCCCTCCTTATCGCTCCTTCAGCGCTTAAGGTCAGCAGCAAGGAAGGCACCGTCTGGAGGGACAATGCAAACAGTATCAACACCTTCAGCGGCATCTTCCTTCATGCCAAGCCAGGCCTCAACCTCTTTCGCTATACCGGAGCCGCCGGCAGAATAGATATTACGTACACAAACAGGTGGTTTGTATGAATATTGTCTTTGGAAGGCGTCTTTTTGGACGCTGGATATTTTCCGGGAATGTGGGAAGCGACAAGCAAGGCGGAAGGCCGGAGAACGAAGTCCGGGAGTTCTATCCCGGGGAGTATTCCATCTATGCCTATGCGAAGAACGGAACACGAACGGCTATCTTTGGCAGCAACACCGAAAACAACGCTTTAAGCAAAGTCACCTTTGAAATTACAGAAACCGGCTGCGGCGCCTGCGAACTCACCTTCCACAAACTGCCCAGTCGGGATTTACTGACCTATATGCAGCGCATTGATATCCACCTCTTTGGGGACACGAAGCCCTGGTACTCGGGGTATATCATCAGCCGGCCGGTGGAAGGAACAACCGAAGATTCCTACGTCTTTAAGGGCCATGGCTACTACAACCAGCTCTCGAGCATTCTCATTTTTAAGACCTATGAGCATACAGACGTAGGGGCCATTGCTAGGGATATCGCCGTCATGGCCGAGCAGAACTTGGGCCTTGTGTACAATGCGGTAAAGATTCCGGATGTCGGCTACTTTCCAGAAAAGCTTGTCTTTGACGGGGTGACGGCCAAAGAAGCCCTGGGGACACTCTCTAATTTTGCCATAGACCACGTATACGGGGTAGACGAATACCGGAGCCTCTACTTCAAGCCCCGGAATCACAGCATCAACGAACAGGCCCGCTTAACGGTGGGAAAGCACATCGCTTCCTACAAGCCCTCCTGGGACGTGGATAAAGTGTTCAACTGGGCGAGGGTGAAAGGTGGAAACATCGATAGCAAAGGGGAGCAGTGGCTATGCATCGTGGAAGATAAAGAGAGCCAGGCCGCCTATGGCCTCAGGCAGAAAGTGCTATCCCTTCCTTCCGCTTACAGTGTGAACGACGCGAAGCGGTGGGGAGAGAATCAGATTGCCCAGTATAAGGCCCCTGTCCGGTCGGCAAAGATAATGGGCGTCCGGCTGGAGTACCCCTACCCTGACGGCACTTTCAATGTGCGGCACATGGGGACCGACGGCAAAGCACAGATCCGGACCCTGGACGGGAGCGAGTATGAATATCCCATTACGAAAATCAAGTACACCATATCTGCCAAAGATGGAATCAAGGCGGATATGGAACTGGGAGAGCCGCCCTTTGCGGTGGACCGGTATCTGTTTGGTATCGAGCGGGCCGCCAAAGACATAGAGCAGGCCCAGTCGTCAGCGATACGGCAGCTCAAGACCTAAGGAGGTGTAACTATGGCCATAGTAGATTATCGCTTTGACCCATTTTTAAATTCATTTAACGTAAAGCCCATTTCCGGAGAGATTCATCAGATTCCGACAAACAGCCCCTACGAAATCAAGCTGGTCGAGGTGCCGCAGAAGACGGACCCCTCAACTCTGCATATATCTTTTTCCAGCGGCCAGGTTCTGACGGAAGTCGCCGCCCAGCCGGCTCAGGGGCAGTACTGGCCGGACTATCTGACCAAAGCCCACGGCATCGCGGACTGGAATACAGGGACAATCCTGTTCAATGCCCAGGACGCGGGGAAGACGGTGGTGGTGAGCTATAACGGTATCGGAACCCTCGTAGATTCAAGAATTGCGAGCCAGCTCACGGTGAATGTCTCAAGCAGTACCCAGCCGGACCGAGAGGCCATCGTAAATGAGGCGGTCTCTTATGACTCTACGATGACGAGTGGTAAGGGAAACACCAAAGGAGTGCGGGGGCGTCTCCTGACTCACCGGGGCATTGGAGCGGGAACCTATACTCTTGGAGCTCTGCTGCAAAAGCTGGTGAATCTTTCCCATACGCAGGAATATAAGCAAGATATCTATAGACACAATACTGACTGTGACTGCGGTGATGACAGCGGGGCGTAATGGGGGGATTATTGTGATAACTATAGATGAAAGCAACAACATAGAGGTTTCCCAGTATGACACATTCTCCCTTCGGGTGAACTTTTCTGGCGGCTATACCATGGCGGCCGGAGACCGGCTTCGTTTTGCGATTAAGAACACTACGAACTCAACGGACGTGGTGTACCAGAAGGATTTCAGGAATGTGGGAAGCACTTATGTGGATGTGGTGATTCCAAAGGGGGAGCTCAATAGTCTTATGGCCGATGCCTACGTCTATGACATTACCCTCATCAATGACACCACAGGAAAGATTCAGACGCTCATCTGGAGCGCTTCGTTTATTATCCGAGGGGTGGCCCATAATGTCGACTGATAGAATGGCAGAAATCACGGTTCATCAGAATACAGTGAACCAGGCAGAGCTCACGGGGAACGTGGAAGAATTCGGGGCAGACGTGGCAAGGGAATCTGCCGCTCAGGCCAAAGCATCTGCAGCGGAAGCCCTGGAATACAGAAACCTTTCAGAAGCCTGGGCAGAAAGCAGTGAACCGCCAGCAGCAGCAGGCAGCCGGAGTTCAAAGACTTGGGCCGGAATGGCCAGGGAATGGGCCGAAAGCGAGAAAGAACCGGATGGGACTGCCGGAAGCAAGTCAGCAAAATCCTGGGCAGCAGCATCTGAAAAGCATGCGCAGGACGCTGAGACGGCAAGAGCCAATGCGGAGAATGAAAGAAAACTATCCGAAACGGCGAGGACTGGCGCAGAGGCCGCGAGAACAGGCGCCGAAGATGCCAGGGACAAAGCCGCCGCATCGGAGGCAGCTGCTAAGGTATCAGAAACGGCTGCTAAGGAGAGTGAGACGAAAGCCGCAGCGAGCCTCGCCCAGATGACCGTAGACCTCAAGGTGAAAGCGGATGTAGAAAGCCCAACATTTACAGGAGAACCGAAAGCGCCAACACCCGAGGAAGCGGCCAACGACAACCGCATCGCGACTACGGCCTTTGTGAAGACGGAAGTCGCTAACCTTGTCAATGCGGCGCCGGCTTCCCTGGATACTTTGAAAGAACTCTCCAGCGCCCTGGGTGATGACCCGAACTTTGCAACGACCATCACAAATCTTATCGGGACGAAACTTGGGAAGAACGAAAATGCAGTGAGCGCAACGAAGGCCGGGCAGGACGCAAAGGGCCGTGTCATTGATACCACCTATGCCACCTTGGACGATCTGAAAAGTGCCATTGCTGCTTCGGAAAATACGCTCAAGGCGGACCGGGATTCTGTACTAACCGAATACCTTCCAAAGAGCGGCGGAGAGCTCACCGGCGACCTTTCCATGAAACGGTTCGACGCGAGCGGCGCAGGAACTGAGTCTTCCTATACTTTCCTTCGCGGCCGGGCCAAGGACAATACCGGTGGAGGGATCTCCCTGGCCTTGGGAAGCAGTGGTCCCTTAGAGATTGGAAGCGGCAGTTCCGTCCGATGCCTTTTGGGAATCGTCGGACAACGGGGATAACAATAACCTCTATCTAACCTCGGCGGGTTCTATAACCCTTAAGACCAATGTTTCCACCTGGGATGCGGGCAGCACCTTTACCTTTGGAACGGATGGAAACCTGACGATTCCCGGAACTGTGACTGCGTCACGGGTGGTGAATGCCGTCTACAACGATATGGCGGAGTTCTTCCAGAAGGGAGAAGAAACAGAGGCAGGCGATATTATTGCCCTGGATGAGGGTTCTCCGACAGAACAGTATAAGAAAGCCACGGAGAGTTCACGGATAGTGGTCGGCGTTCATTCTGATGAGTTCGGACAGGTTATGGGCGGTATGGAGCCGCCAGAAGGCGAAGACTTTGTGACCTACAACCTGAAGCATTTCATTCCTGTAGCTTTGGCTGGCCGAGTGCATGTCAGGGTTTATGGGAAAGTAGCAGCAGGGGACTTTATTGTTCCTTCCGATATGCCAGGCGTTGGCCGAAGTGCAAAAGAGGGAGAATCTACAGTAAACTCTGTTGGTCGGGCGCTCTCTACAGATACGAATGAAAATGTCCGGCGCATCCGGATCCTGGTATGGAGGTAATGTATGAAATTCTTAAGGCGAACGACGAGCACCATTTTTATCATGCTGGGGAATAGCTGCAATATGAACTGTAAGTACTGCCTGCAGCATCCCCTGGTCCACGAACCGCTGACAAAAGAAATCAACCCAGAGATTTTTGATTTCATCAAAGAATGCACTGAAGAAAATGGGGAGCGGCCGGTGCATCTCCAGTTCTATGGCGGGGAGCCTCTCCTCTACTTTGACGCCATCCAGAAGGTGGTGGAAAAGACAAAGGGCTTGAACTGTACCTATGGAATTATCACAAACGGCAAGGCTTTGACGGACGAAATGGTAGATTTTTTTAATGCCCACGATATCCCTGTTATGATTTCCTGGGATGGGCCTCACGTCCTTCAGACCCGGGGCTTTAATTCCCTGGATCCAAGGAAACCTCTCCGGCGGAGAATTCTGAGACTGAACCGGCTGGGGCTATCTTCTGTCATTTCTTCTAAGGCCTATCCAAGAGAAGTGCTGGAAGCCATGCAGGAGGTATCCGATGAGTATTATAAACTCCATGGGTATCAGATTATGGTGAACTTGGACACCATCTTTGATACCGGCCTTCCCAATAAGGAACTTCTCGAAGTGGATTATGGCCGGGTGGAAAAGGAAATGACGGATATGGCGGTACTGTATTTGGAAAGCAAACTTTCGGGAAAACAGAACCGGCAGGAATACACGAAGCTCTCTTTCATGGAGAGCCTTTTTTACAGCCTGAAGAACTTTTACCTGGACCGGAACGGCGTATGGAATAACGTGACCTGTTCCTGTGGCAATGGTTATACCACCCTCAATATGGACCTTTCGGGAAATCTGTACCCTTGCCATAACACCAGTGTAAAGGCCGGGAATATCCATGATGGTCTGTTTTCCTATCTCAATGCTATCTGGAAGGGAGATCCCACGAAGGAGCATAAGCCGGCTTGCTTAGATTGTCTGGCCGTAGCTTTTTGCAAGGGGGGCTGCAAACTCGTCAGTGATAAGGCCCGGGAGAAGACGTACTGCCAACTGAAGCGGGCCATGTTTGTTCCGGTTCTTTCTGTATTCCAGCGGTATGGAGAAAAGCTGGTGGGTGATGGCTATGGCGGATAAGAACGGGACGATCTCCCAAACTGTCTTTTCTACGGATATGGCGGCGGGAGATAAGATTATCCCCAAACATGTCACCGAGCTTCGGAAGGCTATCGAGGCTTTATCCACTTATGGCACGAAGGTAGATAACTGTGGGAACTGCGTCTATTGCGAGACCTGTCAGAAATGCCAGACATGCCAGGGATGCCAGAGCCAGAACTGTCAGGGATGCCAGTCCTGCCAGAAGTGTCAGACCTGCCAGAATCAGTGCGACTGCAACTGTAGCGATGGAAGTTAAGGGGGGATTATATGGCATATACCAATGAAACAATACAGTCCGGCAACAAAATACAAAAGGTAGATGTTTCAGAGCTGGCCAGCGCCCTTTCTACTCTTGCCATGGCAAAGAAGGTGAGCATTGACCTTTCTTCTTTAAAGTATGAGCAAGTCCTTTCTTTGGATATAAGTTCCCTCCAAAAGGCGGTTCATATCTTGGAAGCTTCCTTTTCTGGAAACTGCTGTCAGGCGAATTGCTGCCAAACCTGCCAGGGCTGTGAATCCTGTCAAGTCTGCCAAACATGCCAGGGATGCCAGACATGCCAGGGCTGCCAGTCTTCAAGCTGTCAGTCCTGTCAAAAACAGTATAACCGTAACTGTAATCGTAATTGTGACTGCGGAGATGATGGAGGTTTTTAATATGATTATTTCAGGAAACGTACAGACCCTTATGGGTCCGGTTCCGGTCAAGAATATCAAGGCGGGGGATATGGTGATAGGAACAAACCATGTGCCCTGTGAAGTGAAAGCGGTAAATTCAGAGGAAGTCAGCAAAGCCCTTGTTTTTGCATGGAATCCGGCGCTCAGGATTTCCGAGGGGAGCCGTGTACAGACGGTCTATGGAATGAAAGAAGCCGACGGGACTCTTCTGATGAAGGCCACCAATGGAGCGGATATTCCGGAAACAGTAAAAGAGGAAGATGGGACATTTATGGCCTATGAGCTTGTTGTGCAGAACTGCAAATCTGTCATGGTCAGCGGCTATGGCGTGGAGGTGACACCATGTTAAAAATCTTATATAACTCGTCCAGTAACTCACCCATTAAAGGAAAAATAGTCCTCCGGGATTCGTACCTGTCGATTACAGCAAAAAATGAAGAAGACCCGAGCTATGGGACGGATTCAGTAGAAGCCATGCGGTCTTACAATTCCTACGTCTTTGCCAGGGCCCCTGGGTCTAGGGTGAAGAACTTCAGAACCATTACCGGGTCGGATTACAAGTTCCTCGATATGAACCGGCTGGGGGTGGCTATCAAAATGGACTTCACGGATATAAGCCAGCTCTATGCCAAGGGAGATATCCTTCAGGTGGATACGGGTATTATTTGCGGCACGGAAAGAGAACTCATCATCCGGGTGTTTGAGGGCATGAAGGACTCCTTTGAAGTGGACGCGGATATGGAGGTAGAAGTTGGAACCTTTGATTCCAAGACCCTGCCCCAGGAATCGCACCCAAGAATGACCCTATGGGATAGCTATGGCCTTACCATCAATGGTCTGGACTTTGCAGCAGACCGTAAGGGTGTCATTCTTACAGGAGACACCTCGGTCCCCCTGGTGCCGGATGCGAACGGAGTCCTCACTCTTACTATTCAGAAGTATAAAGGAGCCTTTGGCGACAAACTCACGAGGCCAATAGATAACGAAGAAGTGTTGCTGGATTCCTCTTGTGGACTTCTCGAAACCAGGCGCGTGGCCCTCGTCAATGGCAAAGCGACCGTCCGTCTTTTCACCTTTGGCTATACCGGCCCTTTCAAGTTGAAGCTGGGCCGGAAGTGGTACGAAGTATGGAATGATTACAGTTTCATCATGGGGAAAGCAAAATGACGAAAATAACGATTTATCTCGGCAGCCGATGCAACCTTGACTGCGCGTACTGCCACCGGAAAGCCGATGAAAAGGAGCCGGTGATTTCAGAAAGTCTCCTCAAGTATCTGAAGAGCATCAAGGATCTGCAGATTCGGTTTATCGGCGGTGAGCCGACCCTTTACATGGATGAGGTGAAGAGGGTGGTGACAGCGGTGCCCAATGCCCGCTTTGGCATTACCACCAACGGGATTCTCTTTGACCGGTACCGGGAGTACTTCCTGCGGCACCGATTCCAGGTCTGTATCAGTTTTGACGGAAATGAATCGCTCCGGGGGTATGACCCTTTCAGGAAGGTTATAGATTATCCGTGGCTGGCGGTTTCCTGTACGCTTTATCATGGCAATACGGACTTTAAAAAGATTATCCATGCTTTCACGGAAAAGGAAAAAGTGGTGGGCCGGCCGCTCTCTTTCTTTCCGCACATCATGCACGTGACATCCCGAGAGAACGAGCCCTATGCGCTCACCCGGGAGGATTTTATTTCGATTCTTTCTCAGTGGGAAGCAGCCGTTACCGAGTACGTGGAAGATTACGAAGCCTATGGCGTCGTCAACACAAAGTACCAGGGCCTATTTATTGGGCTGTATCAAAGGACAAAGGCCCAATACTCCTGGGGTGAAAGTTACTGCGTCAATCATCGGATGGGGAAGTGTGATGCTTCCGGACGCTTTGCTAGTTGCCTCTACATTCGTGATGAGTACCTGGGAGAGTACGTGGAAGCCTGGAAAAACCAGAAGCAGTTTCTTTCACCCAAGTGCCGGAACTGCCCGGTCTATGACCTTTGCGGAGGGGCCTGTATCAAAAGTATTCAGCATGACCTGGAGTGCTATTTTTACCGCCGTCTCTTTGCCTGGTGGAAAGCTTTCTGCGGGCAGCATAAAGAGGCGGTGGAAGAGTTGGGAGGTACTGTATGAAACTCTTTATCTTTCCGGACAGCGTTCGAAGGGACAATGCAGAGGAAAATATCAAGCTCAATATCGAGGGGGATGTCTTTCACTTTTTCCATAACGGGAAAGAAAGTATCATTGACACCTCTCTTCTCAAAAGCGGATCCAGCACTATGGTCCTGAACAATACACTGACCGGTGAAACCTACGTCCTCTACAACTTCCGAGAAATTCTCCAGGTGCTGGGGATGTCCTCGCAGGAGATGCTTTCGACTCTCCACCAGCGGGGCTTTATGCAGATCGACAAACAGGGGGACGACCTCTTTGTGAAGGTATTTCTCCTGGAAGGGGATAAGGAGCTTGATAGCGATACCAATGACTTTTCTTCTTACCGACATTATACGAAAGACTACATTCATCCTCTGGATTACCAATATAGTTGGAGCTTCCGGAACCTCAAAGGCAAGCTTGAAGATGGTTATCTGATACTTACCTTCACCATGATGAAATCTGACTTCTGGGTGGAGCCTTTGTATATTTCCCATGCCGGTCAGTCGGTACGGGTGAAAGAGGGAGAGAACAGGCTGCGATTCAAGTACATACCGACGGAAGGCGTGTATGGCGGAGATGAAAATGCAAGACAAAAGGGACGGGCGATTGATGTGGCCCGCCTTTTAAAAGGGTGAATATATGGGGAATATCATGATACAGATCTGTGAATATGCAGATAGAACGATAGGAGCTGTTCCGGATAGTTGGATGTTAAAGATTTTTGGAAGCGCTATACTCATTGCAATATCAAAGCACCTTACACTCTTCACCGCTTTTACTCTTGTTGTAATTTTAGACCTTTTGGCAAAGTTTATTGCTTTGGCTTACGAAATGCTGAAATCAGAGGGTAATCAAACTCCATCACTGGTGGACTCAATTAGGGCAATCCCAGCGGCACATCGTGCAAGGATTATCAATTCACATGAAATGAAGACACAGTTCGCGGGAAAAATTATTGTATATATTATTTTAGTTATGGCAGGAGAGTTGGCAGATGTAATGGTTGGTGGGCATGTCAACTTCTCGCAGATGGTAGTCGCTTATCTCGCCTCTACAGAAATTTTAAGCATTATCGAGAACCTTGATGATGCGGGGGTATCAGCGGTTCACGGACTTGCAGCACTCATTCATAGAAAGACAGGGATGTAAAGATTATGACAGCAGATGAATTTATTGATTTCATTGGAAATACTGCGGGGATGGTATGCGCTAACTACAACCTGCCTGCATCTGTGTGCATCGCTCAGGCAGCAATTGAATCTGGATGGGGAAGATACTGCATCGGAAACTATAACTACTTTGGAAGAAAATGGGGCGGATGGGGCAATTATGTAGAAAAATCTACACAGGAATATGACCCCGAAAGTGGGTATTACGATACAACTGCTAAGTTTCAGGACTATGACAGCCTGGAAGATGCCGTCAAGGACTGGTGTGTACTCATGACGGAAGAGCCTGCTTATTCTGATGCATTGGACACCTGGCATAAAACGTGGGATGTAGAAGCCTTTGTTCGTGCCATGGCTCCAGTCTATGCAACGGATCCGAATTATGCGGATAAAATTCTTTCGACCATCCAGGCTAATGACCTCATGAGGTTCGACGGGTGGGATGATGAATGAGCGATAATAAGTTTGAAGGAATTGCGCTTGGGTTATCTATCCTGACAGGTCTGGCCGTGGCTGGACTAGCGGTTTATCTAACAGACCAATACAAGGCCAGACAGGAGCCCAAGGTCCTGACTCAGGAACAGGTGAAGCAACCGGAAACAGTGGCAAAGGAGATTCATGTAACTGAGCCAGCGGCGCAGACGATTGTCAGAGAAATTGGAAAATCATCCGGATCCACGCCTTCCGTTACCTATTACGTGCAAGCTTCTACGGTCCAAAAGGCGGCAGAAAACACTGCGAAGCAGATCGAAAGCAAGGATAAGTCACTCCCCGCCAAAGCATTAGAGAAATCAGACCGGACCATTGTGACACCGGACGAAAAGCTCAACAAAGTTGATGTCTACAAAATCAATCTTCGCAAGGCTCACAAAATCAAAAGTGGCGTGACTTACGTAGACAACCGGTCTTATTTTACGACGGGGTATCAGGCTGGCCGGGTCGAGGGGCTGGTGCACTTCGACTGGCAGGGACGTCCCAAAGGGGCTACAGTGACCTACACGGTGTTTGAGTGGTAAAAGAAAAGCCGTATCGGTTCATCTTTCTGATGAATTGATACGGCTTTTTAAAGTGAAAAAGTTAGTATTTATCGAAGAAAAATGGAAATTTACTCTTGCTATTATACCCGTAATATGGTATAATAAATACAGCTAAAGGAGGTGAGGATATGGATGATATTAAAGGAGCGATTCAGCTGATAGCTTTAATCATTGGGTCGGTAGTAGCGATACTGACCGGGATAGATAAAGTCCTATCAATCCTGATTAAAGTGAAACAACTGAATCGCAAATAACACGAAAGGGAGGGCGGGGAGAAATCCCCGCATGCCCTTCTCTAATATCATACCATACAACGATTATGAAAACAAAATTATTATTAGCAGTATTCCTTGCGTGTGCAGCAGTTGCATGGTGGGCAAGTGATTATAGCACAACATGCCAGATCATCCTGTTTATAGCAGCAATATTGAATGTAGGGGAGTGGGTAAAGTGACATTGGATGATGTGATGACAACATTGGAAGCAGGAGAACGGTGGGGAGTGACTCCGAACTCATTGAAGCAGAATTGCCAGGGCAGGGTTAAGAATGGATTTAAAGAAGGGGAATATAGAAAATCAGGCCGTACATGGTTAGTTACTAGGCAAGGGATGGAACGGCTCTATGGGCCAGAAAAAATAAGCAGTAATTGTACGACCGGTCGTACGACCATTTGGTAGAAACCATAGGATTTCAGGCTGAAATAGAACGTTAAAAAGTCAGATTTTATCGTATTTGTAAACAATTCCCTAAAATTGGAAATCATGTTGCCGGCGAATACCGGCACGGGGGTTCGAATCCCCCTCTCTCCGCCACAAATGTGGGCTCTGTCAGAAATGACAGAGCCCTTTTGCTTTGCCTGTTTTCAGGAGGGAAACGGACTCCAAACGGCGGGTACCGTTGGTTTCATCTGATTATTATCTGAGGCAAAGCCGCGAAACGCCATTCTCTTGCTTCAGATTTCAAATCTCTCCCATCCCCAGTGGCAGAATTGAAGATTCGTTATATAATGTAGATATACAATTATTTCCTCATAGTTCAGTCACAGGAAGGTGTCAACATGAAGATTTCACGGAGAGCATTAAGCCTGACCACATCACCGATTCGTAAGCTGGGACCCTATGCCCAGGAAGCCCAGAAGGCGGGGAAGAAAGTGTACCATCTGAATATCGGACAGCCCGATATTGAGACGCCGCCCCAGTTTATGGAAGCCATCCGGAAGTTTGACAAGAAAACCATTGCCTACGGACAGTCCCAGGGCGATATGCACCTGATTCACCAGATCCAGAAGTACTACAAAGAATGGGGCATGGAGTACAGTGAAAAGAATATCTATGTCACCGCCGGCGGCAGCGAAGCACTGGAACTGGCAGCCCTCACCCTCTGTGATCCGGGGGATGAAATCCTTGTGTTTGAGCCTTTCTATGCAAACTACAATTCCTTCGCCAAGATTGCAGGGGCCCATGTAAGAGCTGTTCCTACCAGTGCCGAAAACGGTTATCGCCTGCCGGACCAGGATACGGTAGAAAAATATGTTACCGATAAGACCCGGGCCATTCTTCTGACGAACCCCGGCAACCCCACGGGCGTAGTGTATACGAAGGCCGAAATGGACATGATTGCTTCAGTGGTCAAGAAACATGGCCTGGCCCTCATTGCGGATGAAGTGTACCGGGAATTCGTATACGATGGTGCTTATACCAGCTTTGGCACCTTCGATGACCTGGCAGATAACCTCATCATCGTGGACTCCGTGTCCAAGCGGTACAGTGCCTGCGGTGCCCGCATCGGATGCCTGATCAGCAAGAATGAAGACTTCACCACCCAGATCAATAAATTCTGCCAGGCCCGCCTCTGTGTGCCAACGGTAGAACAGGTGGGGGCGGCTGCTCTCTATGATACACCGAAATCCTATCTGGAAGAGGTCAATAAGGAATACAAGAAACGCCGCGATACCATTGCTGCCGGACTTGCCAAAATTCCGGGCGTCATTTCTTCGGACCCCAAGGGGGCTTTCTACGTCATGGTAAAACTCCCTGTGGATGATGCGGAAAAATTCGCTATCTGGATGCTGAAGGACTTTGAAGAAGACGGGGAAACCGTAATGATTGCCCCAGGCAACGGTTTCTATGCGGAACCGGGCAAGGGCATCGATGAAGCCCGCCTGGCCTATGTGCTGAACTGCAGGGACCTGGAAAGGGCCATTACCCTCCTGGCCCATGGCCTCAAGGCATATCCGGGAAGAAAGATCTGAAGATAATAAAAAAGACAGTGGAGTGAAGAATTTCATTCCACTGTTTTTTATTGAAGAAGATGCAACATTTCAGTTTGTCGAGCTGTTGTACGGCGCTGATGGATAGAGTCATTCGTGCGGGGCTTCTAGCTCCTGGCTTCTAGCAATTAGGAAAGCTCTACAGCCTACGGCATGAATGACAGGTGGAAACATCGGATGGCAAACGCCGCAGGCGGATCAGCCTTCCTGGCTGCTAACAGCTAGTAGCTAGGGAAGCGCTGATTAATTCGCAGAGTCCGATTATACATGTATTTTCATGCAATACTGCGTCATAATCCTCCTTAAATAGCTCGCTATTCGCGTCGGATTATTCCTTGTATTGCATGAAAATACAAGAGTATAATCGAACAACGATTTAATCAGTGCTTCCCTAGAAGCTCCATGCGAAAGACTCTACCCACCCGCGCCGAACACATCAGCTCGTCAAACCGCAATTTGATGAGATGGTTCAAACCGGCCAATCCTCTCACATTGACATCCCATGGCGCAGGTTTTAAAATATTAGTACTAAGGACTTTCAGGCTATTGGCAGATGGCCCAGGGATTTCCTGTAGTATTTATATGTGCTTGCGGACTCCATGGTTTTTGCAGAACCGCTGATTTATTTGCAGGGTCAGATTTCATAAAGCCATTACGCATTGAATGAAATCCGGCAGCCATTGAATCGGCGCTTCCTTACCACAGCCACCGGAGCATTTATAAAAATCCATGAAAACGGAATGATGTCATTCTGCTTTCGAGTGTAAAGGAGAGATATTTATGGCAATTCGTTTTTCTGATGTATTGGCAAATATGAAACCGTCCGACCTGGGTCCCCTTCTGGCGCTCACCGCACAGCCGGATATTATTTCTTTCGCCGGTGGTCTTCCGGCTCCGAAGACATTCCCGCTGAAGGAACTGACTGAAGTCGCTATCAAAGTAAGAGAAGAAGATGGTGCCGGTGCTATGCAGTATGGCCCGTCCCTTGGCTTCATGGGTCTCCGTCAGGCCATTGCAGACCGGATGAACCGCATGTACCAGCCCATGGGAATGTACAAGGTGGATCCGAAGAACATCATGATCGTTACCGGTTCCCAGCAGGGCCTCGATATCACAGGCCGTGTCTTCCTGAACAAGGGCGATGTGGTTCTCTGTGAAAGCCCGACATACCTGGGCGCTATCGGCGCTTTTGATTTCGAACAGCCAAGATACATCGAAGTTCCCACCGACGATGACGGCATCATTCCGGAAGAACTGGAAAAGGTACTGGAAAAGAACGACAACGTGAAATTCATTTACGTCATTCCGAACTACCAGAACCCCACCGGCCGCTGCATGAGCCTGGAACGGCGCAAGAAATTCATGGAAATCGTAACGAAGTTTGAAATCCCCGTATTCGAAGATAACCCCTACGGTGATCTCCGTTTCGAAGGCGAAGAAATCGCTCCGCTCATCACCATGGATCCGAAACATCTCGTTATGTATTCTGGCACCTTCTCCAAGACCCTGGCTCCCGGCATGAGACTGGCATGGATGGTTGTTAATGATGAAATGCTGCCGAAATTCGACCTGGTCAAGGGCTCCACGGACCTGGCTACTCCCTCTGTTACCCAGCGTGAAGTGGCTATGTACATGAAGAACTACGACTTCGAAGGACACATTAAAGATAACTGCAAACTTTACGGCCATCGCCGGGATGTAATGTGCAATGCCATCAAGAAGTACTTCCCCTCCGATGTAAAATGCACCTATCCCCATGGCGGACTCTTCCTGTGGGTAGAACTGCCGGAAGGCTGCAACTCCCGTGACCTCTTCAAGTACGCACTGGACCGCAAGGTTGCTTACGTACCGGGGGATGCTTTCTTCCCGGAATCCAAGAAGAAGAACTACTTCCGTCTGAACTTCTCCTACAATGATGATGATGTCATTGAAGAAGGGGTTAAGAGACTGGCCGATGCCCTGAAGGCTTATCTCGCTGATTCCAAGAAATAAGAATAGGGATATAGAAAACAGCAGTAGAATGGTTTCATTCTGCCGCTGTTTTTTCGTGGAAAAATTATTGGAAATCCCCATAGATTTATTGGCCTTTGAAAACTGGTGGCGCGGTTTTTATCCAGGGGAATGATTGAGAACTGTGTTAATGGGATTTTGGGAATTTATTACTGCCGTGGCGATTTCATCCTGCACAGATTAATAGCCGTATTCTTTTTGCATCCCTTTCAGGAAGGTGAAGACCACCAGGGCAGAGCCGATTTCAGCGGCCGTCAGGGAAAGCCAGAGGCCATCGGTACCTGAAATGACTGGAAGCAGGAGGATGGCTGCCACTTCGAAGACCAGGGTATGGGTGAAGGAAATGAGGGCGGATACGGTGCCATTATTCAGGGCGGTGAAGAAGGCATCTCCGTATTTCGAAAAGCCGGAAAGAATGTAGGCGAAGCTGTAGAGCCGGAAGGCATGGGTGGTGAGCTTCGTAAGTTCCGGGTCGTAGCCTACAAAGATTTCTGACAGCCAGGGAGCGGAGAGGAAGGCAGTGATACAGAGGAGGAATCCTGCTGCCGGGAGGAGCTTCAGGCTGCTGTGAAGGATGTGGCTGAGTTCCTCCTTCTTCCGGGCACCGTACTGGTAGGCGGTCACCGGGATAAGGGCATCGGAGTAGCCGATGTATACTGCATCGAAGAGGAAAGAAATGTAGGAAATAACACTGTAGGCGGCCAGTCCGTCCTCCCCGGCCCAGCGGAGAAGCTCATAGGTGTAGAGCATGGTCACCAGGGGGTCCGACAGGTAGGTGAGAAGGCTGGAAAGGCCGTTGTACATGGATTGGAAGACGGGAGCAGGGGAGGGAAGGGGCTTTGTGAAGTAGAGGGTCTTTCCCTGGGGGCGAAGAAAGTAAATCACCGGGAAAAGGGCTCCCAGAACCTGGGAAATGATGGTGGCATAGGCTGCACCGGGCAGGCCCCATTGCAGCTCTGCTACAAACAGGGCATCAGCAGGATATTGGCCATGCCGGAAACCAGGATGAACCGGAATCCCAGGGATCCCCGGCCAGCGGTCATCAGGAACCCCTGCAGCGTATTCTGCAGGACGAAGAAGGGGAGTGCCGGAAAGAGAAGGCGGCCGTAGAGGATACTGTAGTCCAAAAGATCCCCTTCAGCGCCAAAGAAGGCTGAAATCCATGGGGGCAGAAGAAACCCGGCCAGACTGAGAACGATACTGCAGGCCAGGCATGCCAGGATGATAGTGGTAAACGAAGCCCGGGCCTCATCTTCTTTCTTTTGTCCTAACTCCTTGGAAACCAGGGCACTGCCGCCGGAGGAAAACATAAAGCCCAGGGAGGAAAACATCATGAGTGCCGGAAAAATGACATTTAATCCGGCAAAGGGCGTCTTCCCCACGTAGTTGGAGACAAAGAATCCATCTACCATGTAGTAAATGGACATGAAAATGAGCATGAAAATCATGGGCAGGACAAAGCGCAGCAGTTTACCGAGAGTCATATGTTCCGAAAGGGAGCTCATGGCTTTTCCTCCTTCAGGAGCGGTGCTGCTTCTTCAATAAAGAAAGAACGGAATCGGGACATAATGGCAATGGAAGATTCTTTTTCTTCCGCAGAAAGACGGGACCAGGCCCTTTCTTCGAGCTGTCCTACAGGGAAAATAAACTGCCTAGCAAAGGCCATGCCTTCTTTGGTGGTGTGGAGTTCCTTAGCCCTTCGGTTTTCAGGGGATACTTCAATGGTGAGCCACCCTTTCCTGGCCAGGTTCTTGATGGCCAGGCTTGCAGTCTGCCGGCTCATAAAGGTGGCAAGACAGATTTCATGGGCAAAGCGGCTGCCGTCTTTATAGACGGAATACATGACCCAGTACTCCGACGATGGGAGACCGCTGGATTTCTGGATTTTCTGGTAAATAGAGTTCATGCTGTTTACCAGGTTGTATAGGGTGGAAAATGTGATTTCCATAATAAAACCTCCTTGACTGTCAATAAATTGACTGTTCAAAGTATAGCAGGCGCCATTCAGATTGTCAAATTATTGACAGTCTGAATGGCGCCTCTTTATACTATAAAAGAACTGCTTGCATGAGAAAAACCAAAGTAAAAAGCTTCCACAATCGGATTTAAGATTGTAGAAGCTTTTTAGGTTTACTGGTGCCGGAGGCGGGACTTGAACCCGCACGATGTTGCCATCGCCAGATTTTGAGTCTGGTGCGTCTGCCATTCCGCCACTCCGGCATATCGATATTCATTTTAGCATACAAAAGAAGGAACCGTCAATATTTCGGACAAGCCATCTTTTCTTTTTCCCTTTTTTCGGAAAAATGTGCCTCTCTATGAATGGTTGTGATATGATATACATATTCCTATTTACAGGAGATGATACTGTGAATATCAAACTGGTACTCTTGGGTATACTGGCCCTTTTCAGTTTGTACCGTCTGTATGAGCACAATGATTTTCTGACGCTCTGCGCCACGGTCATTGTGGTGGCGGCCTTTGTGCTGTCTTCGCTCTATGTATGGCGGAATCGTGATTGAATGGGCATGTATATAGATCTATAAGGAGGGATTCTTTTGCAGATAAGGCAATTGGCAGAAAAGGAAAGAGACACGGTCATCGCACTGCGCCGTCATTTCCATGAAAATCCGGAACTTTCACAGAAAGAGTTCAAGACCATGAATTTCATTGAAAAATTTCTTCATGATCTCGGTATAGAAACTGTAAGAGTGCCCCATGGTGGGGTGCTTGGCTTTATAGACAGCAGGAAACCAGGGTGGACGGTCCTCATGCGGGCTGACATCGATGCGCTTCCTATCCGGGAAGATCCGGTGAACCTGACAAAACAGAGAGTATGCATTTCAAAAAATGAAGGAGTCATGCATGCTTGTGGTCATGATGGTCATACAGCCATGCTTCTGACGGAGGCGAAGATTCTTTCCCAGCATAAAGAGGACTGGGAAGGAAAAGTGGTGCTCATGTTTGAGGAAGCTGAGGAAATGGGTGAACGGGGCATTGCGCCGCTCCTCCGGTATATCCGGGACCACCATGTTCATGTGGATACCTGCTTCGGTACCCATGTCATGTGGAGCCTTCCGGCGGGGAAGGTGGGAATCCTCTATGGCACTGCCATGGCGGGGGCTTATTTCTTCCGTATCCGCCTCCATGGAAAGAGCGGCCACGGCAGCCGTCCTGATATGGCGGTGAGCCCCATTGAATGCTTCATTTCCATTGCATCGGAACTACGGTCCTACCGCATGCGCATGACCGCTCCTACAGACAGCTTCACCTATTCCTTCGGCTCCGTACAGGCAGGCCACGAACCGAATATCATTCCTGAGGTCCTTGAATTTGCCGGTACTGCCCGGTGTACGAAGAACGATGATGGCCTGGCTTTCCGAAAAACCCTGCTGGATCTTGCAAAGAATACAGCAGCTCTCCATGGCTGCACCGTGGAAGTGGTGGAAGACCAGTATTTCCCGGTCACCGTGAATACGAAGGAGTGCGTGGATCTGGCCCGGAAAGCGGTGGTAGAAAACCTGGGAGATGGGGCTCTTGATAAAGACTGCCCTATGTGGATGGCTACGGAAACCTTTTCCATCACCGAATCCACCTGGCCGGGGGTCTTCTTCTTCACTGGCATCAATGATCCCGCTGTGGGAAGCGGCAGCCCCCATCATACACCGAAATTCGATATTGCCGAAGAGGGACTTGTCACCGGCGTGGCGGCAGCTTTGTCCTATGTGACAGCGGTGCTGAAAGAAAAACCGGAGACTCCGTCTTTCCATAAGGTGGACTTGGAGAGTATGCTGAAACTTACTGAATGAAATTGGCGGCAAACAAATTGAAGAGAATTTGAGGAAGCACTGTTTAAACCTGACTCTGCGAATTAATCAGCGCTTCATTAACTATGTGACACAGGTTTGCAATAGGGAATAAAGATACTAAACTGCCGGTGTTTTCTTGCTCCAGGGTAATAAATCTATATACTTATTCGTTCTTGATTTTGATGTCGGAAAACTTCTGCAGAAAGTTTCTTGCCATGACCGGTGAAATATGATAGAATGGCATGGTATGAATAATGCAGACGGGAGGTGAAATACATTGCCACAGATTAAAGCTAATATGAAAAGCATGAGACAGGACGCTGCTAAAAGAGCTGCCAACGCTGCTGTTAAATCCCAGATTCACGGCGCTATGAAGAAAGCTGTAGCTGCTGCTACCTCTGAAAACAAGGATGAAGCTTTTCGCGCCGCTGTAAGCATCATTGATAGTGCTGCTCAGAAGGGCGTCATTCATAAGAATGCAGCTGCTCGTAAAAAATCCCGTCTGAACGCAAACGTAAACGCTGCCATTGCGAAAGCTAAGGCTGCCGAAGCTAAGGAAAAGGCTGAAGAAGCTAAGGAAGAAGCAAAGGAAGCTTACAAGGAAAAGATGGAAGAAAAGGCTTAATAAGACTTTTCAAAGGAACTGTAACGATTTTATCGCTGCGGTTCTTTTTTTATGCCAAAAGAGCGGGAATGGAGCGCCCAATTGCGGTTCGTTGAGCTGTTGAAGAGGTGCTGATGGATAGAGTCATTCATGCGGGGCTTCTAGCTCCTAGCTTCTAGCTGCTAGGAAGACTCTACAGCCTACGGCACGAATGACTGGCGGAAATATCTAGTGGAAAGCGCCGCAGGCGAATCAGCTTTCCTAGCTGCTAACAGCTAGAAGCTAGCAGCCCCGTGCGAGTGACTCTGCACACAAACATACTAACCGCCAACCTCCACCAGCTCGACAAACTGAAATTGACATAGTCCTGCTTTGGGCAAACAAAAACCTGCAGCGCCGGGAATAGGGGCTGCAGGTTTTTCCATTTACATTATTCATCCAAATTTTCCTTTTTTCTCCAGGTCAGGAATGTACTGATACCGGTCCAGATCAGAGCCAAAGCTACCATATACATGAAGAGCAGTCCCGCTGCATCAGGGCGAAGAACGAGGATAATCTGGATAATGGCGGCGCCCATGTAGAAATCTGGGCTCTTCAGGGCTGCTTTCTTCTTCGTCCGAAGGATAATCATGAACAGGCCACGGATGAGAATGTAGAGGGCAAAAAGCAGGGGCAGCAGGTAAGCTACTGCTGCAAAACCAACAGATACGACCATCCAGAGACCAAAAGCAATATCAAGAATAGAAATAAGAAGGTGCCAGAGCGACCGTTCTTCCGGCTCGGATTTGAAAAAGCGAAGAAGCTGGCATACGCCGCCTAAAACGATGACAAATCCGATGTAATAGCCAACGGCCAAAAGAGATTCGGCGGGTTGTACGATACAGAAAATACCGGCGCCGATAAAAAGAATACTGCCGATTAACAATAGTGCCGATGAAAGCATAACAATCGCTCCTTTTTGTATTTTTACACTCTGCTAATCTTCTATTTATCTCCTACTTTTATTATAGTCCTTTTCTGTAGAGAATGCCACATGACAAGCCGGAACCAGGGAAAATTGCCAATCTCAGTTTGTCGAGCTGTTAGGGCGATGCTTAAGGATAGAGTCATTCGTGCGGGGACTTCTAGCTCCTGGCTTCTAGGAAAGCTGGTCAACCTACGGCACGAATGACTGACGGAAATATAGGGTGGGCAGCGCTGCAGGCGAATCAGCCTTCCTGGCAGCTAGTTGCTAGTAGCTAGAAGCTCTATGCGAATGACTCTATCCATCAGCGCCGAACACAGTAGCTCGGCAAACTGTAATTTGTTATGCTGTCTGCGGCTATTGACGTTCTTTTCCCCATCATTTGAATCCCCTTTCCCTCTCCTGTACAATAAAGAGAGATATTATATTCCATATAGAAAGGAGAACACCTATGTCTATGTATGTCGGCGTGGATCTGGTGAAGATAGAAAGGTGGCAGCGGATCCTGGATAAGTTTCCGGCTCGGGCGGAGAAGATTTTCACCGCCGAGGAGATTGCCCATTGCGAGAAGAAGGGAAAGAAGCGGGCTGAGTCCTATGCAGCCCTCTGGGGTGCCCGGGAGGCGGCGGGGAAGGCCCTGGGCATCGGTATTTTCGGTTCCGCCTGGCAGGATGCCTTTGTGACCTGGACGAAGTGGGGCGCCCCCATTCTCCATATCCAGGGCACCTTCCAAAAGAGGGCGGCGGAACTGGGCATCCGGGATATGTCCATTTCTATTTCCCATGAAGACAATATGGCCATAGCCGTGGTGGTCATGGCAGGAGGCAGTGATGATACTCACAAAGACTGAAGAATCAAGACTTCTGGATTCCATGGTCATGAAGGACTATGGCATCCCGGAAATGGTGCTCATGGAGAACGCAGGAAGCGCCATTGTGCGTCTTACGGAAGACAGGGTCCACTGGGACGGTGCCTTTACGGTCGTCGTCTGCGGCACCGGCAATAACGGGGGCGACGGATTCGTGGCCGCCCGGTATGCGGCAGGAAAGGGGGCCCGGGTGATGGTGCTCCTCATGGGCAATGAGGCCCACATGAGCGATGCCTCTACCTTATATAAACTGGTTGTGGAAAAAATGGGAATTCCCGTGATTTCCATCAGGACCGCAGAAGAGGGGGCACCCTATATCCATGATGCCGATATCATCGTGGATGCCTTGATTGGCACCGGCCTTTCCAGCGAAGTGAAAGGGGAAAAGGCGGTGCTCATTTCCCTCATGAACGAAGCCCAGGGCATTATCATTTCCGCCGATGTGCCCAGCGGCATGATCACGGACACCGGGAAACCGGCAGGGGTGGTGGTGGATGCGGACTACACGGTGGCCCTGGGATCCATCAAACGGGGCCATGTGCTCTATCCCGGCTCTTCCTACACGGGGGAGCTCCTCTATTCGCCCATCGGCATTCCGGAAGAGGCCCGGGTGGATTTTCCGGTGCGCCTGGTGGAAAGGGAGGATATCTTTAATGTTCTCCCCGTGAGAAATCGGGTGAGCCATAAGGGCAAGAACGGGTTCATCGGCATCTTTGCAGGCTCCGACGGCATGGAAGGGGCGGCACTCCTGGCAGGCCAGGGGGCTCTCTATGCAGGCGGCGGCAAGGTGGCCGTGGTGACCACGAAGAAAGCGGCGTCCCTGGTGGCAGGGAAAATCCCGGAGCTCATGGTTTCTTCCATGGGCGAGGGCCCCTGCTTCTCTGAAAAGGACTGCGGCGCAGCCCTGGAAAAGGCGAAGGCCTACGACGTCATCGCCATCGGTCCGGGACTGGGCCGGGCGGAGGAAACCCAGAAGTTCGTGAAACGGCTGGTCATGGGCTGGGACAAGACCATCCTCATCGACGCCGATGGACTCTATGCCCTAAAGGAGCAGCAGGTGGACCTCACGAAATGCCCGGGCCGCCTCATCTTGACACCCCATGTCGGTGAATTTGCCCATCTTACAGGCCTTTCTCCGGCGGAGGTGGAAAAAGAACGGATTGACGGCGCCATCCGGTTCGCCGTGGAAAACCATGTGGTCCTGGTGCTGAAGGGAGCGCCCACGGTGACCGCCATGCCTGACGGGAGGGCCTGGGTGAATACCACCGGCAATCCCGGCATGGCCACCGGCGGCATGGGGGATACCCTCACCGGCATCATCACGGCTCTGGCAGGGCAGGGCATGAATGGCTCCTGCGCCGCCATGGCGGGGGTCTATCTCCACGGCCTGGCAGGAGACCTGGCGGCGGAAAAAGCTTCCGTAGGCTACCGTGCCAGCGACCTGGCAAGGCTGGTCCCCCTGGCCCGGGAACGGGTGATAGAAGGAAAGTAGTGTTGGGGGCGATATTTCAGTTTATCGAGCTGTTGGTATTCGGTGTTGACGGGTAGAGTCACT